>Ga0256407_10000030_pt1 | contig 330105 bp, 250 predicted proteins | sample RumenRJG_04DNA_FD_193489 | JGI IMG/M metagenome (GOLD analysis project Ga0256407, IMG submission 193489) | Bovine rumen microbial communities from Lethbridge, Alberta, Canada - RJG_04 | ecosystem: Host-associated > Mammals > Digestive system > Stomach > Rumen | place: Canada: Alberta... | reverse complement strand
ACGTTCTCCCACGCGACGATCAGCCCGCCGCCCGGCGCCGGCGCGTGCCAGAGGCGCGACGGCGCCGCGTTCGTCTCGTTCGCCGCCGGCAGGATCCCGAGCGGCGCGCGGAAGGGCGCGAGCGCCGGAACCGCGGTTCCGTCCGGCAGCGCCGCCCCGGGCGGCGGATGCCGCGCGCTCCCGAAGGACAGCGCGCCCGACGCGCTCGCGTAGACGCGCCGCACCGGATTCGTCCCGAGCGCGAAGAACGGCTTCGCCCGCTCGATCCAGACCCCGTCCTCCGACGCGCCGCGCAGCCGCCACGCCGCCGCCTCGACCGAATTCGTCGGCTCCGCGCGCATCGCCACGTCCCGCGTCCGCACCTCCACGAGCCCGAACGCCGGCTCCGGCGGCGGCGCGGGCGGCACGCTTCGGAGACCCCCGCCGCCGCCGCCACCCCCGCCGCCGTCGCCCGGCTTCGTGCCGCCGATCGCGACGACCGCGACGAGCAGCGCGAGCGCGGCGGCCTGTCCGAGCGGCCCGCTCCGGCGCAGCCGCGCGAGGAGCTCTCGGCCCTGGGTCGAGCGCGCCGCGAGGCGCGCGAGGCCGTAGAGCCCGAAGCCGCTCCAGAGCGCGGCCAGCGCAAGCGCGAAAAGCGTATGGGAGAGGTCGTCCATGGCGCGCTACCTCAGGATGAGAATGCCGGCATCCGTGTCGAGCCGGACCGAAGCCGCCTCGTCGCCGCGCGGATCCGTTCCGCGCACGTCCACGCGGGCGGCGTTCCACCCGCGGGAGAAGAGCCACTCCGGCGGCGCCGCCGAGAGCGGCGCGAAGAGCGCGTTCGTCGCCCCCTCCTCGCGCGCCTCGAACGCGACCGGACGCCCCGACTCCGCCAGGCGCATCGACAGCACGAGCGCCCGCGCCGCCGCGCCCTCCGCCGCCACCGCCGGCGGCTCCTCCGCGCGGCCCGTCGGCGACGCGACGAACCACGCCCCGGCGTCCCAGCCGAACGCGAGCGACTCGTCGCCCTGCACGAGCGGCCCGCCCGGATCCCGCGACGCGCCGAACGAGACCTGGACGTTGTTCGAAGGCGTCGCGACGAGCGCCACGCGCGCCTTCACGAGACGCGCCCGAGCGACGATCGCGGCCGGCAGCGGCGCGTTCGTCGTGCTCTCCGTGTCGGGGAACGCCGGCGGCGGCGCGGGCGGAAGCGCCACCTCCGCGGCGCGCGCGGATCCGCCCGCGAGCGCGAGCAGAAGGATCGGAAGGAGTCGGGCTTTCATTTTCGGGGGGCTCCGGGGGTTTCTGGACATCCCGCGGCGAACCGCCGCGATCGCCCCGTATCCTACCCCGCCCCCGCCCCGGCCGAATGCTACAAATATGCTACAAATTCACCCCGGCGTGGCGGGGTCTCCACCCCGCCGCGCCAGGCCGCGCGGATCGTCGCCCGCCGCTACGGCTCGACCGTCACGGACCGTATCGCGAAGGGCTCGTCCGAGTCATCCGCGACGGCGACGAACACCTTGTAGACCGGCTTCTCCAGGTCGCGGGAGAAGGCGCCGGAGCCGGGATCGACGAAGCCGAGGCGCCGCTGCTCGTCGTCCGCGTATTGCACCCCGACGCGGACTTTCGGCGGCGCGTTGGTGCTTCCGGGAACGCCGCACCGCACGGACAGCGTTCCGCGGACGGACGGGCGGTACAGGATCTGGACGAGGTCCCGCTTCCGCGCCGGACCGAGCGTCTGGAACCAGGTGTTCGTGTTCCCGTCGATCGCGCATTCCGGCCCGTGCCCCGGCGCGACGGCCATCCCCTCCGTCGCCGCGAACGCCTCGGCCGGCGGCGGGCGCGGCGGGCCGATTTCCTCTGTCTCGGAGGCCGGACGGGCGGGGGTTCCGGCCCGGAGGAGCCATCCGGCCGCGAAGCCGGCGACGAGGAAGAACGAGAACACGGCGGCGCGGTAGTGGGCGAACAGCCGGAAGATCCGGTCGAACGAGAGGCCGGCCCGCCTTCCCGGCCCGGGGTTCCAGCGGATGCCGACGCCGCGCTGCCGTTCGATGCTCGCGCCGAGCGGGCCGAGCTTCCGTTTCAGGCGGCGGACGGCCTGCTCGGCGGCGCGGGAGTCGGCGGGGCCCTTCCCGCCGTAGAGCTCGCGATAGATGTCCCCGTCCGAAACGGGGTTGCCGACGTTCCGGAGCAGGAGCCAGAGCACCTTGATCTCCGACGACGAAAGGCCTCCCAGCAGCAACCGGATCTGCGCTTCGGAGAACGAGGACCCGGCATCCCCGGCGGAATCGGACGCCAGCCCGGCGGCCTTCCGGGCCCCTTCGCCCCGGAGGATGGAGGCGGGAAACCCGCGGGAGGCCAGCTCGGCGAGGAGCGGCTCCGCGCACTCCTCGCCGACCTCCACGACTAGGACCGTCCTCCCGGACGACCCGGCTCTCCTGCCCGCCTTCGTGGCCATCGCGACTACGGATACTACCACGCCCCGCCGGAAAACACACGCCAAAAATGATCGCGCGGCTTCGGCGGGCCGATCCGTCTCCCCTTCCGTATCTCAGAACGGAGGTTCGTGGCCCGGCGGCGGCGTCCAGGGTTTCTTTTCCGGAAGATCGTCGAGAAGCCCGGCCCACGGATCGGAAGCGGCGGCGTTGCCGTTCGGCGCGGCGGGTGCGCCGGCTTCGGACACGCGATTCGTGGAGACGGGCGGCGACGCGGAATCGCGCCGTTCCGCAGGAACAGCCATGCGTGCCGATTCAAGCGCGTTGCTCCGGACGGTCTCGAAGAAGGAAACGAGCCTCGCGTCGTCCGGATGCTCGCGAATCATCTTCGCGGCGTTCTCCGCCCGCTGCGGACTCGCCCGCCACTTCGGGACTTCGCGGCAGAGGATTTCGTCGAGGATGTCGAACAACTGCGCGTCGACAATGGTCCGATTCAATAGAAAACGGACGAGCGATAGTTGATTTGAAGACGACGGGCCAGCATATTGCAAATGAGTGGCTATCGTCTGATACACCTCCTGCCGCGCCCAGTTTTCCGTTGGGATTGCATCCGCTATTTCTTCCAACCGTGCAAGACGGGCGCTATCGCCAAGCGACATTCGCGTCAGGGAATAGGCGGCCGTTCGTCGTTCGGGTTCATTCACGTCTGCGAGAAGGCGCTCGAGAAAGGCATACGCCTCGTCGCATGGATAGTCGCGCATGCAACAAATGGCCTGGAAACGATCGTCTTTGTCGCGAAACGATTTACCCCCGGCAAGGTTGTCGATAAGATACTTCAGAGCCAGAACAGCGTCTTCATTCGATAGTTTGCAGACCGTTTGAAGATATCCCTTTACGGCGCTCCCCTTATCGTGAAGGTCGGAAAGGGCATCCCTCAGGCCTGCATAGTAGGCGATCGGCTCTTCGGGGATCACGATGTCGGGAAGAGTCAACTGGTTGTCGGATGGGAAGGGTTTCGCAACGGCCATCAGGGCGGATGCGAGGAGGAGCGAAAGAAACGATTTCATTGAAGTTGGTCCGTAAGTGAATGAATGCGAATCAATCGGTTCGTGTTCCCCTCTGCCAGCCGGAATGCGGAAGACTTCGCCGCCGCCGACATGGATCCCGTTTCCGTTTCCATCAAGCGGGCCGCATAGTCGAATGCTTCGGGAACGTCCGTGCATTGCAACGCCAGAATCGCATGCTCCCGCACAAGCGCGCGCTCCGGTTTTCCGGCCGTTTCCTCAATGATGGTCGCAAGAACCCTGAACCCTTCGACCGGACCGATTCCCTTCCGCCGGAAGAAGTGCTCGGCAGATTCCCCCGCGTTGTGGATGTCGTTGAAAGAGAATCGAGAGAGATAATCGGCGGCTTCCGCGACTCGAACGGCCTCGGAGTCTCGGCCGGCGTCCGGGATGCTCGTCAACGGATCGTCACCGATGGAGTCCAACGAACGATGAATCCTTTGATACGGATTCATGGCGTCCAGTTCCTGAAGAACGCCAACGCGACAATCTCCGTTTTCGCCGGAAACGCCATCGCCAAGAGAGAGGGCTGCCGCCTCCCGCCGCGCATCGCTGCCCTTCCAATCGGGAACGAACCGGCACAACACCCCATCGGCGTTCCGAAAAAGCCGACCCGGAGGGTCCTCCGAGCGAACGACCTCCCCGAGAACAAAATGCAAAAGTTTCCGACGCACGGCCTCCGGCAGTTCGTTCCAGTCAAGAATGCCTTGAACATACAGAAGGAAAGCGTCGGCGATTCCGTCGCCCGGCGCGGAGCGGATGGCCTTTTCCATCGCCAACACGTGGGGAAAAGGGCCGATGGTCTCTTTGAGCCAGAGCACGGCCGCCGGAAAACGCTGGGTCTCGTCGTCCGATTCCATCAGTGCCAGAAGTCGGGAAACCTCGGCCGGATCGGAACGCGCGAAGGCGGTGTTCCCGCCGCCGCCCATCCAGACCGTTGGGCGAATCAGGTTCGGAGGCGGGCTGGGGCGGACTGGTTCCGGACGAAAGTCCACGTCGGCGGCTTTCGACGAGAAAGCGGCGGCCACGGCGAGAACGGCCAATGAGAGATGTCGTTTCATGTCATTACTGGCTTGATGGGTTTCTTGTGGTGATGCTGGAAAAACCAACGGGCGCGGTGTTCGTTGAGAGCGGAGCGTTATAGCCGTCGGGATACCAAACGCCCTGTATGCGTCCATAGGGGAGGACGCGGTTTTCCGGGCTTTCTGTACCAATCATGATGAGACGATGCAGAAGATTCGTCTGTAACATTCCTTCCGGGTAGTAGGCCTCGGATGCATCCGTGCCCCAATCCAGGGGAAGCCGATCCTTTGCAACGACCCCCGAAACCGGAGAGGAGCCGTCGTCACGCGAAGCGGCATAGATGTCTTTCAATCCCATCGCGTGACCGAATTCATGAGAGACCGTGTCCGCCTGGGCCGCCGATCGTATTACGAGACCGCCGGGTGTGTAGAGCCCGTTCACCCCGCTCAGATCATCGACAATATAGAGTTCGAGCCCGCCCGTATTGTTGGTGTAGTTGCACATCTGCTCCACGGTGGGCCAATGATTGCTCTGGGAGACGTGGGTAAGCCATGCGGGATTTGTCACGAAGGAAACGGAGCCGAACTCGAAACGGACCCCCGCCTGGCTCCAGATTCGATTCGCTCCCGAGAGAAGGTTCGGGATGTCGCTCGGCCGGTACGCAAAGCGGGATCCGTCTCCGACGATCAATGCATGAACTTGGACCGATGTTTCGGAAACAACGTCGAACCAGCATTCCGGATCCGGACCATAGTAACCTTCGATGTCCGCGTGAAGCCGGATGAAGGAAGCCGGGAGATTTCCAGCCCGTACAGACAACTGCCGTCCGATGTTTCCCGTTGGGAAACCGGTTCTGTTCAAAGGAGCCGCGCTCCACTTGATCCGCGATTCGGGAAAGGCCTCGGGCAGAATCGACAGTTCAAATGTCGCATCGCGCCCGCACACGATCGTGCAGGGATTCACGAATCCGTTTGCGTTGGTCGAAGTCGTGATCGGTTCGAACGAGATGGAAATCGCCCAGAGTCGATTCGTTTCGGTCCGTGCGATCTCTTCGGTGGTTCCTCCGTTCCCGTCCGAATGGAAATGAATGATGTCGTACACGACTTCTGAGGGTTCGGAATCCGAAATGTCCGTTGCGGAAACCCAGGCCGCTCCCGGAAGGTCGTCTCCGACTTCATACACTCTGTTTGTATCCGCCACGACGAGATTGCCGGACTTGAATCTCAAACGAGCTTTCGAGAGACCGATGTCGAGATCGCAACAACACGGAGCCGCTTGCGGATAGTAGTATCCCAAGTCATGCCAGAAACCATGAAGCTCGTCGGAAACCCGAACCGCCGGAACGATGCAGGTGCAAGACGCCGTTTCATCGGTTTTTGCCGGACAGTCGTTCGCATGGGGGCAGACGCCTTCCTCGTATGCGTCGTGGAACATTCCGCAGGCGTGGCACCAAGCGATGACGCCTCCCATGCATCGGTGGATGGAGGCGGTGATCGTCTTGCTCCCGCAGACAAGCGTCGGAGACTCGAACGACATCGTGGCCGTGTCCGTGTCGCCGGGTTGGGTCGAAACGCACAGCTCGATCCATCCGGGGACGGTCGATAGGGCCGGCGAGCTCCATGTCGGCGTCATTCCCTCGTGGACCGGATCGGAGAACTGGCAGGTCAGCCGCCGGACGCCGGACGAATCGTGAATGCATTCGTTCTCCGGGGCGGGTTCGCCCGTGTCGTAGTTCGCAAAGCGGACGTCGAACACGCACAGATGCCCGGACCCGCCGGGGGAGGGTTCGCGGGGCGGCGCCGAACGAAGCGGAACCGGCGAAGGCACCCCGAACACGCCGTCGGGATCGTCCAGGTGGATCGGGTCGGTCGCGCCGGTCGGCGGTTCGGAAAGCGAAAGGGATACGGCCGCTCCGTTCATCGTCAGCAGTTCGAACGGCGTGACGGGACCTTCGGGAATGTGCAGCGCCCACGAACGCGCCGTCCGGAGCGGAATGGCAAGATCGCCAAGAAGAAGCGTGGCGGCCTGATCGGATGGAACGGACGCATCGAGGGAAAGGACGAGATTCGTAGCCCCCGCGGCTTCGCCCCACAGCGGATCCGCCGCCCACGCGGCGGGGGCGGCGCCGTCGGGGACGCCGTCGTTGTTCTCGTCGGCGTCGAGAGGGTCCGCGCCGGCGAGAACTTCGGAGGAGTCGGAGAGACTGTCGCCATCCGTGTCCGCACGGCGCGGATCGGTGCCATGGACGAACACCTCGTCCCAATCGGGGAGCCCGTCGCCGTCGGAGTCCGCGTTCGGATCGAGACCGGACGTGTTCCTCCACTCGAGCGCAAACCGCGCCGGCGTGCGCAGTGCGCCGTTCGTGCAGAGCAGGTCCGCGACCGAAACGCCGTTCGTGACGCGCGCGCCGTCCACGCGCCAGACCGTCTCCGCGAGGAGGTTCGTCCCGAGGATCGCGAGCGCGTTCACGGCGTTCGTCCCCGCCTGCGCGCCGATGACGAAGTTCGTCGCGGGCGGGTCGAGCGCGTCGGCGAAGTCGTAGCGGTAGGTGAAGTCGCCCGACGGCTTCAGCTCCGCCTGGATCGTCGCGCGGCGGCCCGGCAGACGATCCACGAGCACGTTCTCCCACGCGACGATCAGCCCGCCGCCCGGCGCCGGCGCGTGCCAGAGGCGCGACGGCGCCGCGTTCGTCTCGTTCGCCGCCGGCAGGATCCCGAGCGGCGCGCGGAAGGGCGCGAGCGCCGTCTCCAGGTGGGGCGAGGCGTCCCCGCCGAGCCGCTGAGGCAGCGCCGCCCCGGGCTGTGGATGCCGCGCGCTCCCGAAGGACAGCGCGCCCGACGCGCTCGCGTAGACGCGGCGCACCGGATTCGTCCCGAGTGCGAAGAAGGGTTCGTCGCGCTCGATCCAGATTCCGTCCTCCGACGCCCCGCGCAGCCGCCACGCCGCCGCCTCGACCGAATTCGTCGGCTCGGCGCGCAGCACGACCCCCTCCGTCCGCACCTCGACGAGCCCGAACGCCGGCTCTGGCGGTGGCGCGGGCAGAACGGGGTTTCCGGCGCGGAGCCCGCCGCCGTTCCCGCCGCCCGGCTTCGTGCCGCCGATCGCGACGACCGCGACGAGCATCGCGAGCGCGGCGGCCTCGCCGAGCGGCCCGCTCCGGCGCAGGCGCGCCAGCATCTCCCGCCCCTGCGGCGAGCGCGCCGCCATCCGCGCGAGCCCGTAGAGCCCGAAGCCGCACCACGTGGCGGCCAGGGCGACGGCGAAGAGCTGCCGGGAGAGTTCGTCCATGGTGCGCTACTTCAGGATGGAAATGCCGATGGGGCTACGGCTCGACCGTCACGGACCGTATCGCGAAGGGCTCGTCCGAGTCATTCGCAACGGCGACGAACACCTTGTAGACCGGCTTCTCCAGGTCGCGGGAGAAGGCGCCGGTCGCGGGATCGACGAAGCCGAGGCGCCGCTGCTCGTCGTCCGCGTATTGCACCCCGACGCGAACTTGGGGCAGGGCGTTGGTGCTGCCCGGAACGCCGCACCGGACGGAAAGCCGCCCCCGGACGTTCGGGCGGTATAGGACCTGGACGAGGTCCCGCTTCCGCGCCGGGCCGAGCGTCTGGAACCAGGTGTTCGTGTTCCCGTCGATCGCGCATTCCGGCCCGTGCCCCGGCGCGACGGCCATTCCCTCCGTCGCCGCGAACGCCTCGACCGGCGGCGGAGGCGGCGGAATGAGTTCCTCGGCCCCGGGGGCCGGACGGGCGGGGGTTCCGGCCCGGAGGAGCCACCCTGCCGCGAAGCCGACGACGAGGAAGAGCGACAGCACCGCGGAACGGCAGGCGCGGAGAATCTCCAAAAGCCGCAGGGGCGAAACCCAGGAGGGATTCTTCCGTTCCGCATTCCAGCGAACGCCGACGCCCCGGCGGGTCTCGATGCTTTCTCCGAGGCGGCCGAGCTTGTCCTTCAGACGCAGGAGAAGCTGGTCGACCGCCCGGGATTCGCGCGGGCCCGGTCCGCCATACAGCCTCCGGTAGAGCGTTCGGCGCGGGATGGTCGTTCCGGCGTTCCGGAGCAGAATGGAAAGCGCCTTGGTTTCGAGCGGCGTGAGATTCCAAAGCAGGATTCCGGTTTCCTCTTCGGATAGCGTTTGGTTCCCGGTGACGTCCTCCTTCGGGGACGACTCGCGTCCGACCGCAGCCGCTTCCGCCGCTCCGCCCCGACGAACGGAAACGGCGAAGCCGCGCCGCTCCAGCTCCGCGCGGAGCGTCTTCGCGCGCGCGCCGTCGGCCTCCACGACCAGTATCGTCCGCGGGGGCGCTCCGGCGTCGCTGTTCCGTTTGTTCGTCATCGCGAGGGAGGATTCTACCACAATGCCGCGAAAACCGATTGCAACATTTGTGCAACAAATTACGGAAAACGTCCGGCTTCATTTGAAGAACATATACGCCTGCGGCGAATTGGACGAAGGGTCAACTTCCAAGGAATCCTTGGAGGTTCGCCCAGAGCCTCAAGGCGTCTTCTACGACGGCCAGCTCTGGGACGCGCGGGCATTCGCCGACAGGCTGGTGAAGAGCGCGCGGAAGTCGCTGCTCCTCGTCGACAACTTCTCGAGAATGCCACCGCGCGACTCCGTCGCGGGCGGCATTCGTCGTTTCTCCGCTTCGCTCGGCCCCTCGCTCCTTCGGAAACGGGGGCACTTGTTCCCGTTGTTCCGTAAGCTCGTCGTCTCGTCGTCCTCGTCCTCCGGCCGCTGCGCCCACGCGCCGCGGCCATTCCAATCCGGCCCGCGCCGGCGGCTTGCCGCCGCGCGCGAGGCCCCCCGGATGTCGACTTCGCGACTTGACGACTTGCCGACCCGCCGACTTGGCCCAAGTCGCCAAGTCGACCGGTCGCCAAGTCGCCACCGGCCACGGCCATTCCAATCCATAACCCGCGCCGCCCCAAAAGTCAAGCACGAATTTGTTGCACAAATGTTGCTAACGGTTTTCCCCGGTTTTGTGATACATTCCTACTTGTCGCGCAAGCCCGCGCGAAACACCCTCCATGCCCCGCCACCGACCCCGCCCCCTTCTCGATTCCGCCCGCACGCACCGCCCTGTCCCGCGCGTCCTCCCCGATGCCTTCGTCCTCCCCGAAATCCCGCAGGAGTGGAGAGAATAACTTATCCTTCCGAGCAATACACAATCAACTTCCACGGGCTCATGCCATGAAGAAAACACGAGCCAAGAAACTTAACTATTTTCCGCCAAGAAACGTTCTTTCGTTGACCGCGCATGGAGCGAGAGAGTTTTTCTTGAAAGCGGAGAACTACTTCAAAGGGGATGTTCCTTCCTACTTCGACTTCGGCCCCCTGTTGCATGCGTTGGACACTGCTTTTACAACCGGAACTCCGGACGTGAAGACCTTGATTAAACGCGCGGCGGGTGCCTCGACTGTAAACTATGTCTTGCATATGAACAAGGACGGTCGCTATGCAAGCCGCCCAGTGCAATTCATCCACCCCGTTTTGTACGTTGCCCTCGTTGACGAAATGACCAAAAGCGGCAACTGGGAAACAATTTGCGAATTGCTTCGATCACGCGCGGACAAGGACGGCATCAAATGTACGAGCATTCCGATTGCTGAAACGCGACTGAACACATATCGGGCAGAACAGGTTCTGGTCTGGTGGTCCGATTTCGAACAGGAGTCCATCGCGCTCGCTCTCGACTATCCGCACGTATTCATCACGGATCTTTCCGATTGCTATGGATCGATTCGGTCGAATGCAATCCACCGCATTCTTCACGGACGAGGTCCGGTCAGCGCCCCGTCCTATTCATCAGGCAAACTCGGCGATAGAATCGATCTGATCCTTCGCGCCATGCATCAAGGACAAGTCGGGTGTCTGCCACAGGAATCAACCCTCATGGACGTTCTTGCCGAACTGGTTCTCTCCGAACTCGACGAGACGCTCCGCAATGAAATCAAAAAGCAAACCGAGAACAAACGGATTGTTTCGCAATTCCGGATTCTGCGCTATCGTGACGACTACCGCATCTTCGCCAAGAACGCATCCGACGGGAAGGAAATCTTGAATCTTCTCGCGTGTGCCGCTAAAGAATTCGGATTCAAGCTGAACTCTGCAAAAACACTCGAATCCGGCGACGTGATTTCTTCCTCCGTCAAAAAGGACAAATTGGATTGGATCCTGAAATCGTCGCTCTTCAAGAAAGAAATGACGGACTCGGGCTTGTCGGTGGAAAAGCAACTTCTGTTGGTTTATCGACACGGACTTCGTCATTCCAACGCAGGAAGCCTTTTGTTGCCTCTTTCCGTCATCCACAAACAAATTGATTCCCGGGACTGGTCGCCATTCCGGCCGGAGACGCTCGTCGCAATCGCCGCCGAAATCGCCGTCCGCAATCCGAGAACCTGCAAGCCCTGCATCGCCATCATTGCGAAACTGCTCCAGAGGATTCATGGAAATGACCGCGAAGCGGTGTGCGACAGTCTTCTGAAGAAGTTTCGTGGCATTCCCAATGGCGGTCATTTCGAAATCTGGCTGCAACGGATTTTTTCTCCGTTGGGTTTTGCGTGCGAATACGGAGAACCGCTTTGCAAACTGGTCGACGGAACGATGCAACATCTGCCATGGTCAACCGGTTTTCTTTCGGCTGAACCGAAACTGAAGGCGATCATGGATTCCACCTCCGTCGTGGACCGGAAAGTTCTTTCGTCGATGAAGGCTGAATTCACGCAAGAAGAAATCGATCTCTTCGTCGAGTCGGCGAACGACTACGCGTGACATCAAACAATCAAACCAACCCCAAAGGCATTCCATGAAAATCAAAACCATCACGATCCACAATTACCGAGGAATTCTCGACGCAACCTTTTCGGCGTACGACTATTCATTGATCGTCGGCGCAAACAATTGCGGCAAGACGACGATTGCAGATGCAATCCGGTGTTTCTACGAAAAAGACTCTTTCAAGTTCGACAAATCCAAAGATTTTCCGCGAGGAATCCAGACGACGGATTTTGACTCCTGGATTGAGATTGCATTCTCGTTGACGAAGGAAGAGCGAGACAGTCTGAAAAAGGATTACCAGACTCCCGATCGGATTCTCCGCCTTCGAAAGTTCTTCGTTCCCTTTGATGGCCGCAAACCCGGCATCTATCATGTTGCACCGCAAGGAGACGTGTCGAAAGACATGTTTTACGGTGCAAGAAATGTTCAAGAAGGAAAAGTCGGCAACTTGATCTACATTCCCGCCATCAGCAAGGTCGACGACATCACAAAGCTGACTGGACCTTCGGCTCTTCGGGACATGTTGAACGGAATCATGGGGGCGGTTGTCGAGAACAGTGATGCGTATCACGATCTGTCTTCGTCCATTGCCAAGTTCGCCAAATCCATACAGGATCTGAAAACTTCCGACGATCTTTCCCTGGAAGGTTTCCAAAACGAGATCAACGGTCTTCTATCACCATGGAAAACACGATTCTCTTTGGAGATGAACGCGCCATCCTCGGGCGAAATCATCAAAAACATGATTTCATGGGGGCTGTCGGATCTGGAACTTCCAGTGCGGAATGAAACGGAGATGGACATCGATCGGTTCGGTTCCGGATTTCAACGTTTCTTCATATATTCTCTCGTTCGACTCAGCGCGAAGTACATTCCCCGCAATTCAAATTCGAAGTCGAAAGATTTCCAACCAGACTTCACGTTGGTTCTTTTCGAGGAGCCGGAAGCATTCCTTCACCCGGAACAGCAAGAAGAACTTGCACGGGAGTTGAAGCGGATGGGGAGTGCGGACAACTGGCAAGTTCTTTGCACAACACATTCTCCCCATTTTGTCAACCGGTCGATGGACGACATTCCGACCCTCGTCCGCGTCCAAAAAGATTCTGGCGTCGTCCATGTTTTCCAGATCGATGAAATCAAACTCTCGGAGATGTTCTCTTCCAACGTCGATTACGGATCGTTTTTTGACAAGCTTCCCGCAAAGAAACAGCCGAAAGACCGCGATTTGAATCTTGAAGCTCTCAAGTATTCGATGTGGATCAGTCCCGAACGGGCCGCATTGTTCTTTGCCACCAACGTTCTTTTGGTCGAAGGCGCGTCCGAAGTCGTTTTCATTGCACGGTTGGTTTCAGACGGAAAGGTCCGTCTTCCCATGGGGACCCATGTCGTGGACTGTTTCGGAAAATTCAATGTTCATCGATTCATCTTGTTGTTGGATGGGTTGGGAATCACTCATTCCGTCTTGCATGACAAGGACAATGACGACAATGAGGAACAGGTCGCATGGAATGCCTTTCTTCAATCCAAAAAGGCTGGTCGAACTCGCCAGATCAAATACCTGGAAAACGATTTGGAAGGATTCCTTGGCATTGACAAACCAGACGAGAAGAGCAGAAAACCCTTGTCGATCCTGATGAAGTATGTCAACGGCGAAATTAACGAACAGCACATTTTCAAGTTCACCCAAATCATCGAAAGCCTGTTCTCTACAACCATCGGCAATCAAAGCAACGGCACTGGAGAAATCAAAAATGATTGACGAGACCTCTTTCGACGCGGATTGGTTTCGCGAGAATCAATGGGGACTGTTGTGCGAAAACATGGCCCAGCGCCTAGCAGATCTTCTTCAAAACAAACTGTTGTATCAACACAGTTCCGTCAAGATTCAGACTGCGGGTCTGGAGAAATGCGAAGAGAAAGCATTGGAAAATGTCCTTGCAGAGTTTGAGCAGGAGCCAATTGATTGCGTCATTGAAGACAAATCATCCGTCGTGGGTGCGCCGACATTGTTGAATCAAGTTGTCGTTCCGATGACGGTTTGCACCGATTGCGAGACATGTCATGGAGAAACCACACCACACAACCCGATTCGAATTGCCGCGGCAGGCACTCCAAACCGCGAAGGAGGAGACCAGACTTTTTCGTTGTCCTACCAGTGCCAAAAGTGCAAACAAGGGCTGTTGGTATTTCTGGTTCGGCGAAAAGGGCTCAAGTGGCAACTAGTCGGGAGAAATCAGGTTCCCGCGCCCTCCATTCCCGCTTCGTTCCCGAAAGCGCAAGAAGCGTTTTTCCGAGATGCGGAAATGGCATCGCGGACGGGTAGCCATCTTGCAGCCGTTTGCCTGTTGCGCGTGGCGCTCGAACAATACCTGCGGGCGGAAACGGGCCAGTCCGCGGTTTGTTCCGGCGATCAGCTTTGGGATCTCTACAAACAACGGCTGCCGAACGATTTTCCCTTGGGCCGGGTCTGCAGTTTGGGAGAGATTTACGGCCGATTGAGCGAGGTGATCCATGATCCGACTTCGTTGCAGGACGACACGTTTGCCGATTGCAAAGCGAAACTGGACCACTTTTTCCAGTTCGTCGCACTTCTTCCGCTCGTCGACGAACCAGGACCCAAGAAAGAAGAAGAAACGGCGTGAAAGCCGCGCGGGCGCATCCAGTCTGGCGCTCAAAAGGAAAGGGCGAAGCGGAATTCTTCGCCCTTTCCCGAATTGATCGTCCCGATCGTCGCGCGGACCGAACCCCTGCTGAAAACCTATTTCTGGATTTCAAACGTTAGTCACTGAATGAGATTGGCTTTGATGCATGGACCGCCTTTGTCAACATTAACGATCGGCGTAGAAATGAGATGTGCAAGTTCCGCAAACTTCAATTCCCTTCTCTTCCAACAGCGCAAGCTTTGTTCGAATTGTCGCATCGTCTTCAGAAATTCCGATAGGGGTGATTCTGGACGAACCCAACTGTTCACCACAAATGGTCTTACGATCATGATTGCAAGACCAAGATATTCCTCCGTTTTGATTATGTGAGATTATACATTCGGCGACATGTACATTTTTAGCATTTTCGGCGTCAACATATTGACCGTCTATGACAGCCCATCCGTTGCAATTCGGGAGGTCATTTGGTATTTGCGACATGGTGCGGTATCCTTGTTTCTGTGCTTGTTTCTGATGTGATTGCAAAAATTCTCAGTTATTTCTGTCGATTGTACGGACTTTGGTTTGTTGGTTTGAGCGACAAGCCGAGATCCGACGCTTTTCCGTAGACGGCATCTGGAGTGCGGCCGAGTTTCAGCGCGGCGACACGCGTGGGCGTGTTCTGCTGCACGAGCCGCTTGAGCTGGGCAATCTGATCCGTGGTCCAGGTTTTTCCTGCATTTCTTGGTTGGTTGTTTGGCATGTCATGCCTCCTTGATTCGGTTCTTATGCCGCGCTTTGCCGCTCGGCAGGCGCGACGGGGCGTATTCTACCACAGTGTCAAGCAAACCGTTAGCAACATTTGTGCAACAAATTCGGGCTTGACATTTGAGGCGGGAGGTGTTCTCGCCGGCTATGCCGGCGCGCAGGGCGGAGGAAAAGCGAACGGGCGAAGCGGGACGCTTCGCCCGTTCGGTGCTGGGGGATCAGACGGCGTTATTTATGCGCGTTGATCCATGTCGAGATGTCGGAATTCAAATACCACCAACTGGTAGCGAGGTTGATCGGAGCGATGAAGATCCGATCATTCCGGTCCAGCGCCGGCTTGACGAGATCGTAAATCTCTCGAGCCGTTTGTTTCGTCTTCGCGATCCAGGTCGTGTTCAGAATCTTGCATGTCTCTTCGAGCTGGTTGATCTTCTCTTCAACCAGCTTGTAGTTCTGTCCAGGCTGATGAAGGTCGTATGCGATGATGTAGAAGGACGGTGTCGTGTTCATGGTTATTCCTTTGGGTTTGTTCTGGATGTATGTGCTGGCGGCCGGATGTCCGTCGACAAGGGGGAGAATAGCAGAACGGAGGAGAAAAACAGTGGAAAATTAGTGGAAAACAACATGGTTTCCGATCGGTATGATCGGATACGAGTCGGGGCGCAAACGCACGGGACGCGAGGCGGCGCTCACCGGCCTTCGATCTCCTCCGCCGCGTGCTGCGCGGCGAGGCGGAGGGGCATGGCGTGGTGGCTGGGGCGGCGCGGGAGAGGACCACTTCGGCGGTGGGTCAGCGCGAGGGGACAAGGAGAGAGACGAAGTTCGTAAGCCCTCGGCAGACACCGCTCCCGCCGAGGGCGTTGGCTGCTCGCGCTCCTCGCTAGGGTCTGTCACCGGTTTGTCCCCGCTGCGCGGCGTCGCCGCGCGCGGGGATGGGATGTCCGAGACGCTCCGCACCGTCTCCGCCAGGTCTGGTTGGATTCTCCCCTCCTTTAGGATCTGTCCCCGTTTCGCCCAAACAATGAAACCTGGTTTCGACACAATGTTTGTTTATAAGAATAGAAGTTGGACGAGTCTCGGCTAACTCATATGGGAACCGCTTCACACGAAAGAATACATTGTACCTGCCGGACAAAAGCCAAAACACTAATCCAAAAATAAGGAGAAGGGTTGTAATAAATGAGTCATTGAATTGAATGCTCCACTTTGAAATTTGAATTGTCCGCAGAACCGTAGGCCGTACTTGAATTATGTGTGCAACATTGCACCACGCCAATACAGTCGCTAAAAACGACAATAAAACAAGAATGATTGTTTTCATTCTATTCTCCTATCGGCACGGGCCAGGAATGATTGCGGGCAAAGGTCCCCAGTTGCTAGATCGAACGATTGTTCTGGCAATTCGCGGGTTCTTGTATATGCAATCTGTCGTAGTAAATCCAAGAAATGAAGATGTCGAACAGAAGTCTACCTCCCATTTGCACCAACAATCACAACGCACGGAGAATAGTGGATACCAAGAGCAGTCAACTCTGATCACATCCGGGTAAGTGGCAGTACAACTCGCTTGGCATTGCAACCGATCTGCCGGACAACACGGAAACAATCCAAGAAAGTCATACTTGTTTATGGGAGCATTTGCGGCAAAAAGATAGGCGTTGACATCAAATGTTTTTTGAAACGAAAACAACGTGAAGACATCACGAACGGTCTCTTGGTTATTATCCCTTACGGGAAACACGAGATCGATGTTTTTGTGTCTAGCAATCTCACGTTGGAATTCACGACTCTGTTCCGAAAACCACCCCCATTCAGAGGACGGATCACGATTTAACCAAGCACCAAGATCCGGGTTGTAGCTTCGGAACTCGAATTCCGTCAATCCGATAATTGGATTGGCAAGCTTCGTAGAAAAGTTGTGTGAAATCCGATTTGCAAGATTGCCACTACTATTATCGATTGTTCCATATGGAGAATACTCATAATGTGCAACATTATTAGCGTCGCCATCCAAATAGTCTACGATGTTACCGTTCGCATCGTAAAAAGGGACATACATATTACAATGGGAATACGTGGCCGTGAGTCCCCCAATTCCACCCATCCCTTGAAAGAGTCCATTCACATCAAGTCCCCAGATATTGAAAACAGGCTTGGCATTTTCAAGTTCGCGGACAATGTTGTATTCGTCCCAAAGAAGAACGCGAGAGTGCGTGTTTGTTCCATAGGTGAATTCTGAAATCATCCGGCCGCGCTCGTCATATGCATAGTCAATAGAAATGAAGTCAAGATTGTTCGAAATTGTATCGTTTTCGGCGCGCACTACACGATTTTCGCCATTCCAGTAATAATGGAAACACCCATCAAATGTCAAATTTCCGTCTGCATCGTACTCAAAGGCATTATTTGAACCTGTTTTTTCGGTGCTTATATATTGATTCAATTCGTTCGACTCGTAACACGTGATAACAGGCTGCTGCCCATCTCGATCTTCAGCGGAAAAAACACGATTGCCAATGGGGTCGTAGGCAAAACTCCACGACCGATTCGGAACAGTAGATACTTGATTGTTGGTGTCTGCTCCGGAGAAACGCTGTGCAGAAACCAACTCGGATCGGTCGTTGTAGGCATATCGCTCGAAAGCCGGTTCAGCGAACGCCTCGCCGTAATCTACTCGGGCATCGCGACGGCGGATTTCGTCGTTCGTGTAATCGAAGCGGGAGATCGTCCGATCGCCATAGCGATTGTGGACGGTCGCGATGAGATCGCGGTCGGGTTCGTAGATACGCTCCCAGGCGTGGTCGGTATTCGCCGCCATCCCGGAGACAAGGGACGAACCGGGGAGATAGGAATAGGAGAAGACGTTGGTTCCGGAGGAGACCGAAGCGAAGCGGCCAAGCGGATCGTAAGAATACGACACGGCGGAACCGGCAGCTACGCCATCGCCGATGGCGTAGCCCGTCGCGCGGCCGAGCGCATCATAGGTGCGGGCAATGGTGGTGCCGTTCTGCACTTCGTTCGTGAGCTGTCCGAGGCGGTTGTAGGCGTAGAGGTTCGTGGAGACGCCGACGCAGACGGCGGAGAGGGTATGCCCATGACGGTCGTAGGAGAGCGAGACGGCTGGCGTCGAGTCCGAGTAGGTCTTGGCGACGAGTCGGCCCTGCGAATCGTAGGCGTAGTCGGTCGTGACGCCGCGCGCCCAGGTGCGACGGGATAGGCGGCCTTCGGGCGTGTAGTCGTAGGTCGGCCCCTTGCCGTCGGCGTAAATCTTGTTCGTCATCAGGCCCGTGGCTTCGTCGTAAAGCCAGGTCGTGACGTCGGCGTGGGACAGGTCTTCGCTGCGGTAGGTGGACATCGCCGCCATTCTACCATAATCGTCGTAGGCGTAGTCAACCGGATACTGCGCGCCGCGCTGCGAGACGACGTTGCCGTCGAGGTCGTAGGCGGTCGTCGTGACGAGGCCGAGCGCGTTCGTCACGCTGGTCTGGCGGCCGAGCGAGTCGTAGCCGTAGGCGGTCGTCGCGCCCGTGGCGTCGGTCGTGGAGGCGAGGCGACCCGCGGTGTCGTAGGCGAGCGTGGTCGTGTTGCCTCGGCCGTCGGTTTGGGCGATCACGCGACCGAGGGCGTCGTAGGCACGCGAAGAGAGAATACCGGTCACGGTGCGGTTTGACACATTGAAGCCGCCCATTTCAAGATTCCACGCAGAGAGCGCGGAGAACGCAGAGTCATTGACCGTGAGGAAGCGACTTGAAAGACGATCTACGAAAGACCGCCGCGAGGCGACACTACCGAAGGCATCGACTGTCTGTGCGTCGGTAACAATGTTGGCCAAACCGAGTTCGGTCGTTTCCGCGCCGCCGAGCCCGGTCAGCCGAATGCGCGAAGTGGACACGCGGAGCGGGTCAGAGGAATTCGTGTCGGGAAAGGTATGTCGAGCGGATTCCCGCCACAGCAATCCATCTCGGACAACATAGCCAACCGTGTTCGATACAACCACATCGGAGCTGGCGAGGTCGATTTGCCCGTTTCGGTTGGCATCCTCGACAGAAAGAACGAGGTTACCGAACGCGTCAAAGGTAGACAGGCGACGGTTTGTCACAACCGGAACGGAGCCGGGCGACAAGAGCGTGTAGTCGTTATCGGTTTCTACGATACGGTTGAGGGAATCGTAGACTTTGCGTGACCGAAGGACGGACCCATCGAAACCGGGTTGGCGCGTTTGCACGACGCGGCCGAGCAAGTCTCTTTCCCTCGCAGTCCAAACGGGACTATTCGTCCCCTTCGAGCCTTCATAAACGGTTTCAAGGAACGGAGCATAGGCGAATGAGCGACGAAGCGTGCCGTTGCGGAATTCGCGAATGGTGCGGCCAATGGCGTCGGAGATGGAAACGTTCGTTCGTTCGCAATCGGTGCTTGGCGCTTCCGTGATGGTCCGGGTCTCCCCGCCTTCGGGACGGTAGGTGTAAGAATAGACGCGATGGATGCCGTTCTCGCCTTCGGCAATCTTCAAGCGGCCAAGAGAGTCATAGGCATAAGTTGCGGGGTGGACGGTCGCGGCGGGACGGTCGGCGGTGGCGACGCCGCGACGTACGACGTTCGTGATGCGACCAAGGTCATCGTAAAACAGTTCGGTCAAGATCGAACCTTCCTGCGACGAGACCACGCGGCCTTCGGCATCGTAGGCATATGTCGTGGTGATTCCCTGCCAGTCGGTCTCGGAGACCTTGCCGCAGCAGTTGCCGGCCCACTCGGCGGTCCAGAGGCGGCCGGCGAGATCTTCGCGGCGAATCTCGTTGCCGTCGGCGTCGTATGCATACTGCAGGCGCTCGATGGGCGTCCAGTCGGCCTGGGGGACGAGGTCCTCGACGCCGATGGTGCAAAGGTCGGTGCGGGAGTCGACGAGCTGCCCGAGCGCGTTGTAGACGCGGACGGAACGGGTGGTCCGCATCGGGACGATGGCCGGCGCCTGTTCGTGGACGTGAGTGATTGTCTCGGTCCAGATGCCGTCCGTAAGGTCATAGGCGTGGTGGTCGACGGTGCCGTCCTCGTGACGGACGGACTGGACGAGGCCGTCAACAACAGAGCCCGTGACGGGATAGTAGGTCGTGACGGTCCGCAGGACGTTCGTCCCGCCATAGGCGGCGCCGGGTTCGCCGACGCGCTCGACGACGTCCACGCCGTTCGTGCCGTAGACGTAGTAGGTGCGCCGGATCTCGACGCCCTGCATCTTCTTCACGACGCAGCGCGGGCGGGTGTCGCAGAGCAACGGCGGGTCGGACGGATCGACGGGCTCGTAGGAATAGAGCGTCTCCTCCTCGACGAGGGGCATCGACTCGCGGACGACGCGGTTCTGCGCGTCGTATTCGTAGACGATGCGGTTGCCGTTCGGCTCGGTCTTTTCGCGGACCAGGTCCTTGTGCGGGCCGTCCGCATAATAGGACCAGGAGGTGGTGCGAGTGGCGTCGCCGGGAACGCCTTCCACCAGGTTCGTCGGAAGATAGGCCCAGAAAGCGGAAACATAGTTTCCCTCGGTCCGCGACAGGAGCGTTCCGTCGGGCCCACGGACGGTTTGGATGCGGCGGGCGCCGGACTCGTCCTCGCTGTAATAGAGCTCCTTCGAATCGCGAAGCCCGTCGGGCTTTTCGAGGGTCCAGTCGCCGTTTGCCGCGACAAAGCGATACTGCCGCACATCGCCCGTGCCTTTCTTGAGGCCAACGAGAAGCTCCTTGACGCTCTCGCCCCGCGCGACGTCAAGAACGCGGACGGGCGCGTGCTCGGGAAGGGCGTAGAGCCCGGTGCCGGCGACCTGCTCGGGTTCTTCCGCGAGGGGGTAGACGGTGACGGCGTAGTGCGTCGGGGAAAGCGTCTGCACGTCCGCGAGGCGCGTGAGGGTCTTCACCTGGCGGATGTTGCCGAGGGCGTCGCGAACGATGTCCACACCGAAGTCGTCCATCGCGAGAACCCGCCCGCGGGGATCGGTGCAGGAGACGAGCGCGCCGCGCTCGTTCGTGGCGCCGGCCGCGAGAAAGCGCCAGACGGATCCGTCGCCGGGATAAAGGTCGTAGTAGGCGGGATTCGAGAGCGCCGCCCATCCTTCCGCGTCGACCATCCGGACGCGGGCGATGGATTTGCCGGAGACCGTCGGACGGGGTACGCCGAGGGATTCGCCGTCCTTGAAGTCGACGACCAGTTCCGTGCCGTCCGGGTCGACGAAGCGAACGACGGCGGGCGCTCCGTCGCGGGTGGTGCCGTCGCCGACATTTTTGAACGTATAGCCCATCACGACCTTGAGCGGGGAGGGCGTGGAAAGAGAGGGGCTTTCCTCGATCGTGTGAATGCGCAGAAAGACGGGGATCGAGCCGGTCCAGGGCGTCGTCTCTCCGAGATCGAGGGAGACGAAGATGCACCCGTTTGCGATTCCCGCCACCGGACAGGTCGGGCAGAAGCCGGTGGACAGGCACAGCATCGGCGGACGGTTGGAGTAGAAAGGATTTCCGGCCATCGCGATCGTACCGGTCAAGACCAGCAGGACTGCCGGGAGGAAACGGCGGAGGACGTGTTTCATTGTTGGCTCCTTAGTTTTGTTTTCGGGTTTCATTGTTGTTGGAAATCGGGACGATCTTCTCGAAGTAGACGGAGGCGGCCCCGTGGCCGGGGACGGTGAGGTAGAAGGTCTTGGGGAATTCCCAGGAAGAGACCATCTCGGCGCCGACGGTGAGCCGCAGGGGGATGCCGCGCCAGTTGGGCGGGCCGAGGGGCTCGATGGAGACGCGGTCCCACTCGGGGGAGATCGTGATCGCGGCGGGGTCGACGTCGGCCGGGAGGTCCTTGCCGTCCGCAGGCTTCACGAGAAGGTCGGCAACGAAGTCCCTGCCGTCCACGGGCGCGCGGAGGCGGGCGGGGACGCACTTCCAATGCTCGCCGACCTGCGCGCCGACGTGGAGTCCGAGGGCGGGCGTCTCGGCGCCCTCGGGGTAGAGGTTCACGGTCCAGTGGTGCTGACCCCGCGGCTGATCGCCGGGCGCGAAGACGGCGTCGAACTCGCGCTCGCCGGCGGGGCGCAGCTCGAACGACGCGCCGGCGGGGCCGACGATCTCGGTGCGGACGAGAGCGGGGGCGGCCGGCGCGGCCTTCACGCGGAGAACGGCGTTCGTGTCGCCCGCGCGCATCTGGTACCACTTGTCCGGCTCGACCTTCCAGAGCTCGCGAACCGAGCCGCGGATCGGAACGGTGATCGAAGGCGCGGCCGGGTCGTCGGTCTTGAGGAAGAATGTCTTCAGGAACGGACCCGAGAAGACGTTCGGATCGAGCGTGCAGCGGACCTCGGCCGAACCGCCGGGCGGGAGGTTCGTCGTGGAGAGTTCGAGGTTCGCGCACACGCACGTGCGGATGACGTCGGTCACGCGGACCGCCCGCTCGCCGTCGTTCCGCAGCGTCGCCGTCAGCACCGGCCGCTCGATCTCCGTCAGCTCGCCGAAGTCGAACTCGGCGGGATCGAGGACGACGGCGGCGGACGAGGGAAGAGCCAAGGACGCAGTGGCGAACAAACCGCGGAACACGCGGAAGACACGGAATTCCAGTTTTGATCTCATTGCCGTTGTTTCTCCGAGAGTTTCTTCCGCGCCGCGTCGAGAGCGGGACGGAAGCGGGAATGGGGATGGGCGGAGGCGAAGGCGTCGAGACGGGCGAGGTCGGCGGCGTCGCCGAGGGCGCCGAGGGCGGCGAGCGCGGAGATGTGGAGCGTGGCGGGTTGGGAGGAATCGGCGAGGATGGCGCGGACGTGCGGGAGGACGCCGGCGAAACCCTGCTCGGCGCCGATCTGCAGGGCGGTCGCGCGGGCGGCGGGATGCGCGGCGGGATCGGAGGCGAGCGCGAGGGTGCGCGCGAGGAGGAAGGTGCGGTCGGGGCTTGCGGGGGCGGGGTCGTGCGTGAGCGCGATGAGCGCGGTGCCGGAATACGGCTGCGACGTCTCGCGGGACGCCTCCTCGAGGCAGTCGCGAATTTCCGATCGGAGCGAAGGTTCCTCCACGCGCTCCGACATCGCTCCGAGGTGCTGAAGACAATAGTCGAGGATCGCGGGCGTCTGCTCGTGCGCGCGGAAGACGGCGATCGTCACGGGGACGAGGTTTGTCGGAAACTCGTCCTGCGTGCGCAGCCGGTTCCAGATCTGGTTCTTCAAGGCCGCCTCCAAATCGGGGCGGATCGTGGCGTCAGGCTCGGCAAGATAGGCGAGAAAACCGTCGACCTGATTCGGCGAGGCGGCATTTCCGAGCGAATCGACCAGGGCGAGGCGTTGCCTATAGGTGTCGGAATCCGTCCAGTCCGGAAATCCGGCGAACGAGTCCGTCGGCGAGAACAGCAGGGCGAGAGCGAATCCGCAGGCTGCGGCGGAGGCCGCAACCTCGCGTTTCCCGATGCCGCTTTCCATTTTCGCGCTCATTGCCTGAAATCCCCGATCAATACGGTCCCCTGGTAGAACGACGTGTGGTGGCAGACCGAGGTCGTGATGCCGGCCGAACGAACAAAGCGCATCCGGAAAAGACCGTCGGCGTCGAAGTCGGCGGCCGTAATGGTCTTGTAGCGCGTGCCGTCCTCGAAGAATACGCCCGAGACGTGGATTTCGAGCTTCACGATCAAATCGGGCGGAATCGTTCCGAGGAAAAGGACCATTTCCGCGAGGCTGCTTCCGTCAGGATACGTTTCCAGCGTCCGGTAGTAGCTGCCGTTGTCGCCCCAGAACGAAACTGCCCGCGCGGCGTCGAGAATCGGACCATCTTCGCCGAGACGGGAAAGCATCCGGAAATCCCCGTCCGCCGCAGAGAACAGCGTCAGTGCGGATTCCATGCCGGACGATTCGACCGAAGCCCGGAGTTCGGCGTCGGTTTCGATCGGCATGTCCGGACGAAGATCCGGCGCGGCCACCATCCTCGGTACGTCGACAACAAGATCCGCAAGGCGTAGCGGAAAACGGGAGGAGACGGCCTCGACGAAAGCCTCGGCGGAGGCGGGGACGCCGCCGGTGACGGCGCTCGCGGAGAGGCGGTAGAGCCCGGCGGAATCGAACGCGAACGGAACGGGGGCGGAGGCGGCGAAGTTCGTGACGGCGATCCAGGCCTCGCCGGCGCGGCGTTCGACGGCGATGCCGGACTCCGCGTCGGGGAAGCCGGCGAGGCGGAGGGCGTCGCCTTCGCGGAGGCGGAACGCGTCGTTCGTGTCGGCGTCCGGGATCGCGTAGGGCGTCCAGGCGACGGAGAAGGAGTGCTGCGCGCCGGCGCCGAGCAGTTCGATGGTCGTCGCGGCGCCGTCGGGATCGAGCGGGACGTCCGCCCAGAACCCGCCACCGACGGAGGGCGCGGTAGCGTATTCGGCGGAGTTGGTGCCGCAAGAGACGAGGAGCGCGGAGGTGCCGCCCCACATCTCGGCGCCTTCGACGCAGATCGGGGAAACGGTCGAAGAAGCGTCGGGACCGGAGAGGGAGACAAGGCAGTCGCTACGGGCGGCGCGCCAGTCCTCCACGCCGTCGCCGTCGGCGTCCGGGCCGGAGAAGGCGAGAAAGCCGATGTCGTGGAGGGCGAGGAAGGTGTTGGAGGCGCGGTTCTTCCAGACGAGCCGGAAGCGGTGGGGACCGGCGTCGAGCGCGGGGAGGAAGAAGACCGCGTCCGAGATGTCGCCGTCGGTCGAGGAGACCTCCTGGCGGGCGACGAAGAGACCGTCGACGTAGAGCGAAAGGTCGAAGAGGGACGTGCCGGAGACGAGCGGATTGTGCTGCGAGACGCCGAAGCGGATCGCGTCCGGCGGCGTGCTGCCGACCGAGAGTTCCCACGTGACGGATCCCGCGCGCTCGCGAGCGTAGAGGGCGGATTCGTCCTCGCCCCAGGAGCCGGTGCGGGCCACGACGGAGGTGCGGGCGGAGACGGGCTCGCCGAGCGGTGCGGCGGTCATCCCCGCGAGGTCGGGGGCGCAGGGGTCGGTTCGGGAAACGGAGGACTCGAAGCGGTCGTCCCGGCCGTCGCCGTCGGTGTCGTCGAGGTTCGGATCGGTGCCGAGGAGGAATTCGGCGTAGTTGGAGAGCGTGTCGCCGTCCGGGTCCGCGAAGGCGTCGGACGCGAGGCAGGGATTGAGGCCGCGGGCCACTTCCCAGGCGTCCGGGATGCCGTCGCCGTCGGAGTCCGCGAGGAGCGGGTTCGTGCCGGCGAGGAACTCGGCGAGGTTGGCAAGACCGTCGCCGTCGGGGTCGAGAACGGCGTCGGACGGATCGGACGGATCGAAGCCGAACTCGGTCTCCCACCAGTCCTCGACGCCGTCGGAATCGGCGTCCGCGACGCCAATGCGACGGAAGAGCGACTGGCGCGGGACGACGGCGAGCCGGCCCGACGGCGGACGCCAGTAGAACTTGAGGCAGGCGACGCCGGCCTGGTCGAAATACTCGATACGGAAGGGATGGAAGCCGTAAGACAGGCGTAGCGTTGCGAACTTCGTGCTGCGCGTGTGGAGACCGCCGTGGTCCAATGCAATCGAGTCGTCGATGTAGAGCACCGATCCTTCGTCGGATTCGAGCGCGAACGTCCAGTCTCCGGTGAAAGGAATGAAGACGAAGCCGTCGTAGCGCGCGGCGAACAGATGGTTCGTAGATGCGGCCACGCCCGGCCAGACGGACGCCTCGGGATGCTCGATCTCCTGCTCGACACGCTGCTGGCAGGCCGTGAGGCCGGACAGGTCCGGCTGGGCGTTGGGCTTGGAGGGAAGGTCGAAGTATGTCGCGGCGACACCGGCCTCGTACCCCGGCGCGCAGGCGCGGACCTCGACCGTGCGGACGGACGGCACAGAGGAGGATCCGGAGTCGGAGCGCGCGACGGCGGAAAGCGCGATGTCGCCGGGCGCGTCGGCGAGCCACGAGGCGGAGTAGGGGGTGGACGAGGCCGTCGCAACGAGAGAGGTCCCCGCGTAGAAGGCGACGGAAGCGACGTTCTCCGCGAAGTCCCACGCCGTGGCCGCAAGATCGATTTCGTTGCCGACATAGTAGAACTCGGAGGTCGGCGCGGCAAGCCGGACATTGGGCAAGAGGGTCGGCGCCGAATGGCAGAACGCCGACGAGGGAATCGTCTCCGATACGCCGTCCGGGCGCGTCCACGCGAGACGGAGTCCGGCCGTGCCATTGCCGTCGAAGTAGCCGATTCGGATCGGATGTCGGCCCGCGGCGAGCGGAATCGTGGCTTCGCGAGCACGCCAGACGTGACGAGGCGGATCGGAAAGTATGGGCGCGCCGTCGAGCCAGAGGTCCGCGCCGTCGTCGGAATGCAGCGTGAAGGTGTAGTCGCCGGAGACGGGGACGAGCAGCACGCCGGTGAAGCGAGCGGCGAAAAAATCACGAAAACGAGAATCGGCTACGCTCCAGCAGGATTGCGTGAGCGGAAAGTCAATCGCGGGGGCGTTCGTCGCCAGATCGGTGGGAAGCGCATCGAAATCGGGCAACGCGTCGAGCCAGTCGCCGACCAGGTGGAACGTCGCGAAAAGGCCGGCCGATTCGCCGGGGAGCGGCTCCGGGTCGGACGCTGCGGCGGAGCCGCCGGCGGGCGCGTCCGCCGGGAGCAGCGAGAGCGAGAGGACCACGAGCGAGGGGTCGTAGAACGGGAGGAGGTCGGCGTTCGTCCCGACGTTGTAGCCCGCCGCGAGGAACGCCCAGTCCGGGTCGTAGTCCGGCTCGGGCGCGATGCGGGCAGCGCTGCCGGTGGCGGGGTTCGTGACGACGGTTTCGTCCGTGGCGGGGTCCTCGAACGCGAGCGCGGCGCCGGAGCCCACGGCGGAGAACCATGCGGCGGCGTTCGTGGTCGCCGGCGCGACGGACACGGCGCCGACGTCCTGCGTGACGACGGACGCGGACGGCAGCGCGGCCGCCTGGGCGTCGCGGAGCAGGCCGCGGACATCCTCGGGCGTCGCGAGGACGGATGATGAGGACTGCGCAAGAAGCGCCGGGACGGGCGCGAGGAGAAGCGGGAGAGCGGCGGCGAGAAGACGCCGGGACCGTGCTTGGGCGCGTGTTTTCATGTCGTTCCTTCCTGTTGTTCGGAGGGGGGCGGAAGACCGGCGATGGGCCGATGATCACCCCGGCGAACTACAAGATAGCAGAACGACGGAGAAAAACAGTGGAAAATTAGTGGAAAATGCTTGAGCCGATCAAACTGGGAAAATGGCGGACAGACTCCGATTTTCCACGGCTTTCACGCGTGCAACGTCGACGGCGGACGAGGCGTCTTCCGTGCCAAACGCATTGAGGAGGGCCCGGACAACCGGGTCGGGCGGGGGAGAATGACGGAACGGGCGGACGAATAGTGCGGCAAGGAGGAGTCCAAGGGCTCCGGATCCGATCACGCGGGCGCGGCGGCGGATGAGCCGCGCGCCGAGCGGTGGACGGGGCGCGGCGTTCCAGCGGTAGCCGCGGCCCCAGGCGGTCTCGAGGCGCCAGCCGACGGGGCCGAGCTTGCCGCGGATGTGGGCGACGATGCTGTCGACGACGCGGGGCTGGACGCTGGCGGACTCGGCGCCGAGCGATTCGCAAAGCAATTCCTTGCGCGAGAGGGCGATCCCGGGCTTCGCGACCAGCGCGCGCAGGAGACGGACCTCGGACGCCGTGAGATCGAGGGGACGGCCGCCGAGCCGCGCGACGCCCGCGGCGGAATCGAAGCGGAACGCGTCCGCGGCGGCCGCCGGCGGCGGCGGCGCCTTGGCGAGGACGAAGAGCGACAGCGTCCTGGCGGAAACCGGACCGTGGCGGCATTCGTCGGCCCCGGCCGCGTAGACGGCACGGACGGCGGCGGGCGAAAGCTCCGGCAGGAGGACCTCGAGCCGGACGGCGGACGGCGACGGGACCGCGCGGCGTACGGAGCGGCAGAGGGCGGGAAGGTTCGTCAGCCCGAGCGCGACGGCATCGAGGACGACGAACACGGGCGGCGGTCCGGAGGCGAGGGCGCGGGCGACGCCGGCGGCATCCGGGACGGCGCGGACGTCCCAGCCGCCGTCCGCCGGCAGGGCGCGGCGGAGCGCGGATGCGTAGGAGGCGGAGAAACCGCCGAGGAGAACGATGCGCGAACTCACGGCGCGATCCCTCCTTCCCGTGAAACCGTCAAGGCCGGCGAGGTCTTTCGGAAGGAAAAGCCGTGGAACCGGGCGTTGTGTCCAAAGAAGACAAGCTTCGCACCCTCGGGAAACCGTTCCGGTGCAAAGCCCGTGCAGGGGGCCGAAAGCGCGGGATCGGAGGCGCCACCGAGAAAGACGGAGACATGGTCTCGGTCAAGCACGATCCGCGTTGAGATTCTGTCCTGTGGTGAAGACGGAGGGGCGTTCGACGCCGAAGACGGCGAGCTGACGGACTGCGCGGAGGCGATGATGCCGCCGCGCCAGCCATCGTCGGCAAACGGATCGCCCGTATCCCCCACTGTGATTGAGAGCGTTTCAGATGTGTTCCGACGAAACGAGATCGGAGGGGTGGATCCTCGGTGTCGAAGAAAGCGTCGATCCATCGGAAGGATGCGGACGGTAAAAAACGGTGCGGAATCGGAGGCGCGCGGAGCGAGGAACATGGAGATGTCCAGCTCGATGGGGAGAGGAAGCGCCTGTGCGAGTTCAAGGCAGCTTGGATCGGTGGCGCCCGTCGTGAACACAAAGCCGCCGTGCCCGTTGTCCGACGGCTGCCATCCTGTGCCGTAGCAGAACCATCCCACGAAGTAGCCGTGGTCGAAGAACGGGATTCGGTACGATTCTTCACGGAGAAAACCTGTCGCGAGGAACGCCTGAAGCGATGTGCTGGCGAGGAGGGATGTCTCGGATCGGGAGAGAGAGGGAAGCGACGGTTCGATACGAGTCCGGGAGCGGAGGAAGCCGTTTGCATCGCCATCGCGAAAACGCCGCCACAGCGGGCGGACGATCGCCGCATTCGGACCGGTCAGGCCGAACAGGGTTTCGAGGATGTCGAACGCTCCGGGAAAACCCTCCTGCAGAATCCGCCGGTATCGTTTGTTGCGCGAATGCAGAACGGCCTTCTCCGCGCCTTCGACATCGCCTCGCGACCAACGAAGGCAGGCGAGGAATTCCGCAGCCTCGGAGAGCGCGTCCTCCGTCCCGTTCGCGCGCCCGAGGAACGACACGATGGCGCGTTCCAGGCGATCGCTTTCGCCATTTCCGGAAAAGAACTCCCGTGGGGACAGTCCGGAAGCCTCCAGATCCACGATTCGCGCCATTGCGGCGCACCAGGGCAGCATCGAATCCGGGCGGTCGGGAGCCAGACAGGCGTCGGCATACGCGCGCAGTTCGTCGATGGAGCCGCCGCGAGACGGACGCAGGAAGCAGACATAAAGGTCGTGGAGCGGGACGAAGTCGAACCGAGCCTCGACGCCCCGTGCGAACCAGCGCCGAAGACCTTTGCGGTCGTTGCGAAGTCCGCAGACGGCCACCATTCCCGCTGCGCCCTGCGGAAAGCCGGGATGCAGTTCCCGGGCGCGACGAAAGGAGGAGGCGGCGAGAGAGAGGGCGTCGGAAAAGGCCTTTTCGGAGGAGGCAGCGCAAGCGCGGGCGAGCGCGGCGTCTCCGCCGAGCGTGAAGGCGATCCACGGATCGGCGGAGGAGCGGAGGAGGGCGGGGACGAGCGCGGGGTTGGCGGTGTCGACGAACTGCGCGAGGATGCGCAGGACGGCCTCGGAGCGGTCGGGGCGCGCGGCGTGCGACTCGGCCCAGCGCACGGCGGCGGCGCAGAGCGCACGGGCGTGGTCCTCCGACGGATCGAGGAGCTGGCGCGCGTGCGCGGCGAGGAGACGCCGGAAGGGCTCGGACTCCGGCGGGAGGGCGGCGAGGCCGGCCTCGAGTTCCGAGAGCTGCGCGCGGGCCTGGTCGTCCCAGTGCCACTTGTGCTGGCCGACGACGGACATCCACGCGAGGAACGGGTCGCGCGAGCCCTCCTTCACGGTAAAGTCGTAGGCGCGGCCCCAGTCCTCGTTCGTTCGGTCTGTCATCCGCGCGGGGCCCTCCCACGCGAGGCGAAGCTCGTCCTCGACGTAGGCGCGGGCCTCGTCCGCAAGCCCGGCGGACCACGAGGCGGGGGGCTCGAACCGGTCGAGCGTCTCGGCGCGCAGGAGCGGAAGCAGGGAGCAATCGCGGAAGTCGGCCTCGCCAGTTGATGCGGCACCGATTCTTATCGGTTCCATCAAGTCTGTTCTTGAGAACGATTGACGGGGCCGCTTCGATGTAAGACATCTGAGCGGGTGCGCAAGGGTCAAAAGGAGACGTTCGACGTTGTTCATGGTCGTAAAGACATGGAAGGAGGGTCCAATGCGGACGGATCCTACCACAGCCCGGCCGAAAAACAGTGGAAAATTAGTGGAAAATGCGCAACTCATCAATACTAGCACGGCGGGGCTAAAAAAACACGAAAAATCTTGTTGCACAAATGTTGCATTCGGCAGGGTCGAAATGGCTTAGAATCCATTGCGCGCAAGAGGCGTTTTCGTGGTTTTGCGAAGCGCCGATTTTCCCCTCTCCGCCAATCCGATGACCGACGCTTCCGTCCAGATCTTCGCCGTCGCCCTGGCCGCCACGTGGTGCGGCTTCGGGCTCTACGGGCTCGCGCGGATGGCGGCGCGATCGCCGCAAGGGCGGGAGATGCTGGCGCGCCTGCGCCGTCGCGGTCCCCTCGCGCAGGCCGCCGCGCTCGCGATGCTCGTCGCGGTCGTCGCGATCGGCGGCACGAAGCCGGGCGGCGGGAACGGCGGCGGGCTCCGCGCCGGAAACCCCGTTCCGCCCGAGCCACCGCCAGAGCCGGCGTTCGGGCTCGTCGAGGTGCGGACGGAGGGCGTCGCGCTGCGGGCGGAACCGACGAACGCCGTCGAGGCCGCGGCGTGGCGGCTGCGCGGCGCATCGGAGGACGGCTTCTGGATCGAGCGGGAGGAGCCGTTCTTCGCGCTCGGGACGAATCCGGTGCGGCGCGTCTACGCGAGCGCGTCGGGCGCGCTGTCGTTCGGGAGCGCGCGGCATCCACCCATCGGGGCGGCGCTGCCGGACTCTGCGGCTCGCTCGGAGAGCTCGCCCCACCTTGAGACGGCGCTCGTGCCCTTCCGCGCGCCGCTCGGGATCCTGCCGGCGGCGAACGAGGGGACGAACGCGGCGCCGTCGCGCCTCTGGCACGCGCCGGCGCCGGGCGGCGGGCTGATTGTCGCGTGGGAGAACGTGCTCGTGGACCGTCTGCCGGGCCGCCGCGCGACCATCCAGGCGGAGCTGAAGCCGTCGGGCGACTTCCGCTTCCTCTATGACTTCCCGGATCCGCTCGACCCGCCCGCGACGAACTTCGTCGTCGGCGCGCAGGCGGGGACGAACGCCGTGAACGCGCTCTACTTCGGCCCCCTCCCTGAGGGGGCTCCCGGCGGAGCCGGGTGGGGGAGTCTCTCCGCACCGGTCTGGCGCGTCAATGGCGGGGCGAGCCCTCCGGGCGAGCCGCGGAGCATCGCGGATCTTCTCTGCACGAACGGCGCGCTCCGCACGCCCGCGCGCTTCGAGCTCGTCTGGAAGAACACGTCCGGCCTCGATCCGAACGCGGACAGCGACGGCGACGGCCTCTCCGATTGGGACGAGGTCTTCATCCACGGCACCGACCCGAACCACGCGGACACCGATGGAGACGGAATCTCCGACTCCGCCGAAGTCCTCGCCGGCGCGAACCCGCTCGACGCCGACGAGAACGGCGACGGCGTCCCCGATGGCGCCGACCCGACGGCGTGGGCGGCGGATCCGCTGTGGGCAGCGAACGCGACGAACGACAGCACTTCGATCACGATCACGCTGAACGCGGCAATCCCGGCCGATGCGTCCGCCTCGCTCGTCGTGGGCGATCTTTGCATTCCGCTCCGTTCGCCGGACTCGTGGACGCTCGCCCTCGTCCCCGGCGAGCTCTACGCCTATCGGCTGCACACGAGCGGAGCGGAGGCGGACCTCTCCATCGCCCCGGCGACCAGCGCACCGCCCCAACGCTCCGCTCCGCCGCTCCGGTCGGTTCCGGCGCCCTTCCCGTTCTGGACCGACGATCCCGACGGCGTGTTCGACGGCCCGTCCGGCGGCGGCTCGGGCGAGATGGCCGTACCGACGCTGGAACTTGCGTGGATCGATCCGGGCGACGGGTCGCACGAGGACGGCGGTTCCGTCGGACTGCACGAGGAGAACGCGGCGACCTTCCAGTACACCATCCATCCCTCGACGATCAACCGCATCCCGAACCTGGTCCAGACGACGGGATTCAACCGGACGGCGAACCAACTCCAGCTGCCGGTATCGTCCGATGGAATCACCGTGACGGGAACCATCGCCATCCATCCTTCCGTCCTGCGATGGGGGGCGCTTTTCGACGAACGGAGCGCGCACCGGTGCACCGCATCCTTCGAGAATCCGTATTGCGAAGGTTGCGGCCACTACATGCCGGAGGATCTGACCCTGTTTCTTTCGCAGGACGTCCTCACGCTCAAGCACGACAACCAGGCGACGATCTCCATCGTCCACGCCGATCCGCGCGGAGCGGTTCTCTCCGCCCCCTCCATCCAGATCCGTCGCCTTGGAGAGACGAACTGGCTGCAGCTCGCCGCCAGCGACTCGGTCGACCCCTGGACGGCCCGCGTCGCGGGATACTTCGAGCTTCAGGGGAAGATCTCGGTCGACGGCCACGACGCCTATACGCCGATGGTGGACATTGAAGTGCAGTTTCCGTCCTACGACCAGATCTGGGCCGACTCGGCGTTTGTCGGATTGGCAAACCAGACATGGCGACACATCTTGAACGATTGTTCGCCGTCGAACCGAAGAGAGCGCGGTTTCTGGGTCCGGATAAACACGGCGACCGGTGTCTACTTCCGGGACCAGGAAATACCGGGACCGCTCGTTACCAATGGCGTTGGAGCCAGCATCCTTTTGGGATCGAGACCTGCGGACATTCCGACGGCGCCGACACCTCTTGACAGCGGAGCGGTCTACACGGTAGCCTCTTTCCACGGACACACGCCCACGACGTACTCGACCCAGTTGCGGTACATCGGTCCGTCCGACGGCGACGTTTCCGCCGATGCCGCCGCACAGATTCCGGGAATCGTCTATGACTACGTCGAATATCAGCCGGGTTGCGGATACATACCACAAGGATGGCCGAAAAGCGGCGCCTACCAGTTCTACAAGACTCCGGGCTTGATCAGGAGACCTACGCCATGAAACGACAAACGGTTGTCCTTGTCGCGCTCGCCGTTCCGCTTCTGTGTGCCGGCATCGTCGGAATCACGATGGTGACAGGAGTCTTCCGGGCCCGCCAGACCACGGATGCCGAACCGCGATCCGTGGGTTCGGCCTCATGGACGAATCCCGTTCCGACTTCGCCGGCCGCGATTTCGAACGCATTGGAGTTTTCCGTCGAGTCGTTCCGGATGGACGACGGCTCGGTGGCGGTCCGACACGATGGCCGGACTCCCTTCGACTCATCCGCGTGGAAGCCGGGGATGCAGCATCCCGTCGTGCCGAATCCCGGTCTGCCGGACGTCGGAACCAACACGCTCCGGGCGGTGCTGGGACAAAGCGAAGAGTGGCACGTCTACAACGCGGTCTGCGGCCTTTACCTCGGCTCCCCCGAAAGGATTCCCTACGAACGGACGGGCGACACCACCGTTCTGCATTTTCCTTCCGATTGGGACGTCCGGATCGACAACGCCACGGGCGCCATCCTCGAACCGACCGGCCTGCCTCCCCTTTCCGAAAGGGATCTCTCCGATCTGACGTGGGCGGAAATCTCCAGGAACCGTGGCGTCGAGCGCTGGATGGAAATCATTTCAACCTCCGCCGCAAGTGCAGGAAAACGCCGCCGCCTGACCGGGTTCCGCCTGGACGAAATTCGTTTCGTGGGCGACAAGGCCTTCGTCGCGTGGCGGCTGATGGGCGACCCTCCGTCGGCGGACGGCTTCCTTCGGCTGACCTACTGGGTCGACCGCCGGACGAAACGGATCGTCCATTCCGGAACCGAAGTCCACGAAGACCGATGACGGACGCACCCGGCCCGCTCCCGCGTCCCCGCCGCGCCGGCGGCCCCGTCCCGGAGGTCCACCCCCCCCCGCGAACGGATCGCGTCACCCGTCCGCCCGCTGCTTTGTTCCCGCCGTTGTTCCTGCGGACGAGTCCGCCACGGATGCTTGTCCCGGTCACGCGCCGATTCGACGTTGGATCGCTGCGCCGCGGTCATTCGCGAACCGTTAAAGGGTTTGTCCCCTTAAGTCCCCCTTAAGTCCCGCGTTCAATCATGTGATCATTTCGAGAATTGTATCTTTTCCAAACCACGCTGCGTTCTCAGCTGATTATACGAGTCTATGATATGCTTCTTCTGACTTTTAGAAATCCTCATGTCGTTCAGAACATATCGAGTTGCAACGATCACAGCTCCATTTCGATCTCCGGATTTCAGAAGGGCGTCAATTTCTTGGACAATTCCCGCATCAATGGGCTTGTTGGGACAGTATACCCTTACTTTCTTCAAAGCACTTGGCTCGATCTTTAAAACATCTTTGCCGTATGTCTTTGCAAGCAACTCAATGTCAAGAAGAGAAAATGCGCTCAAGAGAGAAATTTGTATCCATTGAATCTGGTTCTCGCTTACATTGCTTCTGTGAAAGAAGATTGCATGCAATGCATTGGTACACCAGACACCCAACTTGTTAATCGTGAGCAAAGGAATCGACGATGACCGATACGAAAAGAAAGCATCAGGCGCACAATGAGGTATAGTCATGCTATACCAGCACTTCCTATTTTTACAATGGAACCGTTCGTGAAAACTGTTTTTTTCTCCCTCTTTGATCAACTCTCGGTATCGCTCCGCATCTTTGTCGGTAATTGTCAGAATCCTCCTCAATTCAGTTTTCTCTTGCAAAACCAGCGAACCTACATCGCGCGTTGAAGTTACTATGCACTGACAATCATCTTCAGAAACATTTGCCTTCCTCATTTGCTCAGGAGACTTTACAAAGAAAGACGTAGCTCCGGGAACGAGTCCAATCTTGATGTCACAAAGGTCTCCTAGAAACCTTACATCTTTACTGTCGATGTTGCTCTTGTAGACTTGAGGAATTCGAATCCCCAAGCCAGATATCCACATGCTTTCATCTATGTCTGTAAACCGGGTAGTAGAACGATTCGACAATTCGTCTGAAATGCACACTTTTATTGATTTGTTCTTTGTGCCTTTCCCCAACAGCCAGAGCAACACCACTTTCTGAGTCGTATCCGAAAAATGTGATTTTGTCAGTACTTGAACATGAATAGACCTAAAACTCTCAAGAAGAATACGTCGTATTGACGATGAATAATTGGCTTGGATGAATGCCCATGGCAGAACTGCGGCCAAAGTTCCTCCCGTGCGCAGATGGGTAAGACTTTTGAGAAGGAAGTAGACCCACAAGTCTGCACGTTTATCGATATCAGCAAACTCTTTATGTTTGTGCGCCCATTCTCTGCACAAAGGCCCACATCTATTAGCCTTAATATATGGCGGATTCTCTACAATCAAATCATACGGTTTCTTCGGGTGATACCCAAAGAAATCCGAATGGACAAACCTAATACCACCGCATATGTTTCGGACAGGCGGCCGTTTATCGCAACCAACAAGGCGTTCAATCCTTTTCCCATACCTCGCATAAGCGGCCTTAAGCAAAGCAAACTCACCACAAGCCGGATCCAAGATTGCTCTCATTTGCCTTCCCGGACAACGAGCAATCAAATGGTTCGCCAACTCTTCGGGCGTGTAAAACGCCCCGCTAAGCTGCTTCTCAGAGGCCTTCATAATAGATGCGAAAAATTGTTTTATCACCATTATTCAATATGGTTTTTGCTAATTGATGCAACATCACCTTCTGGTTATTGAGCAGCATGTTGTTCCACTCTTTAGATTTGATAAACTTTTTAACTATATCATCTCCAAATTCCCTAAGCACAATCTCCAAAAACATGGCTAATGACAATGGCACATACGGAATTCTTGGCACAGACCAATGCTTCATATCTTGTGTGGCATACTGAGCATCAGAGACTTTTCCCCCTATTTGGATGTGGTATATTGGATGATCAATTTTGTTAACCTCACCAGGAACTGCCACATCAAAATGAAGCCTATAAATAACTTTGTTTTTTAGTTTTTCATTATTGTCACTACCAAACACTTCGATCCAATAAGTTTGCACAATCAAAGCATCATCCTGAAATTGTACATTGGCGCCTATTCTAACAGAGTGCCATTGTTTTTCAATCCTGGATTGTATTCGAACATTAAACCTATACCCATGAACCTTCTTGTCCATAAGTAAGTTTTGCACCTTGTTCATTTCTGAGCACAATTCACCTTGCGATGTCGCTATTTCGGGTTGTCTACAAAGAAAGCCAGCCGTTGTCTTCGCCATTTCTAAATAGACACTCTTACTCGGATATCCATACTTCTTCATTTGCTTCCCTCATCTAGTATGTATATCGGCTCAAAAAACAACGGGGGGAGAATTTCCGAAACGACCACGCACCTCCTATGAGAAGGGACTCGCTTGTTCAAAGGATCGTTCACATTACGCTCTGCATATGATGCAAGTTCTGTATAGTAGTTTTTACAAGTTGGGCACTTCGCCCACTTCGTCTTATCATTCGTAAACTTCTCGATATAATGCGATGTTTCAATTGAACCATCATCCTTAACCATCTTTCTAAGCGCCGCCATTAATTCATTTCGCCAGAACCATTTACCATTGATGTCCGCAAAAATGCCGTCATAAAAACAATGCTTGGGCAATTGTTCCTGAATTGTGTCAATAAAGTAATTCTCTTTTGCTCCAATCATAGCGGCAGCAGTTCCCGAATCTATCAAAACACCTTGAAAGAACAAAACAGTTCCCTTGAACCATGCAAAAATATCGTTCGCAATCCCATTTGTAAATTCTGATTTAAACGCTAATGGAATTACCCGCTCAAAACTATCGTGAGACAATCTTGGCACTTTACACAATGCCAATAACAATGCGTCTTTCTTTTTTTGTGTCTTACAACGCCTTATGCTTGCATACCCATCTACTATTGACTGTATTGTCTTTAATGTATTTTCCGAATCATCTGAAAAGCTTGAAGGCAATCTAGTCAATTCAACAAAATATGCATATTCCTTTTTCTCGTCATCATGAATAATCTCTTTGCTTGCATTTGAAACACCAAGTATGGGCACATCCGGAAACAGCAACCTGAAAACACTACACAGTGAAGCCCCTTTATCAAACACACGCGAATTAGGATCTTGACTAGCGAGATAATAATCAATAACTATTACTGAAACATCTTTGCTGCCCAGTCTATTATTCATAACACAACGATTGATTGAATCAAACCAATTTTGATCAGCGTTTGACTTCTCAACGCAGACCAAGTTCAGCCCTAGAGCTTCTGACACAGACTCTAGTTTTGTCTTCCTGCTACTATAGTCGTCATCTATCCACAAGAGTGTTTTCCCGGACATTTGTGCTCTCCTTTCAAATTTCAATTAGTAACTCAGTGCTCCACCCATTAAAAGGTGTTATGAACTGAATAGTTCCATTTCGAGACTCAACAATTTGCCGTATTATGCTCAATCCAAGACCCGAACCTGTCCCCAAAACGAAAGCATGTTCCTTGTTGATATTACCATCAAGCGCAGGATATAACACCTTCCCCGGATCTGAGATATATGGTTCAAACAACTTATGCGATTCCGACAAATTTACACCAATCCCGTTATCTCGAATAGAAAAACGGCTACGATTCCCGATTTTCGCGCCAACAATTTGAATCTGCCTGTTCCCCGTCTTACACTTTGCAACAACTGCCTTTATCCCATTGGATATAACATTTATAAATATAGAATACAATTCAGAGACAAGAAGCGGCCCAACATACAGATCTTCTGGGACACCAGAAATGTCACAAGAAATACCATAATCCATCATAATAGTTTTGAAGCATGAGACCACCATCTCAAGCCGATCTTTGACTAATAGTTTCTCTGCTTGTTGTGTTGTACTTGGAGCTGATACGGCAAGGGTCATGTCTATCAACCGTTGAAATGACTTGCGATGTTCTCGTATTTCCTTAATTACACTTTCAATCCGAACCTTATTCTTCAAATCATCTTCTTCTGTGCTAATCTTTCCAAGCGCAATCTCTACATTTTCCATTTTTACAAGGTAAGCTTTTACATCATGCGAGAACAATGACAGCAGAACAGAACCAGAAGCAACTAATCTGAGCCTTCTCAATTCTTCATCAGTGTTTCGTTCCCGCTGTTCCAAGTAATCCGTTGCCTGATATATGTCATGTATGACTTCATTAACTTTATCATCAGAAGCCACAGAAGGTATTGACTTTGTCAAGTGTCGGATAAAAGCAATTGCTTGTAATCCGGCATCCTTGACATTCGACGACATGTCCGGATTGTCGACCGCAGAATTCGTGGAAAAGACTAACTTCTTAAATTCCGACTCCTTTTGTCGTAAAGATTCTTCTGCTTTATCTTTGATAAATTTGTCTCGATACAATGTAAGAAAATCTACAGCCATTCTCGAAAAGTTTTGCAACTGCTCAAATGCTTCAGTTCTCAGAAACCCCTCGCGACTCGCCTTTAGCTCAAGACCTTTATGTTGTGTAGATATATTCACGTCACCAACATAAGATCTACTTGACAGAAGACTTAAAAGAAATCTATTCGGTTGTACTTCTTTCAAAGACTTGGCGATTCTTACAATGTCATTATAGACAGACACGCCACGACGCAATCCTCTATCCCTGTCAATGTTGAGCCAATCGTCGTTCTTGTCCCCGTATGGTTCAATACGCACGCCATTGTATCGCACGAACACTCCGCCCCACTCAGGAAGGATTTCACGCATTACGCCTATCGACAGCACGCTCTTGTTCCGGAGTTGACTTGAGTCGTCAACAAGCACGCCAATGCGTAGTTTTGCCCCGGCAAGCATGGGAAACCTTACGGACGACATATGCTTAACGACACCGATCCCCATCGCTTCCAGCGTGAATTTTGCGACACCGTTTTTCTCCACAATTCCAGTAACCACACCCCAGCCGGCATTGAAGATGTCGTCACGAAGATTATGCGGTCGAGATGTTTCATCCTCAAAAAACTTAAACGAAAGATCAAAGCCCGGATCTGGCGAAAAACCTTTTCGCGCAACGCCTCGATTTGCGACCAACAAAGCACTGCTTCTCTTTATATAATCAAGGGTGCGCTTGCCGAACAGTGATTCATCGGCACTTGTGATGGTCAATGATGTTCCGGCTTTCCCCGTTTTATAAACAGTTCGTTCGCAATCTACCGCAATGTGCGACAATTCGGTCCCTGGCTTGAATACAGTCCAATCGACAACGAACTCCGTTGTTTCAAAGTCGCCATCTTCCGTTTCCGCCGTAGTTTGCAGCCGCAGCTTGCTTCCCAACCTTCTACAACTAAATCTTCCAATTCCCTTTGCGCCGGATTTTGGTCTGCCATATATTGCAGAGGTGTTGTTCTCGACTTTATTGGTTGTAGCTATGCGCATCCAATACTTCTTGACCTGCTCAAATGTCATGCCGACACCATTGTCGACAATCCTAGTCTCCACTCCGCCATCCACATGATCAATCGATATCGTCACTTCCGTTGCATCGGCGTCATAAGAATTCTTAATCAACTCCATTAATGCAACCTGTACACTGCCGACAAGTCGCTCTCCCAGTTCGGAAAGCAAAGCACTGTCCACCTCAAAATTGACCCGTTCCATTCGAAACTCCTTTATTCCGCATCGTTGAGCCAGTCGCCCATGCGGTACTTGTTGTTTTAGTTGGTGATGATTTTCCTGTTCAATTCCATGACTGCCATCACTCCATTGGTTTGATCATGGATTCGATGAAGGTGCGCTCGGTATCGGAAAGGCCGTACTTATCGTAAAGCTGCTTGTCGATGTCGGGAACCGGAAGCGTCCAGTCAATGGACGAGGAGGCGGAGAAGTCCTGGATTGGAACGAAGGCGTAGACGAGGATGTCCCGCGTGTATGTGGACACGGCGACTTTGCCGTCGCCGGCCTTTGTGGTCGGGGCATCAATGTCGCTATCAATTTTCCGCCGTTCGGTGGCCGACTGGTCGCTCGGGGCTGTCATGGGAATGGCGTTCGGGAATGGCTCAGAGTCTAGCATATTCAGACGAGGGAATCCAGAGGCGCGCAAGAGCTTGACGCGGCGCCACGCGCGACGAGCGGAAGCGGAAGGCGCCATGCGCGACCAGTTAGGCCGGGCCGCTTGGTCTAATAGCGCCTGACGACCCGCCCGACTTATCTTCCACCTGAAAGATAAGCTGCGTGGGCTTCGGATCGAACAGTCGGGGCTGGTGGGGTTCCTTCTTGACCGTAACGCCATGGGAGCCGGCGAGAATATCGCCGTCGGTAAACTCGTCGAGGGTTGTCTGATGCAGAGGCGTTTGGTGCTGTTCATTCCGTTTCATGGACTTGGATTATAGACTAGGCGGAAATTGGAAACAAGTACATTGAAGGTTCATTGCCTCCACTCCTGCGGGATTTCGGGGAGGACGAAGGTGGCGGGGAGGACGCGGGGGGCGGGCGGGGAGCGGGGGACGGGGATTGAGAAGGGGACGGGGTTGGTGGCGACGGCGGTCGCGAGGGCGTTGGAGACGGAGGCGCGCCCACGGGGCGACAGGAAGAAACGTAGCAAATCGGGGAGGGAAAGGCAAGGGGTCGGGAGACGATTTGACGGCGCTTTTACAATTCGGAAGAAAAGATGCGGATTTACGGGCGATTTCGGCGATTTTTCCGGGAATCGTCACAAATTTGCAAGCAGGGCGGAAAAGGATTGTCTCCGCGTTCCGTTTCTGCGATACTGGAGCGCATGGAACCGAAGAAGGGAGCCCGCGTCTTCGCCGTCCCGGAGGGGCTGTCCCCGACGGAGGAACAGCTGCTGGCCGCGCTGCGGTCGCGGCCGGGGGAGGTTCTCTCGCGCGGAGAACTGCTCGAGATGATGCACGGGACGGGCGGCGGCAACGTGCAGGAGCACGCGGTCGACGCGATGGTCTCGCGGCTGCGCAAGGCGCTCGGTCCGGGCGGCGCGTGCATCGAGACGGTCCGCCGGAAGGGCTTCCGGTGGAATCCGGACCGCGTCGAGGTCGATCCGGCGACGGGGAACGTCTGGGTCGGCGGAAACCCGGTCGAGCTGATCCCCTGCGAGGCGGCGCTGATGTCGAGGCTGGCGTCCCGCCCGGGGCGGACGTTCTCCCGCGAGGAACTCGCGGGCGGAGGGGGAAGGAAGGGAGAGCCCCCGTCTCGCGCCGCGGACGAAATCGTTTCGTCCCTCCGGCGCAAGCTGGGCGCCGCGGGCCGCTGCATCGCGACGGACCGCGGCCGGGGATACCGGCTCGTGCCGGACGGACCGGAGCCGGGACGGAAGGCGCCGGCCGCCAGACGAGCGGTCCTCGCGCTCTTCCTCGTCGCCGCCCTCGCGGCCGGGTGGCTCCTCCGCTCCGGGCGGGACGGGGAACCGGGGGCGAAGCCCGTCCCGGCCGCGATCGAACTTCCCTTGCCGCCTCCGCCAGTCCAGGCGTTGCCGTGGGGCGTGGATCAGCGCGCGCTGCCCGGACATGGGCCGGAATGCGCGATCGACGGGGACACGAACACCTGGTACCAGAGCGCCGGCCCGGCGCGGAAGAAGGACGGGCTCGTCGTCGAATACCATCCATCCGTCCGCGGGACGCTCTCCGTCCGGTGCGGCGTTCCGGGCAGCACCAACGCCCTGCCCAGGATCCGCGTCGGCGTGTACTCCAACGACGACTCCCGCATCCGAAAGCTCGGGGAGATCGATCCGGCGACGGGCCTCTTCTCCGGCGACATCGGCGAAAAGCCGGCCTTCCGGGTCTTCCTCGTCATCGGCGCCGATTCGGACGAGCCCCTCGCGGTGCGGTCCGTCACGGTCGAGCCGTAGGGGCAAGACCCGGCGCGCGCACGCTCGCGGGAGCCCGGCGGCGCGGCGACGCGCTTTTTGCTTGCGCCGGGCGGAGCGGCTGTGGTATTCTCCGCCCCCGTGGGACGCCACGGGAACCGGTTGCGGAAGACCCGGCGGCCCCTCCCGCGGAGAGATGGCTGAGTGGCCGAAGGCAACGGTTTGCTAAACCGTCGTTCCGGGTTTCTGGAACCGGGGGTTCGAATCCCCCTCTCTCCGCCAGCTCCTTTTCGCGCCATGCACGCCGCTTCCCGACACGCCGCCGCCCTGCTGGCCGCCGCGCTCCTCGCGGCGGCGGGCGCCGCGCAGCCGTGCGCCGCGGCGGCGACGGAGCTCCGCGTCGCGAACTGGAACGTCGAGAACCTCTTCGACGCGACGGTCAACCAGCCGAAGAGCTTCCTCACCGGCCAGCCGGCCGACGCGGAGTGGTGCGCGCAGTCGTGGCGCCGCTGGACCGAGGCGCGCTACCAGACCAAGCTCACGAACCTGGCGTGGGCGATCGACCGGATGAAGCCCGACATCCTCGTCGTCGAGGAGGTCGAGAACCGGGACGTCGTCCAGGCGCTCGCCGACCGCATCCAGGAGCGGCACGGCTGGACGTTCCCCTACATCGCGCACCGCGAGTCCCGCGACCCGCGCGGCATCGACGTCGCGATCCTCTCGAAACATCCGATCCGCCGCGTCGACTACAAGGGGAAGATCGGGCGCCGCGGCCTGCTCGTCGCGGAGATCGAGGTGGACGGCACCACGGTCGTCGTCCTCGCCAACCACTGGAAGTCGCAGGTCGGCGACGCCGCGACGAACATCGCCGCGCGCACCGTCGAGGCGCAGGACGCGCGCGCGGAGATCGTCCGCCGCCTCGAGGCCGACCCGGACGCCGTCGTGGTCTGCTGCGGCGACTACAACGAGGACATGGACGGCCCCGCAATCACCGAGGGCCTCAAGCCGGCGAACGACCGCGTCGCGGCGCTCGCGTCCGCGAACGGCCCCGCGAGGGACGTCCGGCCCTTCAACCTCATCGGCGACATCCCGAAAAAGGAGCGCGGCTCGTTCTACTACGCGCGCCGCAAGATGTGGAACACGTTCGACGGCATCCACGTCGCCCCGCGCATGCTCCTGCCGCCCGGGCAGCCCGGCCCCGCCTGGCGCGCCGGGAGACCGGAGGAGACGGTCACGTTCCGCCCGAAGGAGCTGCGCTGGGGCAAGGACGGCCGCCCGAACTCCTTCCGCCGCGTCCGCTCCTACGAGGAGGGGACCGACGGCGACAAGGTCGAGGACTCGAACTACTACGTCGAGGGCTACTCGGACCACTTCCCCGTCTACACGACGCTGCACCGCGCGCCGGCCGCCGGCGGCGGCGGAAAGGCCGCGAAGTGAACCCCGCCCCGCCCGCCTCGGAGAAGGAGGCGCGCCTCGCCGCGCGCATGCTCTCGCTCGGCATCCGCGAGGAGGACCTCGCCGAGACGTTCGTCCGCGGCGCCGGCCCCGGCGGGCAGAAGATCAACAAGACCTCGTCCTGCGTCTCGCTCGTCTACGCGCCGCTCGACATCCGGATCAAGTGCCAGGCCTCCCGCTCGCTCGCGCTGAACCGCTATCGCGCGCGCGAGGAGCTCTGCGAGCGCGTGGCGGCGATCCTGCTCGGCGAGAAGACGCGCGCGCAGCAGGAGGCGGAGAGGATCCGCCGCCAGAAGCGCCGCCGCTCCCGCCGCGCGAAGGCGAGGATGCTCGCCGACAAGCGGGCCAACGCCGAGAAGAAGGCGCTGCGCCGCGCGCCCGCGCCGGAGGACTAGGCGATGCGAGCCGACCCCGCCACGCACCGGAGCGCCCGCCTCGCGGGCTCGGCGCTCGTCGAGTGCCTCGTCGCGCTCGCCGTCGCGGCGGCGGTGTTCCTGCCGGCGCTCGCCGCGATCCGCGCCGCGGTGCGCGCAGACGCCCGCGCGGCGGTCCGGGCGGAGGGCGCGGCGGCGGCGCGGCCCGCGGCCCGCGCCGCGGCGGCGCGCCTCCGGCTCGGGCTCGCGGAGCCGGACGGCGGCGGACGGGGGCGCGAGGACGCCCTTCCCCCCCTGCGCGCGGAATCGCTCTAGACGCCGAGCATCGCGCGCAGCTCCGCCCACGCGTCGCGGGCGCGGAAGCGAGCGAGGCGCTCGTCCTGCTTTTTCACGACCGCCTCGCGGAGCGCGGGGTCGGAGAGGACGCGGTGGATCGTCTCGGCCATGACCTTGGGCTGCGTTCCGGGCTCGAAGAGCACGCCCGCGCCGTCGAGCGTCTCCGGGACGGCGCCGGCCGCCCAGGCGAAGACCGGGACGTGCCACGCCATCGCCTCCAGCAGCGGCGCGCAGAAGCCCTCGTGGTCGCTCATGCAGACGAACGCGGAGGCGGTCGCGTAGCACGCGCGCAGATCCGCCTCGCCGACGAAGTCGGTGAAGACGACGTTCTTCGCGGCCCAGAGGTAGACGTCGCCGAGCAGGAGCGTCTTGTAGGCTTCGGCGCCGCCGGAGCCGCCGACGATCACGAGGCGCGAGTCGGGGTTGCAGTGGCGCTGGTAGCAGCCGAACACGGAGATGAGGCGGTCGTGGCGCTTGTTCGGGGCGAGGCGGCCGACGAAGAGGATGTTCGCGAGCGTATGCTCCGAGAGGCGGGCGGCGCGCTCGGGCGCCGGACGCCCCGTGCCGAGGGAGTCGTCCACGAGGAGCGGGAAGACCTTCGGGTCCGCGTAGCCCATCGCGCGCAGCTCGGAGGCGTTGAACGCGCTGTCCGCCCAGACGGAGGCGTCGACGTCCCTGAGCGAGGCGGCGTCCGCGAGGCCGTCCGCGAGGCGCTGCGCCGTTGCGGGGTCGAGCCGCTCGAAGAACCAGGGCGGGGTGATGTTGTGGTAGAGGATGACCTTGCGGCAGGGGAGCTTCCGGAAGATCCGATTGCAGGCGCCGCCGGTCGAGAGGTGGAGCAGCGCGATGTCGTCCGGGCGAACGTCGCGCTCGAGCGTCGCCAGATCGCGCGTGAGACGGACGTCCCGCGGGCTCGCGAACGGCCGGAGGCACGCGATGTCGGACGCAAGCCCGTGCGCGGCGCACAGGTCGCGGATCAGCAGCGCCTCGTTGCTGATGGCGTCGCCGCGGCGGAATCCGGCGACCAGCTGGTGAAGGACGGGCATGGGAAGTGACGAGTGACGAGTGACGAGTGACGAGTGAAGAGTGAAGAGCGACGGGCGATGGAAGATGGATTGCGCGGACGGGCGGGCCCTCATCCGAAGAGGGACGCGAGGTCGGGCCAGGGGTCGCGGGCGAGGAAGCGCGCGAGGCGCTCGTCCTGCCGCCTCACGACCGCGGCGCGCAGCGCGGGGTCGCCGAGGACGCGGCCGATCGTCTCGGCGACGAGCTCGGGCGGATCGGACGGCGAGAAGAGCGTGCCCGCGCCGTCGAGCGTCTCGGGGACGGCCCCCGCGGCGTTGGCGAAGACGGGGACGTGCCACGCCATCGCCTCGACGAGCGGCGCGCAGAACCCCTCGTGGTCGGAGGTGCAGACGAACGCGGACGCCGAGGCGTAGCAGGAGCGGAGCTTCGGGTCGTCGATAAAATCGAGGAAGAGCACGTTGCGCAGGCCGAGCTCCCTCGCGGTCGCCATCAGGAAGAACTTGTAGGACTCCATCCCGCCGCAGCCGCCGACGATCACGAGGCGGCTGTCCGGCCGGACGTATTTCTGGAACGCGGCGAAGATCTGGATCAGGCGGTCGTGGCGCTTGTTGGGGACGAGGCGCCCCACGAAGAGGACGTTCGCCAGCGGCGGATCGGACAGCGTGCGGAAGAGGCCCCCGTGGAGCTCGCCCGCCCCGAGCGAGGACGGATCGAAGACGAGCGGGAAGACCTTCGGCTCGCGGAAGCCCAGCGCCCGCAGCTCGGAGGCGTTGAAGGCGCTCACGGCCCAGACGTCGTCCGCCGCGTCCCGGAGCGCGGCGACCTGGCGCCGCCCCTCCTCGAGCACGCGCGCCTTGTCCGGATCGAGGCGCTCGAAGTAGAACGCCGGCGTGACGTTGTGGTAGAGGATGGCCCGCCGGCACGGAAGCGCCCGGAAGACCTCGTTGCAGGGGCTCCCGATCGAGAGGTGGAGAAGCGCGACGTCGTCCGGACGGACGGCCGCGGCGAGTCCGGCGAGATCGCGCGTGAGGTGCCGGTCGAACTCCCAGGCGGTCTCCGGCGGGCACCAGATTTCCGAAGCCCGTCCGTGCGCGGCGCAGAGGTCGCGGATGGCCACGCATTCGTTGCTGATCGCATCGCCGAGCCGGAAGCCGGCGGTGAGCTGGTGGAGAACGGCCATGGCCTAGTCGCCCTCCCCCGCCGCCCCCGGCGCGGGGCCCCTGGCGTTGCGGGTCGGGACGGCGGCCCACCAGTAGGCGGCCTCCTCGGCGCGCCCGAGCGCCTCGAACGCCAGCGCGACGTGCGCCGCGATCTCGGCGTCGGGCTCCTTCAGGCGCGAAAGCGCCTTGTGATAGGCCTCGATCGCGTCCTCGTGCTGGCCGCGCCGGTGCAGGATCCACCCGAGCGTGTCGAGGTAGGCGGGCTCGAGCGGCCGCGCGGCGAGCGCCTCGTCGACGAGGTCGAGCGCGCGCTCGAGCGACTCGCCGCGCTCGGCGAGGAGGTAGGCGAGGTTGTTCAGCAGCGTCGGGTCGCGGCCCGCCTCGGCGAGCCCGCGCTCGAGCGCCTCGAGCGCGCCGGCCGCGTCGCCCGCGCCGTCGCGGGCGGCGGAGAGCGCGCCGTACCATCCGGGCGGCGGCGCCTCGCCGGGACGGATCGCGTCCCATGCCGCGCGGGCGCGCAAGAGCAGGTTCGTCGCCGCCGCGGGGTCCTCGTTCGCGGAAAGGACCTGCCCCTCCCACGCGGGGATCGAGAAGCGGAAGACCGGCGCCGGCGGGACGACGGACTCCACCGCCGCCAGGAACGCGGCCGGGTCGGGCGCGGGAAGCTCGTTCGCGAGGACGATCCCGAGCCAGTCGGACGTCGCGGAGAGATCGCCGGGGGCGAGCGCCTGCGCGCGCTCGAGCCAGGTCAGCGCGAGCCCATCGATCCCGGGGCTTCCGCGCGGAACGGCGGACGCCGCCGCGACGAGCGCGGCGGAGGTCTCCTCGCGCGCGGCGGGCGGCACGTCCGCGCAGAGCGCGTCCGCGAGCGCGGCGGCCCGCGCCGCGCGCTCGCGAAGCGGAATCTCCGTCTCGGAGAAGAGCCCGCGGGCGAGCGACGCGAAGAGCGCGCCGGGCGGAACCGGGGCCGCGCCGGGGCGCGCCCGCGCGGACAGCACGTATCGGCGGAAGGACGCGACCGCCTCCGCGCGAGACGATTCCCGGACGGCCTCCGCGGACGCGCGCGCAAGCTCCGCCATGCGCGCGGCCGGCGTGTCGGCCGCGGCGCGCGGGGCGTCGGACGGAGCGGGCTCCGCGGACGATGTGGGCTCCGCGGCGGCGGAGAAGCAGAGCGCGGCGGCCGCGAAGCACGGCGCCAACGGGAGGAATCGGAGGCGCGTGGAGCCCATGGGGAAGGGGGAGGCCTACTTGGTCTTGTGGCGCTCGAGCTTGATGCGCTTGTCGTGCTTGTGCTTGGACATCTTGGCGCGGCGCTTCTTCTTGATGGAACCCATGGCGGGCGACTCCTTGGAGGTGTTCGGTTGGACGGTTGCCTGTTGGCGTTGTCGGAATGCGCGCGATTCTACGCGCTTTCCGTGCGGAAGTCCACCGAAAAATCCGTCCGCGCTTGCGGCGCGGCGGGCGGTCTGGTAGACTTCGCCGCATGCGCTTCCCCCTTTCCGTCGTGCTTTCGGCGATCCTGCTCGCGGCAGGATGCGCCACCGCGCCGCCGCCGGACGAAGGACCCGGGGAGGAGCCGCCGGAGAACGTTCCGGGACCCGCTCCGCAGGCGGTTCCCGCGCCGGCGGAGAAGCCGCCGCCCCCGCCCGAGCCGAAGCCCTGGACCGTGAAGCTCGAGCACGGCCGCGCGCTCGCCCGCGTCGACGGCGTCCAGGTCTTCCTCGACGCTCCGGCGAAGACGGACTGGAAGTCGAAGAGGACGTCCGCGACCTGGCTCGACCGCAAGGCGACGCTCTCGCCGCTTCTCGACGCGCGCTCGACGCCGCTCGTCAGGGGCCGCCCGTTCCGCGTCTGCCTCGACCCCGGCCACGGCGGCTCCGATCCCGGGGCGCGGTCGCGCGACGGGAGGACCGTCGAGTCCGCCCTGACGCTCGACGTGGCGCGCCGCGTCCGCGCGCTCCTCGCGGCGGACGGCTTCGACGTGCAGCTCACCCGCTACGACGCCGCGGCGGAGCAGTCGCTCGAGGAGCGCCCCGCCAAGGCGCGGCGCTGGAAGGCGGACGCCTTCGTGAGCATCCACTTCAACACCAACCCGGGCTCGACCGCCGCTCGCGGGCTCGAGACCTACGTCTTCCCCGCGGGCGGGATGGAGTCGACCTCCTTCTCCGGGCGCCGCCCGAGCCCCGAGTCGAAGCTGCCGTGGCGCGGCGCCGCGTCCAACGTCGGCAACGTCCAGCTCGGCTTCTGCCTCCAACGCCGCCTGCTCGCCGCGACGAAGCTGCCGGACCGCGGCCTGCGCCGCGCGCGGTTCGTCGTGCTGCGCGAGGCGACGGTCCCCGCCGCGCTCGTCGAATGCGGCTTCCTCTCGTCGCCGCAAGATCTGGCCTACCTCCGCACCGAGGCGGGCCGCGACGCCCTCGCGCGCGGCATCTACGAGGGCGTCTGCGACTTCGCGTTCGGCACGATGGCGCCGGGCCTTCCGGCGCGCCGGCCGCCGCCGCCCGGCGCCGCCCCGAGGCCCGCCGCGCCCCGCGACGACCGTTCCGCGCCGCCCGACGCGGAGCCGCCGGTCTCGATCGTCCAGGGCGACCGGCCCCTGCCCTACGCGCCCCCCGTCCCGGAGGACGCCGCCGACCCCGCGCGCCGCGCCGCGCGCGAGGCCGCGCTGCGCGCCGCCGGCATTTCGTCCGCGCCCGACACGAAGAAGGAGAAGCCATGAGCGAAGACACCCAGCCCCGCGCCGCCGGCGAACCGGCGGCCAAGCCCGCCGCGCGCGCCGCGCACCGGACGCCCGCCTCGTTCGAGGAGGCCGTCGCGCGGCTCGAGCGGCTCGTCGCCCGGATGGAGTCCGGCGCCGAGGACCTCGACGCGATGGTGAAGTCCTTCGAGGAGGGACAGGCCCTCGTGAAGTTCTGCGGCGAGAAGCTCTCCGCGATCGAGCGCAAGGTCGAGATCCTCGCGCGCCGCGCGGACGGGTCCGTCGCCGCCGAGCCCTTCGGCGACATCCCGCCGGATTCCCGCTCCGATTTCCAAAACCCATAGACCCACCAAGCCCATGAAAGTCACTCCCGACAGCTACATGTTCGAGATGATCCGGACCGAGCTCGCGGACGCCGTCGGCGCCGAGAACGTCGACGTCCGGTTCGCCGACAGGTTCGGCCACTCGATCGACTACTACTGGATCCCCGAGATGTGGCACGACCGCGGCCGGCGCTGCCCCCAGCCCGATTTCGTCGTCCATCCCGGCTCGACCGAGGAGGTCGCGAAAATCATGAAGATCGCGAACCAGTACAAAATTCCCGTCGTCCCGTGGGGCGGCGGCTCCGGCTCGCAGGGCGGCGCGCTGCCGGTCTTCGGCGGCATCGTCCTGGACATGAAGCGGATGAACAAGTACTACGGGGTCGACAAGGAGTCGTACACCGTCCGCTGCCAGACCGGCATCATCGCGCGCCATCTCGAGTGGAACTGCAACAAGGAGGGCTTCTCGACGATGCACCTGCCGGCCTCGATCGCGTGCGCCACGATCGGCGGCTTCCTCGCGCACCGCGGCACGGGCGTCCTCTCCACGAAATACGGCAAGATCGAGGACATGGTGATGTCCCTCGAGGTCGTGACGCCGACGGGCGAGATCATCCATACGCTCCCGGTCCCGCGCCACGCCTCCGGCCCCGACCTCACGATGCTCTTCCTCGGTAGCGAGGGCACGCTCGGCGTCATCACCGAGGTGACGCTCAAGGTCCACCCGCAGCCCGAGTCGCGCCAGTTCCGCGCCTACATCTTCCCCGACTTCCACACCGCGATGCAGGCCGGCGCCTCGCTCATGCGCTCGCGCCTCGGCCCCTGCGCGATGCGCCTCTACGACGAGACGGAGACCAAGACCCACGTCTCGAAGGTCTTCGGCATCGATCTGGACAAGGGCGCGTATCTCGTCTTCGGCTTCGACGGCCGCAAGGACATCGTGAACCTCCAGATGAAGCACGCCCGCGAGATCATGGAGGGGCAGTTCCACGGCAAGGACCTCGGCGCCAAGGGCGGCGAGTGGTGGTGGGAGAACAAGTACAAGTTCTTCTACCCCGGCTACATGTTCCACGTCCCGCAGGCGTTCGGCACGCTCGACACCGTCGCCGACTTCGCGCACATCGAGAAAGTCTACCACGCGATGAAGAGCGTCGTGAACAAGGAATTCCCCGACGCGCGCTTCATCGGCCACTTCTCGCACTGGTACGAATGGGGCTGCATGCTCTACGCGCGCTTCATCTTCCCGGGCGACAAGGTGCCGCCGGACCCGCGCGACGCCGCCGCGCTCTACAACGCGGTCTGGGACAAGGCCATCCGCGCCGCGATCGCCAACGGCGGCGTCATCAACGAGCACCACGGCGTCGGCCTCAAGCTCGGCCGCTACGTCAAGGACCTCTACGGCTCCGCGATGCCGGTCCTGGAGGGCATCAAGAAGCAGCTCGACCCGAACGGAATCATGAATCCCGGCAAACTGGGACTCTAGGAGGGACTTGAAAATGCACATCGAGAAATTCGAAGAAGCAATCTTGAACTGCCGTTTCTGCTTCATGTGCCGGCACCTCTCGGCCGTCGGCAACGTGCGGCACACCGAGGCCGACACGCCGCGCGTGCGCGCCGCGATGCTCTACGGCCTGCGCACCGGCACGAACTCGTTCGACGACACGGACTTCGTCGACGCGCTCTACCGCCAGGACCTCTCGGCCTGCTGCGTCCGCCACTGCGTGAACCACTTCGACGAGAACGGCCTCGCCCTGGCGGCGCGCGCCGACGTCGTCGAGGCCGGCAAGGCGCCGGAGGCGGTGAAGAAGCTCGCCGCCGAGCTCGCCGCAACCTCCTCCTGGAAGGCCGCCGGCGCGGGCGACCTGGCGTGGTTCCTCGACGCCACCACCGCCTCCGACAAGGCCGCCGTCGCCGCCGCGAAGAAGCTCTTCGCCGCCGCGAAGGTGGCGCCGAAGGTCGTCACCGGCGGCTGCATCGGCAAGGCGCTCAAGGTCCTCGGCTACCTGCCCGAGGCCAAGGCCGCCGCGGAGAAGTTCGCCGCGTTCCTCAAGGCCGAGGGCGTGAAGACGCTCGTCGTCTCCAACCCCGCCGCCTACGATGCGCTCGCGCGCGACTACGCCGACTTCGGCGTGAAGCTCCCGTGCAAGGTGCTGCACGTCACGCAGTGGATCCTCGGCGCGAAGCTCAAGTTCGCGAAGAAGCCCGGCGCGGTCTACCCGATCGCCGACGACTTCCTGCGCAACTACGACAACCTCGACGCGCCGGAGAAGCTGCTCAAGGCGCTCGGCGCCGAATGCAAGGCCTTCGGCACGAACGACGAGGAGACCTACAACTGCGGCGAAGGCGCGGTCGTGCTCGACCGGCTCCACCCGGAGCTCGTCGCCGACCTCGCGCGCTACGTCGCCGCCCGCGCCGACAACCCGAAGAAGGACGCGCTCGTTGTCGGCTCCGTCTACGCCAAGCGCGCGCTCTGCAAGGCCGGACTCAAAGCCGTCACATTCGAAGAGCTTGCGGCCGCCTCTCTCTGAGCCGCGGGAGGAGAACGCGCTTGCGCCGGCGAACGGCGCAGGTGTATCATCCGTCCCGTCCGACCGCTCCCCCACCCCACCCGAACATTCCCCGAAAATCCATGAGCAAGATCCGTGTCACCATCTGGAACGAGAACATCCACGAGAAGCAGGAAGGCGCCTGGGCCGACCTGATCCGCTCGTTCTACCCCACGGGCATCCACAACGCCCTCGCCGAGGGCCTCGCCGCCGACGACCTCGAGATCACGCCCGTCTCCCTCGACATGCCGGAACAGGGGCTCCCGCAGGACCTGCTGGAGAAGACCGACGTGCTCTTCTGGTGGGGCCACTGCGGCCACGACAAGGTCGAGGATGCGCTCGTCGACCGCATCCAGAAGCGTGTCCTGGAGGGCATGGGGCTCGTCGTGCTCCACTCCGGCCACTACTCCAAGATCTTCCGCCGCATGCTCGGCACGCACTGCTCGCTGCGCTGGCGCGAGTGCGGCGAGAAGGAGCGCGTCTGGGTCGTCGACAAGGACCACCCGATCGCGCAGGGCGTCCCGGACTCGTTCGTGATTCCGCACACCGAGATGTACGGCGAGCCCTTCGGCATCCCGCCCGAGGCGCACGTCGTCTTCATCAGCTGGTACGAGGGCGGCAACGTCTTCCGCAGCGGCGTCACCTTCCAGCGCGGCCAGGGGAGGATCTTCTACTTCTCGCCGGGCCACGAGACCTTCCCGATCTACCGCCAGCCGGAGGTCCTCAAGGTCCTCGGCAACGCCGCCCGCTGGGCCGCGCAGACGCTCCCGAACGCGAAGACGGACTGCTGGGACTGCGACCCCGCCACGGAGAAGGTCTACTCCGAGAACCCGATGGAGAAGATCGACACGTCGTCGCTCCACAAGAAGGCGTAGCCGGTCGCACGGTCGCACGGTCGGACGGTCCGACGGTCATGCATCTGATCTTCATCCGGCACGGCGAGCCCGACTACTCGGTCGACTCGCTCACGCCCGAGGGCTTCCGCGAGGCGGAGGCCCTCGCGGCGCGCGTGGCGGGGTGGAAGGGGCGCGTCACCGCGTGCTATCGCAGCCCGCTCGGCCGAGCGCAGCGCACGTCGGAGCCCTCGCTCGCCGCGCTCGGGATGGAGGCGGAGACGCTTCCGTGGATGGCGGAGTTCACGATCAGGGACCACGACCGCCCCGACGGCTCCCGCCACTGCGTCACGTGGGACCTGCTGCCCTCCTGGCGCACGGAGCAGCCGAAGCTCGCCGAGCCGGAGGGCTGGGTCCGCGCGGAGCCGTATCCCGCCTCGGTCGCGGACGAGGTCGTCCCGCGCTGGGAGGAGGTCAAGGCGGGCGTGGACGCCGTCCTCGCGCGCCACGGCTACGTCCGCGAGCGCGGCGTCTACCGCGTCGCGCCGGACGCCCGACGCGACGGGCTCCTGCTCTTCTTCTGCCACCACGGCCTCGCGTGCACCGCGATCGGCCACCTCCTCGACATCGCCCCGCCGCAGCTGCTCGACGGCTTCTTCCTGCCGCCCGCGTCCGTGACGGTCCTTCACTCCGAGGAGCGCGAGCCCGGGATCGCCGCCTTCCGCTGCCAGTGCATGGGCGACACCTCGCACCTGCGCGCCGCCGGCCTGCCCGTCAGCCACTCCGGCGCCTTCGGGGAGCCGTTCCCCGGCTAGCGCGGGAGAGAGAGACGCCGCCGCCATGAGCCGACCCTCCTACGACAATCCGACGACGCGCACGTCCGTCCTCGCGGCCGCGCGCGGCGGCGTGGACGCGCCGGACGCCGCCCATGCGCGCTTCTTCGACCTCTACGCGCCGTTCGTCTTCGGCGTCGCGCGGGCGCGCGGGCTCCAGCCCGCGGACGCGGACGAGGTCGTCCAGCTCGTGATGCTCGCGCTGCTGCGCGACGGCGGCCTCGCCTCCTACGACCGCGCGAAGGGGCCGTTCCGCCCATGGCTCTCGCGGCTCGTCGCGTGGCGCGCGGAGGACGTCCGGCGCCGCGCCGACGCCGCGCCCGCCCCGATCCCGGACGAATCGCTCGACGCGCTGGCCGACCTCCGCCCCGGCGCCGCGCCCGCCGACGCCGCGGCGGCCGCCGCCGAGGAGTCGGCCTGGCGCGAAGCGGCGTTCGACGAGGCGGTTCGCCGCCTCCGCGCCGAACTCCCGCCCGCTCACTTCGCCGCGTTCCAGGCGAGCGTCCTGGAGGGGCTCCCCGCGGAGGCCGCGATGCGCGCGGGCGGCGTCTCGCGCGACAACCTCTACCAGATCCGCCGCCGCGTGAAGCCCCGCTTCGACGCCCTCCTCGCCGAGGCCCTCCGCGACCTCGACGCCCCGCCCGCGCCGTAGCGCGCGAAGGCGCCCGTCCGTATGCCCGACTCGCCCCCAAAACGTCCCCGTGCGCCTTCGCCCGGCCCGGGCGAAGGCACCGCGCCGCGGATATCCTCGCAGGCGGGCGATCCCCGCTGCGAACTGCTGCGCGAGATCGGAGCCGGCGCCTACGGCACCGTGCATCTGGCGCGGCTCGGGGCCGCGTTCGTCGCCGTCAAGCGCTGCGACCGGCCCGCGGATCCCGCCGCGGCGGCCGCCTTCCTGCGCGAGCTGCGCGGCGTGCGCGACTACGTCCGGCTGCCGCCGCACGAGGGGCTCGTCCGCGTCCTGCGCCTCGTCGAGGATCCCGGCGGCGCGTGGTTCTGGTACGCGATGGAGCTGGCGGACGGCGAGGACGGATCCTCGGCCGACGGTCTTTCCGCCGCGGGCGCCGACGCCTACCGGCCGCGGACGCTCGCCTCCGTCCTCGACGCCGAGGTCGCGCTCCCGCTGCGCGACTGCATCGAGCTCGGGCTGCGGCTCTCCGGCGCGCTCGCGTTCCTCCAGTCGCGCCATCTCGCGCACCGCGACGTCAAGCCCTCCAACGTGCTCTTCGTCCGCGGCCGTCCCGTCCTGGCCGACATCGGCCTCGTCCGCGACGTCCGCGAGGCCGCGTCCCTCGTCGGCACGCCCGGCTACGCGCCGCCCGAGGCGCCCGGCACGCCGGAGGGCGACGTCTACGGCCTCGGCCGCACGCTCTGGCGCGCCGCCACCGGGCGCGGCCCCGGCGAGGCGGCCTCCGCGCCGTGCGCCGAGGCGGACGTCGACGCGCCGCTCTACTGGCGCTTCCTCTCGATCCTGCAGCGCGCCTGCTCCGAAGATCCCGCCCGGCGCCACCGTTCGGCCAAGGCGCTGCGGCGCGACCTGCTGCGCCTCCGCGCCGCCGTCCGCCTCGCCTCCGTCCCGCTCTGGCTCCGCGTGGCGGCGGCCGCCGCCGCGCTCTTCGCCGCCGGGTTCGCGACGGCCACGCTGCTGCGACCCGCCACGCCGGCGCCCGCGCCCGTCGCGGGCACGGGCGCCGAGGAGGACGCCCCGCATGCGCGCGCGGACGCCGTCGCGGAGCTGCGCCTGCCGGAATCCGACGCCGAGCAGGTCGAGGGCCTGCTCGCCCTGGAGCGCCTCCCGGGCGAGGACTGGCCGCTCGCCGCGTTCCGCCGGATGGCGCCCGCGGACCGAGCCGAGATCGAGGCGTTCCTGCGCCGGCTGCCGGCGTTCTTCGAGCCGGAGACGCTCGACGCCTTCCGGCGCGGCTACCGCGATCTCCTCGCCGCGGTCTCCGCGCGCGCGGACGCGGGCATCTTCGGATCCGGCAGCGCGGGCGGCTGGGCCGCGAAAGTGGCCGGCGCGCTCGACGCCGCCACCACGAACGCGATCGCGGCGGGCGATGTCGAGGCGCTCCTCGCCGCGCCTCCGCTTGCGCGCGCGGGAGCCGGGGAGCCCGCGTGGTCCGGCTCCGACGACGATCTCTGGCGCGACTTCCGCCTGCACTGGACCGGCGAGGATTCGCTGCTTGCGACCCACCGCAACGAAGGTTCCCGGGATGGCGACGATCTGTCCGTCGGGATGGTCCGGACCGGCGGCGTCTGGAGAATCTCGGGCTCGGTTTTCCGAGGATGGGTCACGTGGGCGGACATCGTCGCGCAGTCCCGTCCCGACAGTCGGCACCGCGGGAACCTCCGGCTCTGGGCCGAGATCTTCGCCGACTTCGCCGCCGGCGCGCGCGCGGAGGCGGAGAAGCCGTCGACGACCGCGTTCGCCGACGCGCAGCGGGACGAGCGCGCCGCGGAGCTCGTCGCCGGCGCGCTCCACGGCATCAGCCGCCGTCTCCGGCAGCTTCCGTGGGAGTTCTCGCTTTCGGGATCCTACCTCCTCGGCGAGTATTGGGGCTACTGGAACACGGAACGGAAGAAGGGCGACTGGAAGCACTCCGCCTACCTGGAGAAACGGCTCGAAGCGGAAAAGCCGGTCCGTCCGCAGCGCATGCCGAACGACCGCTTCGTCGATCCGCGGGAACACCTCGTGCCGCGCGACCGGGTCCTGACCGACGAGGAACTGCCCGGCCATGGCGGCCGCAAGGACGACGACGATGCGGAGGATGCTCCGGCCGAGGACCCCGCCGCGAAGCTCCGGTCCGCCGCCGAAGCCCGCGCGCGCGAACGCTGGAAGCGTGAGAACCGCAGCGACGTCGACCTCGTCTTCGGAGACGAGTAGCTCGGCGCCTTCCCGCGAGGGCGACTCAAAGGATTTGTTGTCAGATTTCCGGACGACGATTCGTAGGTTCTGTAGGGATCGATTCCCTCCAGACCATGAACGACTCCACGGCGCTGTCCTTCCGCGTTCCTCCGTCCGCAACCGACATCTTCGGCGCGGCGCGGGGCGCCGCGCACTTCCAATCGCGGTCGGCGGGGCGGGACCGCCGCCGCGGTTCCGCCCCGCCGACCGCATTTTCCTCCTTGAACGCCGTCCCGTCCTCTGGTATACTTCGCCCCAATCCGCCACCTTGACGACCCTTCGGGGCCACCGGGGAGGCGGAGGGACAAACAAACCCTTTGCATTGCTTGCAACGCAATCGTCTGCCTGAATCGTAGGAACATTCAACCCGGACGATACGAAGCAAGGGTGCGCGCCCCCCGGCGTGCCTCCTTCTCGTGTTTCCGGAACGGCCCTCCTACGAGCCCAGGCAGAGACACGTCAAGGGGACCGCCGCTTCCGCCCGCACGGCTTCTCCCCTCCACCACCAACCCGAGGGCGGGAGAAACCGAATGAACAAGAACATCCTCATCGCCGTCCTCGGCATCGCCGTGGCGACTACGTCGGTCTATGCGGCCGCCGCCGTTCCGAAGGTCGGAACACGCTTCATCGACCAGAAAACGGGAATCGAGTATGAAGTCATCAACGTTCCAGTTGTCATCGACGGGGTGACGAATCTGATTCCGCAAGTGACATCGGTCGTCCGAAAGAAACAGCGCCGGCCGCTTGCACCGGAGGCAACGAAACGGCTCCACGACGGTCCGGTCATCGTCACATCCTTCTTCGAGGCGAGCGGCAAGGCGGACTGGGCGGAGAAAGGCGGGGAAATCCGTGGTAGTTATCTATACACAGTCACGGTCAAAGCCAAGTCGGAGGTGCTGAAGGATAAGAATCATGTCGATGAAAAGACCGGAACGATTCATATCGAAGAGAAGAGGACGTTTCTCGAGTCCCGCCCGACATTGTCGCTGTCTGACATCGATGCGGCTCTTGCGCTCAACACGTTGCCCGTGGACCAGGCGCACGAATGGGCCATGCGCGCGGGAAGCATCGCGACAACCATTGCCGCAAAAATGGGGCGCCTTGAAACAGCGACAACGATCGGCGTAGGCATGGCGGCGGTCGAAGGCTGGTATCGTGCCGCAAAACAAATCGATGGAGCATCCGTCCGTGGCATCCTTGGGATTTTTGGCGTAGAAGTTCCGAGCACCGTCGACAAGTACGTCTCGGAGCGCATCAAGAAAATCATTGAAGGAAAGTTCGAATGGCTTCATGCGCAAATTAACTCCATCGAAGGCAAGAGCTTCATCATCGCCTACGATCAGGAGGCCAACGGCAAGCCGCTTGACGTCACCTATCGGAACACGGACGGAAGCCGCATTTCCGACGAGGAATGGGAAATTCTCCGTCAGGCGAACCTCTTCCTCGACCAGAATGTGGTCCCGGATGCGCGCTGCGAGGTCGGCGACTCCTGGAAGGTCTGGGCCGACGAAGTGCAGGACCTTTTCGGCATCGCCGCTGACGGACGGGCCGAAGGGCAGATTCGGGTCAAGCGCGTCGCCGACCAGCCCAACAAGGACTGGACGCTTGATCTCGCGGAAGCGGAGATTGCGTTCCGTAGCGACAACGGGACGATTTCCGGAACAATGAAGTTCAAGACCGGGAATGGAATCGTCGATCACAAGGCGGCGTCGGTCCGATCGATCCATGCGACGGCAACCGGCGACATCCGTTCGTTGAGCAAGACGCGCCACGCGATGTTCTTCGATTTCGTCAAGCGCGTCCGCGGCAACGCGAACTTCCGCTTCACGCTTACGGCCGATTCCGCATCGAACAACAAGTAGACTGCCGAAAGAAATGAACAACTCCGGTTCGACCAACTATGTCTCAGGCCGCGTCATTCGCGGCCTTCCATTCCCGCTCTCTACACACGATCCGGTCGCCATCGGCTCCGACCGCGGTTGCGATGTCGTGATCGAAGGCGCCGATTCTCGCCACGCCGAGCTTCGCTGGAACGTGGACACGGCGTCGTGGTGGCTACACGACGATCCGGCGCCGGGCAAGACGTTCCGGAATGGAACGCCGGTCGAATCGGAGGAACTCCGCGAAGGCGACAGCATCGACATCGCGGACGTCCGGCTCCGGTTCTCGGGCGGTCGTCTGGTCGAGCGCGACCCCGAGGATCCCGTCGGTTTGCGCGTCACAGTGGACGGCGTTTCCGCAACGGCGGGAGGCGCGCTCCGGCTCTCGAACGTGTCCTTTCAGGCGATCCCCGGCTCTTTTACCGCCGTTCTGGGGCCAAGCGGGGGCGGCAAGTCCACGCTGATCCAACGCCTCGCCGGCCTCGCTCCGTTCGATGGCGGCATCCGCTTCAACGGACACGATCTGAGGGCGGAATCCAAAACGCTTCTGCCTCTTGTCGCCTACCTGCCTCAGGCGATTGAATCGTCGCTGCACGAAGATATGACGGTCCGGGAGACGATGGAGGACTTTTCCCGCGTCCACCTCGCCTCCGGCTCGGCACCGAACTTCGGAAAACTGCTTGAACGCGTCGGGCTCCCGCAGGATTCCTTTGCGACTCGACGCGTTCGGCTTCTCAGCGGCGGCGAGAAGCGCCGACTCGCGCTCGCGCTCGCGCTGCTGCGCGATCCGCAGCTCCTTCTTCTGGACGAGCCGACCGCCGGCCTTGATCCCGCCACGGAAGAGGGAATCATGCAGCTGTTGCGAGACATCGCGGACCGCGGTCGCACGGTCATCTGCGCTACGCACGTCCTCGGATGCCTTGACCGCTGCGATCAAGTCCTGCTTCTTGCAAAGGGAGGCGTCCCCGTTTTCTTCGGCGCGCCGGACGCCGCCCTCGCGCAGTTCGGGACAACGGAGTGGCTTGCCGTCTATCGTTCCCTTCAAGGAGATCACCATACCCGGTTCAAGTCTGTCGAAACGCCGGCCGATCCCTCGCCGCGCGCATTGCCCGCGGCCTTTCCGCCGGCGTCATTCGGCGGCACATTCTCCGGAACGGTTCGTCGCCTTGTCCGTTCCGTGGCCGGATCGTGGCGGAATCTCGCCTTGTTCTTCGGAAATCCGCTTGGAATCGCCGTCGTGCTTCTACTTTCCTGCCGTTCTCTCATCGAGCATTACGAATACGGAACCGTCTATTTCTGCATGACCGTCGCGATGTTCTGGCTGGGCGTGAGCGGCGAGGTTCGTTCTCTCGTTGCCGAACGAATCCCGAAGCGCTGCCTCGACCGAATGCGCGGAATGCCCCTCTCGAGATACTTTGCAGCTCACGTTGCTTTCGCAGCCCTGTCGGCTGTCGTGCAGGCTCTTCTGTTCATCTCGCCGCTTTTCGTATTCACGTTCGCCCATCCTCCGTTCACGGCGGATGCGTTCGCGCCTTTCTGGTTCATTCTGACCTTTGTCGGCTTCACAGGAGGATGCGTCGGTCTGTTCGTAAGCGCTCTTTCAAAGAAAGAACTGCAAGCCGTCTGGGCATTGCCGTTCATTGCAATCCTGGCGCTGTTCTTTAGCAAGCCCGTTCTGGAAGGGCCGGATCGAAAGCCCGAAGGAACCTTGCGCGCCGTCGAGCAGACGATGCCGACGCTGCGATCGCAAGAAGTTCTAGAAACGGCGATGGACTGGGCCAGGGTCAAAGCCGGCAGATTGCGAGAACCACAGGACCTTGTGGACCAGAACCGCGAAAACTGGGGTTGGTTCCTTCTGCTCGCAATCGGCTATCCGATCGTCTTCCTACCGCTCGCCTTCGCGATCCAGAATTGGCGCGAGCGGCAATGGGACGGGCGATAGGGTCGCCGTCGCGCCATTTCAACAACCAACAACCACGCAATTCCTCCATGAACGAAACGCCCCTGAAACTCGCCGTCCTGGGACCAAGCCAGTCCGGAAAGACCTGCCTTGCCGTCGGTCTGTCGGCCGTCAATATGCCCGGATTCACCATCGAACCCGGAACTCGTTTTGACGCCTATCTCGGCAACTTGAAGGCCGAACTTCAAAAAGGACGATGGCCCGACCCCGATCTCCCGGACTGGGCGGAAAAGAAAGACGTGAGAGAAATCGCCCTCACGTTCCAGAAGAAGGGAAAGGAACCGATTCCGGTGACATTCCTCGGTTTCGCCGGCGAGCGCCTTCAGGACCCCGAATCATTCAAGTCGTTCTCGAACCAGCATCTCGACGGACTCGATGGAGCGGTCGTTCTCGTCAATCCCGGTGCGGACGCCTTCGCAGGCGACGCAAAAGCGCTTGAAGAGGCTCGCGGGCATTATAAGCGTCTCTTTGCTCGGTTCCAGCAAGCGGAGAAGAAGCCCTTCGTCGCGCTCGTCGTCACCGCGGCCGATCGCATCGCCCGTGACGGGGACCTCGCGGATCGGAAGGCCGCCTTCGAGGAATTCGTGTGCGAACTGTTCAATTCGCTCCGAACGGGCGGCATCGTCTGCAAGCGTTTTTCCGTGACGATCACCGGTCATCTTTCGTCGCAGTTCGAACCTATGCTCGCAAAACGATGGGACAACACGTCTGCGAGACCATTCCTCTGGCTGCTGTGGAAGCTCTGGTGGAAGCCGATTTGGCGGGCCTTCCTGCGAAAGGTCTGTATTGTCGCGATCGTCCTTGCCGTCTGTGCGGCCATTGCAGGCGCTTGGTACGCCGTCGCACGAAAGAACGCAGTCGACGAAATCGACCGAAAGGCACGGGCGATCGAGAATCTCCTTGATGAATTCGGAACTGTTGGCCGACCGTCCGACGAGCTGCTCGACCGCGTCGCCGAAGCGATGGATCATCTGGTCTCCCCGGTTGCAATCCGCGTTCCGATTATCCTGGCGTCCGTCACCATTCCGACGGTCGGACAGCTTGAAGATGCCCGTTCGTTGTTCGACGACCTGCTTTCTTCCTCGAATGGCCTTGCCGGAGAGGTTGCACTCGGAAAAGCGCGACAACTGGAGCCGAAGGTCTGGAACCTCTTCAAACAGCGAATCGAGCGGGACATTCTCGACATCAAGGCCGATGTCAGAACCAACGCCACGCCCGCCGCCATCCAGAGCGTGGACAACTTGTTCCTTAGGTTTGTCCCGAAGTTGACGGAGACTGCCGCCGCAGAATACGCCGTCTGTCGAGCAAAATGGGAATCCGAGAAGGCGGAGCTTCTCGAAGAGTATGTTCTCTACAAGCTGATCGCCGAGGTCGAAGAACCTCTCGACGTCCTTGCCGGCAAGCATGGCGAGGATTCTCTCGCCTCTCTCTACAAGCTTTATGGAGAGCTGGCAAAAGTGGTGCCGCCAAAGGAGAACGAGAAACTTATCGTGGAGAAGGACAGAGTTGCCGGCAAGCTCGACAGGAGAATGTCGGAGGAATTTCATTTCCTGATCGACCGAGACCTTGCGGCGGGACTCCCGGAAAAGAAGGCCGCTGAAGCCTCCAAGCGGCTTGCCGAACAGTTGGCCGTCTGGAATCCCACGACAGAGGCCGGAGCCGCCTTGAAGTCCAAGGCAGAGGAAAAGCTTGAATCAAAGGCAGGAGAAGCCGTCAAAAAATGGATGGCCGAACAGCGCGCGATTTGCGATGAGTGGGTGAAGCGCGAGATCAGCAACCAGCCCGCGAGATCGGTCTCTGGGCAGAAGGGTCTCTTCGAGGCCTACCAGCTGTTTGCCAGGCACAATGCCGGCAATCCGTTCTTTTTGACTGTCGTTCAGAAAGCGGTTTACGAACGTGTTGAAAACTCGTTCAACGCAAATGTCGCCTGGTTCGAGAAGAACGGCGGCCGGGCGTCGTTCTGGAACGACAAGGCGAATTTCGCGGCGAATTGGAAAATGGTCGTCGTCCGGCTTCAGGGGTTTCGCCAGTTGTGCAGCGAAGTGTCTACCGACACGAATCCGCGGCAATCCTCCTGGGCGTGGCACTTCGCGAGTCTCTGCATGAAACAGGGACGTCTCGAAAAAAATTGCCAGTCGGAGTATTTCCCCCGTCGGATCGTCATTGATCGAATCGATGCCTCGGCGAACTACCACGGCAAACTTCCAACGGCCTACAAATACACCGCGTTCGGGGCGAAGATCGACGTGGTGAGATTCAACGACAATGGTACGCCTGCCGCCGATAGCCGATCCGAACCACTACTCCCCTTCGAGCGCGACAACAGGGCCGCGAAAGATTCCGAGGCGAATGCAGTCAAGGCGCACGAGAAGAAGAACGACGGAGAAAAGACGAAGACACTTCTCTCCAAACCTCGATATATTGACATCCATGCCTTCGAGCGTGTCGATTTGAAGCTTGTCGCGACGGACTGGAACAAAGGAACCGGTGCGCACCAGTCTAGTCCAATCAGAACCGTTTCGCTCGCGTGGGCGGAAAAAGTGCCGTTTGCCCCCGCTGGGACGACATTCGACGTTTCGTTCAAGCTGGATCGTTGGTCGGGCGACAAGCATCCCGCTCTTTGGCTCACAGTTTACGGCCGGATCGAAGGGCCAAGCATGTCCGACCTTTGGGAACAGGCGAAAAAAGCCGCTGAGAACGCAAAATGATGCTGTCTCTCGAACAGGTGTTCTTTGGTCGCGGTTCTCGCGGTTACGCCGTGCTGGGCGCTTCGTCCGGCGCCCGTTCCGCCGTGGCACGCGTTGAGGCGATCTGTGGTTCGGTCGGAACGCCCGACGGCGACTGGGGAGGCGATCCGTTCCTGCTGTCCGTTCCGGAGCACGAGTGTGTCCTTATGGTCTGCGTTCGACGTGGCGAACCGGACAGAATGGGACGCTCCACGCTCTTCTTCCACGCGCTCGTCGCGGAAAGGGAGACCCTTGCCGCCGCGAAGACGGACGCTTTTGCGCTCTTCGAGCAGGGGGCGTTTGCCGACAAGATGCCGTCGGAGCCCATCAATGCCCTTTCATTCGAGGTCAAGTCCGGTCGGGACGGCTCCACGGGCCGTCCGACCGAAGGACGCATCGTGGAAGCGTCCCTTCCCTGCGTATTCCGATCGGACCGACCAGCGGCCGAGCTCGTCCGATCCGTCGTCGCCGATCGAGCCCTCAATCTCGCGTGGGCGACATACTCATTCGTTTCGTTGTCGGGCTTTGATGTGCAAGTGCTTTCTCCGCGCATCTCCGCTCCGTCCGGATGCAATGAATACGATTCTAGCAGCAAGCTTCTCCGCATCTGGAACAAGGAGCCCATTGAAAGAGACAGGTCGCAGACGATCACGGGCGAACGCAGCCCCCATTCGCTATCCCACGGATCTTTGCCGGGCAAAGATCCGCCCGCCGGCTCTTGCTCACTCAAAGCATCCCTCTTGGCGAACATCGCCCTTGTCATACTCTGTCTCCTCCTTTTGGTCAGCCGCAAGACGAAACTGTCGCCGGAACCGCAAAAACAAACGCGCCCCGACGTTTCGTCGCTGGAGAGTTTGGTGAAAGAACTCCAAGGCGCAACGAATCGGCTCGTCATGGAATCGGCGGCGCTTGCAAGCGAGAACGCTGCATTGAAGGATCGGTCCGTGAGCACGAACATTTCCGAAACCGCACGGGCGAACATCATCGCAGATGCCCGAAAGGAAATCATAGCCACGATTCCGACAGATGATATCAACAAATGTCTTGAGGATCTTGTCGGCAAAGATAAAGCCAAGTCACAAGTTCGCGATTGGCTTGAAACTCTCCAAGAAACCCAACCGTAAACGACGTCATGAAAGCACTGCTAGCACTTCTCCTTCTCATTTCTCTTGCCGTGAATATCATCCTGATGACGGGATGTACATCCGTTGACGTGCCTCGCTTGTATTCCCCGACCGAATTGCTAGACAAAGAAATCCGTGATAAGTTTGCAAAGCAGCTTGAGGACAATCCAGAACAGCAGAGTATATTCCAGTCCGAACGCTCGTTTTTGGACTCTCATCAAGGAAAGCTCGTGATATTTCTCGACGACACGGAGAAAAACCGGACCGCGAAAACCATTCTCGTCCGTTTCTCGGATGTGGAATAGCAGCATTGAGGACGCGACCGACCATGAAAACAATGCTTTTTTCCGTCCTTGTCGCCGTCGCCACGATCGGACTGGGACAAGAAACTTCCCCGCCCCTTGCCCTCGTCCTCTCCGGCGGCGGAGCGAAGGGCGCCTACGAGGTGGGCGTATGGCAGGAGCTTCAGGCGGCGGGGATCGCCCCGCGCGTGACGGCGATCTCCGGTACGAGCGTCGGGGCGATCAACGCGGCGCTGTTCGCGACGCGGCCCGAAGCGGCCGAGACGCTCTGGCTTGAGAACATGGAGGAGGTGTTCACGCTCAACACGAACCGCGTCGCGGAAAGCCTCCAGAAAACGGTCGACGACGCCTCTCGCGCCGTTGCCATTGCGGAAGAAACAGGCGAAGACTGGAAGGGCGTGGCGTCGTTTCTTCTCGCGACCCTCGTCCGCGTAGCGGGCGACTATGCCGAAACGGTCGGTTCGGACGCACCCCGCGAAGGATACGTCGATTCGTCGAAACTCGCGGCTGCGCTGGAAGGCGCCTTGCCGAAAGAATGGACCGACGGGGCGCCAGCCGTCTATGCGACCGCCTTCGAGAAGGGGAGCATTAAACAGACCGCGACTTGGAGGCTTAACGACGAACCGCACGAACGGCGCGTCAAAATGCTCCGGGCCTCCGCGGCGATTCCGCTCGGATTCGACACGGTCGAGATCGACGGCAAGACCTATGTCGATGGAGGTTGGGAAAGCAGGGGAGGCGACAATGTCCCGCTCGAACCGATTCTGGAGAAGCATCCCGAGATCAAGACCGTGGTCGTCGTCTATCTCGACGACGAAAAGCACTTGAACAAGGATCGGTTCGCGAAGAACCGGGCTCTCGCCGATGCCGCCAATGTCCGCCTCGTCGAGATCGTCCCCTCCGAAAACATCGGCGGCGCGTTCGGCGGCTGGCAGGGCGTCTTCGACGCCTCGCCCGAGACCGCCCGGCACCTGATCGAGCTCGGCCGCTCCGACGCGCGCAGGAAGCTGAAGGAGGCGGGACTGGCGAAATGAACCTAGGAACAACTCCCGATCCGTCCATCCGCAAGAATCGAAAACAAGGCAAACAGGCGGAACCATCATTTTCCTCTCCCCACCAAAAAACACAACCATGAAATCGAAAACATTCCTCTCGCTTGTCTCGATGGCGGCGCTGTTCGTCACCGTCTCCGCTAGTGCGGAAACGACCTGGCGCAATTCGCTTCCCGTCCTTTCCGTTACGCAACGGAGGGGCAGAACGATCGGCACCTGCACCCGCGTGCCGCTCAAGGTCGTCCGCGACGATTCGGACGAGCCGCTCCAGATCGCCATTTCCGACGACACGCCCGGAGGCAGCGGAGCGACGATGAGGTCCTCCGTCTGGACCGCCGCGCTCACCGCCGCCCTTGCGAAGGAATCGACGCTCGACGGGACCTTCGTCACCGTTTCGTTCAAGGGGAACGTCGATGGTCCGAGCGCCGGCGCGATGATGTGCCTTGGCATCATGTCCGCCCTCGACGGGCGCGCCTTTCCCTCCGATTTCGCCATGACGGGCTCCATCCTGCCCGACGGGACGGTCGGGCTCGTGGGCGGCGTCCAGCAGAAAATCCGCGCCGCCGCGAAGGATCCCTCGATCAAGCGGGTGGCCATCCCCGCCTTTCTTCGCTTCGAGCAGGACGACGACGGAAACTACGTCGATCTTTTCCGTCTCGGCGAAGAGGTCGGCGTCCGCGTGATTCCGGTCGATTCGATCGAAGAGGCCTATCGGGCCCTGCACGGGCTTCCCCGTCCGAGCGAGGTGCCGGTTTCCGTCCGCGATGTCTGCAACATCGACCGCGAGATGGAGGACTATCTCAAGGAACGGTTCGTTTCAACGCGTTCCGGTCTTCGCGAATACTACGACGGAATGAGTTCCAACGAATGGGAACGCCTGTCTTTCAGCTACGCGAACACCTCCTGGAACCTTTTGCCGGGCCGTGCGGAGAAACGCTACGAGGAAGGCTCTCTCTTTCCCGCCTACGCGGCCATCATGCGTTGCTCGGCCGGGTTGCAAGCCTACCAGAGAACCGAGAAGCTGGTCGATGGATGGATCGACGATTACCTGGAAGAACATCCTACGAAGGCACAATCCTATTCCGACCTTCCCATGTCCGAACAAACGAATCTCGTCGCCTTCGTCAGAACGCGCGTCGAAGAGTTCTGCGAAACCGTTCTGGGATGGAGAAACGATGACGAGGACCGCGAAACGGAGACGAAATCCGACAACGAATCCGCGCCGGAACCGATCTATCCCTATTCCGGGACGTCGGACGCCGCCGCACAGATGGGTTTCCTCGGAACCTTGACGGAGCAGGAAGGCACCTATCGATACATGAGACTGCAAACAACGCCCGTGGCGGCAATGCCCGAGTTGATTGCCGAAGAACGCTATTCGACGCGCCAAGCCATCGAATACGAACGGAAGAAGATGTTCTATCTCATGCTGGGCCGCTTGAACGATGCGCAAAATGCGGAATTCCTACGGAGAATCAAAAAACGCGACGCGAATCCGGATGTCAAGGGGGTCGGAAAGCTTTTCGATTCGGCTTGCCGGGCCATTGACGGACGGCTTGACGCCGACTTGTCGGACACGGCGAACAGGGCGGAGGTCCACAAATCCGACGTGACCCGATACTATGCCCGAAACGACGTCCATTATGCGATCTACGAATCGGATCGGCATTGGGCACAAGGCGTGATGGACTTCGTTCGCGAGGAGGAGGAGGTTTCGGAGGGCGGCCCCCTTCTCCAATACAATCGCGCTCTCGCCCTCTTCCACAACGTGGACTGGTTCGTGAACGCCACCGCCATTCTGCTCAAATATGGCGGTGACGTTGGTTTCGACGAGCGGAACGGGACCTATGACAACACGACGTTCCTTTCCTATATCGTCAATCGTGCTCGGGAACAGGCGTTGTGCAACATGGCGGAGTGTCGCGGGGCGGGAATTCCCTATCCCGCCGCCATCCAATCGTTCCAGGAGGCCGAAGTCTGCCGCGACGAAAACGGAAGGGACAAGGTCCACTTCGTTCTCGCGAACTACTGGAAGTCCGCGATGACCGCCAAGGCTCTCGTGATGGCTTTTCGCGCGACGGAGGAACATCCAGCGGCGGCAACAGGCTACGACAACGTCCTTTTCGTCGGCGTCCAGGACGATGCGCTCCCCTATTCGGGCGTAACGGACGCGGGCGAATACGAGGGCGTGCAGGTCGAGCTCGTGAAGCGCGCCGCCAAAAGGAACGGCTGGATCGTCCGTTATGACACCCCCTCGGTCAACGATCTGATCAAAAACATCGTCAACGGCGGCCGGGACCTGTTCCTTGGAACGTGGAACGATTCGGAGGCCAGCACCAATGTAGCCGAAGTGGCACAGCGCCTGTTCCCAGACGACGAACATGTCATCCTTGCGAGAAAGGGGCGCAAGGATCTCGTGAAGGCGCTCGACGACGAACTCGAGGCCATGCGGAAATCCGGCGAACTGGAGGAACTGTTCCAGAAGCAGAAGGAACGCATCGAGGCGGAGCATTCGGACCTTGATGCGGCCATAGCGTCCGAAAGGGCGTTCGTAACTGCGGTTGCGGCCGGCGAATGGGAACCGTTCCTCGACTGGATCCCGGAAGAAGCCCGCAACGGTCTCGCGAATATCCTGCAAGACGTCCTGTCGACGATTGGCGACGAGAATTGGACGAACATTACGAAACGTCTTCGAACACTGCTCGTTATCGCAGCCCGCCGTCCGGATTTCGCCTTCGCAGCCATGAAAGAGCCCGAGCCCGAGGATCCGGACGAAAGGGAACTGGGCCGAATCGTCTTCCAGTCCGTTTGCGCCAAGTTTTGCGGAGTTCTTCAGGCTTTGACGCCGGAGGCGGTCCGCGCAGGAGACCTGAGAGCCGTTCTCTCCGCGCCGAAGCGGCGCATCAAGGATTTGACGATTCCGGACGAGCTTCCGCAGCTGAAGTTCCTCGCTTTGAAAAATCAGGACGGAACCGTCGTGGTTTACACGGAAAGCGATGGCGTCGAAGGAGGGGACACGTGGAGGAAAACAGAAGACGGGTGGGTGTTGGCCGATTTCGCAGACTGGAATAGCGAAGACCTCGGGACAATCACGGAGATCGTTCGGAACGTTGCCGATTCCATCACGAAAGAACAGTTCCAGGAGCTGCTGAATTCGCTTGACATCTCGTTGCGGAGCGCGAACAAAGCAACCTCGGCCGAAGAGTTTCAAGAGTCCTTTGTTCCCTTCTTGGATCACCTTTCCTCTGTGGAACAGTAAATGCGGGGGACGAGATGTAAAATGAACGGAAACAAGGCTCTTTTGGCGGCTGGCGCGTTTGCTTCGCTCATTGCGGTCCCGCTTCGCGCGGAATCGGAACCCATCGCTCTCGTCCTCTCCGGAGGCGGAGCGAAGGGCGCCTACGAGGTCGGCGTGTGGCAGGAGCTTCAGGAGACAGGGCTTTCGCCCCGTGTAACGGCGATTTCGGGGACGAGCGTCGGCGCAATCAACGCGGCGCTCTTCGCGACGCGGCCGGAGGCGGCCGAAAAGCTCTGGCTCGAGAACATGGAGGATGTGTTCACCCTCAACACGAACCGCGTCGGCGAGAGCATCCAGAAAACAATGGACACGGCGGCGGAATCGATCCGGATCGCCGAGGAAACTGGAGAAAAATGGAGAGGCTGGGTCCATTTCATCCTCTCGTCGACGCTCCGGGTCGCCGAAGACACGGTCGTCGCGACGGAGACCGACGCCGAGCGCGAAGGATACATCGATTCCTCGCGACTTGCGGCGGCCTTGGACGCCAATCTGCCGGCGGTTTGGGATGCCAAGACGCCGGCCGTCTATGCTACGGTGGTGAAGAAAGACGCCGGAAAGGCGGCGGAAATCTGGAAGCTCAACGGAATGACGCACGACGAACGGATTCTTGCACTTCGAGCCTCCTCCGCGATTCCGATCGGTTTCGACACGGTGCGGATCGCCGGCAAGACCTATGTCGACGGAGGATGGGAATGGAAGGGCGGCGATAATCTGCCGCTCGCGCCGATTCTGGAGAACCATCCCGAAATCAAGACCGTCATCGTCGTCCACCTGGATGATGCCGAGCATCTTTCCGTTGCACGCCGGGACCGCGTCCGCGCAGCGGCAGATGCCGCCGGCGTTCGGCTTGTCGAAATCATTCCCTCGGAGAACATTGGCGGGTTGGGCTTCGGTTGGCAGGGCGTATTCGACGCCTCGCCCGAGACGGCGAAGCACCTGATCGAGCTCGGCCGGGAGGACGCGCACAAGAAGTTGCGCGAGGCGGGGTTGGTGGAAACGCACCTTGACAATTGATTTCGAAAACCACAGAACAAAACTCGGAGAACGATTACTAAATGAAAGGAAAGGCGAGAGTTCTTGTCGAAACGGTCGCGGGGAAGACGCTGCGCGTCGCCGTGCTCGGCGCGAAAAACGCCGGGAAAACGACATTCACGGCGTCCCTCTGCCAGTTGCTGCGCAATCCGCAGGACGACATGTTCAACGGTTGGACGCCCGAGGTCGGGAACCAACTGGAGCCGGTCCGGCCGTTCAAACGGTTCCCGCTCGCGGAAACGCTGTCGAAGTGGAGCGAGGACGATTGGTCGGACGCGACCGTCGATGTCTCCCAGCTGCGTCTCCCCGTTTCGTTCCATCGCGGGGACAAGCGGACGAAACGCTTCGAACTGCAGATTCTCGACATTCCCGGAGAGCGCGTCGCCGATTTCGGAATGTTCGGGAAGGACTACGGCAAATGGTCGGATTTCGTCGAAGACCACGCGAACGGACTGCTGGGGCGCATCCGTCCGCTGGAAGAATACTTCAAGGAGGCGAAAGCCATTGTCGGGGACTGGGCGGAAAAGTCCGCCGGGATCGCGTCGAAGGACGAAGGGAAGATCCTCTTCGTCGATCTGGTGGCGAAGCTGGTCGAAGCGTACAAAAAGGCGCTTAAGGAATTGGACGGCGAGTATTCGACCTTTCTTTCCCCTTCCGTCGTCAAACTGGACGAAAGGGGATCTCGTCCGGACTGGGACGCGTGTCCGGTCGGATTGGACGAGAAGCGCCAATTCGTCCCGTTGCCGCGGGAAGTCCGGACCAAAGAGAACCGGAAGCCGCTCCGCGCCTTCGAGAAGGCCTATGACGACTATGTCGCGACCATCGTCACTCCCGTCGTCAAGTGGCTCGCCTCGGCGGACCAAGCGATCTATCTCGTCGACGTCCTCACGCTCCTCAACGACGGTTGCGACGCATACGCGACCCAGAAAGCCATGGGAGACGCCGCGCTCTCCGTCTTCTCCCGCCGTGCCCGGACGGCGTTCGGCCGGGCGTGGGACCGGCTTTTCGATTCCCGAATCGCCGGCATCCAGCTCCTGGCGACGCAGGCCGACCGCGTCCCGGATGGCCAGCACGAGGACATGAAAAGACTGCTCAGGGCAATGCACGGCAACGCGATCCTCGTCGTCGACGGCGCGAAGAAGCACGTCGGCACCGTTACGGCCGTCCTGACGACAATGCAAAACGAGATCGAAAAATCGGTCTGGTTGCACGGACCGTTCGAATGTTCGGACAACGATCCGATGAAGAAGGATTTCGCCGTCCAATTCGTCGACTCAAGCGGAGGTCCCATCAAAGAACGGACGGTGCCGAGCCGTTGGCCATGCGAAGGCGATGCCGGTACCGCTCCCCGCGAGTGGCAACCGGGCGAGTATGGATTTTGGAGGACGAAACCCAGCTTCCCCACCCATGCCAATATCCCTCTCGTCAGCCGGGAGATGGACGGCGTTGTCCAGCGGATGTTCGATCTTGGCGATGCGTGGCCCGAATAGACCGCCTAACAAGGAGCAGCACAATGCCCGGACCAACGCCATCGCGAGCGGCGTGGAATCACGCCCCCATCAGACATTCGCCAAGCATCGACCCCCCGCCCCCGCCACCGGTCGTGGACGGACGGCGGCCGACCGCAACCGCCGAACAGCGCGGTCAGGCAACGGAATCTCCGGCATCCACCGCAGGATCCGCCACGGAGCGGCTGTTCAAGTCCGCCGCCGCGATGCTTGTGGTTTTCGTGTTCCTGTACGTTGTCGTCCGGCTGGTCTTCTTGACGCGCGACGCATTGTCCCTGCCGTACGGACCGAAGTGTCTTGTCTTGATTCTGCTCGCGGAACTCGCGACGATTCTCGGCTGGTTCGGATGGAAAGGCCTCCGCCTGTATCGGGCTCTTCCACCTGCGTTCGGGCAGATCTCCCCGCGGAAGGACGACGAAGAGAAGAAGCGGCTTCTCGTCCCGTACGTGAACGATGGCGGACTGTCCGCTCCGGACGGCGACGACGGAACGGCCGCGAAGCTGCTCGGCAAGCTGCGGAACCCGAGGGAAAACTACAACGGAGACAGCGGCGGCTGGATGACGGATTTCAGAAATTTCCAGAACCGGCAGGACGAAGCCGCCCATCGAATCACGGAAAAGGCGGCCGTTCGGATCGCGGCGGCGACGGCGACGTCCCGGTGGGCCGCGGTCGACATGGTTTCGACGCTGATCCTGTCTTCGAAAATGATTGCCGACATCGCCAGGATATACAACCGCCGCGTGTCGCCCCGACAGTCATTCCGTCTCGCGTTGGAATGGGCGGTCGGCGTGGCGGTTTCCGGACAGGCGGGGGAAGTCGGCGGGCAGATCGGGAATTCAGTCGGAGAAGCGACCGGAAGCTGGCTTTCAGAGATTCTCGAAAAGAGTTTCTCCAAAGAGAAAATCGCGGATACGATCGGCCATTGGCTGGGCGTCGGAACCGGTTTCGCGTTCGGAAAGCTGACCGAGGGCGCCGCCAACGCGTTCCTGGCGTTGCGGCTCGGGAACCGGGCGATCCGCGATTTCCGCGCATTGGCCGATGCGTGACGACCATCGGCTCGAGACCATCCTCTTGTCTGGTAACGCAACGGGAGAACACAGATGACGAATATGGAAAAGAAATCAACGGAAAACAGCGCGATCCTCGGATTGCTCCCCTATTTGAAATCGGCCGTCAAGCAGGGAGATCCAGGGGCCGTCGCGCAATTGGAGGAACTGTCGAAACGACGGGACGAAGTGGGGTTGGCCGCCCTCGAGCAACATGGAATCGCCCTGTGCGACCAGGAGTCGGACCGGTTGAACCTTGAAGACGGAATCGACAAACTGGCCGAAGCGGCGGGCCGCGGGAGCGACCAGGCGATCCTGTCGCTGCTGACGGTCGCGGGGCGAAAGTCGTCGGACTACCGTTCCCGGCAGGCCCGGGCCCAATGGAAGAAGGCGGACAGACGGCTTTCCGACTGGACGTTCTGGGAAGGGCTCGCCAAACGACGGAGGAGCGAATGCGGCCTGCGTTCCTGCCTGTTCGTGCTGGAGAAACTCTCGGACAGCCCGAATCTTTGCGACCGATTCCTTTTGGACGGGAGCATACTCTCGTTCCTTTCCCATATTGCCGACAGGGAGGGCGATGGCGGAGATGGGGAGAGGACGTCCGAAATCGAGAGGGTCGAGCTGACTCTTCTCGGCCGCGTCGGCGGCTTGTCCAACGTGATTCCGGGCGCCTCCGCCAGGCTGGATGAGCTGTCGCGCCGTCCGGGCAAGGTCGGGGCGATGGCACTAGAGGCGCACGGGCGCATCCTCTGCAATCCTCGCTACCCGCGGGTCAATTTCGAAACGGGCGTCCAGAAGATGAAGGAGGCGTGCGCCCGCGGAAACGACGGCGCACTCGATTTTCTGGTCGCCTTGGCCCGGCCCGACCATGGGATTCCCCACGTTTCCTCCGCCCGTGCGCGGGCGCAGCTGGAAAGCGAATCCAGAAAGATTCTCAACTGGTCATTCTGGCGGCCCGTCGTGGAGGCGCGGCTGGAAAGGTCGGACGATCTGTCGTCCATCGGGCGCCTTCTTCTCGCGCTGGCGGGACGCCCCTTTGTCGGGCGTCCGTTTTCGAACGGCTTCATCGAAAGCCTCGCCAGACGGGAGTCCGCCGCCGGAACCGGGCCGGGAAAGCTCCGCACGATTCGCGAGGACGCCTGCCTCCTTCTGGGCCGGGAGCACGCCGAAGTCCCGAACGAGAGGCTCTTCGCGGCAACTCTCTTCCAGCGGGGCGGCATTCTCGGGTCTGCGGAATGCCGATGGGCGCTGCTCGAACAACGGCTGGAGCACCAGGCCGATCTGCCGGCGGTCGAAGCGGAGCTCTCTAGGATCTTCCGGATGGAAGGGCTAGACGAAGAGGGCGTCCGCTGCCGCGACCGGGTTCTGAGGCGGTTCCTAGAGAAATGCAGGGATGAAATCGCCGTGGACGAACAGATTCTTGCCGTTTCGAACGGCGATGACGATTTCCGGTCTTCGTCCGAGTTCCGGGCCGCCGAGGAACATGTCGCTCGCGTGCGCGAATGGATCAGACGCTACGAGAAGAAGGGATGAAAAGCCGCCTTTCCTCTTCGCGAAGGCGGAAAAATCGACGAAGAAAACGAACGAATGAAAAAGGAAACCATGCAGCCCGAACAAACCGAAAAGAAGGACGGAGGATCGTCCTGGATCGGGAAGATTTGGGGAATCGTTTTTCTTCTCCTGTTCCTCGGCTATGTGTTCGGCGGTTCGGGGGACGACGAAAAGACCGAACGGACGGAACGGAAGCAGGAGAAGAAAACGCAGTGGAAACTGCCGCGCCTGCCTTCCGGACCGGGGCATCACACCGATTCCAAGGCGGAGCTGCTCCTCCGCACGCTCGCCCGGATCCAGGCGGAACTGGACGCCCTCGGCATCGACGGGGCGGGCGTCGTAAAGAACGCCAAGAACCCGAAGAACCTGTTCTCCGTCGTTCCCGAACACAAGCGCCCGCGGCTCCTCCTCCTTTCCCGCGAACACGAAGAGACCATTTCGCAAAACATCGTGGAAGCATACCGGAAGGCGGGTCTCTTCGCAGACAAGTCCCGTCCCGACGACCTGGAACGCATCCGCGGGATCGTCGGGCGTCTCGTCCGCGCGATCCCCGAAATCGACCGCGTTCCGGAAGTCCATCTCGTCCGGGACGAGGACGTGAACGCCTGCTGCTTCCCGGACGGAACGGTCTTCGTGAACACCGGGACGCTGGAGGCGTTCCGCGACGATGACGAACTCGCGGGCGTTCTCGCCCACGAACTCGGGCACGCGGCCGCGCGGCACGGAAACGAACAGTTGTCGCGGCTGCTCCTCATCGCCGCCGGGGCGGCGCCCTTCGAGAACTGGCTGGAGGGACTGTCCCCCTGGCTGGATTCCGACACGGGCGTCCCGCTCGTCCACCTCGTCTACGGCATCGGGTCGAGCGCCGGCGTGTCCCTGCCCGTGAGCCGGAGACAGGAAAGCGAAGCGGACCGGCTCGGAACGCGCTATCTCGCCCGGGCGGGATTCGCTCCGGACGGCCTGCTGCGCGTTCTCCGGTATTTCGACCGGATGAGGCTCGACCCGCCCAAAGCCCTCGAACGGGTGTTTTTGACCCATCCCGTGTCCGCCAAGCGGATCGAACGCGTGGCGAAGGTCCTCCAGGAGCCGGACCTCCGCGAAATGCCGGAAAAGAGGCCCCCGTTCGTGATCTGGAAGAAAACGGACGGCGACGCGACGGAGGCGGGGACCAACCGGCCTCCGCGCATCCGCTGGACGTCGGTCCTCCGCCGCAAGAAGGCCGGAACCGGACCGGACTCGCCCGAAGAACCGACCGACCCGGGGACCGAAGAGGAAACGGAAGAGTCCGGCCCGGACCATTCCGAAACGGAGATCGACGAAGACTGGGAGGACCTCGACTGGGAATTGCCCGAACCTTCGATTCCGTCCCACGGGGAACCGACGGTCGGCGAAAGCCCACCGGCCGACGCCGTACCGGACGCGCCGGAGGACGGTTCGACGAACCGGACGCGGCGGTTCCCGCGCCTGCCACGCTGGGGTCGCAAAGCGGTTCCCGCCGAGTGACGGCGCGTCAGATTTCCGGCGAACGGAACGTATGAATGGATGGAGACAGGGACGGACAATCCTTTCGAACTTCCAAGCGGAGAACACGATGTACGCAACCGGAATGAACGACGTCGACGGCGGCAACTGGATCCTGGCCTTGGAATGGCTGGTGGTCGCCGGCGTGTTCGTCCTGCTGGCGACGGGGCCGGCGAAGAAAGGGGCCGACGAAGATGCGGAGTACGAGAAGGAGCTCGTCGGGAGGACGATTCGCGGCCCCGTCGCGAAGACGGAACTGGAGCCGGGACAGCTGTCCTGGCTCGCGGATGCGATCGAGGGCGGAGACGCGGCCGGCGCCGAGTTCGTCCGGTGGGCGAACGACCTGGCCGAAGCGGAAGAAATCCAGCGGGCGATCGCGCTCGCGAGCAAACAGGGAGCCAAATGATGAACGAGACGAATAACCCGATCCCCACCATGCCGACCCCTCCCGGCACCTACTCCGCCGCCGCCGCGGAGAAGCTCCGACTCGCCCTCCTCGCCCTCGCCGCGACCGCAATGACGGGCTGCGGTTCGATGGGCGGCTCGTACTACGGGACCACCGGCGGCGTTCCGCCGATGATGCCCGCCGATTCCGATGGAGACGGAATGGACGACGAGTACGAGCAATTCCGCGGCACCGACCCGCACAACCGGGATACGGACGGCGATGGATTCTCCGACGGCGACGAGGTGCGGATCCACAAGACCGATCCGTGCGACCCGAAGTCCGTTCCTCCTACAGCACCTTCCGACAACCCGGAGACCACAAAATGAATTCGATAAAGGCGATTCTCGCCTGCGCGGCGGCGGCCGTCGCGGGCGCGACGGCGCAAGCCGCCGGGACGAACGAAACGGAGGCTGTCGCCTCGACGAATTCCGCGGTGCGATCGATTGCGCCGGCCGCCACGGCGCCGACGAACGCCGCCGCGGCGTTTTCCATCCCGAAGTCGCTTGTGCTCCGGATGTACGAGGCGGCGGACGCTGCGCGGGACCGCGCCCTGGCGGGCCCGGACGGAAAGCCCCCGTTCAACGACATGCTGGAGTTCGGCGGATTGTGCGCGGGCGGCGACGCCGATCTCGCGTTCGCCGCCCAGAACCGGCCGCGCGGGGAAATGTCGCTCGTCGACGACGGCAACGCCGACCAGGAGCGCCGCGAACTGTGGCCGTTCGACGTCGAAGGATTCGAAGGAACGCTCGAGGCGCGGATGGTCCGTGGGGAAGACGGAGGATTCCGGCGGCGGGAGGAAGACGGAACGGAACTGCCGGTCAATCCGACCATCCGCTGGACGAACGCCGAAATCGCGGCGTGGGCCGTCCGGGAACTCGACGGAAGGTATCCGCGGATGTCGACGGACGCTTGGTGCGCAATGGCCGGAACGGCGTCGATTCCGGAAGGAACGACGGCCTGGCGGCTCGATCCCGCCTACTGTTTCGTCCTGGAAACCGGGGAAGGGGCGTGGAATCCAAGAACGTATTCGTTCATTTTCTGGAGGGGAACGAGATCGCCGCTATTGGCCGCCGCGTTCGATTCCTTTCCCAACGACAGGGAGGCGACGGCCGCCCTTTGCCTGCATTGCGACGCCGCGGCCGTGAACAATCTGGCCGTTCTCGAATGGAGGCACCAGAGCATGCGCGATTCGATGGATCCCGGACGCATCCGGCGATTGCTCGAACTCGCCCGGAACGCCGGCGTCCCGGCCGCGGAAGCGAACCTGGGCGTCCTCCGCGCCCATCTGCCGGAAGTCTTCGCCGCGCCCAAGTCGCCGGACGCCGCCGAAACGGCGGCGAATACCAATGCCATCCCCAACCCCCGATAACACCGCCGCCATACCTACACCGCCACGAACCTACTCCGCCGCCGCCGCGGAGATGAAAACGATTCTCTTCTGCGCGGCGGCGTGCGCCGCGCTGTTCTCCGCCGCGGCGGAACCGGAAGGCACCGCGGCGGACGCGGAATTCCCGCCGGAGTCCGTAGCGGAGGCGGACGGCGCGGAGGACGCGCCGAGGAACGACCCGCTCAACGCGGTGGTGAAGCTCGAGGTGTCCAAGGCCGAGATCGACGTCCTCCAGCCCTGGCGCACGGACCGACGGCAGGCGGACGGCTCCGGCGCCGTCATCGGCGACGGACGGATCCTCACGTGCGCCCACTGCGTCTCCGACGCCACGTTCATCCGGGTCCGCAAGCCCAACGAGGACGCCATCTACCACGCGACCGTCGAGTTCGTCGGCAACGACAGCGACCTGGCGCTGGTCCGGGTGGAGGACCCGACGTTCATGTCCGGGGTGACGCCGATGGAGATCGGCGAGACGCCGAGCGCCCAGGCGCAGGTCGTCGCCATCGGGTATCCGAGGGGCGGGCGCCTCGTCTCGTTCACGCGCGGCATCGTCTCGCGGGTCGAGGACCAGACCTACTCGCACTCCTACAAGTCCCTCCTGGCCGTCCAGGTCGACGCCGCCATCAATCCCGGCAACAGCGGCGGCCCCGTCCTCGACCTGGAGGCCGGACGGATCGCCGGCATCGCGTTCCAGGGGGACAAGGAAGGCGAATCGCTCGGCTACATGATCCCCCCCGACATCATCCGCCAGTTCCTGGACGACATCGCGGACGGCCGAGTCGACGGCGTCGGCGGCCGGCGCTTCTCCTATCTCCCGATGGAGAACGAGAGCAAGCGCCGCGCCTACGGAATGGAGCCCGGACAGACCGGCGTGTCCGTGGTGCACGTGGACCCTTCGCTCGGCGACTCCTCCCTCCGAGCCGGGGACGTCCTTCTGGAAATGGGGGGATACCCCGTCGCGAACAACGGCAACATCCGCATCGAGGGCAACCGGATCCGCTCCGTCTTCTGGCCGGGCTACGTGAGGCAGATCGGGGACGTCCTCCCGGCGAAGGTCCTGCGGAACGGTTCGGTCACAAACGTGTCGGTGGCGGTGTCGAAGAGGTGCTGGAGGACGCGGCAGTTCCTCCACGACCAGAAGCCGGACTGGTTCCTGATCGGCGGCCTCGCCTTCACGACGATGTCGTTCGACCTGCTCGGGAAGAACCGGACAAGGTACCGCGAGAGCCCTTTGATCGAGCAGACGGCCCCCGGCGAAGAGATGGTCGTGGTCTGCTCCACGTTTCCGGATCCGTCCATCGAGGGCTACCTGAGCTGGGCCGGAGACCGCGTCGACACCGTGAACGGCGTCAAGGTCCGCAACCTGCGGCATCTGGCCGAACTGGTCGACGGCTGCACGGAGGAGTTTCTCCGCTTCGGGATGGACGAAGACAACGAATACAACGTCGATCTGGTCGTCGACGCCGCGCAGATGCGCGAGGCGACCCCGCGCGTGATGGAGCGCTACGCCATTCCCGCCGACCGAAGCGAGGACCTGCGTGTTGCGCCGGCACGGAATGCGGCCGCGGCCGACGGCCGGGCCCCCGAGGAGTAACGCGCCGGCCGCGTGCGGGCCCGGGCTACGGCGCGACCGACGCGACGGCCTCGCGGACCTTGGCCTCGCCGGCGCGGAAGTCGTCGGAGTCCCACGCGGTGCCGTTCCAGTCGCGCATCGTCTGCGTGAGCCGGTGGAAGAACGTCCGCGCGTCGTCGCGCGTCGCGAAGGACATCGGCGCGTCCAGCACGTCGCACAGCACGCCGAAGACGTGCCGCTGGCGCTCGGCCGAGCACGCGGAGTCCACCGCGTCGAAGGAGTTCTGCTGCAGGTAGGCCGTGTCGATGAGCTCGGCCTTGAGGTAGAGCACGAAGTCCGCGATGCTCGTGCCCTCCTCGCCGACGACCTTCATCATCTGCCCGACGTCGTTGCCCGAGCGCAGCACGCCGCGCGCCTTCGCCACGAGCGCCGGGTCGCACACGCCCTGGTACTTGCTCCACGAGTCGAGCGGGTCGATCGCCGGATAGCGGCGCGCGTCGGAGCGCGCGCGGGAGAGGCCGTGGAACGCGCCCACGACCTTGATCGTCGCCTGCGTCACGGGCTCGTCGAAGTTGCCGCCCGCCGGCGACACGGCGCCGCCGATCGTGACGGAGCCGATCGAGCCGTCATTGAGGCGCACGCGCCCGGCGCGCTCGTAGAACGACGCGACGACGGACTCCAGATACGCCGGGAACGCCTCCTCGCCGGGGATCTCCTCGAGGCGGCCGCTCTGCTCGCGCAGCGCCTGCGCCCAGCGCGAGGTGGAGTCCGCGAGCATCAGCACGTCGAGCCCCATCTGCCGGTAGTAGGCGGCGAGGGTCGCCGCGGTGTAGACGGACGCCTCGCGCGCCGCGACGGGCATCGACGAGGTGTTGCAGATGATGATGGTGCGGTCCATCAGCGTCCGGCCGGTGCGCGGGTCGGGCAGCTCCGGGAACTCGCGCAGCATCTCGACCACCTCGCCCGCGCGCTCGCCGCACGCGGCGTAGATCACGATGTCGACCTGCGCGAAGCGCGAGGTCGTCTGCTGCAGGACGGTCTTGCCCGCGCCGAACGGCCCGGGGATGCAGTAGGTGCCGCCGAGCGCGACGGGGAAGAACGTGTCGATCGTGCGGATCTGCGTGACCATCGTCTTCTCCGGGCGGAGGCGCTCGGCGAAGCACGAGATCGGGACCTTGACCGGCCAGCGCTGCATCATCTGCGCCTTGGCCTCGGAGCCGTCCTCGCCGACGAGCGTCGCGACGTCCTGCTCGACCGTGTAGTCGCCCGCCGGGGCGACGTCCTTCACGGTGTAGCGGCCCTTGAGCCCGAACGGCACCATGATGCGGTGCGTGAAGACGCCCTCGGGGACCGTGCCGAGCGTGTCGCCCGCGCGGACGACGTCGCCGGGCTTCGCGACCGGCGTGAAGGCCCACTTCGCGTCGCGCGGCAGCGCGTGCATGTACTTGCCGCGCTGGAGGAAGAAGCCGTACTGCTCGGCGAGGCCGGGGAGCGGGTTCTGCAGTCCGTCGAAGATCTGCTTGAGGAGGCCGGGCCCGAGCTCGATCGAGAGCAGGCCGCCGGTGAACTCCACCTTGCAGCCGGCCGAGAGGCCGACGGTGTCCTCGAAGACCTGCATGTCCGCGACGCGCCCGCGGATGCGGACGATCTCGCACATGAGGCGCGTCTCGCCGAGGAGCGCGTAGCCGATCTCGTTGAGGGCGACGGCGCCCTCGAACGCGACGGAGATGAGGTTGCCGTTGACGCCGGTGATGGTTCCTGTGGTCATGGTCTTTCGGTCTTTCGGTCTGGCGGTCCTTCGGTCGGGCGAGTGCGCGGCTACTTCGCCGCGAGGCGGGCCAGCTCGGCCTCGAGCGCGGCGACGCGCTCCTCGAGGAGGAAGAGGCGGCGGTCGACGGAGATCTTGCGGGCGCCGATGGCCTCCTTCTCGGCGAAGAGCTCGTCGATCTCCGCGTTGGTGAGGCCGATGTCCTCGCAGTAGTATTCGCCGCCGACGCCCTCGATGTGCAGCTCCGTCTTCTGGAGCCCGCGCCCGGCGACGGGCGTGTCGGAGACGAGCGGGATGATCATCGCGCGGCGCTCGCCGTCCTCGCCCGTGGCGAAGCTGATGCCCGGGCCGAAGTGGCACGCGAGGCCCCGCAGGTAGTGCGAAAGCGACATGTCCGCCTCCGTGAGGACGGTCTTGCCCGAGGGGCCACGGAGCTGGAACTTGAGGCGGGCGCCGTCCGGCGACGGGTTGAAGCCGACGACCTTGCCCTTGTGGTCGACGAAGTTGACGGTGCTCTTGTTGCGCGTCTGCGCGTTCTCGAGAATGGTGATCATTGAGGTTGAAGGGGTTGAAAGGGTTGAAGGGGTTGAAGAGGTTGCGGGCCGCCAGCATTCAGCATTCAGCATTCAGCATTCAGCATTAGCCTTCGGCGGGCGGATCCGCCGTCTTCCGAAGGCGTTCGAGCCCGGCCTCCTCGTCGGCCTTCGCGAGATCGGCGGCGAGGACGAGGCGGACGGCGTAGGCGAGGACCGCGGCGGAGGAGAAGGGGTCGAGGCCAGCGAGCTCCGTCGCCTGGTCCCAGCGCAGGCGCGCGAGGGCGCGGTGGCGGCGGAGGGCGTCCGGCTCCTGGAACGCGGCGGCGACGCCGCTCTCCACCGCGGCGCTCCAGCCGCCGTGCGGGCGGAGCCAGCGCGCGGCGCCCTCGCCGCCGGCGGAGGACGCGCCGCCGGAAGCGGCGCCGCGCGCCGCGCGGGCGCGGGCGACGGCATTGCGCAGCTGCGTGTTGCGGTCGCGCCACGCGGCGACGAACGGGTGGTCCGAGGGCGCGCCGGAGAGCAGCGCGTCGAGCGCCGCGAGGTCGGCGGCCCTCAGGTTGCCTTCGGCCGCGGCGCGCAGCTCCTCCGCCGACATCGGCGGCGGGGCGCCGAAGGCGAAGGAGGGAAGGGTCGAGGCGAAGTATTCGTACATGGTCGGACGGTCAGATGGTCACACGGTCGGACGGTCGGACGGTCACACGGTCGAACGGACCGACGGACTACTTTCCGAAGGCGAGCTTGGCGAGGGAGGGGCGGACGACGCGGGAGAGCGCCTCCATCACGGCCTCGTCGGTGAAGTCGTGCTCGACGCGGCCGCCGTCGAGGAGGACGCGGACGCCGGCCGTGACGTCGGAGTCGGGGGCGATCCGGAGGCCCTTGCCGACCTCGTCGGCGAGGCGGGAGCGGGCGTATTCCGAAAGGGCGCTGGCCTGGTCCTCCGGGACGCGCAGCTCGGCGGCGCCGCCGGCGGACTTCGCGGCCATCTCGACGTAGCGCTGGAGGAACGCGGGATCGGCGAGGGCGGCGCGGACGTCCTTGAGAAGCACGCGCTCGAGCGTCTCCTGGATCGCGGAGCCGACCTGGAGCCGGACGTCGCGCGCGGCCTGCTGGAGCGACTGCTCCGCGCGGGACTGGAGCGTGGCGGCGTCCGCCTCCGCGGCGGCGCGGAGCCCGGCGGCCCGCTTCTCGGCCTCGGCGACGATCCCGGCGGCCTTCTTCTCCGCTTCGGCGACGATCTCGGCGGCGCGGGCCTCGGCCTTCGCGACGCCTTCGGACTGGATCCTGTCGAGCAGCGACTGCAGTTCTTCTGCCATGGGAAATCTCCTTGCGCTCCCGCGGCCGCGGGAACGGCGATGCATTCTGCCACAACCGCCGCGCGATTTCAACCGAAAACGCCGCTTGCCAAGCCCTGCCGTTTGTGGGATAATCCGACGCCTACGCAAGCGACCGGGGGAAGCCCGGCCGCGCCTACCCGTCACCAAACGCATCCCCGACGCATCGCCATGGCCACCGACATGAAGAACCTCGCCCACGCGCAGGGCGACACCCCCGAAGAGCTCGAGAACCTCAAGGAGTGGTGGAACGAGCACGGAAACCTCGTCACGATCGTCCTCCTCGTGGTCCTCGCCGCCGTCGTCGGCTTCAAGCAGCTGAGCGCGTGGCGCGACCGCCGGCAGGCGAGCGCCATGGCCGAGCTTCGCCAGGCGGCCGACCCCGAGGCGCTCGAGGCGCTCGTCGCTAAGGCCCCGGCGTCCGTCGTCCCGCTCGCCCGCCTCCAGCTCGGCTCCTACTACTACGGCCGCCACAACTACGACCTGGCGCGCGACGCCTACCAGGGCATCCTCGACGACTCGCCCGACCACGCGCTCGCCGGACCGCTCGCCGCCGTCGGCGTCGCGCAGTGCGAGGAGGCCCTCGGCAACGTGGCGAAGGCCGCGGAGCTCTTCGCAGCCTTCGCCGCCGCGAACACCAACTCCTACCTCGCGCCCCTCGCCACGATCGGCCAGGCCCGCTGCCTCGTCCTGCAGGGGACGGAGGAGTCCCGCGCGAAGGGCAAGCAGATCCTCGACCTCTTCCTCACCGAGTCGCCCGGCACCGCCTGGGCCGCGCAGGCCGACGAGGTGATCCGCGCCCGCAACCGCCTCGCCGTCCCGGCCGCCCCCGCCGCGGCCGACGTCGAGACGCTCCTCGCCGCGCCGGCGGACGATGCCGCGGCCGCCGTCGCCGACGCGCTCGCCGAGCCGGAGACGCCCGCCGCCGAGCCCGAGGCGCCCGCCGCCGAGCCCGAGGCGCCCGCCGCGCCGGAGCCCGCGGCCGAACCCGAGGCGCCCGCCGCGGAGGAGCCCGCGGCGTAGGCCGTGGCCCGATCGACCGCAGACTCCTGGTTCTCCGTCGCGGCGGCCGCGGCGGACTGCGCAGCCGCGTTCGGGGCGGTCTACCTGGCGATCTGGATGCGGTTCGAATCGGGCTGGTTCTCCATTCCGTTCGGAACGCCCCTCGACCTCTACGCCGGCTACTGGAAGCTCGCGCTCGCGGCGGCGGTCCTCGCCTACGGGGCGATGCGCGCGCTCAAGCTCTACAAGCGCCCGCAGCGCGGCACGTTCCACGCGCATGTCCCGCGCCTCGTCCGCGGCGCGCTCACCGTCACGGTCGCGCTGCTCGTCGGCGTCGCGCTCGTGCGCAACTACTACAACGTCTCCACGGGCGTCGTGCTCGTCTTCTTCGTCGCCTTCTCGCTCCTGCTTCTGGCCGAGCGCCTGCTGCTCTTCCGCGTCGAGATCCTCGCCGCGCGCCGCGCGCTGCCGACGAACCGCGTCCTCATGGTCGGCACGGACTCCACCGCCGCGCGCCTCGCCCGCTGCTTCGCCGGCGACGCCCGCCTGCGCGTCCGCGTGTCCGGCTTCCTCCGCTCGAGGCCCGGCGAGACGCCCGATCCGGCGATCGCCCCGGAGAACGTCCTCGGCGACGCCGCCGACTTCCGCTCCGTGCTCGAGGCGCTGCCGGACGTCGTCCAGGTCATCGTCACGAATCCCCCCGCCGACTCCGCCCTGCTCTACGGGCTCGCCACCGAATGCGAGAGGCGGATGATCCGCTTCAACGTCGTGCCCGACCTCTTCCGGATGCTCACGCTCTCGCTCGAGGTCGAGACGATCGACGACGTGCCGCTCCTGGGCCTCGCGCGCGCGCCTCTGGAGAAGTTCCGCAACCGCGTCGCCAAGCGCGCGGAGGACATCCTCGGCGCGATCGTCGGGCTCCTCGTCTCGGCGCCGATCGTCGCGGTCCTGGCGTATCTCGTGAAGCGCGAGTCGCCCGGCCCCGTCTTCTACCGCCAGACGCGCTGCGGCTACGGCGGAAGGACCTTCACGATCTACAAGATCCGCTCGATGCGGCAGGACGCCGAGGCCGCCACGGGCGCGGTCTGGGCGGAGGAGGACGACCCCCGGCGCACGCGCATCGGCGCCTTCATGCGCTCGCACAACCTCGACGAGCTGCCGCAGTTCTGGAACGTCCTCAAGGGCGACATGTCCCTCGTCGGCCCGCGCCCCGAGCGCCCGGAGTTCGTCGAGCGCTTCGCCGAGAAGATCGAGCACTACATGCGCCGCCACGACTGCCTGCCCGGCATCACCGGCTGGGCGCAGGTCCACGGCCTCCGCGGCAACACCTCCATCGAGGACCGCCTCCACGCCGACCTCTGGTATCTCGAGAACTGGTCCCTAGCCCTCGACCTCAAGATTCTCCTCCGCACCCTCTTCGCCGTCCGCAACGCCTACTAGCCCCTACTCTCCCTCCATTCAGCATTCAGCATTCAGCATTGAACCCGATCCACCCCTTCGATCTCTCCGTCTTCTCGAACATCCCGCTCTGGGCCGCCTTCTTCTCGTGGTGCTCGGCGCAGGCGATCAAGCTCGCCATCGACTTCGCGAAGACGCGCCGCGTGGACTTCCGCTACTTCGTCTCCACGGGCGGGATGCCGAGCGCGCACTCCGCCACGGTGACGGGCCTCGCGACGTCGCTCGGGCTGACGCAGGGCTGGGACGCGCCCGTCACGGCGCTCGCCTCGGTCTTCGCGATCATCACGATGTTCGACGCGGCGACGGTCCGCCACGCCGCCGGCCTGCAGGCGCAGGTCCTCAACGAGATCGTGGAGGAGCTTCGCAAGGAGCGCCGCCTTCGCGCCGCCAAGCTCAAGGAGCTGCTGGGCCACACCCGCACGGAGGTCCTCGCGGGCTTCCTGTGGGGCATCGCCTTCTCCACCGCCTTCACCCTCGCCTGGGTCCGCCTCCGGGGATGAAGGACGCCCCCCGCAGCCCGTCCCGCGCCGCCACGCGCGAGCGTCTCCTCGAGGCGGCCTGCGCGCTGTTCGCCGAGCGCGGCTGGCACGGCGCGCGCGTGCAGGACGTCTGCCGCGCGGCCGACGCCAACATCGCCGCCGTGAACTACCACTTCGGCGGAAAGGAGGGGCTCTACCGCGCCGTCTGGGACCGCGCGCTCGCCGACGCCGTGGACGCCGACGGCATCGGGCTCTCCTCCCTCTCGGCCGACGCCGACCGCGAGTGGCTCTACAAATACGTCCGCGCGTGCGTGTCCTCGGTCTTCGACACCGGCGCGGGCGGCGTCCTGCGCCGCCTGATGACGCACGAGGTGTCCTCCCCCTCGCCGATCTCGCAGGACATCCTCTCCAACCACATCGCCCCGCGCTACGCGGAGCTCGCCGCGCGCCTGCGCCGGACGATCGGCCCCAACGCGACCGACTACCAGGTCGGGCTCTGCGTCTTCGCGATCAACGCGCTCTTCAGCTGCCTCGCGATGAACGTGACGGCGCGCCGCGCGCTCTTCCGCACCGACACGCCCTCGCCCGCCGAGGCCGAACACTTCACGCGCGAGATCTGTGCCTTCCTCCTCGGCGGCATCCGCGCCCTCCGCGGCGTCCCGCCCGAGGTCCGCCGGCCCCGCGCCTGACCCCTCCCCTCCCCCGCCTTCCTTCGATTTCCTCCCCATGTCCCGCGAACTCCTGCTCGTCCTCGAGGCCGCCTTCGGCGGCATCGGCATCTTCCTCCTGGGGATGCGCTTCCTCTCCGACGGTCTCCAGGCCCTCGCCGGCGCGCGCCTCAACCGCTGGATCGGGTCCGTCGCCGACAACCGCTTCCTCGCCCTCCTCGTCGGAATCGGCGTCACGTGCGTCATCCAGTCCTCCACCGCCACGACCGTCATGGTCGTCGGCTTCGTGAACTCCGGCGTGATGACGCTCCTGCAGGGCGTCGCGGTCGTCTTCGGCGCCAACGTCGGCACCACGCTCTCGCTCTGGCTCCTCACGCTCGACGTCTCGCAGTACGGCGAGTTCCTGATCGGCATCGCGATCTTCTTCTACCTCTTCTCGAAGCGCGAGAAGGTCCGCAGCGCCGCGATGTCCGCGATCGGCCTCGGGATGCTCTTCTTCGGGCTGGAGCTGCTGAAGAACGGCTTCGCCCCGCTGCGCGGGATGCCGGAGATGCGCGACGCGCTCTCGTTCTTCGAGGCGAACACGGCGCTGGGCTTCTTCGGCGCCGCGCTCGCGGGCGGCGTCGTCACGGCGCTCATCCACTCGTCGGCCGCCGTCGTCCTGCTCGTCATGGGGCTCGCCGGCGCGGGCGCGATCGACTTCCCGACGTCCGTCGCGCTCGTCCTCGGCTCGAACATCGGCACGACGGTGACCGCGCTCATCGCCTGCATCGGCTCCTCGCGCAACGCGCTGCGCGCGGCGCTGGCGCACACGCTCTTCAACCTCATCGGCGTGCTGCTGGTGACGCTCGTCTGGCACCCGTTCTCGAGCGCCTGCGAGTCGTTCTCGACCTGGGCCTTCCGCGGCGAGCCCGAGGGACCGGCCTACTTCACCTTCGCGATCGCGTGCGTCCACACGTTCTTCAACGTCGCCACCACCGCCGTGCTCTTCCCGTTCATGCGCGTCTTCGTCGCGGTCGTGACGAAGCTCGTCCCCGTCCACGAGTCGGAGAAGGCGGAGGAGGGCTGGCGACCGCACTTCCTCGACGAGCGCCTCATCCCGCAGACCGCGGTCGCGCTCGGCCAGGCGCAGAAGGAGATCCTGCGCATGGGGGAGACCTGCCGCGCGATGCTCGGCGAGCTGCGCGCGATCCTCGCCTCGAAGGACCGCGACGAGGACCGCGAGGAGGGCGTCTTCCGCCAGGAGGACGGCCTCGACCTGGCGCAGAAGGAGATCAGCGAATACGTCGGGCGCGTGCTGCACGACAACGTCTCGCGCTTCCAGTCGGACCTGGCGCGGCGCGAGCTGCGGCAGGCCGACGAGTTCGAGTCCGTCTCGGACTACGTCCGCAACGCGCTCAAGGCCTACCTCAAGATCCGCAACGCGGGCGAGGACCTCTCGGACGCCGCGCGCGCCGAAACGCTGGCGCTGTGCGACGCCGTGACAGCGTTTCTCTCCGACGTCCTGGACATCGTGCAGATCGGCGACCCGTTCAACGTCCCGCGCGCCGAGGAGAAGAGCCGCGCGATCGAGGACCAGGCCAAGCGCTGCCGCGACGCGCACCTCTCGCGCCTCGGCAAGACCTGCAACAGCCCGGTGAAGTCGCTCGTCTACTCGGACCTCCTGACGGCCTTCCGCCGCCAGAACGACCACCTGCTCAACATCGCGCAGACCCTGACGGCCTGAATCCCCCGGGGCCTCCCGCGCCCCCCGCGCGCGGCGCGCGCTTGCATCGCGCGCGGGTTTCTGGCATACTTCGGCCAACGCCCCGCGAAACGGGGCGGCGACACCCTTTGCCCCATGAAACCGGACCCCGTCACGCTCGCGATCCCCACCGCGGACCTCCTGTTCCGCGCGGAGCGCATTCCGTCGTCGGATCCGGACGACATCGCCCAGATCGCCCGCAACCTCCTTGAGGCGGAATCGCCGCTCGATCCGGCCGAGATGGTCTTTTCCCACGAGATCCTCTCCACGGACGCCGAATCCGCCCTCGTCCTCGCCGCCGCCGCGCCCCTCGCGGCGGTGGAGCGCGTCCGCGAGGCCGCCGGGGCCGACCCCGCCGCCGTCGCCCGCGTGGACGCCGCCGCGCTCGGCCTCGCCCGCAACCTCGCGGGCCGGCCCGAGTTCGCCGCGTCCGGCCGCCAGCCGGTCTTCGCGGAGGAGGACGGCCGCCTCGTGCTGCTGCTGCTGGAGAACGGCCGCCCGGCGCTCGTGCGCCCCGCGGGGAGCGTCCGCGCGGCCTCCGGCCCCGCGCTCTCCTCGGCGCTGCGCCTCGCGCTCCTGGAGGCGGAGATGGCGCGCGGCCCGATGGACGCCGCGCCGGCGCTGCTCGTCTCGTCGAGCGGGTCGGCGCTCCTCGCGGCCGCGACCGCGGCGGCGACGGCCGCCGGGCGCGAGCTCCGGATCGTGGACGCCGCGGCGCTGCCGCCGCCGGCCTTCGGCTGCGCGCGCCGGACCCTGGAGGGCGCCTCGTTCGACCTCTTCCCGGACGGCTGGCGCGCCACGCTCGCGGAGCGGCGCTCGCGCCGGCGCGCCGGGTTCGCCTTCGGCGGCGCGGCGGCGCTCTGGGTCGCGCTCGCGCTCGCGCTCTTCGGGTGGCCGTCGGTCCTCGGCTCGCGCATCAAGGCGCGCCAGGCGCGCGTCGACGCCGCGGCGCCGGCGGAGGCCGCGGTGCAGGAGATCCGCGACCGCATCCGAATCATCGACCGCTATTCGGACCGGACGTATTCGCCGCTCGAGGTCCTGCGCGAGGTCTCGCTCGCGATGCCGGAGGGCGTGACGCTCGCGCGCCTCTCCTACGACGCGGCGCGGCGCGAGGCGAGCGTGGAGTGCTCGGCCCTCTCGTCGCAGCCGGCCTACGAGATGTCGAACCGGCTCAAGGTCTCGCCGCTCTTCGCTCGCAACGACATCGTCGCGGGCCCGACGGAGAACAAGGGAACGGGGCGGACGACGTTCACGATCCGCCTGCTCTTCGCGGGCGGCGCGGACGGGGAGGGAGGCGCGCCGTGAGCAAACTCTCGCTCTCCCGCCACGACAAGGCGATGCTGGCCGTCACGGTCTGCGTCGCGCTCTTCGGCTTCCTCGCGCTCACCGCGAAGGGCCAGATCGCGGGCATCCGCTCGCGCCGCGCCGAGGCGGACCGCCTCGCGCGGCGGCTGGAGCTGCAGACCGCGCTCATCGACGCGAAGGACGACTGGGCCGCGCGCTACGAGGCGGTCCGCGACCGCATGCCGGTCTTCTCCGGCACGGAGCAGGTCGGGCCCTACTGGGGCAAGATCATGGACGACGCCGCGCGCGAGCACGACCTGCACATCCAGCAGCGAAACTTCAAGGAGGAGACCGTCGTCGCCGGCGTCTGCGAGCTGCCGATCGAGGTGCGCCAGTGGGAGGGCACGCTCGAGGCGCTCGTCGGGTTCGTCCACCAGGTCGAGTCGACCGGCGCGATGCTCGAGGTCCGCGAGCTGCGCGTCTCCCCGATCCAGAACCGCCAGGGCTGGCTGAAGGGCTCCTTCACGCTCTCCTGCGCCTACCTGCGGACCGACAAGGACTCCAACCCCGCCACGCCGTCACAGCCATGAAGACACGCACGTTTACCGCCGCGGCCGCGCTTCTCGCCCTCTTCCTCTCCGCGCACACGCTCCTCGCGCAGGACCGCCCCGCCGCGCCGCGGCCGGGCGAGATCCGCCGCCCGAACATCCCGGGCCGCCCCGGCGGCGTCGGCGGGCCGCCGCAGCCCGCGCGCGCGCCGAACGCCGGCCAGTCCGGAGGCGGGCGCGCGCAGCCGCGCGCCGCGACGCAGCCCGACGGCAAGGGCGGCACGCCCGTCATCCCCTACGACACCTCCCCCAACGCCCTCAACTTCCAGGACGCCTCCTCGGACCTCGTGATCATGGAGTACGCGCTCCGCACGGGGCGCACCCCCATCCTGTCGCCCGCCGTCCCCAAGGTCACGATCACCCTCCGAACGACCCCCGACTCGCCCCTCACCGACGAGGAGTACCTCCGCGCCATCCGCGAGGTCCTCGCGCTCAACGGCATCATCCTCATCGAGGAGGGCGAGAAGTTCATTCGCGTCGTCCCCGCCGCCGAGGCCGGCACGAGCGGCATGCGCCCGCAGTACGCCGGACCCGAGGGCTACCCCGAGACGCCCGAGGACGGCACCGTCGTCCAGCGCATGATCGAGCTCAAGCACCTCGGCACCGACGAGGCGATGCCCGTCGTGAACAGCCTCATGCGCCCCGGCGCCAAGGTCCTCACGATCGAGCACACCAACTCCATCCTCATCACCGACAACGCCGAGAACGTCAACCGCATCGTCGAAGTGCTCGAGCGGATGGACACGCCCGTCGTCGCCCGCGAGGAGCCCTTCTTCCGCCAGATCCGCTACGCCAAGGCCGAGGACGTCAAGGCCCGCATCGAGGACCTCATCGCCAAGATGCAGGAGGACAGCGGAAGCGGAAACAAGAACAACAAGTCCGGCACCGTCGCCCAGCCGCGCGACGCCGGCTCGCCCGGGATGGAGCGCCGCCAGCTGCCGCCCGGCGTCACCATCCGCGGCGGCCGCCGCGACCGCGAGGACGAGCGCGCGACCCCCGCCAGCGAGATCGCCTCCTCGATCATCGACGAGGCCCGCCGCGGCGTCCTGCGCGGCAAGGTCGCCATCGTGCCCGACCCGCGCACCAACCGGCTCATCATCATCACGCGGCCGGAGAACATGGACTTCATCGACAAGATCATCGAGGAGATCGACATCCCGACCGCCCCCGAGTTTCTCGTCGAGGTCATCCGCCTCAAGTACGCCGTCGCCGCCGACGTCGCCTCGCTCCTCAACGACCTCATCAGCAAGAAGAAGTCGTCCGACGACGACGCCGCGCCGATGCGCGCCAACGACAAGTCCGACTCCGGCTCCGGCTCCGACGCAGCCGCCCGCCGCCCCGCCGCCGCCGCGCCCGCCGCCGGCTCCGGCGCGACGCACGTCGCCCGCCTCGACGCCGAGAACATCTCCATCCTCTCCGACGAGCGCTCCAACTCCCTCCTCGTCATGGCCAACGTCTCCGACATGGCCTACCTCCGCAGCATCATCGACGCCATCGACATCCAGCTCTCGCAGGTCGTCATCGAGACCGCCATCGTCTCCATCGCCTTCAAGGACTCCTTCGAGACCGGCATCGACTGGGCGCAGCGCGTGATGCTCCAGGGCTCCGGCGAGAACGGCCCCAAGTACGCCGGCGCCTCGCGCGGCGGCGGCGGGAGCGGCACGCCGGTCCCTGCGCTCGGGCTCAACTCCTCCGAGGCCATCCGCACCGCGGGCGGCGCCGCGGGCGGCGTCACCGGCTGGTTCTCCGTCTTCGACTGGAACCTCGACCTCATCGTCCAGGCCGTCAAGAACGACACCAACGCCCGCCTGATGTCGCGCCCGCGCATCACCACGATGGACAACAAGGAGGCGACGCTCGAGGCGACCGACCGCATCTACTGGAAGGGCAACACGACCTACTACTCCAACTCCGACTACACCTCCGAGAACATCCAGAACGAGGACATCGGCATCAAGCTCACGGTGACGCCGCGCATCAACAAGACCGGCTTCATCACGCTCACGATCGAGCAGGAGATCCAGACCAACGCGGGCTACACCGAGCTCAACGGCTCGCAGTATCCGCAGCTCACCACGCGCAAGATGGGCGCCGACGTGCAGGTCCTCAGCGGCGAGACCGTCGTCCTGGGCGGCCTCGCGCAGAACTCCGTCACGAAGTCGACCACCAAGGTCCCGCTGCTCGGCGACATCCCGCTGCTCGGCTGGCTCTTCCGCCACGAGACCGACGAGAAGATCCGCAACGAGATCATCGTGTTCCTCACGCCGCGCGTCATCGACACGCCGGCGCAGATGGAGGACGACGCCCGCAACGCCAAGGCGGCGCTGGGGACCGACGGCCTCTTCGACCCGACGATCTCCGCCTCGCGCATCGCCGACCCGCTCTCCGAGAAGGCCGCCAAGCGCATTCTCCGGAACGGCGCGGACACCGTCGCCCCGCAGCGCTATCCCTCGACCGGCGCGCTCACGGGCCTCAACGACCCCGATACGCTCCCGGACGCGCCCGAGACCGCCGCCATCCGCGAGGAGCTCCGCAAGGCGGAGGAGGAAAGCCGCCTGCCCTACCTGCACTACAGCGACCTCGAGGCCGCCACGCGGCACCCCGCCGACCGTCCCACGGAAGAACACGCAGAGCCCGCAGAGACCGCAGAGCCGGCCTCCGCCGGTGGGGCGAGCTCTCCGAGCGAGCCGCCTCCCGCTCCCGTGGAAGAACACGCAGAGCCCGCAGAGAACGCGGAGCCAGACTCCGCCGGTGGGGCGAGCTCTCCGAGCGAGCCGCCTCCCGCTCCCGTGGAAGAACACGCAGAGTCCGCAGAGAACGCAGAGCCGGCCTCCGCCGGTGGGGCGAGCTCTCCGAGCGAGCCGGCTCCCCCACTGGGGGAGCTCCCGACGGAGCCGGGAGAAGGGGTCTCCGAGCCCCCCGCCGCCGAAGTCGTCCTTACTCCCGCGCCCGAAACAACCGACGACCTCGTCGCGGATCCGTCCTCCGAATCCTCCAACTAGCCCGCTCCGCGCGGACGCGGCGAAGCCGCCTTCCGCGCGGAGGGGCCTTCCCCCGCCATGAAACTCCTCCCCCTCCTCCTCCTTCCCCTCCTCCTCTGCGCCGGCTGCGAGGACAAGGAGGCGCGCCCGTGGTACGCCCCGCCGAACACGTCGACGCCCTCCCGCAACCCCGCCAAGTCCGCGCCCGGCCTGATCGGGACCTGGGAGCTGACGAACGGCGAGACGACGTGGTATGCGCACTTCAACGCGAACGGCACCTGGCGCATCACGGACGATCGCGCGGGGACGAAGGACCACGTCTACGGCTCCTACACCGCGGACGCCTCCTCCTTTCAGGGCGACATGACGAATCCCGGCGTCGGCACGGGTTCGATCGCGGGCTACTACAACGGGAAGAGCCTCGCCCTCGACTTCGTCGAGAACTGGCACCACCCGGCGAAGCACGTCTCCTACACCGGGAAGAAGCTCTAGAGCGGGCTCGCAAAACGCAGCCCGGCGAAACCCCGTTTGCGACGGGGGCGGGGCGTGTGGTAGACTCGCTTGCATGAAGCAGCTCACCATCGCCGGCGACATCGCCGCGGACGCCGAGGTGCGGAAGCTCCTGTCGGATCTCGGCATCGAGGCCTGGACGCGCCTGCCCCGCGCGGCGGGGCGGGGGCCGCGCACCGGCGCGCGGGAGGACGACCACGTGTGGCCGGGCTACAACGCCGTCACGCTCGCCGTGGTGGACGACGCGGTCGCGGCGCGCGCGCTCGACGCGCTCCGCGCCTTCCGCGACGCGCATCCCAAGGCCGGGCTCTTCGCCTGGACGACGCCCGTCGACGCGGCCCTCTAGGAGAAATCCTCTTGACGGGGGACCGGTCCGAAATGGTAAGATGCCCCTCGTGAAACCGCACCCCGCCCAGCGCACGCTGCGCTTCGCGCGCATCGCCGTCGCGACGGCCGCGTTCGCGCTCTTTCTCCTCGCCGCGGGCGGGCTCGCCGGCGCGCTCGCGGGCGGCTTCGTCGCGGCGCAGGCCGGCCCCGCGATCCTGCGCGCGGCGGCGTCCGGCGCGGTCGCGGCGCTGATCGTCCACGCCGCCGTCGCGCTGCTCTTCGGCCGTCTCTTCTGCGGCGCGCTCTGCCCGCTCGGCCTCTGGCAGGACCTCGTCGGGCGCGCCGCGCGCGCGCTGCGGCGGAAGCGTCCGGCGCGCGAGGGCGCGGCGGCGTTCGCGCGGCGGAGCGCCGCCGAGCGCGCGGCGCGATGCGTCGCCGCGGGGCTCTGCTTCGGCGCGCTTGCCGCCGGCTTCGCGGGCGGCTTCCTCGCGCTCGAGCCGTATTCGATCGCGTGGCGGGGTGCGCACTCCGCCACGCGCGCCGGCGCGGCGCTTCTCGGCGCTCTCGCCCCGCTCGCGGTCGTCACGGCGCTCGCCGCGTGGCGGGGCCGCCTCTTCTGCACCGCGCTCTGTCCGGTCGGCGCGGCGCTCGGGCTGCTCTCGAAGGCCGCTCCCTTCCGCATCCGGATGAACGCCGCGTGCGTGAAATGCGGCGCGTGCGCGGCGGTCTGCCCCTCGCACTGCATCGACGTGGAAACCGGCGCGGTCGACAACGGGCGGTGCACGCGGTGTTTCGCGTGCGTCGCGGCGTGCAGGGTGCGGGGGATCACCTACTCGGCCGGGAATGGCCGGGCGCAGGGCGAGCCGGAATTCTCCGCATCGCGGCGGGCGTTCCTCAAGGGCGCGGCGGCGCTGGTGGCGGGACTTGCCGCCGGCGCGGCGCTCGCGAGGATCGGTGCAGGGAAGGTCGCCGCCGCGGCGAAGCGCGCGCTCGGCATCCTGCCGCCCGGCGCGGGCGATCCGGCGCGGTTCGCGAGCCGGTGCACCGGCTGCCTGCGGTGCGTCGGGGCCTGTCCCTCCGGAATCCTCCGGCCGGCGGAGGGCGGGATCGGCCCGGTGCGGATCGACCTTTCAGCGGGGGCGTGCGCCTACGACTGCCACCGCTGCGCGGAGGCGTGCCCGACCGGCGCGATCCAAAGGATGCCGCTCGAGGAGAAGCGGCGGACGAAGATCGCGAAGGTCGAGTTCCACGCGACGCACTGCATCGTCTTCCAGGGCGAGTCGCACTTCTGCGGGAAGTGCGCGGAGGCGTGCCCGACCGAGGCGATCGAGCTGCGCAGGAACGGCGCGCCGAGGGTTCCGAAGGCCGACCGTTGCATCGGCTGCGGCGCGTGCCAGCTCGCCTGCCCCGGCATGCACGCGGACGACGACCCCGAGGGCGTTGTCCGGAAGGCGATGCGCGTGGTCCCGCTCGAGTGACAATGCTGAATGCTGAGTGCTGAATGCTGAATGACGAGTGCTGAACGACGATCAACTTTACCCTTTCCACTTTACCCTTTCAACTCTTCAACCCCTTCAACCCCTTCAACCATGAACATGACCCGCCGCGAATTCCTCAAGTCCGCCGCCGTGCTGGCGGCGCTCGCCCCCTTCGCGCGCCTCCGCGCGCAGGACCCCGCCACGCCCCCCGCCGAAGGCGCGGACGCAAAGCCCCGCGCGACGGGGCCGATCACGCGCCGCACGATGGCGGGCGAGAGCGTCTCGCTGCTCGGCTTCGGCTGCATGCGCCTGCCGCGCGGCGGAGACGGCAAGATCGACCGCCCCGCCGCGGAGCGGCTCTGGTCGCGCTACCTCGAGGCCGGCGGGAACTACTTCGACACCGCCTACATGTACCACGACGGCGAGAGCGAGGTCGCGGTCGGCGAGTTCCTCTCCAGGCGCCCGCGCGACTCCTACTTCCTCGTCGACAAGATGCCGGTGTGGATGGCGCGCACCGAGGACGGCCTCAAGCGCGTCTTCGACGACCAGCTCGCGCGCACGAAGGCGGAGTACTTCGACTTCTACCTGATGCACTCGCTCGGCTGGGGCAACTGGGACCTGGCCCGGAAGATCCACGCGCTCGAGTTCCTGCTGGAGCGGAAGAAGGAGGGGCGCATCCGCCACCTCGGCTTCTCGTTCCACGACGTGCCCGAGGCGATGGACCCGATCCTCGACGCCTACGACTGGGAGTTCGCGATGATCCAGCTCAACTACCAGGACTGGACGCGCTACCGCTCGAAGGAGCAATACGAGAAGCTGACGGCGAAGGGCATCGACGTGGCGGTGATGGAGCCGCTGCGCGGCGGCGCGCTGGCGCGGCTCAACGACCCGGCGAAGGCGATCCTCCGGCAGGCCGACCCGGATGCCTCGCCCGCCTCGTGGGCGTTCCGCTGGGTCGCCTCGCTCCCGGGCGTGAAGCTCATCAACTCCGGCATGGGACGCGACTCCGACCTCGAGGACAACATCCGGACGTTCTCCCCCGCGAAGGAGCTCACGGACGACGAGCGCGGGACGATCGCCGCGGCCCTCGCGGCCTTCCAGCAGTCGCAGGCGGTGCCGTGCACCGCATGCCGCTACTGCGTGCCGTGCCCGGCGGGCGTGGCGATCCCGGAGATCTTCTCGCTGTGGAACGCCTACAAGGCGGACGGCGAGAAGGGGCGCTTCCTGCGCGGCTACGAGAAGCTGCCCGAGGACGCCCGGGCGTCGGAGTGCGTCCGCTGCATGCGCTGCACGAAGCACTGCCCGCAGAAGATCGCGATCCCGGACGAGCTGGCGAAGATCGACGCCGAATACCTCGCGCTCAAGGGCGGGGCCTGATCTCCGCGGCGGCGGCGAGGCGGATGCCAAGCTCGTAGAGCAGGAGCGTCGGGACGGCGAGCAGGACCTGGCTCACGACGTCGGGCGGCGTGAGCAGCGCCGAGAGCGTCAGGATGGCGACGACGGCGTAGGGGCGCGCGCGGCGGAGGCCGGCCGCCGACGCGAACCCCAGCCGCGCGGCGAGCGCGAGCGCGAGGGGCGTCTGGGCCATGAGGCCGAAGCCGAGCGCGAGCGAGCCGGCGAGGCGGAGGAACGCGCCGAGGCCGATGACGGGCGCGAGGCCCGGTTCGGCGAACGACGCGGCGAAGGCCATCGCGAGCGGCATGACCGCGCCGCACGCGAAGAGCGCGCCGCCGAGGAAGAGCAGCGTCGAGAGGGGGATCCACCGGCGCAGCGCCCGGGCCTCCTCCTCGCGCAGGCCCGGGCGGACGAACGCCCAGGCCTGCAGGGCGACCCACGGCCACGCGGCGGCGAGGGCGAGGACGAACCCGACGTGCAGCTGCGCGCGGAACGCCTCGAGGGGAGCGAAGTAGTGCAGCGCGCCGAGCCGCTCGGGGACCGCCCAGCGCACGAGCGCCCGCGTCGCCGCGGGCGCCGCGAGGAAGCCGGGGAGGAGCAAAGCCGCCACGCCCGCCGCGGCGCGCAGCAGCGAGCGCCGCAGCGCGGAGAGGTGGCCGAGGAGGGTTTCGTCCATGGTCGCACGGTCGCACGATCGCAGGACCACACGGTCGTAGGGTCAGGCCTTCGGCTCTTCGGCCGGCGCCGCGGCCTTCGCCTCGCCTTCGGCGGCCTTCTCGGCCTCGGCGGCGAGCTCCTTGCCCTCGTTGGCGATGGCCTCCTTGGCCTTCTTGTATTCGGAGGAGGCGCGGCCGAACGCGCGGGCGAGCTCGGGGATGCGCTTGGCGCCGAAGAGCAGGAGCACGACGACGACGATCAGCAGGATTTCGGTGGTTCCGAGGGACATGGTGAGGGTCCTTTCGTTGGGTCGGTGAAGGTCAGTGGAAGCCGGCGCGCTCGAGGAGGCGGGCGGACCAGTCGTCGGGCGCGGAGGGAAGATCCTCGAAGGCGGGGAAGCCGTCCGTGACGCCGTTGGCGGCGAAGAAGGAGCGGAGCTTCTCGTGGAAGGCGCGGGCCTCGCTCTCTCGGCCCTGGAGCGCGCGCAGGACCGTGGCCTCGCGCAGCGCGCCGGCGTAGGCGTGGCGGATGCCGGAGAAGGGGCTCTCCGCCATCGCCTCCTCGATCGCGGCGACGGCGCCCTCGGCGAGGTCCGGATTGACCGTCGCGCGGAAGGCCCAGCCCTCCTCCTCCGGGTCGCCGACGACGCGGCCGGCGCCGAACGCCATCGCGCAGAGCGACTGGTAGACCATCCGCTGGCAGGGCAGGCGGTCCTTGCCGGACGCCCCCGCGTCGAGCGCGGTCGAGGCCCAGTAGAAGGCCGACGCGGCCGGGACGCGCCAGTCGACCGGGCCGTATCGCCCCTCGAGCCCGGCCATCAGCGCGGCGTCCATCCCGAGCGTCTCCGCGAGCTCCGCGGAGGCGATCGAGCCGGCGGCCGGCGCGGCGCCGCCCTCGCCGAGGTAGGCGGCGATCTCGCGCGCCCATTCGGTGCGGTAGAAGGGCGCGGCCTCGTCGCCGTCCATCCCGATCTTGTGCTGGAAGAACCAGCCGAGGTTGCGGCGGATCTCGGCGGAGGAGGGGTTGAGCGGGACGCCGCGGTCGCGCAGCAGCGAGATGCCGCCCTCGACCCAGCGCCAGCGGTCGTCCGGGCGCGAGAGGAGGAACGAGACGTTGTAGGCCATGTTCCAGGCGTGGAAGACCCACGCCTCCTCGTTGGCCGGGTCGAGCGCGGTGATCCAGTCCGCCAGCTGCACCAGCTCCACGAACCGGCGCTCGTCCTGCAGGCGGTCGGCGCGGAACCAGAGCGCGTCCGCGATGACGCCGCGGAACCCGCCGAGCGCGACGCTCGCGAAGCGCACGAGCGGCGGCGCGCCGGCCGCCGCGAGCGCCTCGGCCGGCGACGCCGCCGCGAGGCGCTCCGCCCGCAGCGCGAAGGACTGCGCCGCGGCCGCGGCGAGCGCGGCGGCGGCGACGAGCGGGGCGGCGGGGAGGCGGCGGGGCACGGCGGAGGGGTGGGCGGCTATTCGTCGCGGAACGGCATGCCCTTCTCGAAGAGGGCGATGCGCGGCGCCTGGGCGGCGGCCTTGACGGTGTCGCCGTTCTTCTCGTAGAGCTCGGCGGCCTTGCGCGAGAGGTCGGCGGCCTTGCGGAAGTCGCCGTTCTCGGCGCGCGCGGCGGCGACGACGGTGAGCGCGTAGGGGTCGCGGTCGCGCAGCGCGGAGGAGCCGCGCTCGGCGAGCTTGAGCGCGAGCTTGCCGTCGCGCAGCTCGTCGAAGGGCGAGGTCGCGAGCGCCCAGGCATAGGCGAGCGTCGCGTTCGTGTCGCCCGCGTTGGTCTCCCACGCCTTCTTGACCTGCTCGAACGGCCCGCGGGCGCGCTCGAGGCGGCGGGCGCGGTCCTCCTGCTCGGCCCTCTTCTTGAAGTCCATCGAGACGCCGGCCATCTTGAACTTCGTCTCGATCTCCACCTTGTCGACGGCCTTGTTGTAGGCCTCCTCCTCGGAGATGATGCCCTTGGCGGCGAGGCGCGTGAGCTCGTCGCCGAACGTCTGCATGCCCTCCTTGCGACCGGTCTGGAGGACCGAGGGGAGCATGTGCGTCTTGGCCTCGCGGATGAGCGCGGCGACGGAGGTGTTGACGACGAGCACCTCGAACGCGGCGGCGCGGCCCTTGCCGTCGCGGCGGCGGCAGAGCGTCTGCGCGACGACGCCCTTGAGGGTGTCGGCGAGCATCGAGCGGATCTGGTTCTGGCGCTCGGCCGGGAACTTGTCGATCATGCGCTCGACCGTCGAGGCGGCGGTGTTGGTGTGCAGCGTCGCGAAGACGAGGTGGCCCGTCTCGGCCGTCTCGATCGCGGTCTCCATCGTCTCGAGGTCGCGCATTTCGCCGACGAGCACGATGTCCGGGTCCTCGCGGAGGGCCGCGCGCAGGGCGCGGGCGAAGCTCTCGGTGTCGCGGTGCACCTCGCGCTGGTTGATGAGGCACTTCTGCGGCTTGTGCACGAACTCGACCGGGTCCTCGATCGTGATGATGTGCTCGTTGCGCGTGCGGTTGATGTTGTCGATGATCGCGGAGAGCGTCGTGGACTTGCCGGAGCCGGTCGGGCCGGTGACGACGACGAGCCCCTTCGTGAGGTAGCAGAAGTCGCGGATCGCGGGCGGGAGGTTGAGCTCCTCGAAGGTGGGGATCTTCTCGGGGGTCTGGCGCAGCACCGTGCCGAAGCCGTTCATGTCGCGGAAGCCGTTCACGCGGAAGCGGGCGAGGCCGGGGATCTGGTAGGCGCAGTCGGTGTCCCACTCCTCGACCAGCTCCTTGATGTTGCGCTCGGGCATGATCTCCTTGAGGAGTCCGAGGACGCGGTCCGATTCCCACACCGGCTCGCCCTCGATCGGGGTGATGGCGCCGTGGATGCGCATCTGCGGGACGCGCCCCGCGCTGATGTGGAGGTCGGAGCCGTGCGTCTCGATGAGCAGGCGGAGGAAGCGGTCGATCTGGTTTTCCATGGTGGTTCTCCCGGGCGCGCATTCTACCAGACCACCGCCCGCGCCCGCAAGCCTCACGCCCCGGCCGCGGCCGCGGCGCAGGCGGGAAGGCGGCCGGTCTCGAGCGCGAGGTCGAAGACGGCATAGCGCTCCGAAAGCATCGGCGCGGCGAGGGCGGCGGCGCCGGCGCGAGCGGGCGAGAGGCCGAAGTCCGCTGGCGAAACCGGGCAGCCGGCCGCCTCGAGCATCGCGCGCATCCGCTGGGGGTGCATGAGCTCCGCGTCGAGCATCTCGCGCAGCGGCTCCCAGAGCGAGGCGAGGCGCACGAGGCGTTCGCGGAGCTCGCCGGGCGGGAGAAGCTTCGCGCGGACGGCGGCGAGGGCGCGTTCGCGCAGCGGGCCGGCGGGGAAGAGCGAGGAGACCTCCGCCTCGCGCGCCTCGGCGTTCGGCGCCGCCGCGGCGGCGCGGTCCGCGTCCGCGGCGGAGAAGGGTTCGGCGAAGAGGGCGTCCCACGCGCCGAGCGCGCAGAGCGCGCCGAAGCCGGCGAGCTGGCCGCGCGGCGCGCCGCGGGCGGCGCCGGAGAGCGCCCAGGCGTCGGCGAGCGCGTGCGGGGCGCCGGCAATGGGCCGCGGCGATCGGGCGCGCTGCGCGGCGAGGCCGAGGGAGGCGAGCGCGGAGAAGAGTTCCGCGCGCGCGGCGGGATCGCCCTGCGCGACCTCGCGCGGGTGGAGGAGGCGGTCCGCCAGGCCGTCGCGCAGCGCCCAGGCGGCGGGGTCGACGGATGCTTCGGCGCCAAGCGCGGCGGCGGCGAGCCAGTCCGCCCCCGCGAGGAGGCAGGCCATCGCCTCGCCGTAGCCGGCGGCGGCGAGGGTCGCCGGGGCGCGCGCGAGGATCTCGGGCTCGGCGAAGACCGCGGCGGGCGCGGGGCATGGAAGCTCCGCCGGGAGCCCCGAGGAATCCGCCAGGCGCGCGCCGGGGGCGGCGAAGGCGGCCGAGGAGGGCGCCGTCGCGAAGGCCAGGCACGGGACGGAGCGCAGGTGCGCGGCGCGCTTGCAGAGGTCGGCGAGCGTGCCGCCGCCGACGGCGATCGGGCAGGACGGAGCCTGCCCATCGGGACTGCCCAGGAGAATCTCGAGGGAGGCGAGCGAGGGGCGCGGGGGCGCGTCGAAGACGAAGGGCCGCGCGGTCGGGACGCCGGCGGCGCGGAAGGCGGCGTAGAGCTCGCGCCCGGCGGCGTTCCACGTGGCGGGGTCGGCGACGAGGAGCGCCGTGCGGCCGGGGCAGAGCTTGCGGAAGCGCTGCGGGGCGCGGACGAGGGCGCCCTCGTCGGCGTCGAGCACGCGCGTGTCGGGAAGGTCGGGCGGCAGGGTCATCGGAGATCGAAGCGGAAGGCGGAGAGGATCAGCGACCGGTCCTCCGGCGCGCGGACGGGCAGGTGCAGAACGGCGCCGCTCCGGACGGAACCGGGATCGACGGGCAGGGCCAGGACCTCCCCGCCCTCCGGGTCGAAGAGCGAGACCGACGCCGCGTCGGGAGGACGCTTGACGCGGGGAAGCGACAGCTCGAGAACGCCTTCGGCGCCGGGATCGAGAACGAGCGCCCGGCCGCCGTCCTCCTCGCGCCAGGCGCCCTCCATCGCGTAAGGCGAGCGGCCGAGCGCATAGCGGCGGCCGGGCTTCACGGTGGGAAGAAGGTCGTTGGCGAGAGCCTCCGCGGTGCCGGCGAGTCGCGTGCCGGCGAGCGACGGCGCGGAGTAGACGAAGAGAATCGCGGCGGCGTTCGTGGCGGCATCGCGGAACTCGCGCGCGGACGGAATCTCGTTGAAGCGGAGCACGACGTTCGACGCGGCGTAGAGCCCGGAACGGACGAGCGCGGCCTGAAGCTGCTCGCCGAAGCTGTCGCCGACGATGTAGATCCGCTCCGGACCGGGCGCGCCGGCGGGCGAAGGCGGGAAGGAGGCGTGCGCATGGAGGTCGCCGCCGCCGCGATAGGGGACGGGGACGTTCAGCAGATGCGCGAGGTCGCGATCGCGCGGATCGTCCGGCCCGGGCGCGAGGACGGGCGGGAGCGGCGCGGGACGCGGGAGCGCGGGATCGGCGAGCGCAAGGGCGTTCGAGGCGGCGAGGGCGGCGAGGGCGACCGTCCAGTGCGTGCCGCCGCAGGGAAAGAGCGCGCGAGGGTCGGCCGCGGCCGGATCGGGGCGCGAAAAGTCGGCCACGGCAAAGTCCGCGCTTCCGAGGAGCGTGCGGACGGTGCGGTAGGGCTCGGGATCGACGGCATCCGCCTCGGGGCGCTCGCCAAAGGCGAGAAAGCGGTCCGGGGCCTTGTCGCGGAGAACCTCCGCCTTGCTCGGCGCGAGGACGAAGGCGACCGGTGCGCCGGGACGGACGGAATCGAACGCGCCGCGTAGGTTTCCGAGCGCGGAACGGGTGCGTGAACGGACACGGCGTCCGCAGATCGGGAGATTCGTGCGGAAGGTCGCGTCAAGATAGGGCTTCTCGAAGAGCCAGCCGTCCTTCCCCTGGATCACATGGCCCGCGAAGCCGGCGTGATACCGGCCCGCGGAGGCGAGGTCGAAGATACCGTTTTTGAGGAACAGCAGCTCCGTGCGGCCGAAGAGGATGTGCTCGAAGTGCTCCGCCGCATCGCGCTGGAAGCGGCCGGAGGCGAGATTCGCGGGCGTGGGGGGCGGCGGGACGACGTCCGGCGTGTCGAATCCGTGCGCGCCGACGAACCCGCGCAGGCCCAGCCACCCGAGCAGCGGGAGCCCGAGCGCGAGCGCGGTCGCGACGAGGAAGGCGGTTCTGGCGGACGGGCGTCGCATGGCCGGCGAGTCTACCACGCCGCTTCCGGCGGGGCAAGCCGCTACGCGAAGATCGTCGCGTCGTCCAACAGGTCGATGCCCGCCGCGGAGAGCGCCGCGACGGCCTTCGCCGTGTCGTCGAAGCGGAAGACGAACCGCGCCGAGGCGCCGCGCGCGACGGCGAAGGCGTACATGTACTCGACGTTGGCGCCGGTCTTGTCGACCGCCTCGAGGATGCGCGCCAGCGCGCCGGGCTCGTCCGGCGCCGAGATGGCGACGACCTCGCGCACGTTCACGCCGAAGCCGGCGCCGGCGAGCACGTCGCGCGCCGTCTCCCAGCGGTCGACGAGCAGGCGCACGATGCCGAAGTCGGTCGTGTCCGCGAGCGAGAGCGAGGCGATGTTGACGCCGCTCTCGGTGAGCGTGCGGCAGATGGCCGCGAGGCGGCCGGGCTTGTTCTCGAGGAAGAGGGAGATCTGGTGGACGGTCATGGCGGGTCCTTTCGCGCGTGTCGTGGCGGCGATTCTACCAGTCCGCCCGCCCGCGCGTCAACCGCGCCGCGCCCGCGCGCGTCTTTTCTGTTTCCGAATCCGGACGATTCTGGTAGAATACCGCCCCGAGCGCCGCAAAGGGCGTTCCCGGGGCGCCCCGACGGGCCCCGCGCCGTTCTTTCCGCTTCCCCGTTTTCCAACCCTTTCCAAGCCCATTTTCCCATGTTCGCGAAGAATTTCTTCAAGTTCAAGTGGATCACGCGCGAGTCCACCCACCTCGCGCGCGAGATCATCGTCAACGCCGAGAAGCTCGAGACCCGCGTCGCCGTCCTCGAGAACGGCCGCCTCGAGGAGTTCCAGGTCGAGCACCCAACCGACGAGCGCCTCGTCGGCTCCATCTTCCGGGGCCGCATCCAGAACCTGCAGGACGACCTCCAGGCCGCGTTCGTCAACATCGGCATGCGCAAGAACGCGTTCCTGCACTACTGGGACATGAACCCCAACGACGACTCGCTGCTCGACGACGACGAGGAGGACGAGGAGTCCGACGAGGGCGGCAAGAAGGACGGCGGCAAGAAGGACGGCGGCAGGAAGTCCCGCGGCAAGCGCCTCACCAACGAGGAGATCGCCCAGCGCTTCCCCGCCGGCGCGGTCGTCACGGTCCAGGTCTCCAAGGGCCCGATCGGCACGAAGGGCCCGCGCATCACCGCCGCGCTCTCGATCCCCGGCCGCTACCTCGTCCTCATGCCCGGCAACGGCTCCCAGGGCGGCGGCCCGCTCCGCGGCGTCTCGCGCAAGATCGGCGACGCCGAGGAGCGCAAGCGCCTCAAGAAGATCCTCGACCGCCTCCAGAAGCTCATCCCGAAGGACTGCGGCCTCGTCGTCCGCACCGCCGGCCAGGGCGCCACGCACAGCGCGTTCGTGAAGGACCTGCGCGTGCTGCTCGGCGCCTACGAGGACATGAAGGCCGCGAGCCGCGACCTCCCCGCGCCGTGCTGCGTCTACGAGGAGCCCGACCTCGTGATGCGGATCGTCCGCGACTGGATGACGGAGGACGTCGACCGCATCGTCGTCGACGACCCGGTCGTCTACGAGCGCGTCCGCAAGGAGTGCGCCCGCATCTCCCGCCACGCCCGCAACCTCGTCCAGCTCTACGACGGCCGCTACCCGATCTTCGACCACTACGGCGTCGAGACGCAGCTCGAGGAGGCCTTCCGCCGCAAGGTCCCGCTGAAGAGCGGCGGCTACCTCGTCATCGACGAGACGGAGGCGCTCATCGCGGTCGACGTGAACACCGGCCGCCACAAGGGCAAGGGCTCGCAGGAGGACGCGATCCTCGAGGTGAACCTCGAGGCCGTCGAGGAGGTCGCGCGCCAGCTGCGCATCCGCAACATCGGCGGCCTCGTGGTGCTCGACCTCATCGACATGAAGTCGCGCAAGCACCAGCAGCAGGTCTACCGCGCGCTCAAGAACGCGTGCCGCCGCGACAAGGCGCGCACCAACGTGACGCCGATCTCGGAGCTGGGCCTCCTCGAGATGACGCGCCAGCGCTTCGAGCAGAGCCTCCTCTCGCAGATGCACCAGGCGTGCCCCTACTGCCACGGCCACGGCACGATCAAGTCGCCGCTGCAGCTCTCGGTGGACATCCAGCGCCGCCTGCGCTCGCTCACCGCCCTGCTCACGCAGGAGAAGAAGGAGACGGATCTACAGATCTGCATCCACCCGTCGGTGCTCGACCGCCTCCGCACGGCGGACGAGGCGATCATCCGCGACATCCTCTCGCACTACGGCGCGAAGATCTCGTTCAAGAGCGAACCGCTGCGCCAGGCCGAGTCCTTCTCGATCCTCGACGCCACCTCCGGCCAGGTCCTCTTCGCCTCCGGCGAGCAGCCCGCGTCCTGATCCCTTCCCGACGTTCGACCGTTCGACCGTCCAACCGCGTGACCGTGTGACCATGAAAACCCATCTTGCCATCGACCTCGGCGCCGGCAGCGGCCGCGTCATCGCCGCGCGCCATGACGGCGCGAAGCTCGCGATGGAGGTCGTCTCCCGCTTCGACAACACGCCCGTCGAGTTCGCCGGACACCTCTTCTGGAACCTCCCGCAGCTGCTGCAGGACATCCGCGCCGGCCTCCGCGCCGCCGCCGCGAAGTACGGCCAGATCGCCTCCGTCGGCGTCGACACGTGGGGCGTGGACTACGGCCTGCTGGACAGATCCGGCCGCCTCCTCGGCCTACCCTACATCTACCGCGACGGCCGCAACACCACCGTGAACACCGAGGCCGTCTTCGACCTCGTCGGCAAGCGCGCCCTCTACGACGCGACCGGCATCCAGTTCATGGACTTCAACACGATCTTCCAGCTGCACGCCGAGCGCGCCGAGCCCGCGTCGCTGCTGGACCTCGCGGACCGGCTGCTCTTCATGCCGGACCTGGTCTGCTACGCCCTCTGCGGCGAGAAGGCCAACGAGGCCACGATCGCCTCTACCTCCGGCCTCGTCGACCTGCAGACGCGCGACTTCTCGCCGTCGCTGCTCTCCGGCATCGGCGTCCCGACCTCGCTCTTCCGCACGCCCGTCGCGCCCGGGACCGTCCTCGGCGCCGTCCGCGGCCTCCCCGGCCTCGAGGGCGTGCCGCTCGTCGCCGTCGGATCGCACGACACCGCGAGCGCCGTCGCCGCCGTCCCCGCGGACCCCGCCACGAGCTGGGGCTACCTCTCGACCGGCACGTGGGCGCTGCTGGGCGTCGAGACGGAGAAGCCGATCCTCACGGACGACTCCTACGAGCTGAACTACACGCACGAGGGCGCCGCGAACGGCAAGATCCGCTTCCTCCGCAACTGCACCGGCATGTGGATGATCCAGGAGCTGCGCCGCGCGTGGACGGAGCAGGACGGCGGCGCGAAGCCCTCCTGGGACGCGCTCATGCACGAGGCGGAGGCCGCGCCGGCGTTCCGCTCGCTGCTCGACCCGGACTACCCGCAGTTCGCGATGCCCGGCCGCATGCCGGAGAAGATCGTCGAGTTCTGCCGCCTCACGGGCCAGCCCATCCCCGAGACGCGCGGGCAGTTCTACCGCGCCGCGATGGAGGGCGTCGTGATGCGCTACCGCCAGGTGTGGACGGACCTCGCGCGCCTCACCGGCCGCAAGCGCGACGTGCTGCACATGATCGGCGGCGCGACGCGCGACGCGATGCACTGCCAGATGACGGCGGACGCGCTCGGCACCTCCATCGCCTGCGGCCCCGACGAGGGCGCCGCGATGGGCAACGCCGTCGCGCAGATGGTCGGCCTCGGAGACCTCCGCGACTTCGACGACGGCCGCCGGCTCGTCCGCGACTCGATCGAGATCGCGCACTGGACCCCGAAGGACTCCGCCGCCTGGGACGAGGCCTACCCGCGCTGGCTCGCCGCCAAGCAGCGCGCCGGCCTCGCGTAGCCCCGCTCTCCAGCCCCGGGCGCACGAGCGACTCTTCGCCGGACGGCAGGTCGAACACCACGCCGTGCGTCATGGCCGGCGACGGCCGAGATGGCGGATCTTCTGTCGCGTGTGGTGGTTCCCCGACGAAAAGAAGGAGGGGAAGAATGCGCCACATGGGGAAGTGTGGCGGATGGAGGATCGGGAGGGGCAAAACGGAAGGGCCCCTTTGAAATTGAAGAATGTCGAGGATCGAATGTTCACTTCTCCCGGTCGGCGACGCCGTACTTGGCCAGGAGGCGGCGGGCTTCGGCGAGGCCGGAATCGGTTAGGAGGACGGACTTCGCGCCGCGGGAGGAATCGAGGAATCCCCGCGCCGCGAGGTCGTCGAGCGTGCCGAAGTCGTGGTTCTTCCACGCGCGCCAGAGCGGCGGCGCGTCCTTGAAGGACCGGTCCTCCATCCGGTTGAGGAAGAGAAGGACGAGGGCGAGCTCGCGCGAGGCCGTCGCGGCGTCGACGGGGGCGGCGCCGACGGCGTGTGCGTCGGGCGCGGGCGCCGCGGCCGGGCGCGCGGAGGCCCCGGCGAAGACGTCGCGGAAGGGCGCGAGGTTGCCGCCGGAGGGGGCGTTGTGGTCGTCGACGATCGCGAAGACGACGAGGGCGAATGCGGCGCGGAACTCGGGCTCCGCGAGAACGTCGCGGAAGAGCTCGGCGACGTGCCGCGGCGGGTTGCGGAACGCGCCGCATCCGAACGCGGAGAGGACGAGGGCGCGCTGGCCGTTCTCGCGGGCGATGCGCAGGATCGTCCGGATGCGGCGGCGCGTCGACTCCGCCGCCTCGGGAACGAGGCGCGGGAGGCCGTCGGGGCCCGGCGCGGTGTCCGGGTGCGAGAGCGCGGGCACGGCGAGAAACGCGCAGCGCCACGGACGTTCGAGGAGCGGATATCCTTCGGCCTCGGGACCGCGGAAGACCGTGACGCCGGGCGCGAAGACGCCGGCGAAGTCGCCGCGGAGCGGATAGGAGCGCGGCGCGCGCGGGATGCCCCAGTCGGCGCCGAAGTCGGCGAAACGGTAGAACGAGCGGAAGCAGTCGGAGGATCGGAAGAGGTGTTCTTCCTGCGCGCCGGCGCCGCTGTAGACGCCGCCGCCGGGCGTCTTGGCGCTCGCCATGTCGAGGACGCAGACGCCGGACTCGCCCGCCTCGACGAGGCGGCGCGCGATGGCGAGGCAGTCGCCCGCGACGACCTCGACCGGCGAGGATGGCGCGTCTGGCGGGGCGTCCGGGCCGGGCGGGAGCTCGGCGTCGTAGAAGCGCGCGCCGGGCCACAGCTCCGGCGAAGGCGAGAGGTCGACGCGGACCCCGCCGGGCAGGACGTAGCCGCCGGCCCGGACGCGGGCGGCGGTGTCGCGGAAGACGTCGGCGCGGAGCTGGTGGACCGCCTGGTCGGCCTCCCAGTCGCGGCGATGGGCGGCCTTCGCCTGCGCGAGCTTCTCCGCGGCGATGCGGAAGGAAACCGCCCATCGCCCCGCATTCCAGTTTTCGATCTTGTTTTCGTTCATGCCTCTGATTCTACCCCAACACCCCGCTTCCCTCAACGCCTCATCCACCTCCGCCCCGAACCTCCGTCCTCAAACCTTCACCCTCCGAACCTCCGCCCTCACCAAATTTCCGCCTCCACCCACTTCAATTCCACCGTGCGTGATTTTCATTGTTTTCGCTTCTCCTCTACTGCCGTTTTCTCCGTTTTTGCCGGCCGTTTCCGGTCTTCCCTACGCCAGCCGTCGCCTTCGCCCGCGCTCGCGTTGCTCCCGCTCGTCCCGTTCCGCGCGCAATCGACGGAGGAACCCCGCCACGGTCGCGCTCACCGGCGCGGCGAGCAGCGCTTGCAATCGCTTCCGCGCGCCGGGTAGCCGCTCGCGCTGGGCCGGCCGCACCTTCCTTTCGACTTCCGGATCGGCCGCGAGCAGCAGCTCCGCCGGCACGGGGTCGAAGAGGTCCTCCGCGTCGCGTACCTCCCACGCGAGCCTGCGGTATCCAGTGAGCGCCGCGTAGTGCGGGAGCAGGTCCGGGCAGTTGTCGAAGATCCAGCCGCGCAGGCCGCCGTTGCGCCCGACGATTTCCCCGTCCTCGTCGCGGATGAGCGAGCTGTCCGTCGTCGCCTCCGCGTCGAGCAGCATCGACCCGAGCCGGATCTTCTCCTCCACCTTCCCGCGTCCACGCGCCTTCTCGAACTGCTCGCGCACCTCGTCGCCCGTCGGCGCGGACTTTGCGGAGAACACGCAGAGTCGGCGGATCGGCGCGCCCTTGCGGCGGGGACGGTCCGGCAGTTGCGGCATCCCGGGCTCGCGTGGCGGGGTGCCGGACCCTGCCACGGCCTTCTCCAGAGTCCCGAACCAATCCTGCCACGCCAGGTTGCGCCTTGCCCGCGCTTTGGCGCGGAGCGCCGCGGAGCAGGGGCGGCGCGAGAGCTCAAGCGCCTCGCGCTCGTGCGCGTCCTCGCGGCGGACCCGCTCCGCGGCGAGGGCGCGCAGGACGCGGAGGTATTCGATGCGGCCGGAGTCTCGTGCGTCGCGGAGGCGCTGCGCGCATTCGCGGGCGAAGGAGCGATCAACGCCCGCACGGGCGCGATAGGCACAGAGGCGGACCTCGTGGAAGATCACCGCTGCGGCCTTCGAAAGAAAGGGCAGGATGGTTGTCTGGAGCGCGCCGGGCGCGGCATCGGGGGATGCCTCGAAGAGGGCGGCGAGCGACAGGTAGATGCTGAAGGCAGGGCCCCACGGGCCGTTGGGTCCGGTTCTCCAGTAGTATTCCTCCCACGCGTGGCGGCGGAGGGCGGCATTGATGCGCGTCTCCTCGCGGCGGCGGTCGGCGCGGCGAAGGGCGACGGCGGAGATGGTTCGGTGGCGGGGGCGGCGGGACATGGCGGGTGGAAAACGCCGGCGATTCTACACCGCAGGAGCGACGAAAGCAAGAAAAATCACGCACGGTGGAATTGGATGCGGGCGGGGCTATGGCGGAAGCAAACAGGGCTATGGGGAGAGCAGGCGGAGAAGGAGCGTCTCGGGGACGGGGGAGACCCAGTGGAGGTTTGTCGGGTGGACGTTGCCGCGGTTGCCGTCGTGGAAGGCGAGGACGGCGCCAGCCGGCGGTCGCGGGAGGAACGCCTCCGCGACGAGCCGCGCGACTCGGACGGCGCGGTGGCGGCCGCGTTCGACGCGAAGCTGCACGACCGGACCGCCGTTGCGCAGATAGGCCTTGAGAACGAATGCGCCGTAGTGCTGCGTCCCTCCGCGGCGACGCGGCGCCTCGAACGCCGGACGCCGCACGCGGCCGAGGCTGGAGACCTCGTAGCCGCCCGGACGTCGCAGCACCGGGCGCCACTCCTCGCCGGGACGTTCGTCCGGCTCGCCGCGCCGCGCGCCGCTAGAACGAGACCGTTTCACGGCGGATGTCCTTCCAGATTTCCGCCTTCACCTTCACGGACGAGCCCCCGGCGGCGGGGAAGGACCAAGTGGCGCTGCGAGCGTCGAACGTCATTTTCATCCCGGGCTCGAGCTCCTCGCCGTCCGCGACGAGCACGAGCGAGGCGAGGGCGCCGAGCTCGCCCTCGAGGCGGAGGTCGATTCCGTCGCCGGCCCCGCCGCCGCCGAACGCGCCGCCGAAGAACGCGGCGAGCGCCTGGGCGGCTTCGGCTTCTCCCGGAGCCGCGGAGCCGCTCTCCTTCGCGGCAGAGGCGATGGCGGCGGCCAGCGCGGCGGAGGGATCGCCGGCGGCGTCCACATCACTGGCCGCATCGCCGTCGAACGCCGCGGGAGCGCCCTTCTTCTTCGGCTCGGGGACGCGGACGGTCACCGGGCCGAGCGAGACCGACGAGCCCGGCGCGAGGGAGAGCGTCGCGGGCTTCGGGCGTTGCGCGGCGGCGGGACGGGACTGCGCCGGCGCGGCGGCGGGCGACGCCGCGATGGAGGCGAGGAGGGGGATGAGCAGGAGGCGTTTCATTCGTGGTTTCCTTTCGAGGTGGAGTGCGGTGTCCCGTGGCGGGGTGCGATGGGTCAATTCTACCATCGGATCCGCCGCGACGGCGGTAACTTTCCTGTAACTTTTTGCGCAGAACGGAGGAAAACCGCGCTTTTGTAACCGATCGCGGAGGCACGCCGGACCGATCCGGCGGGCCGATCCGCCCCGGATTGTAACTTTTTCGCGCGGGGGTTCCCATGGCCCGGCCTCTCTGCTATACTGGCGAACGTCGCGCGCCACCCGCCACGCGCCACCGCCATGCCGAAGAAACGCAGCCGGCCCTCGCCGAAAATCCTCCTCGCCGACGGCGACCCAATCCGCCGCGAAACGTTCCGCGACCTGCTCGCGCGGCGCGGCGCGGAAGTCGTCGAGGCCGTCGGCACGGACGCCGCCCGCCGCGCGGCGGAGCGCCGCCCGGCGCCCGACCTGGCGCTCGTCGACTTCGGCTCCTTCGGCGCGGACGCGCTCGCGCTCTGCCGCGACCTGGCGGCCGCCGTCCCGACGATCGTGCAGCTCGACGCGCGGACGTTCACCGAGGAGAACGTCGACGCCGCGCTCGCGGCGGGCGCGAGCGACTGCGTGATGCGCCTCCCGCCGGAGGCGCTCGCGCCGCTGCTCGCCGCGAAGCTCGCGCGGCTGCGCGGGCGCGCCGACGCCTCCGCGGGCGGAACCTTCGCGCCACTCGTGGCCTCGCTCACGAAGACGGAGCGGCGCCTGCTCGGCGTGCTGCTGCGCAACGCGGGGCTGGTCTGCCGCCGCGACTTCCTCCACCGCGAGCTCTACGGGGAGACCTCCTGCGAGGGCTCGCGCGCGCTCGACGCGCTCGTCGTGAAGCTGCGGCGCGGGCTGGGCCCGCTCGGCGCGGGGATCGAGACGGTCCGCGGCGAGGGCTACCGCTGGAACGACGGCCTCGCGGCGCGCCCGCGCTTCCGAGCGGCGCGGCTGCTCGCCGCCGTCGTCGGCGCGGCGCTGGCGATCGCCGCGATCCTCGGCGCGCTTCGCCTCGGCGCGCCGGAGGACATCCTGCAGGAGGGCGCGGAGAAGGCGGGCGAGCTCGTCCGCAGCCTCCCGGGGCTCGTTCCGCCCGGCGAGGGCGCGACGGCGACGCTGCCCGGACCGCGGCCCGTCAAGATCGAGGACGACGGCATCTCCGACCCCACCGGCACCTTCACCATCCGCCTGCCGCCGGCCGCGCCGGAAGGAACCAACGCGCCGTAGCCCGGTTGCGCCGGGCGGGGCCGCCATGGTAGACTGCATCGCACGGACGGGCGCGGAAGCGTCCGGACCCCAAACGAGGAAACGAACATGATCGTCGTCAACACCGAAACCGTTCCGGGCTGCCGGATCGTCGAACTCAAGGGCATGGTCCAGGGCAACACCGTCCGCGCCAAGCACGCCGGCCGCGACATCGCGGCGGGCCTCAAGAACCTCATCGGCGGCGAGCTCAAGGGCTACACGGAGCTGCTGACCGAGTCGCGCCGCGAGGCCGTCTCGCGCATGATGGCGCAGGCCGAGGCGCTCGGCGCCAACGCGATCCTCAACGTGCGCTTCTCCACGAGCGCCGTCACCGCGGGCGCCTCCGAGATCATGGCCTACGGCACCGCCGCGGTCGTCGAGGCGGAGGCCTAGCGATGGGGGAGGAGGAGGCCATCGGCGGCGTCGCGGCCTTCGTCGTCTACGTCGCCCTTCCCGCCGCGGCGCTGCTGCTCTGGTGGGCGCTCGGGCGCTCGCAGGAGCGGCGCCACCTGCGCGACCTCGCCGCGCGCGAGGCCGCGCTGCGCGGCGTCCTCGTGACCGACCTGCGGGGCTTCCCCGGCGCGGACCCCGCCTGCCCGCCACCGGAGCTGGTGTGCGGCGAGGCGGCGATCGCGAGCGACGGCTTCAAGTCCTGGGTCTTCGGCCTGCGCAACCTCTTCGGCGGCGAGTCGAAGTCCTTCACGGCGCTCTTCGAGCGCGCCCGGCGCGAGGCCGTCGCGCGAATGGCGGAGGCGGCGCGCGCCCGCGGGTTCGACGCGGTGTGCAACGTCCGCTTCTCGACCGTCGACATCGGCGGCAACGCCTCGGGCGCCGGCAAGAAGGCGATGCCGATGGCGGTGTGCACCGTCTCCGGCACGGCCTACCGCCGCCTTCCCGCCGCGCGATGAGCGGCGTGCGCGACGAGCTGCTCGGCGAGCCCGCGCTGCGCGGCGAGGCGGGCCTCCCGCCCCGGCTGCCGGGCGCGGGCGGCGCCGCGCTCGACGCGGCGGCGCGCGAGCTGGGGCGCGAGCCGGCGCTGGGCGGGACCGGCGCGCCGCGCGCCGGCGGCGCCGGCCACTCCGGCGAGGACCCGAACGGCATCTGGGGCGAGCCGGCGCTCGCGGCCGCCCCCGCGGCCGCGGCGGCGCGCGCGCGGCACGCGGCGTGGCTCGCGGCGCAGTGGGACGGGGCGCGCCCGACGCGCCGGGCGGGGGTCTTCCTCGCGCTCGCGCTGGAGGCGGGGCCGTTCGCGCTGCTGTGCGCGATCGTGGGGGAGAGCGTCTCCGCGACGGCCCTCGCGATCGCGGTCGCGGGGCCCGTCGCCGAGGAGCTGGCGAAGATCGCGGCGCCGCTGATGATGCTGGAGAAGCGGCCGTGGATGTTCTCCTCGGGCGCGTCGCTCGCGGGTCTCTGCGCGCTCTCGGGGCTCGTCTTCGCGACCATCGAGAACCTGGTCTACTTCTTCGTCTACATCCAGGACCCGACGCCGGAGATCGTGCTGTGGCGGCTCTTCGCGTGCACGGCGCTGCACGTCGTCTGCGCGTCGCTCTCCGGCTTCGGACTCGCCCGCGTCTGGCGCCGCGCCGCGGCGGCGCGCGGCGCGGCCGAGCCCTCGCTCGCGACGCCCTGGATCGTCGCGGCGATGGCGGTCCACGGCGCCTACAACGCCCTGGCGACGGCCTGGGAGCTGCTCGCCCCCATCCACGGCTAGAGCGATTCCGCACAAGATGTGGCCGATGATTGCCTCGCGGCAAGGGGGCGTGATAGAATGCGGCGCGTTCGAAACACCGGGGAGAAAAGCCCTGGCCGATCATGCTCCCCGCCCTTCCCGTTCTCGCCGAGATTCCCGCCACCGTCCCCGCTGGCATCGCCGTCGGCTTCCTCGCGGCGTTCCTGCAGTCGTGCTCGTATCTCGTCTCGGCGCGATACGTGCGGCTGTCGGGGCGGCCCGCGTGGACGCTCCTGCCGCCCTCCTACCTGCTGATGGCGCCGGCCGCGGCGGCGGTCGTCGCCGCGACGCTGCCGCTCGCGCAGGGGCCGATCCCGTGGCGCGCCGCGTTCGCGCCCGCCTTCTGGAGCATGGCGTGCTGCGTCGTCGCCAACGCGACGATGATCCAGATGCTGCGGTCGGTGGACGCCTCCCTCGCCTCGCCGATGCTCGGCCTCAAGGTGCCGATGCTCGCCGCGTTCTACACGTTCGCGCTCGCGCGGCCGTGCACCGCGCTGCAGTGGGCCGCCGTGGGGCTCGTCCTCGCCGCCACCGCCGCGCTCGCCTTCGCCGGGCGGCGCCTCGGGCGCGCCGGCTGGGGCTGGCTCCTCGCCACGTGCGCCGGCTTCTCCCTCTCCGACTGGCTCATCGGCGAGACGTTCGCCGCCGTCGAGCCCGCGTTCCCGTCCTTCGCGCCGCGCGCGATCTTCTCGCTGGGCTACATCTACCTCGTGTGCGCCGGCGCCGCCGCGTTCGCGATGCCCTTCTGCCCGCCGCTCCCGCGCGCGGGGTGGCTGCGCTGGGCCGCGCCCTACGCGGCGGTGTGGTTCGTCGCGATGGCCGCGCTCTACGCCTGCTTCGCCCTGTGCGGCATCGTGCTGGGGAACATCGTCCAGAACACGCGCGGGCTCCTCTCGATCGCGCTCGGCTGGCTCGTCGCGCGCGCCGGGCGCACGGACCTGGAGGAGCGCGTGAGCCGCGCCGTCCTCGCGCGCCGCGTCGCCGCGGCGGCGCTGCTCCTCGCCGCCGTCGCGCTCTACGCTCTCGGCGGGCGGTAGGGGCTACTCCGCACGGACGCCGGAGGGCGCGGAGAGCCCCGCGTCGGGCAGCGCCTCGTGGACGACGGCGCCGAGGAAGGACGGCGAGAAGAGGGCCTTGAGGAAACCCTGGTCGGCGCCGTAGACGAAATAGCGCGGGGTCTTGCCGCCGAGCAGCGCCGAGACCTTCGCCTTCGCGTCCTCGAGGTAGCCGACCTCGTCGACGAGCCCCTCCTTCTTCGCCTCCTCGGCGAGGAACACGCGGCCGTCCGCGAGCGCCTTGGCGCGGTCGTCGGCGAGCTTGCGCCCCTTCGCGACGACGTCGACGAACCTCGCGTGGAGGGCGTCCACTTCCGCCTGGACGAGCTGGCGCTGCGGCTCGGTGAGGTCCTGGAACGGGCTCATCATGTTCTTGTTGGGCCCGCTCGCGACGGAGATCTGGCGCACGCCGCGCTGCTCGAGGAACTGCTTCACGTTGAAGCTCTCGATCTTGACGCCGATCGAGCCGGTGATGGTCGAGGGGTGCGCGACGATCCAGTCGCTCGCCGCGGCGGCGTAGTAGGCGCCGGAGGCGGCCGTCGCGCCCATGATCGTCACGACGAACCGGCGCGTCTTGCTGTCCTGGCGGGAGGCGCGGAAGTCCTTCAGGGCCTTCCAGAGCACGTCGCTCGCCGTCACCTCGCCGCCGCCGCTGTCGACGTCGAGCAGGATGCCGTCGACCTCCGGGTCGAGCGTCGCCTTGCGGATCGCGCGCAGCGCCGCGTCGGCGCCGGTGGCGTCGGCCTTCCACGGCGCGTCGTCGTCGCCGAACGCGATGACGCCGCGCAGCTTCACGACGAGCACCTTCGGCGCCTCCTTCGGCAGCTCCGCGCCGGGGCGCTGCAGGTTGAGGTCCTCGACGTCGCTCTTCGCGTAGGGGCCGCCGAACTCGGCCATCGCGCCCTTCACGGCATCGCCGGACTTCCCGGCGGCCTTCGCGATCGCGACGCAGCCGCGCATCGCGGCGAAGAGCGCCAGGATCGCCACGACGACGAACGCGAACGACGCGACCATGCAGCCGTGCAGCGCCTCGCGCCACCAGGGGCGGCGGGGAGGCGCGGGAGGCGGCGGGGCGGCCGGCGCCTTCGGCGCGACCGGCGGAATCGGCGGCGGCGTGGCGGGGTCCGTTCCCGCGGAAGCGGGCGGCGGCGTGGCGGGGTCCGCGGGCTTGGAGACGATGGTCGTGTCGGTCGGCATGACGTGGATGGTGTCCATTTTCAGTGACAAGTGACGAGTGACAAGTGACGAGTGACGAGCGCGCGAGACAGGATTGCTAGGCGTTCGGGGACTTCAGGCGGGCCATGACCTTCTGGAGATCCTCCCAGACGACGCGCTTGGCGGAGGGGACGCGCAGGAGGTAGGCGGGGTGGAAGGTGGGCATCATCGGGATGCCCTCGAACTCGGTCCAGGTGCCGCGCACGCGGGATACGTTGGCGAGCGCGTCGCCCGAGAGCCCCTTGAACGCGGTCGCGCCGAGCGCGACGATCATCTTCGGCCGCACGAACGCGATCTGGCGGCGCAGATACGGGATGCAGACCGCCATCTCCTCGGGCGTGGGCGTGCGGTTCTGCGGCGGACGGCACTTGATGATGTTCGCGATGAAGACGTCCTCGCGGCGGTAGCCCATCGCGGCGATCATCTTGTCGAGCAGCTGCCCGGCTCGCCCGACGAACGGGCGGCCGAGCACGTCCTCGTCGCGTCCCGGCGCCCCGCCGACGAACATCACGTCGGGCGAGTTCGGGTTGCCCTCCCCGGGCACGGCCTTGCCGCGCGTGAGGGCGAGGTTGCACTCGCGGCACTCCGCCACGGACGCCGCGATCGCGGCGAGGTCGGCGGCCGCCGCGGCGCGTCCGGCGACACCGCCCTCCGGCGCGCCCTGCGCGCCGGAGGAATGCTGAATGCTGAATGCTGAATGCTGAATGGACTCTCCGTTCCGCGACGAGGCGGGGGCGGCCGGTTGGTGCACCGTGGCGGAGACGGTGACGGTCGCGGGCCCCGCGGCCGCCGGGGCGGCGGCGGGCGCCGCCGGCTTCGCCGCGAGGAACGCGGCGGCGGCCTCCGCGTCGACCGGCGCCATGCGGCGACCGGCCTGGATCTCGACCTCGACGAACGTCTTCAGGTCCTCGAGGATGTCGCGCGGGACGGCCATGGCGGAACTACTTCGCGAGCTTGGCGCGGAGCGCGTCGAGGCGCTCGACCGCCTTGCCGTATTCGTCGGCGAGGGCGCGGCGCTTCGCGTTCACCTCGCGCTGGAGCGGCGTGAGCTCGGCGACGGCCTTGGACTGGAGATCGCGAATCGTATCCGGCGCGTTCTCCTTCGCCTCGTCGAGCTTCTTCTGCCACGCCTCGATCTTCTCCTCGAGCTCGGCCGCGCCCTCGATGGCGTCGCCGCTCTCGATGGCCTTCACGCGCGCCTTGAGACGGGCGAACTCCTCGGCCTCCTCGGGCGAGAGCGCCGCGGCGAGCGCGGCGGGGTCGGCCTCGACGAGCGCCGCGCGGACCTGCGCGACGAACTTCTCCGGCGACGCGTCGCGCGACGCGCCGAGGCGGCCGACCTCCTCGCCCTCCGCGGAGAGCAGGACGTAGGTCGGGTAGCCTTCGATGCCGTACTGGTCGGAGAGCTTCCGGTTGCGCTCGCGGAAGCCATCCGGGACGAGGGACTCGTCCGACGGGAAGTCGATCGTGGCGAGGACGATGCTCGTCGCCGCCCATTCCTTCCACGCGTCCTGCGAGAAGACCTGGCGGTCCATGAGCTTGCACCAGCCGCACCAGTCGCTGCCGGTGAAGTCGAGGAGGAGCGGAAGCCCCTTCTCCCTGGCGAGCGCCTTCGCGGCGTCGACGTCCTGGGTGAACGCGCCGACCGCGGCCCCCTCGGCGGGGACGGGCTCGGCGAAGGCGGGGGCCGCGGCGCACAGCGCGGCGGCGAGGAGGATGGCGTTGGTATTCATGCCGCGAAGTCTACCACACCATTCACGCCGTTCGCAAGGCGGACGCGCCCTCGCGCCGCCGCCCGGGCCAGGCGCCCGTTTGCGCCGCCGCGGAAAGCGAGGATGCTTGCGGGCGCGGGCGATGGTCTGGTAGAATGCGCGCCATGACGCTCATCGACAAGGTCGCCCTCGTGACCGGCGGGGCCAGGCGCCTCGGCCGGGAGATCGCCCTCGCCCTCGCCCGCGAGGGCTGCGACATCGTCCTGCACTACCGCGACTCGCGCGAGGAGGCCGACGCCCTCGCGAGCGAGATCCGCTCGCTCGGCCGCCAGTCCTGGTGCGTCTGCGGCGACTTCTCCAACGTCTACGAGCCCGCCGTCACGATGCGAACGGCGTGGGAGCTGGCGGGCTGGGTCGACATCCTCGTGAACAACGCCTCGGCCTATTCGCACGACTCGCTCGCGGACGTCCCCGTGGAGCGCATGCAGGAGCTCTGGCGCGTGAACGCCCTCGCGCCGATGATGCTCGCGCGCACGATGTCCGAGCTCGCCGCCGCGAGCGAGATCCTCCCGGCGGGCTACTGCGGGCGCGTCGTCAACGTCCTCGACCGCTCGGTCGCGAAGCCCGCCGCGGAGTTCGGCGCCTACTGGCTCTCGAAGAAGTCCCTCGAGGCCTTCACGAAGGCCGCCGCGCTCGAGTTCGCGCCGCGCTTCGCGGTGAACGCCGTCGCGCCGGGGCCGGTCCTGCCGCCGGCGGACGCGGACCTCGCGGAGCCGGCCGGCCCCTCGCCGCTCGCGATCCGGCCGCTGCCGGCCGACGTCGCCGCCGCGGTCGTCTACCTCGCCGGCACGACGGCCGTCACGGGGCAGACGATCTACGTCGACTCCGGCCAGCACCTGCTCTAGCGGCTATCCCAGCCCGTGGTGGGCGCGGAAGGCGGCGTCCGCGTCCGCGCCCATGTAGTGCGCGCGGACCTTCGCGTCGGTGCGGCGCAGGTCGACGAGGATGAGCCCGTCCAGGCAGTCGCCGAAGTCCGGGTCGACGTTGAAGGCCAGGATCCGCCCGCCGAGCTTGAGGTACTGCTTGACGAGGATCGGGATGCCCTTCTTGTCGCTCTCGAGGTCCGAGATGATCGAGCTCACGAGGTCGGTGTTGGCGATCATCTCCTCGTAGTCCTTGCCCTTCCACTCGGCGCGGCGGCCGCGGCGCGGCGGCCGGAGCGGCTTCACGAAGCGCGCGAGCTCGCCTGCGAAGTTCGAGAGCCGGAGCGAGCGCAGGAGCATGCTGCGCGACTCGTCGCGGTAGGCGGAGCTGATCGAGACGGGCCCGAACAGGCTGTGGTAGTCCGGGTTGCGCGCGATGAAGGCGCCGATGCCCTTCCAGAGCATCATGAGCGGCGCGAAGGCGCGCTGGTACTCGGGCCGGACGAACGAGCGCCCCATCTCGATGCAGGGCTGGCAGCGGTCGATGAGCTTGCGCGAGTAGCGGAAGAGCGAGTGCGTGTAGAGCCCCTCGACGCCGAACTTCGGCACGATCTCCGGCGCGAGGCCGAGGCGGTAGGCGCCGACGAGGCGGCGCTCCTTCGGGTCCCAGAGGAAGAGGTGGCGGTAGTGCGGGTCGTAGACGTCGACGTCCGTCGCGCGGCCGGTGCCCTCGCCGACCGCCCGGAAGGTGATCTCGCGCAGGCGGCCGATCTCGCGCATGATCGGGTTCTCGGGCGCGAGAGAGGCCATGTAGACGTCGAGCCCCGAGCCGGAGAGCAGGAAGGCGTCCTTGGGGAGCGCGGCGAGCGCGGCCTCGACCTGCTCGCGCGGCGTCTCGGAAATGATCTCCTCGCGCGGGCCGGCGAGGGCGGCGGGCTTGCGGCGCGGGAGGCGCAGGAGCTTCTTCTTCGCGGGGGCGCGGCCCTCGAGCGCGTAGGAGCGCAGGCGGAAGAGCCGGGTGAGCTCCTTGTCCGACTCCACCCGCGCGATCTCGCCCGGCGTGACGGGCTTGCCGATGAACGCGGTGATCGTGCGGCGGCGCTGGCGCGCGGTCATGCGCGGCAGGAGCACGGTCCGGAGGCGCGGATGGACGAGCCCCGCGAGCTGGAAGAGCGCGGGGTTGCGCCCGCAGAAGTGCATCGGGACGACCGTCGCGCCCGTCTTGCGCGCGAGCCCGGCGATCGTCTCGCTCCACGGCGGGTCGCGGACGAGGCGGCGCTTGAGGTCGATGGAGGAGACCTCGCCCGAGGGGAACACGCCGAGGATGTGGCCGTCCTTGAGCCAGCGGACGCACTCGAGGAGCGGGCGGATGTTCTGCTTCGCGGCCGCGGCGGAGCCGAAGGGGTTCACGAAGATGAAGTCCTTGCGCATCTCCGGGATGGCGTCGAGGTAGTAGTTCGCCATCACCTTGAAGTCGGGGCGCGCGCGGCGGAGGATGTCCAGCAGGACCACGCCCTCGATGCCGCCGAAGGGGTGGTTCGAGACGAGGATGACCGGCCCCTCCTTCGGGATGTTCGCGAGGTCCGCCTCGTCGAGCTCCACGTGCAGGTTCATCCCCTTGAGGATGGCGGCGTTGAAGTCGGGCTCCTCGCCGCTGCGCTGGATGGCGCGCGCCTCGGTGACGATGCGGTCGAGCTTGGGGAAGCCGACGGCGTGCTCGACGAGGAAGCGCGAGACGGGGTTGCGGAAGCCGCGCGGGGCGGCGGCGGGGTTGATCTTGAAAACCTTGTCGTTCTTCATGGGGGCGGCATTCTAGCGAATCCGTCCGGCGCTTTCAACCCCGGCGCGGCCCTCCGCGCGTCCGCGCGGCGCGGGTTTCGGTTGATTGCCGGCGTGGAAACGGGTATACTCGGCCCCCGTACGGAACCCCAGCCATGTCATACGAAGTCATCGCCCGCAAATGGCGCCCGCAGGCCTTCGAGGAGGTCGTCGGGCAGGACCACGTCGTCCGCACGCTGCGCTCCGCGATCGAGAAGGGCCGCATCGCGCAGGCCTACCTCTTCGCCGGCCCCCGCGGCACCGGCAAGACCACCCTCGCCCGCATCTTTGCCAAGGCCCTCAACTGCAAGGACGGCCCCACCCCGCACCCCTGCGGGAAGTGCCCCGCCTGCCGGGCCATCGCCAGCGGCTCGTCGTTCGACGTGATCGAGATCGACGGCGCCTCGAACAACAAGGTCGAGGACATCCACGAGAGCATCCTCTCCCAGGTCCAGAACGCGCCGGTCGAGGGCAAGTTCCGCATCTTCTACATCGACGAGGTCCACATGCTCTCGGCGGCGGCGTTCAACGCGCTGCTGAAGACGCTCGAGGAGCCGCCCGAGTTCGTGAAGTTCGTCTTCGCGACGACCGAGCCGGACAAGGTCCTCGGCACGGTCCTCTCGCGCTGCCAGCGCTTCGACCTCCGGAAGATCTCGCAGGGAGACATCTGCGGGCAGCTCCGGAAGGTGTGCGACGCGGAGGGCGTCGAGATCGCCGAGGACGCGCTCCTCGCCATCGCGCGCGGCGCCGACGGCGGCATGCGCGACGCCGAGTCCGCGCTCGACCAGATCATCGCCTTCACCGGGAGGAAGATCGAGGAGGAGGACGTCCTCGGCGTCTTCGGCCTCGTCTCCCGCGCGCTCATCGAGAACCTCGCGGAGGCCGTCCTGCGCGGCGACATCGCGGGCGTCCTCGCCCGGCTCGACGAGCTCGACCGCTCCGGCAAGGACCTGCGCCGCCTCGTGGCGGAGCTCATCGACCACTTCCGCAACCTGCTCGTCTGCGTCGAGCTCGGCGGCGAGACGAAGGGTCTCGACCTCACCGAGCCGCAGCGCGCGACGCTGCGCGCGCAGTCCGGCCTCGCGGACGCCTCCGCCGTCCTCGCGATCGTCGAGGAGCTCATCCGGCTCGACGGCACGCTCCGCCTCGCGCTCTCGCAGCGCACGCTCGTCGAGACCTCGCTCATCCGCTGCGCCCGCGCGTCGAAGCTCGTCGACCTCGGGAAGATCCTCGCGAAGATCGCCGCGCTCGAGCGCGCCGGCGGCGCGGCGCCGGCGGCGGTCCCCACGCCGGCGGCGCCCGTCCAAACCACGGAACACACGGAACGCGCGGAAGGCCAAACCGCGCCCGTGGCGCGCCCGCCGGCCCCCGCGCCGGCCCCCGCGCCGGCGCCCAGGTCCGCCGAGACGGTGAAGCCGTGGGGAAAGCCGGTGGCGCCCGCGCCCGCGACCGCGACCGCCACGCCGGAGCCCCCGCCGCAGCCGTCGGCGTCCCCGCTCGCCGCGCCGCCGGCGCCCGAGGAGCGCGTCGTCGACGCGCGGGCCGTGATGGAGTCGCCCGAGGTGACGGCCGCGACCGACGTCTTCCCCGGCGCCCGCGTCTCGGACATCCGCTGACGAGGGCCCGCTCAGGCCGCGGAGCGGCCGCTTGGGCGCGAAGCGCCACGTAACTTCTTCATCAACACACCACCCCATTCACCCCCACACACAAAGGAAGAGCAAAATGCCCGGATTCTTCGAACAGGCCAAGCAGGCCATGCAGATGCGCAACCAGGTCAAGAAGGTGCAGCGCGAAATCGAGGAGATGCGCAAGGAATACGCCAACGCCGGCGTGAAGGTCGTCGTCTCCGGCGACATGGAGATCACGGCGCTCGAGATCTCCGACAAGTCGCTGCTCGACCCGGCGAAGGAGGAGAAGCTCGTCCGAACCTTCACCGACAACGTCAACAAGGCGATGCGCCTGGCGAAGGACGCCGCCAAGGAGCGCATGCAGGCCCTCTCCAAGGAGCTCGGCCTCGGCGGCATGATGGGCGGCTAGTCTCGTCGCACGGTCCGACGGTCACACCGTCACTCGGTCGACCATGCGACCGTGCGACCGTGAGACCGTGAGACCGTGCGACCGTGTGACCACATGCAGGATCCCTTCGAGCGCCTCGTCCAGGAGCTCGGCCGCCTGCCCGGGCTCGGGCGGCGCTCGGCCGAGCGGATGGCGCTGGCGCTCGTCGCGCGCGGCGCGGGGGCGATCACGCCGCTCGCGGAGGCGCTCGTCGCGGCGCGCGACGGCGTCTCGTCCTGCACGCGCTGCGGGGCGGTGACGCCGCGCGGCGCGGACCCGTGCCGGCTCTGCACCGACCCGGCGCGCGACGGCGCGCAGCTGCTCGTCGTCGAGGAGCCGGGCGACGTCCTCGCCGTCGAGCGCTCCGGCGCCTACCGCGGGCGCTACCACGTCCTGCGCGGGCTGCTCTCGCCGCAGCGCGGGACGGGCCCCTCCGACCTTTCGCTCGACGCGCTCCGCGCGCGCCTGCGGTCGGGCGAGGTGCGCGAGGCGATCCTCGCGCTGCCGACCGACGTGGAGGGCGACGCGATGGCCTCCTACCTCGGCGAGATGATCTCGAAGTCCTTTCCGGAGGTGCGCGTGACGCGTCTGGCCTTCGGCCTCCCGGCCGACAGCGGCGTGCGCTACTCCGACCCGCTTACCCTCCGCCGCGCCATCGCGGGGCGTCTGGGCGTCGGCGAATAGCGTCCGCAGATTCCGCAGACCCCGCGGACGCCGCGGACGCTACCGAACGGGCTCTTCGGGACGGCGGACTTCGCCGAGGGGACCGGGGCGCCGCGTCAGAAGCTGGCGCAGGACGAGCCCGACGAAGCGCGGGTTGCCGACCAGATACCGCCGCCAGAGACGGCGCGGCTCCGCGCAGAGCCGGTAAAGCCATTCGAGGCAGGCGCGCTGCATCCAGCGCGGCGCCTGGGGGACCTTGCCCGCGTGGAAGCTGAACGCGGCACCGACGGCGACGAGGACCGGCGCCTTCAAGAGCGGCCGCATGTCGCCCATCCAGAAATCCTGCTTGGGCGTGCCGAGGCCGATCCAGACAATGTCGGCGCCGCTCGCGTCGATGCGCGCGGCCGTCTCGCGGCGTTCCTCCTCCGTGAGCGGGCGGAACGGCGGAACCTCGCGCCCGACGACGCGCAGGCCCGGAAAGCGCGCCTCCATGCGTTCCTGCAGGAGGCGGGACGTCTCCTCGTCCGCACCCCCGTAGAAGTAGTGGCGCAGGCCGGCGGCGCGACCGCGGTCAAGGACGCCGAGCATGACGTCGGGCCCGTAGCAGCGCCCCACCGGAAGACGCGCGGCGAGGCGTCCGAGCAGGACGAGGGGCATTCCGTCGCAAAGCGCCATCCATGCGCCGTTGGCGATCGCGGCGAGGCGCGGGTCGTCCCGGCACTTGAGGACCGAGTCGACCGCGAAGACGCAGACGTGGGCGCCGGGGGCGGCGCGGTCGCGGTCGCCGGCGCGGGCGACGATCGCCTCCACGGCCTCCCCGGGGCGGACGGCGGAGAGGAGGACGTCGAGGACGCGGAACCGCGGGAAGGGCGCGACCGGCGCGGGACTCACCGGTTGTCTTCCTCGAGGATCTTCGCGGGGACGAAGTCCGTAAGCCAGCCCGTGAGCGTGATCTTCCAGTCGGTCTCCTCCTCCTCGCCCTGTTCGTTCGTGTAGGCGGGCTCGACGGATCCGATCACGCGCAAGGCGAGGCAGTCCCAGGAATACTGGACCCATCCTCCCACCTCCTGGACCTGGCTTTCCTCGAAATCGTAGCGTCCGAACAGGTCGAAGCCCCACTTCTCGTTCGGATACCAGGTCACGTAGCCGGAGAAAAGACTGTCGCGATCCTCGCGGAACAGATACGAGACGTCGCAACGAAAGACGTCGTGCCACGCGGCCAGGGCGAACTCCGCGCGGTCGACGAGCTCCGCGTCGAAATCATAGCGCCCGCGGCCGTGGAACGCCATCCAGGAGACGGGCCTGTAGGCCGCGTCCCAGTTGAAATCGGTCAGGGTCTTCTCCTCGTCCTCCGCATCGAGGTTGATCACGCTCCAGAGGTCCAGATAGAAAACCTCTCTCGGATCGGACTCGAGGACGCGGGACTGCCAGCGCTGACGCAGGCCGACCTTGAGCCGATTGCTCTTGTCGATGCGGTCGATGGCGTCGAACTGCCAGATTTCCGACGGCAGAAGGTTCGGCTCCGGAACATACGTCCAATCCGTGTATGGCTCGACGACGTGGCGCCACCGGACGCCGTTCGCCGCGTCCCAGAAGCCGGAGGCCTTCGTCGAGACCTCGGCGCCGACCTCGAAGACGGACCGCATCTCCGCGTCGGCCTCCTCGTTGACGGCGGCGGTCTGCTCCACCAGATTCGTGCTGACCCGGCCGAAGAGATCGGTCTGCGTCCGTTCGACCAGGTTGGTCGTCTCCCGGGACGAGAGCGTCTTGTCGTAGTAGGTCGCCCGATAGGCGACGCGCGGAACGACGGAAAGGAATCCAAGATACTTGCGGGGATACGAGAGCAGGAAGAGCGAATCGGCGCGGAAGGCGTCGTAGCCGTCCGGCTCCTCCTTTCCGGATTGGACGTCCATCGCCGTCGCAGGACCCGGAAAGCGGCGGCGAAGAAACGCCGCGGCGGTGTCGTTCTCCAGGTAGACGCCCGTCTCGCCAAGCTCGACGGCGTTGAGCGCGAACCAGGCCTCGGGAAGTCGCTCGACCTGCCCGTAGAAGTCGTTGAGGCGGAACCGGGCCGAGAGCCCCGCGGAATAGGCGTCGCCGTAGTGCGTGTAGGTCGCGTAGTTGTCCGGCTCCGTCATCTCGCGGTATTCCTCGCGGAAGAAGTCCTTCTGGACGCGGATGTCGGAGACGTAGAGCGCCTGGAGGAGCACCTGGTCGCGGTCGGTCGCGTTCCAGTAGTGGTTGAGACGGATGCGATAGCGCTCCGTGTCGTCGGGATCGAGAATCGTCGGCAGGTCGTCGTCCTTCGGCATGTACCAGCCGGTAAGGTAGCCCTTCGAGTCGCTCGCCTTCTCGCCGAACTCCCACGCGACCTTCTCGCCGAAGCCCCAGCCGCGCTTGCTCCGGTAGTCGGCGAACGTGTAGGAGTCGATGTAGGAGTCGTTCTGCTTGTCGCGGACGATCGGCAGCTTGTAGGTCGAGAGCAGGAACGCGCCCCACGAGTTCTTGAAGCCGGGCTGGAACCGGAAGCCGTAGTTCCGCTCGAGGTCGCGCCAGTAGTAGGGCACGTAGAAGACCGGCACGCCGAAGAGCCGCGGCACGACGCCCCAGCCCGTCACGTCGTCGCCCGGGCGCACCCGGGCGCGGGAGGCGTGGACCTGCCAGTGGAAGTGTCCGGGCTCGTTGGTGCACGTCGTGATCGTCGCGCCGTCGATGCGGTAGAGCTGGTTGCTCTTCGTCGGCGCGGCGAACGCGCCGTCATCCGCCAGGACGCGGAACGGCTTGGTGAACAGGTCGATGTTGTCCGCCCGGCCCGCGCGGTCCCGCAGATTCACGGTCAGCGTGTCGCCCTTCCAGAGCGTGCCGTCGGCGCCGGTGAGCACGACGTTTCCGCTCGCCTGCGCATCGCCGGTCTTCGAGTTGTAGCGGATGCGGTCCGCCCGAAGCTGGTAGCCCTTGTAGCGGATCGCCGCATGGCCCTTGAAGGTCGTCCAGCCGGCCTCTGCGCCGGTGTCGGCGAAGCTGTATTCGAGCTCGTCGGCCTGAACGTCGGTCTGTCCGTCGGGGTCCTGGAAGCTCTGCGCGATGCCGTCGAAGGCCGGAAGCCCCGACCGTTGCGAGCCGTCGGCCCCGTAGGCGGAGAACGCGGGGAGCGCGGCCGCCGCGAGGAGAAGGAGAAGTCGCGTGTGGATGTGCATGGCGCGAATCTTACCACACGCCCGTCCGCCGGGCAAGCGCGCAGACGGGCCGCGATGCGGGGCCGGCCTAGCGCTGCAGGGCCTCGACGGCGCTCTTGCCGCCGCGGCTCAGGGTGAGGACGGCGTTGGTGCGGATGGCGAGGAGGTTCTCGGCGCTGTCCCAGACCATGTTCGTTCCCTCGAGGAGGACGCCCTTCGTCCGGAGCTCGAGCGAGACCGGCCCGATGCACTCGGCGCGGTTGCTGGCGCGGTCGTACCAGCCGCGCACGCCGCGGCCGACGCCGTTCGTGGCGCCGTCCTCGTCGAGAAGCAGCACGAGGATGCCGCCGTCGACGACGAAGCGCCCGTCCGGCGTCATCTCGCCCTCCTTCGCGAGGAAGAGCTCCTTGACGCGGCCGTTCGGGTGGCGCTGCAGCGGAAGGCGCAGGTTGGAGACGCGCTGGTCGCCGGTCGCGGCGACGTCGAGCTGCGCGAGCGCGCCGCCGGCGAGGGCGGCGAGCGCGAGCAGGGCGGGGAGGAGGGCGCGCCGCCTCATCGGGAGCCTCCCTTCCGCGCCTTCGGCGCCGGGACGAGCTCGACGCGCGGCTCGGGCGCGGCGCGCACGACCGCGGCGATGGAGGCGAGCTGCTTCCACAGCGGGCCGACGGACGCGAGCGCGATGCAGTTGGCGGCGTCGGAGAGCGCCCTGGCGGGCGTCTCGTGCGTCTCGAGGAAGACGCCGTCGCACGCGCCGGTCGCGACGGCCGCGCGCGCGAGCGCGGGGGCCCACCTCGAGTCGCCGCCGCTGCCGGAGCCGAGCGCGCCGGGGCGCTGGACGCTGTGCGTCGCGTCGAAGACGACGGGGTAGCCGAGCGCCCGCATCACCATCAGGTTGCGCATGTCCGCGACGAGGTTGGCGTAGCCGAAGCTCTCGCCGCGCTCCGTGAGGACGATCCGGCGGTTGCCGGTCGACTCGATCTTGCGGACGACCTGCGCCATCGCCTCGGGCGCCATGCCCTGCATCTTCTTCACGTTCACGACGCGGCCCGTCTCGCCCGCGGCGAGCAGCAGGTCGGTCTGGCGGCAGAGGAACGCGGGGATCTGGATCACGTCGATCCCGGCCTTGACGCAGCGCTCGGCCTGCCAGGGCTCGTGGATGTCGGTGAGGACCGGGAGGCCCGTCTCCTCGCGCACTTCGGCGAGGATGTCGAGCCCGGCGTCGATCCCGGGTCCGCGGTAGCCCTCGAGCGACGAGCGGTTGGCCTTGTCGAACGACGCCTTGAAGACCAGGGGGATGCCGAGGCGATCAGCGAGGGCGGCGAGCTTGCGCGCAAGGCCCAGACAGTGCGCGCGCGATTCGATGACGCACGGTCCCGCCATCAGCGCGAGCGGGCTCTTCGGGCCCCACGAGACGGCGAAGTCGCCGCCGGTCGAGACGGTGCGCACCGTGGTTCTTTTTTCGGTCGTGGGCATGGCGTGGAGGTCGGAAACGCCGCCGATTCTAGCAGAACCCGCGCGCGGGGGCAACCTCGCGCGCGCTAGGCGAGGCCGCGCTCGCGCATCAGCGCCTCGACGGTCGGGACGTCCTCGGGGCGGTCGACGCCGACGCCGAGCTCGGCGGTGCGGACGACGGCGATGCGGCCGCCGAGCCAGAGCGCACGGAGTTGCTCGAGCTTCTCGGAGAGTTCCAGCTCGCAGGGCGGCGTGGCGACGAGCTTCTTCAGGAACGCGCCGCGGTAGCCGTAGATGCCGATGTGTCGCTGCCAGAGGCCCGTGGCGGGGTCCGCCGCGCCGTCGCGCCTGAACGGGATCGCCCAGCGCGAGAAGTAGAGCGCGCCGTCCTCCGCGTCCATCACGACCTTCACGACGGTCGGCGCGGCGAGCTCCTCCGCGGTGCGGATCGGCGCGCACGCGGTGGACATCTGAAAGCGGCCCTCCGCGTCGAGGCGGAGCTTGTCGGCCACGGCGTCGATGAGCGCCGGATCGATGAGCGGCTCGTCGCCCTGGACGTTCACGACGACGTCCCCGTCCGCCGCCTGCGCGGCGACGGCGACGCGGTCCGTACCGCTCGGCAGGTCGCTCGGGGTCATCACGGCGCGCGCGCCGGTGCCCTCGACCGCGGCGGCGATGCGCTCGTCGTCCGTGGCGACGATCACCTCGTCGAGGGTCCTGGCGCGGAGGCACGCCTCGGCGACCCAGCGCACGAGGGGCTTGCCGCAGATGGGGGCGAGACTCTTGCCCGGGAACCGGGTCGAGCCGTAACGGGAGGGAATGACGGCGATGGTCTTCATTTTCGAAAGTCCCCTCCGTGCGGGCGCCGACTTTGTCGCGCCCGCGCGGAGCGGGCTTGGCGACGCGCTTGCGCGCGGCGGGGGGACGGGGTTGGAAGTTGCCGCCGATTCTAGCACCTTCCGAAACGAGGCGCAATCGAAGGACAGCGGCCGGGCGTTTGTTTTTCCTTGCGGCCGGGCGGGCGGGCGTGTTAGAATCCGCTTCATCCCCGTAACGCCGGGCCGATCGAGGCGGCGCTCCGAATTTCCGCAACGACTCTCCATTTCCGAAACAAAAGGAAAGAATCCATGAAAACGGCCATTTCCGTCTCGTGCACCGCCGCGCTCGCCATTCTGCTCTGCGCCCCCGCGTCCGCCCAGGAGGACGCCTTCGACAATGATTCCGCCGAGGTCGCCGACATCGAGGCCGTCGCCGACGCCGACGCCGACGCCGACGCGAACGACGCGGACCTCGAGGCGCCCGCCGAGGAGTCCCTCGCCCTCGAGGTCGACGATCTTCCCGCCGACCCGGCCGAGGCCCCGGACGAAACCGCGCCCGAAAACGCCGGCGACGAAGAGACCGAGCCCGCCGATCCGGCTGGGGAAACCGAAGAGGCGGAAATCCCCGCCGTCGAGGAGACGGTCGTGGTCGAGGTCCCGGCGGACGAGACCGTGCCGGAGGATGCCGGCGGCGAGACCGCGCCCGACGAGGAACCCCCGCCCGCCGAAGAGTCCGAGGCGGAACCCGCGCCCGCCGCGCCGGTTCTCTCGGCCGAGGAGGGCGAGCCCGTCGTCTCGATGGCGTTCGAGCAGTCCACGCTCGAGGATGTCGTCGCCGCCTTCCGCACCCAGACCGGCGCCAACATCGTGAACGGCTGGACGAACCAGTTCACGCAGCTCGTGTCCGTCCGCCTCGACGACGTGCCGTGGCGCCAGGGGCTCTCCTCGATCCTCGTGCCCTTCAACCTACAGCTGCGCGAGGAGCCCCGCGGGTCGCACATCTACATCGTCGCCGAGCCGCGCCGCACCGCGCCGCCCCGCTTCACCGAGACCTTCGAGCTCAAGCATCTCGAGGCCCCCGAGGTCGCCAAGCTCTTCGCGGGAATCCTCCCGAAGGACTGCCTCGTCTACGGCGAACCCTCCGCCAACGTCGTCATCGTGAAGGCCACCGACGAGCAGATCAACGAGTGCAAGTCCGTCCTCGAGAAGATCGACAAGCCCTCGCAGCAGGTCTACATCGAGGCGCGTTTCGTCCGCCTCTCCGCCGGCGCCTCCAAGAAGCTCGGCCTCAAGTGGGACTCCCTCGAGAACTTCGGCGTCTCCCTCTCCCATCTCTCGGGCGGGTTCTCGATGTCCGACGCCAAGCTCGCAACCTTCGGCGTCAAGGCCGACTCCAACGTCTCCTCGGCCGCCGTGGGCGACAGCCGCTCGCGTTCGTGGGTCGATGACGTCGAGTCCAGCTCCCGCGCCTTCGAGCAGTCGACCGCATCGGCCATCGGCCGAGGATCCTACCACACCACGGCCAACTCGTCCGTGAGCGACGACTCGGTCTCCGTGACGCTCAACGACTCGACGCTCGCGAACCTCACCGCGAACGACCTCGGCTACCGTCACACGACCGGCTTCGGCGGCCAGCTCTCCATCTCCGACTTCGGCCTCGTGATGAGCGCGTTCGAGCAGCTCGACGGCGCGCAGGTCTTCTCCAACCCGAAGATCATCGTCCGCAACGGCAAGAAGGCCATCGTCGACATGACGGAGAAGTATCCCAACGTCCGGATCGACTACCAGCAGTCCACTGAGAGCGGCCAGCGCGACTCCATCTCCTCCTCGCTCGCCACCATCCCCGGCAAGAACATCCCCTGGGTCGGCGAGGCGTTCTTCAGCTACGGCATCACGCTGGAGGTGACGCCCACCATCTCCCCCAACGGCCTCATCACCGTCGAGATCGTCCCGACCATCTCGGAGCTCGCCGGCACCAAGACGGTCTACGTGACGAGCGACAGCTCGATCGGCAACGACTACCCGATCATCGCGCTCCGCAAGCTCGACACGAAGTTCACGATGGAGGACGGCAAGACCGCCGTCATCGGCGGCCTCACCCAGACGTCCGAGAAGACGGTCGACTCCGGCATCCCGCTCCTGCGCCACATCCCGTGGATCGGCCCGCGCCTCTTCGGCTGGAAGTCCCGCCAGAAGACGCAGGACGAGATCCTCGTCTTCGTCACGGTCCGCGTCGCCGACCCCGCCACGGAGGCCTCCGACGGCCTCCCGAAGAACTCCGTCCTCGGACAGATGCTCATGGACGGCCGCATCAAGGAGCCCGGCGACCGCACCGAGGACGAGATGTGGGACCTCGAGCGCAAGCCCGTCGGCTACTCCGTGCCGTAGGTCTCCGGGCGCCATGGACGCCCTCCCCCTCCGGAAGCCCGAGTCCGTCACCGCCCTGACCGCCCGCATCAAGGGCGGCCTGGAGCAGTGGTTCCGCGACGTCTGGGTCGAGGGCGAGCTGAGCAACGTGAAGTTCATGGCGTCGAGCCCGCACGCCTACTTCACGCTGAAGGACGCCGGCGCGCAGCTGCCCTGCGCCTTCTTCCAGGCCGCGCGCAACGCCGCGCTGCGCGCCGTCCTGCGCGACGGCGCCAAGGTCCGGCTCCGCGGCGCGATTTCCGTCTACGCCCCGCGCGGCGCCTACCAGCTCCTCGTCCGCACCGCCGAACCCGTCGGCGAGGGCGAGCTCATGCTCCGCTTCGAGGCGCTCAAGCGCGCCCTCGCGGCGGAGGGGCTCTTCGATCCGGCGAGGAAGCGCCCGATCCCCGCGCTCCCGCGCTGCGTCGGCGTCGTCACCTCCCCCACCGGCGCCGCGATCCGCGACATTCTCAACGTTCTCGGCCGCCGCTTCTCCGGCGTCCGCGTCCTGCTCGCGCCGGCGCGCGTGCAGGGCGACGGCGCCGCCGCCGAGGTGGTCGCCGGCATCGAGCTCCTGAACGCCCTCCCCGAGCCGCCCGACGTCCTCATCGTCGGCCGCGGCGGCGGCTCGCTCGAGGACCTCTGGTGCTTCAACGAGGAGATCGTCGCCCGCGCCGTCCGCGCCTCGCGCGTCCCCGTCGTCTCCGCCGTCGGACACGAGATCGACTTCACAATCTGCGACTTCGCCGCGGACCTGCGCGCCCCCACGCCCTCCGCCGCCGCGGAGCTCGTCGTCGCCAGCCGCGCCGAGCTCGCGCAGCGCGTCTCGTCGCTCTCCGCGCGCCTCGTCCGCGCCGCGCGCGCCTCGGCGGAGCGCGCCCGCGCGCGCCTCGAGGTCTGCGCCCGCTCCCGCGCCTTCGGACGCCCCGCCGACGTCGTGCGCCAGCACGCACAGCGCGTCGACCTGCTCTCGCAGCGGCTCGACGCCGCCCTCTCCGGCGCGACCCAGCGCGCCCGGCTCCGCCTCGCGTCCCTCGCGCCCCGCCCCGCGCAGGCGCTCGCGCGGAGCGCCGCCGGCGCCCGCGCGCGCCTCGCCGCGCTCGAGGCGAAGCTCGCCGCGCTCGACCCGCTCGCCGTCCTCGACCGCGGCTACGCGCTCGTGCGCTCCGAGTCCGGCGGCGTCCTCTCGCGCGCGTCCGCGCTCGCGCCCGGGGACCGCTTCTCCGTCGCGTTCCGCGACGGCGCCGTCCCCGCCCTCGCGCTTTCCTCCGACGGCTCCGCGGCCCCCGCGCCGCGCACCACGGCACGCCGCCGCCCCCCCGCGCCCGCGCCGAACCAGCCCACGCTCTTCTGATCGCGCCCCTCACTCGTCTCTCGTCACTCGTCTCTCGTCACTCGTCACTCGATGCTCATCGGATGCCACCTCTCCGCCGCGGACGGTTTCCGCGGGCTCGCGCGCGACGCGATCGCCGTCGGCGCGAACGTCTTCCAGTTCTTCACGCGCAACCCGCGCGGCGGCGCCGCGAAGCCGATCGACCCGGAGGACGTCGCGGACTTCCTCGCGACAGCGCGGAAGGAGAGGTTCGGCCCGATCCTCGCCCACGCGCCCTACACGCTCAACGCGTGCTCGGCGAAGGAGGACACGCGGCGCTTCGCCCGCGAGGTGTTCGCCGACGACCTCGCGCGCATGGAGAACGTCCCGGGCAACCTCTACAACTTCCACCCCGGCTCGCACGTCGGGCAGGGCGTCGAGACCGGCGTCGCGCAGATCGCCGGGATCCTCGACGAGGTCCTGCGCCCGGAGCAGTCGACGACGGTCCTGCTGGAGACGATGTCCGGCAAGGGCAGCGAGGTCGGCGGCCGCTTCGAGGAGATCCGCGCGATCCTCGACCGCGCGGCGCTCGGCGCGCGCATGGGGGTCTGCCTCGACACGTGCCACGTGTGGGACGCCGGCTATGACGTCGCGGGCGACCTCGACGGCGTCCTGCGCGAGTTCGACCGCGCCGTCGGCCTCGACCGCCTCCGCGCGATCCACCTCAACGACAGCAGGAACCCGCTCGGCGCGCGCAAGGACCGCCACGCCCGCATCGGCGAGGGGTGCATCGGGCTCGAGGCGCTCGTCCGCGTCGTGAACCACCCGCTCCTGCGCGACCTGCCGTTCTACCTCGAGACGCCGCAGGACGAGCTCTCCGGCTGGGCGAAGGAGATCGCCCTGCTCAGGTCGCGGCGGCGGTAGCGAACTACAGGCCCATGTCCTCGCGGACCTTCTGGAAGCGCTCGGCGGCCTCGCGCAGGAGCGCCTCCGTCGTCGGCCAGTCGATGCACGGGTCGGTGACGGAGACGCCGTAGTCCATCTTGCTGCGGTCGAGGCGGATCGGCTGCGTCCCCCACTCGAGGTAGCTCTCGAGCATGAAGCCCACGATGGAGGTGTTGCCGTTCTCGATCTGCGCGAGGACGTCGTGCAGCACGTCGCCCTGCTTGGCCGGGTCGTAGTGGGAGTTGCCGTGCGAGCAGTCGACGATGATGTGCTGCGGCTGGCCGGCGCGCTCGAGCGCCTCCTCGGCGCGGCCGATCGAGGCGGAGCCGTAGTTCGGGCTGTCGCCCGAGCCGCGCAGCACGAGGTGGGCGTATTCGTTGCCGCAGGTGTGGAAGACCGAGAGGCGGCCGTCGTCCGCGAGGCCGAGGTAGTCGTGGGGGCGCTTCGCGGCGCGGATCGCCTCGGCCGCGCGCACGAGGCCGTCCTCGTGCGGGCCGTTCTTGAAGCCGACCGGGACGGGCAGGCCGCTCGCGATCATGCGGTGGGCGTTGGACTCGCTCGCGCGCTGGCCGATCACCATCCAGGAGAACATGTCGCCGAGGTAGGCGGGAAGGATCGGGTCGAGCGCCTCGGTGCCGGCCGGCAGCTCCATCCGGACGAGGTGGTGCAGGAACTTGCGCGAGGCCTTGAGGCCGTCCTCGACGCGGAAGTTGCCGTCGAGGTGCGGGTCGGTGAGGAAGCCGCTCCAGTCCGAGGCGCCGCGCGGCTTCTCGAAGTAGACGCGCATCACGACGAAGAGCGACTCGGAGAGCTCGTGCGCGAGGGCGGAGAGGCGCTGGGCGTAGTCGTCCGCGCCGACGACGTCGTGGATCGAGCACGGGCCGACCACCGCGAGCAGGCGCGCGTCGGAGCCGTCGAGGATCTCGCGGATCGTCTTGCGGAACCCCGCCACGAGCTTCTCCTGCTGCGGCAGCAGCGGGTCGAAGCGCTTCAGGTCGGCCGGCGAGAGGAGCGGGTCGACGGAGCGGACGAGGTTGTTGGGGTTGAACGGTGCGGCCATCTGGATGCGTCGCGCGGGGCGCGCGGCATGGGCGGCATTATACGCGCCCGGCCCGTCGCGTTCAAGCGTCCCTTGCGGCGCGCGGGCGCGGCGTGGTAGAATCCATGCCCATGCAGGAGAACGAGGCGTTCGAGATCGTGCGGAGGAGCTTCCGCAACAAACGGCTGCCGCACGCCTACGTCGTCGCGGGCGCGCCGCGCGGCGCGGGCGGCGCGTTCGCGCGCCGCGTCTGCTCGCTCCTGCTCTGCGAGCGCGGGCCGGACGAGGCCCCGTGCGGCGCCTGTGGGGCCTGCGCGCGCGTGGAGCGCGGCGCCCACCCCGACGTCCTCTCGCTCGAGCCGGAGAAGAAGTCCCGCATCATCCCGATCGACGCGATGCGCGGGACGTTCCTCCCGTGGGCCGTCGAGAAGTCGTTCGACGGCGGCTGGAAGATCGGAATCCTGCTCTTCGCCGACCGCCTCAAGGCCGAGGCCGCCAACGCGCTGCTCAAGACGCTCGAGGAGCCGCCCGAGGACACGCTCTTCCTCCTCGTCACGGACCGCCCCGAGGAGCTCCTCCCGACCATCCTCTCGCGCTGCCAGCGCATCGACCTCTCCGCCGGGCGCATCCCGCCCGCCGAACCCTGGCGCACCCGCGTCGCCGAGGCGCTCGCGGAGCACTCCGGCGCCTCGCAGCTGCGCGTCCTGGCGACCGCGATGCGCCTGCACGCGCTCTTCGAGGAGATGAAGGGCCTCGCGGAGGACGCGGTCCGCGAGGACCTGCGCGCCGCGGAGGCGGCCGACCCGACCGGGTTCGCCGCGCCCGACAAGGACACGTTCGACGCGATGGCCCGGACGAAGGAGAAGGAGCTGCGGCTCTCGGTCTACGTCGCGCTCCAGGACTGGTACCGCGACCTGCTCGTCCTCTCCTCGCTCCCCGCCGGCGCGCCCGAGCCGCCCCTCTTCTTCCCGGAGTTCCGCGACGCGCTCGCCGAGCGCGCGCGCCGCGTCCCGCCGCGCCTCGCGCTGCGCTACGTCGACTTCGCCCAGGAGATCCAGTCCCACATCGAGGACCGGTTCATGAACGACGTCTTCGTCTTCTCCCACTGGCTCACCTGGATGCACTAGTTCGGTCGAACGGTCGCACGGTCGAACGGTCGAACGGTCACACGGTCTCAAGACGCAAGACGCAAGACGAAAACGGAGCCGCAAGTCAAATGGTCATCGCCGTCTATCTGGAGCACGAGGTGCCGATCTTCTCCCCGACGGAGGAGCAGATCGGGCGCTTCCGCGCGCGGCTCCGGGACCGTCAGACCGTCGGACCGTCGGACCGTCAGACCGTTTTGCTCTGCCGCTCCGAGCCCGAGCTCCTCGCGGCTCTGCCGCGCGCGGAGCTCGCGGTCGTCTGGACGTTCCGCCAGGAGTGGTTCGCGCTCGCGCCGCGCCTGCGCGCGGTCTGCACGCCCGCCGCGGGGCGCGACTACTTCCGCGTCGTCCCGCCGCCCGGCGTGGAGCTGCGCTACGGCTCGTTCCACGGCGCGATCATGGGCGAGACGGCCGCCGCGTGCGTCCTCGCCCTCTCCCACGGCGTCCTGCCCTTCGCCGCCGAGGCGGGCGGGCCGTGGCCGCGCCCCGCGTTCGCCGCGCGCGCCCGGCGCCTCGCGGGCGCGACGGTCCTGATCCTCGGCTTCGGCCGCATCGGCCGCGCCGCCGGGCGCTTCCTCAAGCCCTTCGGGCCGCGCGTCCTCGGCGTCTCGCGCGGCGCGCATCCGGCGCCGGACTGGTTCGGGCCGGAGGACCGCGTCGCGACCGCGGAGGAGCTCGATGCGCTCCTGCCTCTTGCCGACCACGTCCTCTGCTTCCTCCCCTCCGGGCCGGAGACCGACCGCCTCCTCGACGCGCGCCGCCTGGCGCTGCTGAGGCCGACCGCCTTCCTGTGCAACTTCGGGCGCGGGAACCTCCTCGACGAGGACGCGCTCGCCGCCGCCCTCCGCGCCGGCCGCCTCGCGGGCGCGGTGCTCGACGTCTTCCGCGAGGAGCCCCTGCCCTCCCCCTCCCCTCTCCGCGACGCGCCAAACTGCCGTCTGCTGCCGCACGCCTCCGCCTTCTCGCCGGACTACCTCGACCTCTACTTCGAGGAGCTCGCGCGCGACCTCGCCTCGGCTCCCCCTCGCGCGTAGACCCGCCGAGAGCGGCGCTCCGGCGTTGCGTTGCCGGGGTTGCCCGGCCCGCGGAGGTGTGGTAGACTCCGGCGCATCGAAACCGCTTCCCGCCCGCGACGGGCGGAAAACACGCAAAGGAGACCTCCATGCAGAAATACGTCTGCCCCACCTGCGGCTACGTCTACGACCCCGCGCTCGGCGACCCCGATTCCGGCATCGCCCCCGGCACCCCGTTCGAGGCGCTGCCCGACGACTGGGCCTGCCCGCTCTGCGGCGTCCCCAAGAGCGAATTCGTCCCGCAGTAGCCCGTGGAAAGGTCGGACCTGGAGGAGGGCTCCGCCCTCGCGCTCGACTTCACGAAGCTCGACCGCGTGTCGGGCGTCGTGCCGGTCGCCGTCCAGGACGCCGACAGCCGCGAGGTGGTCCTCGTGGCCTACACGGACGAATCGGCGATGCGCGAGTCCTTCGCGCGCCGCCGCCTCTTCCTCTACAGCACCTCGCGCCGCGAGCCCTGGGAGAAGGGCGCCACGTCGGGGTGCCGCTTCTCCCTCGCCGCGGCCTACGTGAACTGCGAGCAGAACTCGCTGCTCTACCTCGTGCGGCCGTTCCCCGAGGGCGCGCGCCACGGCATCTGCCACACGCGCGACGCGCGCGGCGAGCCGCGCCGCGGCTGCTTCTACCGCCGCATCGACCTCGACACGCTGGAGCTGCGCAATGAAAACCCCTGAGGAAGAGGGCGCCGAGGGCGCCTCGCCCTGGGCCGAGGAGGACGCGGCGCTCAAGGCGGCGCTGCCGCACCTCAAGCTCCCGCCGAAGCGCCAGGGCCCGATCAAGACGCCGAAGAAGCGCGAGGGGCCGATCCTCCCGGACCTCGAGGGCAAGCGCTTCCGCTGCCCCTACTGCGGCAAGGTCTCCGCGTGGCCGCCGCCGGAGCTGAAGTGCCCCGAATGCGGCAAGACGCTCCGCCCGCCGCCCGGCTACGGCCCGAAGGACCGCGAGAAGCGCCGCATCGCCAAGGAGCAGATCGCCGACGCGCGCGACAAGGCCCTGCGCGAGATGGGCCGCCGCGCCGGCGCGCGCGAGCCCGGCGCCCGCACGGGCGTGCTGCTCGTCGCGCTCTTCATGCTCGCGGTCGGCATCGCGGTGATCTCCGCCTCCACGCGCAGCGCCGAGCGCGCCCGCGGCGGGCTCGACAAGCGCGCGTGGACCACGAACGCCATGGACACGCTGTGCATGGCGGTCGAGCACTTCAAGGCGGACGTCGGCCGCTACCCGACGCACCAGGAGGGCGGCCTGCTCGCCCTCGTGAACGACGTCGGCGCGCCGGACTGGTGCGGGCCCTACATCCGCAAGCTCATGACCGACGGCTGGAGCCGCCCGTTCTTCTACGACCAGTCCAACGGCGTCCCGATGCTGCTGAGCGCCGGCGAGGACGGCACCTTCCTCACCGAGGACGACCTCTCCGTCCGTCCCGAGCAGTTCCGCATGCACCCGGACTTCGTCCCGCACGACGAGTCCCGGCTCCTCAACCCGCACAAGTCGTCGGTCGGCATCCTCCGCCGGCCGCCGACCACCGCGACCGCCCCGACGCCTGCCGCGCCCTAGAGCGGTTTTTCCGCGGACTCCGCGGGAGGGTTCTCCTCGGCGGCGGGCGGCTCGCTCGGAGAGCTCGCCCCACCAGAGGCGGGCTCTGCGTTCTCTGCGAGCTCTGCGTGAGGATTCTCCTCGGCGGCGGGCGGCTCGCTCGGAACGCTCGCCCCACCGGAGGCGGGCTCTGCGTTCTCTGCGGGCTCTGCGTGAGGATTCTCCTCGGCGGCGGGCGGCTCGCTCGGAACGCTCGCCCCACCGGAGGCGGGCTCTGCGTTCTCTGCGGGCTCTGCGTGGGTTTCCTTCGCTCCGCGCGCCTCGTCAGCCGCCTCGAAGAACGCCTTGGCGGTCTCGGGGTCGGTCTCGAAGAATTCGCGGAACATCTCGACCATGTCCTCCTTCGGGGGCAGATCCTCCGCCTTCGTCGAGAGCCAGATGGAGGTCGGTCCGTCCTCGCCGCCGATGACGCCGGCCTCCGCGGGGAAGACCCCCTCAGGAGCGCTCCGCTCGTCAGCTCCCCCAGCGGGGGAGCCAGACGGCGCGGCGGGCGGCTCGCTCGGAGAGCTCGCCCCACCGGAGGCGGGCTCTGCGTTCTCTGCGGGCTCTGCGTGAGGATTCTTTCCGGCCGCGGGGGCTCCCTGCGTGGCGAGGCGCGCGATGCCCCCGGGCAGCTCGTACCATTCGTCGGAGCCGCGGACGGCCATCTCCGCGGCGACGTCGCCGCGAATGGGGCCCTTGAGCCAGGAGAGGCGGTTCTGGACGGCGCCGGGGCGGCCGGGGATGCGGACGGGGGCGCGGGTCCAGGAGACGCCGGCGAAGGCGGTTGTCTCCGCGCCATCGACGAAGGAGACCTGCGCGTCGGCGAGGTCGAGCCAGAGGTTGCCGAAGGCGGGCGAGATGCGCGGAAAGACGCACGCGCCAGGGCATTCCTCGGCGCCGGTGGCCTGCGAGGGTGTCCAGACGCCGTTCTCGCGGAAGGCGGCGAGGCGGGCGCGCGGGGCGCGGACGGCCCAGCCGCCGCGGCAGCGGCCGACGCGCAGCCAGGGCGCCTCGACGACGGCGCGGGCGGCGTCCGCCCCGGCGGCGCCGGGGATCTCGAGGCGGAAGTCCCGGAACGAGAGCGCGAGGCCGGGCGTGAAGCGGATCTCGGAGGCCGAGGCTGCGTAGCCGGTGCGGACCGAGAGGCCGCGCAGGACCTGCGCGCGGGCCCACGACGTGCGGACGAGGAGGTGCGCGCCGGCGTAGAGGACGGCGGCGAGGAGGACGAGCGTCCAGAAGACCTTCTTGGGGCGGATGTACATGGCGGAGGGCCTGGCTATTGCGCGTTGCGCGGGGTGATGGCGGAGGGAAGCGTGTCGGACGCGGGCGTGCGCGTCCGGTGGCGGCGGAAGAGCCCGCCGCCCTCGTCGGCCTTCTCGGCCTCGCGCGCCTCGATGCGGTCGGAGACGAGCTGCGTCACGATGCGCTCCGAGACGGCGTCGCGGCTGAGGAGGTTGTCGTCGCGCTCGAGGACCCGGAGCGGGAAGGACGAGGCGTCGAGCCGGGTCCTGGCGAAGCGGTCGCGGGAGATCTGGTGGACGATCGTCACGGTGCCGTCGGACCCGAAGGACATCGTCGGCTCGGCGACGCGGACGACGTTGCCGAGCGCGGCGAAGCCGACGACGGGGCCGTCGCGCGAGGGTCCGGTGATTCGCAGGAAGATGCTTTCGACCTGGTCGCGCGCCCAGTAGAGCAGGGAGAAGCGGTAGAGCTTCGAATCGTCCCCCGGCAGGGTGCGGACGACGGACGAGAACTCGATCCCCTCGACGACCGTGAACGCGACGGGGTGCGACGCGGCGCTCTCGCCCTCGCCGCGCTCGACGACGGCGGTCGCCTGGACGCGGGCGTGCTGCGGCAGGTCGAACAGGGCGCCGACGCGGATCGTGAACGGCTTCTCCTCGCCGGGCTTGACCGAGAGGGAAGGGACGGCCGAGGCGGGCGCGCCGGGGCGCGGATCGAGCAGGCGGCCCGTGGCGGCGTCCCGAACATAGAGGCGGATCCGGTTCTTCAGGTAGGGGCCGTAGTCGTCGACGATGAAGGCGGTCGCGCCGGCGTTGCGGACGACGCCGGAGAGCGTCACGTCCTCGCCGCGGACGAACTCCGCGCGGTCCGCCTTGAGCCCGATCGCGAGCGTGGTGGAGACCTCGGCGGCGGCGCGACCCGGAAGGAGCGCGGAGACGGCCGCGAGAAGCGCGGCCGCGAGAAGGGGGGATCGTTTCATGACTGCGTGGCGGGGTGCGGCGGGTCGGGCGGGAACGCGGCCTCCACGCGCTCCAGGAGCGCATGGAGAAGGACCTGGTGGGCCTCCTGGACGTGCGCGGACGTTTCGGCGTCCGGGACGTCCAGAAGGACGTCGGAAAGCGGCGCGAGCGCGCCGCCGCCGCGTCCGGCGAAGGCGAGCACGCGCACGCCGCGGGCGCGCGCGGCGCGGGCGGCGCGGAGGAGGTTCTCGGAGTTTCCGCTCGTGGTGAAGAGCGCAAGGACGTCGCCCTCCGCGCCGAAGGCCTCGACCTGGCGCGCGAAGACGTCCGCGAAGCCGAAGTCGTTGCCGATGCAGGTGAGGGCGGTGCCATCCGCGCACAGGGCGAGGCCGGGCAGGGCGCGGCGGTCGGCGCGGTAGCGGCCGGAGAGCTCCTCCGCCAGGTGCATCGCCTCGGCGGCGCTGCCGCCGTTGCCGGCGGCGAGGACCTTGCGGCCGGCGCGGAGGGCGCCAACGACGAGCGCGGCGGCCTCCTCGAAGGCCGGGGCGATGCGGGCGAGCGACGCCACCGCGCGGGCGGCGTCCGCGACGATCGCGCCGAAGTCGGGCGCGGGGGACGGGGTTCCGGACATGCCGCGGAGGATACCACAACCGCCGCGCGCCTTGCAACCGCCCGCGCGCGTAAAATCGACCGGCGGGCCCGCGCCGGAGCGCGGACCCGCCGGGAAGTTGGTTGCGGGGCGATGATTTGAACATCGAACCTTCAGGTTATGAGCCTGACGAGCTACCGGGTTGCTCTACCCCGCAATGGGTGGCGCGCCTCGCAGGATTCGAACCTGCAACCTTCTGATCCGTAGTCAGATGCTCTATCCAATTGGGCGAGAGGCGCACGCGTCCTTTGCGGCCGGAGCCGCGCGGACGGGGCGGGAAGATAGCAGAACGCCCCCGCCAAATCAAGCACATTTTTCGTTCGGGCGTGACATCGCCCCGCGATTGTGGTAGAGTCCGCGCCCTTTCCGAATCCCAACCCCGCCACGGAGCCCCTGCCATGCCCAGAGCCGCCAGGAAGAAGAACCCCACCATCCTCATCGTCACGCCGGAGATCACCTACCTCCCGGCCGGGATGGGCAACATGGCCAACCGCATGACCGCCAAGGCCGGCGGCCTCGCGGACGTCTCCGCCTCGCTCGTCTCCGCGCTCTTCGAGCTCGGGGCGGACGTGCACGTCGCGCTGCCCTACTACCGCAAGATGTTCCACATGGACGTGGGGAACCTCGTCGAGCGCGAGCTGCTCGTCTACAAGTCCGTCCTCCCCGAGTCCCGCATCCACCTCGCGCACGACCGCCTCTTCTACTACCGCGACCGCGTCTACTCCGGCGACAACCAGGTGAACCCCCGCATCGCGCTGGCGTTCCAGCGCGAGGTGATCAACAACATCATCCCGGTCGTCCGCCCCGACCTCGTGCACTGCAACGACTGGATGACGGGCCTCGTCCCGGCCGCCGCCCGCGCGATGGGGATCCGCTCGCTCTTCACGGTCCACAACATCCACACGCGCCAGCTCACGCTCCCCCAGATCGAGGACTTCGGCATCGACGCGGCGGAGTTCTGGAGCGAGCTGTACTACTCGGCGATGCCCGGCAACTACGAGTTCACGCGCAACAACAACGTCCCGGTGGATCTGCTCGCCTCCGGCATCTTCGCCGCGCACTACGTGAACACCGTCTCGCCCGCGTTCCTCGGCGAGATCGTCCGCGGCGAGCACGACTTCGTCCCGGACGCCATCCGCTCCGAGATCCGCGCCAAGGCCGCCGCCGGCTGCGCCGAGGGCATCCTCAACGCGCCCGACGGCAACAACGACCCCGCCACGGACGACGCGCTTCCGGAGAAGTACACGGCCGCCACGCAGGCCGCCGGCAAGCTCGCCGCCAAGCGCAGGCTGCAGGAGGACCTCGGGCTCGACCGCGACGACGACGCGACGATCCTCTTCTGGCCCTCGCGCCTCGACCCGGTGCAGAAGGGCTGCTCGCTCCTCACCGACATCCTCTACTCGATCGTCCATCGCTACTGGGACCGCAACCTGCAGGTCGTCGTCGTCGCCAACGGCGCCTACCAGGGCGTCTTCCGCGACATCGTGGGCTTCCACGGCATCCACAACCGCGTCGCGGTGGCGGACTTCAACGAGCCGCTCTCGCGCCTCGCCTACGCGGGCTCGGACTTCGTCCTGATGCCGTCGCTCTTCGAGCCGTGCGGCCTCCCGCAGATGGTCGGCGCGCTCTACGGGTCGCTCCCGATCGTGCGCGACACGGGCGGGCTGCACGACTGCGTCGAGACGATCGACGCCGCGCGCTCGACCGGCAACGGCATCGTCTTCCGCGACTACGACGCCAACGCGCTCTCGTGGGCGATCGACCGCGCGATGGACTTCCGCGCGCTGCCGGCCGCCGTCCAGCGGCGCGAGGTCTCGCGCGTCATGCGCGACGCCGCGCAGCGCTTCAACCACAAGGTCTGCGCGAAGGCCTACATCGACATGTACGAGCGGATGCTCAAGCGCCCGCTCGTCGCGCGGTCGTAGCCCCCGATGGCGGACTCCTGGCAGCGGCAGCTCCGCCGCGCGGCGCGCTCGCTCGACGAGCTCCGCGCGCGGTTCCTCCCCGGCCTGGAGATCACGCCGGAGATGCGCGAGGCGGAGCGGCGCTTCCCGACGGCCGTCACGGAGCACTACGCCTCGCTCGTCGAGCGCCCCGACTTCTCCGACCCGATCTTCCGCCAGTGCGTCCCGTCCGGCGAAGAGCTCGTCCCCGCGCCGTGGGCCTCGCGCGACCCGCTCGCCGAGGAGCCCTGCTCGCCGCTGCCGCGCCTCGTGCGGCGCTATCCCGACCGCGCGGTGCTGCTCGCGTGCGACGCCTGCGCGTGCCGCTGCCGGCACTGCTTCCGCAAGCGCGTCTCCGCGCGCGGCGGCCCGGCGGTCTCCGACGCCGAGCTCGCCGCCGTCGCGCGCTGGCTCCGCGCGAACCCGCGGGTGGAGGACGTCCTCGTCTCGGGCGGCGATCCGCTCGTCCTGCCGGATGCCCGCGTCGCCGCGATCCTCGACGCGCTGCGCTCCGTCCCCACGGTCCGCGTCGTTCGCATCGCGACGCGCCTTCCCGCGACGCTCCCCGCGCGCTTCACCCGCGGTCTCGTCCGGATCCTCGCCGCCGCGCGCCGCGGCGGCGGGCCCGCCGTGTTCGTGAGCGCCCACTTCAACCATCCCCGCGAGCTCGCACCCGAGGCGGTCGAGGCGTGCGCGCGGCTCGTCGACGCGGGAATCCCCGTGCAGAACCAGGCCGTGCTCCTGCGCGGCGTGAACGACGACCCCGCCACGATGGAGGCGCTCTGCCGCGCGCTCTACCGCGTCCGCGTCCGCCCCTACTACCTCTTCCAGGCGGACCTGGCCGAGGGGATCGAGCACCTGCGCACGCCGCTCGAGACGGGGCTCCGGATCATGGCGCGCCTGCGCGCGAACCTGAGCGGCCCGGCCATCCCCAACTTCTGCCTCGACCCGCCCGGCCATGCCGGCAAGATCGAGCTCGCGCCGGCGACCGTCGCGCGCCGCTCCCGCGGCGCGACGACGCTCCGCGCCGGCGACGGCACGCCGTTCCGGTATCCGGACCCCGTCTAGTGCGGTTCCAACGATTCCGTGGCCGCGCGGAACGCGACCGTTGAAATACTAAATTTTGAAATTGCAAATCGTTATATTATTGAAAATCCCTCGTTAAAAATTCTTCAAAAAAAATATTGAATATTTGTTCATGTTTTGAAGTCATATTCGTGTAAACCCCGTAACACATAGGAGGCACACCATGAACAACCCAACCCTCAAGCACATCGCCCTGCCGCTGCTGGCCCTCTGCCTGCTCGCGGCTCCCGGAACCGCGGAAGCGCGCCACCACTCCGGCGGCGGAGCGCTCGTCGCCGGACTCGTCGTCGGCTCGCTCTTCGGAGCCGCCGCCGTCGCGGCCGCCGCGACGCCGGTCGAAACCACGACGGTCGTCTACGAGACGCCGCCCGCGATCGTCCAGCCCGCGACGACGGTCGTCTACCAGCAGCCCGTGGTCACCCGGACGGTCTACGCGGCCCCGCCGCCCCCTCCCCCCCCGCCCCCGCGCTGGCATCGTCCGCCGCCGCCGCCCCCGCCGCGCTGGCACCGGCCGCCGCCCCCGCCGCCGCCGCGTCGAGCGCCGCCTCCGCCGCCGCGGAGCCACGGCCGCCGGAAAGGCCGCTAGAGAGGAGACGGGCCGCCGCCCTCCGCCGGAGACATCCCGCGGAGGGCGGCGAACCATTGGCTCGAGGCGGGTGGCGCGGCGGCCGGTGTGTGTGGTAGACTCCCGCGCCATGACCGACGAAGACCTCCGCCCCCTCCTCAACGACGAGCAGTGGCGGGCCGCCGTCGCGCCGGACGGCCCCTTGCTCATCCTCGCCGCCGCCGGCACCGGCAAGACCCGCACGCTCGTCTACCGCCTCGTCCACCTCATCGGCAGGGGCGTCGATCCCCGCCGCATCCTCCTGCTCACGTTCACCAACCGCGCCGCCCGCGAGATGATCGACCGCACGCGCGAGGCGACCGGCGGCTTCTCCCCGCACTTCTCCAGCGGCACCTTCCACCACTGCGCCAACTGGCTCCTGCGCAAGTACGGCGCCTCCCTCGGCATCGCGCCCGACTTCACCGTCCTCGACTCCGAGGACCAGCGCGGAATCATGGGCCGCATCCTCAAGGACCGCGGCCACCGCCCCAAGGACCGCGACTTCCCCAAGCGCGAGGTCGTCCTGTCGCTGCTCTCCGGCGCCGTGAACCGCAACCTCGACCCCGCCGACTGGATCGAGCGGAAGGGCCCCGAGTTCTCCGCGCAGGCCGACGAGCTGCTCGCCTGCATGCGCGAATACGACCGCCGCAAGCGCGAGCTCGGCGCGCTCGACTTCGACGACCTGCTCGTCCGGGCGCTGCGCCTGCTGCGCGAGGACGTCCGCGTCCGCGAGCTCGTGCAGGAGCACTTCGAGCACGTCCTCGTCGACGAGTACCAGGACACCAACGCCCTGCAGTCCTCGTTCGTCGACCTCGTCGCCGCCCGCCACCGCAACCTCTCCGTCGTCGGCGACGACTTCCAGTGCATCTACTCCTGGCGCGGCTCGGACTACAACAACATCATGAGCTTCGCCGACCGCTACCCCGACGCGCGCGTCGTCAAGCTCGAGACGAACTACCGCTCGCTCGGCCCGATCCTGGACCTGGCCAACGCCAGCATCCGCAACAACCGCGAGCAGTTCGCCCGCTACGCCAAGGTCCTGCGCCCCGCGCGCGAGTCCGGCGGCGCCCCGCGCCCGCGGCTCGTCGAGGTCCACGACGGCGACGCGCAGGCCGACGAGCTCGTGGACGCCGTCCGCACCGCGCTGCGCCGCGGCTTCCGCCCCTGCGAGATCGCCGTGCTCTACCGCTCGCACTTCCACGCGATGGAGGCGGAGCTGGCGCTCACCAAGCTCGGCATCCCCTACCGCATCACCTCCGGCACCGGCTTCTACGAGCAGAAGCACGTCAAGGACGCCGTCTCGCTCCTGCGCCTCGCCGCGACGCCGGACGACGCGCTCTCGTTCCTGCGGGTGATGGAGCTGCTGCCCGCCGTGGGCGACGCCACCGCCGAGCGCCTCTGGGAGCGGCTCGGCCGCCGCTTCGACCCCTCCGACCCCGCCGCGTGCGAGGCGCTCCTCGACGCCCTCCCCGCCCGCGCCCGCGCCGCGTGGCGGCCCGTCGGCGAGGCCCTCGGCGCCTTCGGCCGCGCGGCCTTCCCCGGCAGCGCCAAGGCGCTGCTCGACGCCTTCCTCGACTCGTTCTACCGCGACCTCCTGCGCAAGGAGTACGAGACGCCCGAGGAGCGCGAGGACGACCTCGGCGCGCTCGAGGCCGACATCGCCAAGTACGAGAGCCTGCGCGCCTTCCTCGACAACGTCGCGCTGCTCACCAACCTCGACCGCGAGGGCGGCCCGGCCTCCGGCTCCGCCGGCGCCTCGCCCGCCGAGTCGATCCTGCTCTCCACCATCCACCAGGCCAAGGGCCTCGAGTGGCCCGTCGTCATCCTGCTCTGGTGCGTGGAGGGGATGTTCCCCTCGTCGCGCTCGCTCGACGACCAGGGCGGCGACGAGGAGGAGCGGCGCCTCTTCTACGTGGCCGTCACGCGCGCCCGCGAGAGCCTGACCGTCTTCCGCCCGCACGTCCGCACGATGGCCGACGGCGGCGTGATGCCCTGCACGCCCTCGCGCTTCCTCAAGGAGGTCCCCGCCGACCTCTTCGAGCGCGTGGACAGGACCGGCGGCTTCGACGAGGGCTACTCCCTCGGCTGGAACGGCGGCTGGGGCGGCGGCTACGGCCGCGGCGGCGGCTACGGCGGACGCGGCGGCTACCGGCTGCGCTCCTCCCTCTTCGGCGGCGTCTCCGAGGCCCCGCCCTCCGGCGGCTCCTCCGGCGGCTATCGCCTCCGCTCCGGCCTCCTCGGCGGCGGCGACGACGAGCCCACCTTCGGCCCCGGCGGCGCGAAGCGCTAGCCGCCGAGCACGCGCGCGTAGACGTCGCGAAGACCGCGCTTGAAGACGCCGAAGTTGTAGCGGTCGTCGACGAGCGCGCGGCAGCGCGCGGCGAGCGCGGCGCGCTTCGCGCCGTCGCGCGCCAGCTCCGCGACCGCGGCGCCGAACGCCTCCGGCTCGGGCGCGGCGAAGAGCGCCGTCGTCTCGTCGAGGATGAGGCGGTTGGCGGGATGGTCGGTCGCCACGATCCCGCGCGCGACCTTGAGGTAGTCGAGCAGCTTGAGCGGCGTGTTGAGGCCCTGGATGCGCGGCGAGAGCAGCAGGTCCGACGCCGCGAGGTAGCAGGGCAGCTTGTCCGGCGGGATCTTGCCGACGAAAGAGACGCGCTCCGCGCAGCCGGCCTCGCGCATCTGCTCCGTCCGCTCCGCGATCTCCTCCGGCGTCCCGCCGACGATGACGAAGCGCAGGCGGGGCTCCCTCGCAACCGCGACGGGAATCGAGGCAAAGAGCAGGTCGATGCCCTGGTAGACGGCGAACGACCCGACGTAGGTCGCGAGGATCTCCCCGGGCGCCCTCTCCAGCTCTGCGCGCGCGGCGGCGGTGCCGGCCGCGTCCGGCTCGACGAGGGACGACGGGATGTCGCTCACGCAGAAGGCGGGCGTTCCGGCGCCGGTCTCCTCGACCTGCCGGACGAGCGCCGGGCCGGTGCCGATCACGGCGTCGGCGTGGCGCATCACGAAGCGCTCGACGGCGCGATAGGCGCGGATGACGAGGCCCTTCTTGTAGCTCCCGGCGTCGGAGTGCTTCTCGAACACGGCCTTCGCGCGGGCGAGGCGCGAAAGGATCCAGGCCGGGAGGCCGCAGTCCTCGACGCCGTGCACGACGTCGTAGCGCCGCCGGCAGATCATCCCGAGCGCCTCGACGAACATCACCGCGTCGAACGCGAGCTTGAGCGGCGAAGGACCGATGGCGATCTTCCGGGCGAAGAAGAGGTTCGGGCAGCGCAGGATGCGGACGCCCTCCACCGGCCGGTCCTCGCCGATGGGGAGCGTGAGGAAGTCCACGTCGTAGCCGTTCTCGGCGAGCGCTCGGACGTCGAAGCCGAGCCGGATCGGCGAGCCGCGCCACTGGAAGTAGGGCTGCGAGGCGAGGAAGAGCACGCGCCGGCGGCGCGGCGGAGGGGCGGTCGGGGAGGCGTCCATGGGCGCGATGATACCACACCCGATTCCGGCCTTTCAACGGGATTGTATTTTTCGTTTGACAAGCCCCCGCCCTTGGAGTATCCTACCCCGCATCCGAAGACGCACAACGTCCAACACGTCACATCCACGGAGTCCATCCATGCGATCCTTCACCAAACTCTCCCTGCTCCCCGCCCTCATGGCCGGAGCCGTTCTCGCTTCCCCGGCGTTCGCCGACCAGGAGGCCCGGAAGCCCGTTACGCTCGCGATCAAGGCAGGCGCCACGCACACCGACAACCGCGACTCGATCGAGGATGGCGCCCTTCGCGCCGGCGTTCCGATGAAGAAAGAGGACCAGTGGGCCTTCTTCATCGCCCCGGTGATCGCGTTCCACCACGATGTCGAGGACTCCGTGAAGTTCGACGCGGCCTACGCCCCGGTCTTCCGCTGGTACGACAACTGCCGCCCCGGCTCCGAGAAGAGCAAGTTCAATCACACCATCAAGGCCGATCTCGACCTGATGCTCTCCCCGATCACCGAGCTCAAGCTCGCCGAGACGTTCTGGTTCACCGGCCAGAAGGACTACTTCTACGGCACGGACTACAACTACGACCCGAACCGCCCGAACCGCCTCGGCAACGACTACTACGAGAACCGGTTCCGCGCGTCCCTCAAGCAGAGTCTCTCCGAGGGCGGCGACTACGGCAAGATCACCGGCCGCTGGCGCATCAAGCGCTATGACGACGACGAGGTCGCCGACACCTCCGACGAGGACGAATACGGCGCCCGCCTCGACCTCATGCGCGTGCATTCCAAGCACCTCACCTACGGCCTCTTCGCCGACTACACGAGCTGGGACCGCTGCTCGGACGCCGCGAAGTACCAGGAGATGAAGCTCGAGTTCGGCGTGGACTACTTCACGATCGGCGCCCAGGCGACCTGGGACTTCTACGGCAACGGCGACACCTACCTCTACGGCTCCGCCGGCTGGACGCACGCCGAATACGAGGCCGACGACATGGACGACACGGACGCTCCGTCCATGCAGCTCGAGATGCGCCTCTTCCAGACCAAGCCCACGCAGGTTCTCGCCGGCGTCCGCTACGGCCGCGACTTCTCGGACATCTATCCGTTCTCCTCCCAGCTCGACCTCGCGGGCTACGTCGCCCTCACGCAGTATGTCGGCGCCGACCGCGACCTTTGGTTCAACGCCTCGCTCGAGCTCCGCAACCGCCAGTACGACCTTGAGGACGACCTTGATCCGACCGCCTACCGCTACGGCTACGTCGAGGCGCTCAAGAGCGCCAACGGAGGCAAGACCGAGTTCGACCGCGACTCCGTCTATCTCCGCCTCGCCGCGAACTACAAGTTCACCGACTGGCTCGCCGGCGCCGCGTTCTACTCCTACGAGAAGATCGACGCCGACAAGCTGATCGGCGCGAGCTACGAGGAGAACGTCTTCGGCCTGAGCGCCACCCTCAAGTACTAGCATCCCAACCGGAAGAGACCGCCGCGCACGGGCGCGGCGGTCCCGTCCACAGGACGCCCGCCGGCCGGAAACAGCCCGGCGGGCTCTTTCTTTGAAAAACCGATGACCAACGATCTGCCGACCGCCCCCGCTACGGCTTCCGCCGCATCCGTCCGTCCCCCCGCGCCGCCCGCGGCCGCCGTTCCCCAGACCGCGGCACCCCAGGAGGCCGTCCACTTCCTGGACTACTGGCAGATCCTGTATTCCCGCAAGGAGATCGTCATCGTCGTCTCCCTGCTGCTCATCCTCGTGGGCGTCGTCGTCACGAGCCGGATGCCGAAGGTCTACGCGGCCCAGTCCGTCATCGAGGTCCATCGCGAGACGCCCGCCATCGATCTCATGGGAGGATCGAGCGTCCGATACGACCCGATCTACCTGCGCACGCAGTTCGAGATCATCAAGTCCCGCCCCATCATCGAACGCGTCGTGAAGGAGCTCGCGCTGGACCAGGACTTCGGCATGGAATACGGCTGGAAGAACACCCAGTCGGAAAAGGGCGTCACGGAGAGCACCGTCAACCTCGTCCGGCGGAAGACCACGCTCTCCATCTACCGCGACACGGACCTCATCGCAATCGAGGTCCGGCTCGACAAACCGAACCGCCCCGAAGGCGAGGCGGCCAAATACGCAGCCAACATCGCCAACACCATCGCACGCGTCTACCGGGACAGCGTCGCCGAGGAGGGCCGCCGCCCGATCCTGGACGGCATCGCGCAGCTCGAGAACGACATCCGCTCCTTCGAAACCCAGATCGCCGAGAAGGAGGACAAGCTCGCCAGCCTCCGCGTCGCCCACGGCGTCACCGTCACATCCGAACGCGATTCCGGCACCCAGATCGGCCGAACGCGCGTCATGGATCTCACCGTGAAGGCCGACGAGACCCGCATCCGCGCGAGCCTCGCCAAGTCCCGATACGACCGCTTCGCCTCGCTCACCGCCGAGAACGCCGTCGCCGCCGCGCCCTACCTCGTGCAGGACCAGTCCCTCGCGCCCCTCCTCTCCCGCAAGAACGACCTCGAGCTCCAGCTCGCGGCGCAGACGAAGGCCGGTCTCGGCCCCAACCACCCCGAGGTGCAGCAGTCCCACTCCCTGATCGCCAACGTCGACCGCCAGATCGAGGAGAAGCTTGCGGCCATCCGCGCCGGCCTGCGCCAGTCCTGGGAGCAGGAGCAGCAGGAGGCGGACTACTACGCCGACCTCCTCGCCAAGGCCTCCGCAAACGAAATGCAGATCTCGGCCGGCGTCGCCGTCGAGATGGAGAAGCTCCGCTCCGATCTCGAGTCCCTCAAGCAGAGCCGCCGGGACCTCCAGAACCGCATGGTCAACGAGCGCCTCAAGCTCGACATGCCCAAGACCGCGGTCAAGGTCCGCGAGGAGGCCGTCGTGCCCTCGACGCCGCTTCCGGTCTCGCCGAACTTCGCGCTCAACGTCACGCTCTCCGTCGTCGCCGGCCTCTTCTTCGGCGTCGTGCTCGCGTTCTTCGTGGAATATCTCGACACGACCGTGAAGACGACCGAGGACGTCGAGAAGTATCTCCAGGCCAACGTCATCGGCCTCATCCCGCAGAAGCTCCGCTCCCTCAACGACCCGAACGCGCGCTTCACGCACTACGAGGTCTACCGCGTCCTGCGCATGAACCTCAAGAACTCGCGCGCGCTCGCGGGAGGGAAGGCCGTCATCTTCACGTCCGCCTCCGCCGGCGAGGGCAAGTCCCTCAACGCGTTCAACCTCGCGTGGGTCTGCGCCGAATGCGGCGAGAAGGTGCTGCTCGTCGACGCCGACCTCTACCACCCGCGCCAGCACCGCACCCTCGGCGTGCCGCTCGAGCCCGGCCTCTGCAACGTCGTCGTCGGCGAGGCGCCGCTCGACGGCACGATCCTCAAGACCGAACAGGAGAACCTCGACTTCCTCCCCGCCGGACGCATCGCGAGCACGAGCGTCTTCGGCCTGATGGACACGGAGGAGATGGCGCAGATCTTCGCGACCGCGCGCGAGCGCTACGACCGCATCATCGTCGACGCGCCGCCGATGATCGGCGTCTCCGACACCTCGCAGCTCGTCCGCCTCGGCGACGGCGTCGCGCTCATCGTCCAGCACCGCAAGTATCCGCGCGCCCTCTGCCGTCGCGCCAAGGAGCGCATCGTCTCGATGGGCGGCAACTTCATCGGCGTCATCCTCAACAACGTCAACGCCGCCCACGGGTCCTCGTCCTACTACTACGAGAACCAGTACTACTACTACTACACGAACGACTCCGGCGAGCGCGTCCGCCGCCGCCGCCGCCGCTCCTCCTCCGGCGGCGACGACGACGCCCCGCACGAGCATCGCCGCCACGGAGACGAGAAGACCGAAGTCCGTTCGTAGCGCACCACGCCACCGCCATGACCGCATCCCGCCACAATCCCCTTCCGGCCCTCCTCGCCGCCGCATCCCTCCTCGCGGGCGGCTGCCTCACGACAGGATCCGGAGACTCCTCCGCCAACCGCAACCCCTCCGCCTGGCGCCCGCCCGTCGCCGACCTCGCCGCCCGAACCGGCTCCGTCGGCGCCCGCCCGCTCCGCCCGGACGACACGGTCGAGGTCTTCCTCCACATCCCCGCCGGGGACAAGTCGAGCAAGATCTCCGACGTCGTCGACACGTTCGGCGTCATCACGCTCCCGCTCGTCGGCGACATCAAGGTCGGATCGCTCACCACCTCCGAGGCCGAGAAGACCATCGCCTCGGCCTATGTCGACGGCGGCTACTACCAGAAGATCGACGTCACGGTCGTCTGCCAGAGCATGATGCAGGAACGCCTCTACTACGTCGAGGGTTCCGTCCGCAAGAACGGCTCCTTCACCTGGACGGACAACCTCACTCTCCGCAGCGCGATCATCAACGCCGGCGGCGTCAACGACTTCGCCAACCGCGTCATCGAGCTCACGCGCGGCGGCGTCACGACGAAATACAACCTCAACCAGATCGAGCGCGGCACGGTCGAGGACCCGCCCATCCAGCCCGGCGACATCCTCAAGGCCCAGGAGCGCTGGCTCTAGCGTCGGGGCGCGCCGGCCATGCCCCTCCTCCCCGCCCCGGTCCGCCGCAACGTGCGCCTCGTCCTCGGCTGCCTGATCTTCGCGGCCGGCCTCTTCGGAACGATCCGCTCCGCCCGCGCCGCCGTCGCGCAGTATTCCTACCATCGAGCCAAGCACGGGCTCTTCCGCGACACGTCCCGCGAGGTTCCGCCCGTCGTCGACTACCGCGACCCCGCCGGCGACTCCGACCCCGACCAATTCGCCGAGGCCGCCGCCGAGCTCCAGCGCCGCGCCCGCCGAGCCGCCGAGCGGTATCCGGACAACTACTACTTCCTCGTCTTCGCCGCCCAGTCCGCCCTGATCCAGTCGAGCTGGGCCCGCTCCCGCTCCGAGTTCGACGACTGCGTCCTCGCCGCCCTCTTCTTCTCCCGCGAGGCCGTCGCCCTCAACCCCTACCTCACCGAGGCGCGCGAGGCCCGCGCCGAGGCGCTCGCCGCCGCCGGCCAGGTCGGGGAGGCGCTCGATTTCTGGCGCCCGATCGTCGAGCGCGAGTTCTGGTATCCCCGCGTCCACGACGAATACGCCCGGCTCCTCCTTCTCGAGGGGTCCCGGCGGAGCCTCGAGCTCGCCGTCCGCGAGAAGCCGCTCGTCCAGGACCCGGCCCTCCGCCGGCGCCTCGAGCGCCTCGGCAAGTCCCTCGAAAAGCGCAAGTAACAAGGAACCCACCACCATGTGCGGCATCGCAGGATTCTTCGGCAAGGGCGGCGCGGACAAGGTCCGCTCCATGTGCGACCTCATGGCCCACCGCGGCCCGGACGACTTCGACATGCGCGAGAGCGCCGGCTTCGCCATCGGCCAGCGCCGCCTCTCGATCAACGACCTCGCGGGCGGCCGCCAGCCCCTCGCGGACCCCTCCGGCAAGCTCGTCCTCGTCTGCAACGGCGAAATCTACAACTACCCCGAGCTCCGCGCGAAGTACGAGGCGCAGGGCTACGCGTTCAAGACGCGCTCCGACTCCGAGATCGTCCTCCCGCTCTACCTCGAATACGGCGAGAAGTGCGTCGAGAAGCTTCGCGGCATGTTCGGCTTCGCCCTCTGGGATTCCGAGAAGAGGCGACTCCTCCTCGCCCGCGACCACATGGGCCAGAAGCCCGTCTTCTACGCCTCGGGCGCCGACGGCTCCTTCGCCTTCGCCTCCGAGCCCAAGGCGATCCTCGCGACCGGCATCGTCCCGCGCGAAGTCGACATGGAGGCGCTCTGGCACTACATGTCCCTGCGCTACCTCCCCGACGACCGCTCGCTCTTCCGGGGCGTCGTGAAGCTCCCCGCCGCCCACTACGCGGTCTGGGAGGACGGCAGGATCCGCGTCGAGCGCTACTGGAAGCTCTCCACCTTCGAGCCCAAACGCACCGGCACGGCGGAGGAGCTCACGGACGAGCTCGAGGCGCTCCTACTCGACACGGTGAAGCTGCACCTGCTCTCCGACGTCCCCGTCGCCACCTTCCTCTCCGGCGGCATCGACTCCTCGCTCGTCACCGCGATGACGGCGAAGATCGCCGGCAAGCCCTTCGATACGTTCTCCATCGGCGTCAAGGACCAGGATCTCTCGGAGCTGCCCTGGGCCGAGATCGTCGCGAAGCAGTACGGCCTCAACTGGATCCACGAGATCGCCGAGCCCGACGTCATCGGCACGATCCCCGAGATGATCCACCACATGGACGAGCCCGCCGACCCGTTCGGCGTCGGCGTCTTCCTCGTCTCGCGCCTCGCCGCGAAGCACGACAAGGTCGTCCTCTCCGGCGACGGCGGCGACGAGAACTTCGCCGGCTACGACCGCTTCGCCGGCCAGAAGCTCGCCCGTCTCTACGGCCTCGTCCCCGGCTTCCTCCGCCGCGGCGTCCTGGGGCCGATGATCGGCCTCGTCCCCGAGTCCTTCGGCTACAAGAGCCTCGCCGGCAAGCTCCGCTGGCTCAACGACGTCGGCGGCCACGCCCGCAGCGACGGCGAGGCCTATGCGCGCTCGATGTCCGTCCTGCGCTTCACGCAGGAGGAGAAGGAGCGGCTCTTCACCGACAAGGCCAAGGCGCAGATCGGCAACGCCGACTCCGTCGGCAAGATCCTCGCGTTCTTCGAGGACGGCTCCGCGACCGAGCACCTCGACAAGATGCTCTACACGGACCTCATGACGCGCATGCCCGACCAGCTCCTCGCGATCTCCGACCGCATGAGCATGGCGCACTCGATCGAGATCCGTCCGCCGCTCATCGACTACAAGGTCACCGAGTTCGCGGCGTCGCTCCCGTGCAACCTCAAGCTCAAGGGGCGCGACCGCGGCCTCAAGTGGCTCCTGCGCCAGGTCGCCGCGCGCTACCTTCCGCGCGAGCTCATCGACCGCAAGAAGCAGGGCTTCGGCTTCCCGATCGCGCGCTGGCTGCGCGGCGACCTCAAGGACTTCCAGCTCAAGCTGTTCAAGCAGTCGCGCTTCGTCGAGCTCGGGCTCTTCAACCAGGAGGCTATCGACCGCCTCGTCGCCGAGCACGTCGGCGGCAAGGCCGACCACAACTTCCGCCTGTGGATGCTCATCAACCTCGAGATCTGGCACCGCCAGTGCATCGAGGGCAAGTCCGCCGGCGAGATGAAGGACTTCATCGCCTCGCTGCGGTAGCGGCCGCTCGCCGCGCGTCCGCCATGCCCGCCGGGACGGCGGGCGCTACCGGTCCGGCGGCGGCGGGTCGGCCTCGATCGTGCGGTCGTCGGGCCCCGGACCGATCGAGAAGCGGACGCGGATCGCGCCGGGGGGGAGGCGCCCCTCGGCGCGCTCGGGCCATTCGACGGCCATCGGGTCGCCGGAGTCGAGGTAGTCGTCCCAGCCGATCGTGTCGAGCTCGTCGGGTCCGGAGAGCCGGTAGAGGTCGAGGTGGAGGAACCGGCGGCCGGAGGATTCGTCGCGGTATTCGTTGGCGATCGCGAAGGTGGGCGAGGAAACGGCCGCCCGGATGCCGAGGCCGTCGCAGAGCCCCTGGACGAAGCACGTCTTCCCCGCGCCGAGGTCTCCCTCCAGCGCGTAGAAGGCGCGCGGTCCGAAGGACTGCGCGAGCTCGCGCGCGAAGTCCTGCGTTCCGCGCACGCCGTGGACGGCGCGGACGTGAGGGCGGCGTTCCCCGTCCATGGACTAGTCGCCCTTTTCCTCGTCCCGCGAATCCGGGCGGCCGGCGTCGCGGTCGCGCCGGCCGCGGAGCGCGGCCAGGACGCCCGCCGCGGCCAGCGCGGCGAGGCAGAGCAGGATGATCGCGATGCCCAGGGAGGAGGATCGTCCGGGGGGCGCGGGCTCCGAGACGAGGGCGGAGAGAAGGGCGAGGGGCGTTTCCATGCCGCCCGAGACTACCCTCCGCGCCGCCGCTTGTCAAGCCGCTTGACGCGAGCGCGGGTTTCCCGTATACTCCCCCGCAACGAACGCGAACCGCGTCCGGTTTGCCCCTTTTTGCGAAAATCCGGAATCGACCCATGAGCGAAGAACCCGAACAGCCCGTCGAGGAAGTCCAGACGACGGAGGAGATGGACGAAAGCGAGCGCGCCTACCGCGAAATGCAGAAGCTCTTCGAGGAGCTTTCGTTCCGCGAGCGCTGGCGCCGGATGATGGCCGGCCTCAAGATGCCGAAGGACACCGGCGAATACAAGTTCGCCAAGCTCCAGCTGCAGCGCCTCTCCGGCCCCGCCGTCGCGATCGCCGTCCCGCTGATCACGGTGATCATCCTGCTCCTCCTGCCGCGCCGCGAGGCGCCGCCGCCCGTCACGGCCGCGGTCGAGATCGTCGAGCCGCCGGAGGACATCGACATCGAGGAGCCGCCGCCGGATCCGCCGGAGCCGCCGGATATGCTGGAGCCCCAGGACAGCGACATCGACGGCCCGGTGGGCGACATCACGCCCGTCGAGCAGCCCGCCGAGGTCTCCAACGAGCCCGTCTCCGCCAAGCCCGCCGAGATGACGACGGTGGCGAACGTGAAGTCCCCGATCGTGATGCCCGGCATCATGGCGAGCCGCAACCCCGGCCAGCGCGGCCGCGCCCTCGGCAAATGGGGCGCCGGCGGCGGCGACGCGACGGTGATGCGCGCCCTGCGCTGGCTCAAGATGCAGCAGAAGACCGACGGCTCGTGGGGCGACGAGAGCCAGTTCCGCACGGCCCTCACCGGCATGGCGATCCTCACGTATCTGGCGCACAACGAGACGCCCGCGCCGGACACCGAGTTCGGCCCGACGGTCGAGCGCGCGATCCGCTTCCTCTGCGACAGCCTAGGCAGCGGCGAATACTTCCGCGACAAGGACGGCAACAACTACTCCCACCCGATCGGCGTCTACGCGCTCGGCGAGGCCTACGCGATGACGAAGAACCCGCTCGTGAAGAGCGCGGTCGAGCGCGCCGTGCAGCCCCTCATCCGCGGCCAGAACGCCAACAACGGCTGGGAATACAAGATGGCCCAGACGGCCCGCACCGACAACTCCTACTCCGGCTGGTGCGCGCAGGCGATCAAGGCCGTCCATGCCTCCGGTGCCCAGGCGCCCGGCCTCGACGAGTGCTACGAGAAGGCGAAGCACGCGTTCGACTGCGTCTACCGCGAGAGCCAGTTCTACTACCAGAACACCGGCGAGGGCCCCAACGGGCACCCGGCCGAGACGCCGATCGCGACGCTCTGCATGCAGCTGCTGGAGCAATACAACGACCCGAAGGTCAAGTCCGCGATGTCGTTCATGGACGCGTGCACCTACGACTTCTCGCAGTGGGAGAACCAGCCGTGGGGCAACAGCGGCGCGAACCCCTCGCCGGTCTACTACTGGTACTACCTCACGCAGGCCAAGTTCCAGGTCGGCGGCGCAACGTTCGGCGCGTGGAACAAGCTGTTCCTGCCCGAGCTCCAGAAGCGCCAGCAGATCATCAAGGGCGAGGGCGGCGCGTCCGGCTACCAGGACCTCACGGGCAAGTATCGCGACATCGGCTGGTGGGACAGCCCGTCCCGCGGCGAGGCCTACCGTAGCAACAAGGGCGGCCTGCCCTGCACGTGGTGGCAGGGCGGACAGGAGACGCAGGGCTCGACCTCGCTCGACTGCCGCATCATGGACACCACGCTCTGCGCGCTTCAGCTGATGGTCTACTACCGCTTCCTGCCGACCTCCCAGGCCGTGGATCCCGGCGCCGCGGGCGCGGACGTGCTCAGCAAGCCCGTCGTCAAGAAGAGCGACGACGTGAAGGTCCAGGTCACCCGCCGCAAGAGCAACTAGGTCGAATGGTCGCACCGTCGCACCGTCACACCATGTGACCGTGTGACCGTGTGACCGTGTGACCGTGTGACCGTTCTACCGATGGACGAACCCGATTTGTCGGTGGACCTCGGCGGCCTCCGGATGAAGAATCCGGTCACGGTCGCCTCGGGGACGTTCGGATTCGGCCGCGAATACGCGGAGTGGATCGACCTGACGAAGCTCGGCGCGGTCACGTGCAAGGGCGTGCGGCTCGACCCGTGCCCGGGCAACCCGCAGCCGCGCGTCACGGAGGTCCGCGGCGGCGTCCTCAACGCGATTGGACTGCAGGGGCCCGGCGTCGAGGGACTCGCCCGCGAGGGTCTGCCGTTCCTGCACGCGCTCGGCGTCCCGGCGATCTGCAACGTCTGGGGCCGCTCCGTCGGGGAATACGCCGAGGTCGCGCGCCGGCTCTCCGCCGAGCCGGGCTGCTCGGCGATCGAGCTCAACGTCTCGTGCCCCAACGTCCACGAGGGCGGTGCCGCGTTCGGCACCGACCCGCGGACGCTCGCCGCCGTCGTGCGCGCCGCGCGCGCGGCGACGAGGATGCCGCTCTTCGTCAAGCTCGCGCCGAACGTCCCGGACGTCGTCCCGTTCGCGCGCGCGGCCGAATCCGAGGGCGCGGACGCGCTCTCGATCAGCAACACGATCCCCGCGATGCTGATCGACGTCGAGCGCCGCCGCCCGTTCCTCGCGAACGTCCAGGGCGGGCTCTCCGGCCCGGCGCTGCATCCGGTCGCCGTGCGGCTCGTCTGGCAGGCCGCCTCCGCCGTGAGGATCCCGATCCTCGGCATGGGCGGCATCGTCGAGCCGGCCGACGCGATCGAGTTCCTGTGCGCGGGCGCGACGGCGGTCGCGGTCGGCACGGCGAACTTCGTCGACCCCGCCACGCCGCTGCGCGTCATCGACGGCATCCGCGACTACATGGCGCGCCACAACCTCGCGCGCGTCTCCGACATCGCCATCCCGCGCTAGCGCGCGTCGGCGGGCGCCGGGCCCGCGCGGAGCGGCTCGATGTCGGCCTGCTTCGCGGCGAAGCCGTCGTGCAGCGCGACCTCGTCGATCTGCCCGCCGAAGTAGCCGCCGGGCGCGATCTCGGAGCGCTTGCCCTTGCCGGGCGCGGCCGCGCCGACCTGGAGAGCCGCGCTGGACTCCAGGGCGGCCCCCCAGCCGATGATGTCGTCGAAGAGCGGCTCGGCGGCGCGCCCGGTCTCCGGGACGATCCACACGCGGAAGCGGTTGCTCGCCTGCCCGAACGGATCCTTGTCCGGCAGATGCGCGATCACGACGAGATGCCACTTGTTCGGCTCCCACCGGAACGGCTTGCCCTCCTTCGCGTAGCGCTTGCCCTTGGCGTCCTGCGCCGCGACGTGCGGCGCGCCCTTCGCGTCGAGCCACACCTGCCACCCGAAGTCGCCCGTCTTGGAGTCCGGCGCGCCGCCCGCGAGGACGCACGCCTGCTTGGACGAGAGCCGCGGGTTCCGCATCCACATCGCGAGCGTCCACTCCCGGCGGAAGAAGTTCTCCGGAAGCGGCCCCGAAAGCACGAAGCTCCCCTCCGAGCCGAAGCCGTCGAACGCCTTGGTCCCGTTCTTCCGCCCCGGCGCGCCGCCGCGGACGCGGTCCTTCGCGGTGCCGTCCCGCTTCTCGTTCGAGGAATCCCTCGCGATCGGCGCCTTGCCGGCCTCCTCGAACTCCCAGCGCAGCAGGACCTTGCCGCCGGAGGCGCCGCCGCCGGCCTCCGCCGCGACGGGCCCGCCGACGAACGCCGCGCGCGATTGGGCGAGCTCGTCCGCCGAGAGAGCGCGCGGCCAGAACGAGATCTCGTCGACGAGCGCCGTCGGGCCGAGCGCGCCGGCCGGCGCCGCCTTCGGGTGCCGGCCCCTCGCGCCGCCGCCGACCTGGAGCCGCACCGCCGCGGGCGCGCGGGCGCCGTTGCGGAAGACGCGGTCGAGGACCGGCTCGCCGACCGGCTCGCCCGCGGGCGCGAGCCAGACGCGGTAGTGGTCGTCCCACGTGGGATCGTCCTTCTTCGACTCGAGCGCCCGGGAGACCGCGACGTGATACCACGTCCCGCGCTTCCAGGCGAAGCCCTCCTTCCGCTCGACGTCCGTCGCGCCCTTCGAGTCCTGGACGCCGAGGCAGACCGCTCCGCTGCGCTCGATCCAGAGCTGCCACGGAACCTCCTTCCCCTCCCCCGCCCCGCGCGCGACGAGCGCCACGCGGTTCGTGAGCGGCATCGGGTCGCGCAGGAAGCACTGGAACGTCCACTGCCGCGGCGTCTCCGGGCGGCCCTTCGCGTCGACGGGAAGCACGGCCGAGAAATGGCTCCCCTCGTCGGCGAACGCGCCGACCGCCGTGCCGCTCGGGCTCTTCGCGCCGCCGCGGACTCCGCCGGCGGGCTCGCCCGCGCGGCCCTTGCCGGTCGCGTCCGCGAGCGCCGGCACGGCGCCCTTCTCGTCGCAATGCCACAGCAGGTCCGGCCCCGCCGGCGGCGGCTTCGGCCCGCGCGGCCCGCGCGCGGCCTCCGCACGCGGCGAAACGGCGAGGACCAGAACGATGGCTGCGGTCGCGAGGGGTCTCATTGAGGGAATCTCCGAAAGGGTGGCTGGGGTTTGCCTTTTATCCTACCACAACCGCGAGCCGCACGCCACCCGACCTCTGTGTGCATCTCCCACGTCCGCTCCGGCTTCGCCGTCCGGTCCGAGTCACGGCTCCGGGCATGCTCTGGACGGCGGTGTCGAAATCCAATTACACCGTGTGTGATTTTCATGTATTTATCCGCTCTGCAAGCGTAGATATTGCTAAAAATCACACACGGTGAAATTGCAGCGCGACCCGCCGTCAGAGGTTTTCCGACCGTGTTGCAGATTCGCAGAACGGGAGGCGGAGGGCGGGGCGCCATGGACTCACGCAGGATTCCGCCCCCTCCTGCGATAGCGTGGCGGAGCGCGCGTTCCGCCGTGCGCACCCCGCCACGACCGGGGTGCGTTCCGCAGAATGCACTTCGCGGGCCCGGCTCTTCCAAAACCGACGATTTTTCGCTCTTTTTCCTCGTTCCGCGCGTTTGGCACGCTCTCTGCTCTCCCGCTTATGAGCTTTCTCGCAAGCATACTCGCTCAGCACTCAGCATTCAGCATTCAGCACTCAGCATTCAGCATTCAGCATTCCCACTTAACCCCAAACCATACCAATCCATGAAACTCCGTCTCCTCCCCGTTCTCGCCGCGCTCGCGGCGATGCCCGTCCTCGCGCAGGATCCCGCCGCGCCGGAGTCCGCCACGAACGCCGTCCCGGCCGAGGCCGCCGAGGCCGTCCCCGCCTCCGCCGAGGCGCCGGACCAGACCGCCCTCGAGGAATGGACGCACTACATCCGCCAGGGCGGCAAGACGATGTGGTTCATCGGCCTGCTGTCCGTCCTCGGCCTCGGCTGCGCGCTGGAGCGCCTGCTCTGCCTGCGCCGCTCGCGCATCGTCCCGGACGGCCTCTCCGCGGATGTCGTCCGGCTCTGGAACGACGGCGCGTTCGACGAGATCGGCTACCGCTGCGCGAAGAGCCGCAGCGCGCTCGCCCGCGTCGTCGAGACGATGCTCGAATACAAGGGCAGCAAGGACGTGCTCGAAGTGAAGGCGTTCGCCGAGGACAAGGCCGGGCGCGAACTCCGCCTCGAGGGCCGCAAGGCCGCAATGCTCGCCACGGTCGCCACGCTCGCGCCGCTGCTCGGCCTCTTCGGCACCGTCCTCGGCCTGCTCGAGGCGTTCGGCACCGTCGCCGCGATGGGCGAGATGGGCGACGCCTCGGTCCTCGCCGACTCGATCGGCAAGGCGCTCGTCACGACCGTCGCCGGCCTCGCCGTCGCGATGCCCGCGCTCTTCGTCCACCAGATCGTCCGCAACCGCCTCTCGCTCTACTCGGTCATCCTCGAGGACGAGATCGCGGGCCTCGTCCAGCGCACCGTCGGCGCGAAGCGCTAGCCCGGAGGTTCCGCCATGGCCATCCGCCAAGAAGACGAATCCGCCGTCGAGGTGCAGCTCACGCCGCTCATCGACTGCGTGTTCCTGCTGCTCATCTTCTTCCTCGTCTCGTCCCAGCTCAAGAAGGTCGAGAAGCGCCTCGAGGTCGACCTCCCGCGCGCCCACGTCGTGAAGACCTACAAGCAAACGCCGGACATCATCTCGGTCGGCGTCAACGCCCGCGGCAGCCTCTTCGTGAACGCCCGCGCCGTCGGCTCGGGCGGCCTCCTCGACGCCCTCCGCGAGGCGAAGGCCGCCGCGCCCGGCCGCCGCGTCGTGATCGACGGCGACGTGCACGCGCCGTTCCGCGCCGTCGTCCAGGCGCTCGACGCCTGCGCGATGCAGGGCCTCGAGGTCGCCGGCATCCACACCGCCGAAGGCATCCCCGACCATGATTGAGGTCCGCCGCCACAATCCCGGCTGGGAGGTGCTCTCCTTCCTGATGCACCTGGCGATCTTCGCCGCGCTGGTGCTCTGCACGCCCGTCCGCAAGCTCATCCTCCCGGAGCGCCCGCAGGAGCCGCCGGCCGTCGAGCAGATGCCGGCGGAAAAGATCGAGAAGCTCGACGAGAAGCTCGCCGAGGCCCGCTCGCGCGAGCTCCAGCGCGACCTCACGACGCTTCAGACCGTCCTCAACGACATGGAGGTCGTCCGCGACCAGCTCCGCCAGGACTTCGACGACGTCGTGAAGGACCTCGCCGACGACGCCAAGGACGAGCTCAAGAAGGCCGTCGAGGAGGCGAAGGAGCGCCAGAAGGAGGCCCTCAAGGAGCAGGACGAGGCGCAGAAGAACGTCGACAAGCTCGCCGAGGCCGAGAAACAGGACCTCGCCCAGTCCGCGCAGAAGGTCGAGCAGGCCGCCCACGACCTCTACTGGCAGGACTTCATGGACGTCGCCGCCGCCCAGGCCAACGCCCAGAACGCCCTCGACCGCGTCCAGACTTCCGCCGCCTTCGCCGGCTACGAGAAGATCGCCGAGGCCGCCAAGGAGCTGCGCGACGCCCAGATTGCCGCCGCGCGCACGCAGGCCGCCGAGGCCGAGAAGATCCTCGAGCCGACCGAGAAGATCGCCTCCTTCCAGCAGGCCGCCAAGGACAAGGCCGAAGCCGAGAAGAAGGCCGAGGAGGAGAAGAGGACCGAGGCGTCCGAACGCGAGAAGAAGGACAAGGCCGAGGCCGAGCAGAAGCAGGCCCAGCAGAGGAAGGACGAGGCCGAGCAGCGCCGCACCGTCGCCGAGCGCGAGCACAACCAGGCCGAGGACCGCCGCAATCAGGCCAACAACGAAAAGAGCGCCGCCGAGAACGAGAAGCGCCAGGCCGAGAACCGCAAGCGCGACGCCGAGAACCGCGCGCGCCAGGCCCAGAACGAGGAGAACCAGGCCAAGGGCCGCGAGCAGCAGGCCGCCCGCGAGGAGCAGTCCGCCAAGGACCGCGGCCAGAAGGCCGAGAACGAGCGCAAGTCCGCCGAGGAGCGCCGCGACAAGGCCGAACAGGACCAGCGGCAGGCGCACGACAAGGCCGAGCAGGCCGCGCGCGAACAGCAGGACGCCAAGAACCGCGGCGACCAGAAGGCCGAGCAGGCCGCGAAGGGCGCGAAGGAGCAGGCCCAGCGCGAGGAGAAGCAGGCGCAGGACCGCCGCAACCAGGCCGAGCGCGAGCGCGCCCAGGCCGAGCAGCGCAAGGGCCAGGCCGAGCGCGAGGAGAACCAGGCCCGCGAGCGCAAGGAGCGCGCGCAGGGAGACGCGAAGCAGGCCGCCGAGCGCCGCGACGAGCAGAACCGCAACGCCGCCTCCGAGAACGAAAAGGCGCAGCAGGCCGACCAGAAGGCCAAGGCCGCGCAGGAGAAGTCCGCCGTCGCCGAGCGCGAGCGCGGCGAGGCGCAGAAGCGCATGGACCAGGCGCGCAACGAGCGCGACCGCGCCGAGAACGAACGCCGCGCCGCCGAGAACCGCGCGAACGAGGCGAACCACCGCAATCTGGGCGCCGCCGACCGCGCCAAGGAGCAGCAGCGCGCCGCCGAGAACGCGCAGAAGCGGATGGACGAGGCCCGGAGGACCGCGCAGGCGCTCGACGCCAACGCGCAGCGCCAGCGCCAGCAGCGCGCCCGCGACGCCCAGCAGAAGGTCCTCGACGCGATGGCCAAGCTCGACGCCGCCATCGAGAGCGACGTCGCCGTCCCGAAGAGCCACGTCCCCGAGACGCTCGAGGCGAGCGAGCTCGCGACGCACAACACCTCCGACCTCTCCATCTCCGAGGCCTACGAGATGGCGCGGCAGATCGAGGAGGCCGTCACCGAAACCTACCGCGAGGTCGTCGCCGCCTCCACCGCGATCGAGCAGAGCCTGCCGCTCGAGGAGGCCGAGCGCCTCACCGACGTCGCCAAGCCCGTGCGCGAGGACATCGACGCGGAGCTGCTCGACGGCAAGGCGCGCACCGCCGAGCAGCTCGCCGCGCAGAAGGAGGCGCGCTACAACGCCGTCCGCGAGACCGAGAACATGGTCGACGCGTCGATGGCGATGATGGAGGAGGCGTTCCGCCTCTCCGGCTTCGAGGATGGCGGCGACTTCCGCGACCGGAGCCAGCGCATCGCGGAGGGGCTCAAGTGGCTCAAGCGCGGCGACCTCGCCGGGCACGGCGAAGGCGAGCGCGCCGAGAAGTTCCACGCCCTCGCGGGCCTCTCGATGCAGATCGAGCGCCTCGCCGCCGAGGACCGCGGCGCGCGCGCCAAGGACCTGCGCGGCGTCACGATCGGCGGCCTCTCGCAGTCGGGCGCGGGCAGCAAGGACGAGAACTACCGCCGCATCGGCGGCCGGGGAGGCGAATACGTCGGACAGCCGGAATCGCGCAAGGACGCCGGCACCGGCGAAGACCTGCTGCCGGGCAACGTCCTGGCGGTCGACGAAACCTCCCGCGGGATGCCGGGCGGGTGGATGTACCTGGAGAGCTGGTGGATCATCGGGCCGTTCCCGAACCCGGACCGCGTGAACATCACGCGCAAGTTTCCGCCGGAGTCGGTGATCGACCTCGACGCCGCCTACGAGGGCGCGGGCGGGCTCGTGAAGTGGCAGTTCTCGCAGGCGCGGACGCCGTTCCCGAGCGACAAGCCCAACCGCCACCGCTCCGAGGTGATCCCGCCGAACCGGCGCGAGTTCGCGATCTGGTACGGCTACACCATCCTGCGCGTCGACCGCGAGTGCGACGTGTGGCTGGCGGCCGGCTCCGACGACCGGTCCGACGTGTGGGTGAACGGGATGAAGGTGTGGGCGAGCGGCAACAACCGCAAGGTGTGGACCATCGACGAGGGATTCCGCCGCATCCACCTGCAGAAGGGCGCAAACGCCGTCCTCGTGCGCCTCGAGAACGGCCCCGGCCCCACGAGCTTCTCCGTCTGCGTCTCCCCGCACGACACCCCGCCGCCGCTGTAGCCCGGCCGACGGCACGACGCGTCGATCCGCCCGTGAAGAACCTCTACGTCCACGTCCCCTTCTGCGTCTCGAAGTGCCGCTACTGCGCGTTCGCCTCCGAGGCCGGGGCCGGGGCGGAAGACCTGCGGGACTTCGTCCGGCTCCTTCCCCGCGAACTCGCCCTGCGCGGCGTCGCGGACGACCGCCCCGCCACGATCTACCTCGGCGGCGGAACGCCCTCGATCCTCGGCCCGGAGGGAATCGCCGCCCTCCTCGGCTCCCTCCCCTCCCCCGCCCCGGGCGCGGAAGTCTCGGTCGAGGTCAACCCCGGAGACGCCACCCCCGCCCTCGCCGCAACGCTCCGCGCGGCGGGCGTCACGCGCGTCTCGGTCGGCGCCCAGTCCTTCTCCGACCGCGCCCTCGCGTGGCTCGGCCGCCGCCACGACGCGGCCCGGATCCGCGAGGCCTTCGCCTCGTTCCGGGCCGCCGGGATCCCGTCGATCTCGCTCGACCTCATCGCCGCGATCCCCGGCGCCCCGCCCGGCGAATTCGCCGCCTCCCTCCGCGAGGCGATCGCCCTTGCGCCGGACCACGCGAGCGTCTACCCGCTCTCGGTCGAGCCCGGAACGCCGCTCGCGCGCGCCGGCGTCGCGCCGCCCTCCGGGGAGGAGGCCCTCGCCGCCGTCGCCGAGGCCGAGGCCGCGCTCGCCGCCGCCGGCTACGCGCGCTACGAGATCTCCAACTACGCGCGCCCCGGCTCCGAATGCCGCCACAATCTCGCCGTCTGGCGCGGAGAGGACTACACGGGCGTCGGCCCGGCGGCCCATTCGCGCAAAGGGTTCGCGCGCCGCGCGAACGCGCCGTCGTTCGCCGCCTGGCGCGCCGCGCTCGAGGCCGGGCGCCTCCCGCCCGCCGAGGTCGAGGATCTCTCCCCGGACGCGGACGATTCCGAACGCTTCGCCACGCGCATCCGGCTCGCGCGGTGGCGGGGTCCGGACCCCGCCGCGCCGTCGGGCCGCCGTCGTCTCGCCGCGCTCGCGGCGCTCGCGCGCGAGGGACTCGCCGCGCCGCTCGGCGGCGGCGACTGGACGCTAACCGCCCGCGGCCGCGAGGTGGCGGATTCCGTCATGGCCGAACTGGCCTGACCGGGTTGCCTCGCCGGTCCGCTTCTGCTATTCTTGGCCCGCGTGCGGCATTCCGCCTCTGCGCGACCGGAGGCGCCGACTGACGCGGAACCGGCCCGCTCCGCGCGAGCGACCGCCGCGCGGAGGCGCCGGAGCGCCGAACCCGCGTCCATGCCCGGAAAGACCCGCCAATCGAACTTCGAGCTCCTGCGGCTCCTCTCGATGCTCGCGATCGTCGCGGGGCATCTCTTCACGGAGGGACACCTCATCGCGCACGCGACGCCCGGGTCGCTCCTGCCGTGCCTGCTCCTGGGAAGCGGCGCCCGCGTCGCGACGAACCTCTTCGTCCTGCTCGGGTGCTGGTTCCTCGTCGGCTCGACGCTCCCCGGCGCGCCGGACTTCGCGCCGGGCCGGCGCTGGTGGCGGCTGCATTTCACGGTGCTCTGCTGGGCGGCCCCGCTCACGGTCGTCGCGCTCGCAATGGGCGCACACCCGGGCCTGAAGGATACGCTGCGCGGCTTCCTGCCGTTCGTCGGGAGGCCGCTCTGGTTCGCCTCGGCGTGGATGTCGCTGCTACTGCTCGTCCCGTTCCTGCGCCACGCGCTCGCGCTCCCGGCGCGCCGGCTCGGCGCGCTCGTCGCCGTGGGCGGCCTCCTCCTCGTCTTCAACTCCACGCTCGCCGACTTCCGCGAGGGCTACCTCACGGACACGTTCTGGTTCGTCTGGGCCTACCTCTTCCTCGGCTGGTTCCGCCTGTGCGCGCCGGCGCGGCTGCGGCGCGTGCCGGCCGCGGCCGCGCTCGCCGCGGGCCTCGCGCTCTACGCGGCGCTCGTCCTGCCCGAGTGGTGGGCCCGCGCGCACATCGCCTCGCACCCCGCCGCGCCCGCGGTGCACGCGCTCGCGCAGCGGTTCCTCGACGACCTCAAGTGCGCGCCGAACTTCCTCTGCGCCCTCGCGCTCTTCCTGTTCTTCGCGCGGATCGACCTCGGATCCGTCCGGTGGATCAACGCCGCCGCGCGCCCGGCCTTCGCGGTCTACGTGGCGCACCAGACGCCGGCCTTCTGGCCGGTGCTGTGGCCGCGCATCGTGCGCACGCCGGAATGGTGGGGCCAGGCCTGGACGCCGCTCGCCGCGATCGGCGCGACGCTCGCGGTCTACGCCGCCGTCGCGCTCGTCGAGACGGCGCGCCTGCGCCTCCTCGAGCCGCGCTGGACGCGGACGCGCGCCTTCGCGGCGCTCGCCCGCGCGGTCGACCGGCTCTGCGGCGCGCGGTAGCGGCGGCCGCGGGCTACGGCCACATCGGCAGGTCCGGAAGGCCGCCGGCGCCGTGGACCGTGAGCGGCGCCCGCGCCTCGATCTCGCGCGCGTTGCGGACGATGTCCTCCGGCGTGAGATCCCGGTCGCGCGCGACGGTCTTCGGGTTGCCGTGGAAGTCGAGCTCGTAGTTGAACGCGTCCGCGTAGCCGATCGCGTCGAGGCCGTCCGCCAGCGCCCGCCAGTCGATCCTCCCCTCGCCGGGGAGCCAGTGGCGCTCGTTCGCGAAGTCGTAGTCCGAGACGTGCGTCGTGGCGATCAGCGGGCCGAGGGCGGCGAGGAAGTCCGCGTGCGATTCGCCGAGCAGGTGGTTCGTGTCGAAGCAGACGCGCAGGCGCGGATCGACGGCGACGATCTCCGCCAGCTCCGCGGCGCGGTTGCCGAGGCAGGAGCGCGGGAGGTTCTCGACGCAGATCGTGACGCCCTCCTCCGCGCCGACCTCCGCGAGCGCGGCCATCGACTCCTTCGAGCGCGCGAGGCGCTCGGCGCGGTCGGCGTCCGCCACGGGCTCCAGGCCGGGATGGACGACGGCGATGCGCGCGCCCATCGACGCGGCGATCCCCACGTAGCGCGCGTGCAGCTCCGCGGTGCGGCGGCGGACCGCGGGGTCGAGCGCGGCGGGATCGACCGTCTCCTCCGTGTAGAACGGCAGGTGGAACGAGCGGATCGCGACGCCGGCGTCGCGCGCATGGACGGCGAAGGCGGCGTAGGGGAAGCCCGCGTATTCGCGCCCGGGCATCGAGATCTCGGCGCAGGCGACGCCCGCGCGGGCGAACGATTCGAGAAGCGCCGCGTCCGGATGCGGGACGCAGCTGGTGGAGAGGGAGACGGGACGGGTGATCATGACGGGGCGAATCCTAGCAGAAGCCCCCGCCGGAGTCACGATAATTCGCACTGGCGGCGGCAAAACGCGATATTTTCTTGCATTCGGAGGGCCGAACGTGCTAGTATGCGCCCTAACGCGTCGCGGCCAAGGCCCCTGCGGGCCGGTCGGGCGACCCTTTCCCAACACACAAACCACAAACCAGAAAGGCATACCATGGCCGACAAGTTCCCCAAGACCAAAGTGCGGATCGTCCGCTACCTCGCCGACAAGACCGACCTCACGCAGGCCCAGGTCGCGTCCGTTCTCGAGCAGCTCGCCAAGCTCGCCTACGCGGGCGCCAAGGAGAAGGGCGGATTCCCCGTCCCCGGCCTCGGCAAGGTCTCGATGATCCAGCGCAAGGCGCGCATGGGCTTCAACCCCAAGACGCAGGAGAAGATCCAGATCCCCGCCAAGACGGTCGTCAAGTTCCGCCTCTCCAAGACGGCGAAGGACGCCATCCTCGCGAAGTAGCCGGCAGACTCCGGTTTTCCGTCCGGGACGCCGCGGCGCACGCCGCGGCGTCCCTCTTTTTTTTTTTCGCGGACGCTACCGGACCGCGGGTCCGGCAAGGTCCACGCCGCGGAGCTTCGCGATGAGGACGCCGTAGTTGACGATCGGCACGCCGGCGGCCGCGCAGTCGGAAATGCGGCGGCGCATCTCGCGGCGCGAGAGCATGCAGCCGCCGCAGTGGACGACGAGCGCGTAGCGCGCGAGCTCCTCGCGCGACGCCGGCCAGCCGCGCCCGCTCGTGGTCTCGAAGACGAAGGACTTCTTCGCGTAGGCCTCGAGCCAGCGCGGGATCTTCTGCGTCCCGATGTCGCCGCACTGGCGCCGGTGCGTGCAGCCCTCGCTCACGAGGATGCGGGCCCCCTCCGGGAGGGCGTCGACCGCCGCCGCGCCGGCGGCGAGCGCCCCGTAGTCGCCCTTGTAGCGCGCGAAGAGGATCGAGAAGCTCGTGAGCGGGACGCCCCGCGGCACGATCGCGCGGACCTCGGCGAAGACCTGCGAGTCGGTCACGACGAGCTTCGGCGGCGACGCGAGCGAGGCCAGGACGCCCGCCAGCTGCGGCACCTGGGCGACGACCGCCGTCGCGTGCGCGTCGAGGATGTCGCGGATCGTCTGCTGCTGCGGGAGGATGAGGCGGCCCTTCGGCGCGGCGGAGTCCACGGGGACGACGAGCACCACGACGTCGCCCGGCGCGAGCCGGTCGCCCACGAGCCGCTGCGAGGCGGGCTCGTCGAGCTTCGTCGCGGCGATCGCGTCGCGCAGCGCGGCGACGCCTTCGCCCGTCGCGGCCGAGACGGCGAACGTCGGCGCGGCGGAGGCCGCGGCGACCTCCGCGACGCGCTCCGGCGGCGCCGGCGTCGCGTCGGCCTTGTTGAGCGCGACGAGGAACGCGACGCCCGCCGCGCGCAGCTCCTCCGCGAGCGCGCGCTCGGCCGGGCCGAAGCCCGCGGCGCCGTCCGTCACGACGACGGCGATGTCGGCCGCGCGCAGCTCCTCGCGGGCGCGGCCGGCGCGAAGGGCGCCGATTCCGGCCTGGTCGTCGTCGAGCCCCGCGGTGTCGACGAGCAGGCACGGCCCGAGCGGCAGCAGCTCCATCGCCTTGCGGACGGGGTCGGCGGTCGTCCCCGGAACGGCGGAGACGATCGAGACGGGCTGCCCCGCGATCGCGTTCACGAGCGAGGACTTGCCGGCGTTGCGCCGGCCGAGGAAGGCGATGCGCACGCGCTCGCCGGAGGGGGTCTGGTTGAGGTCGTTCATGTCGGGGGTTCCTCCCTTCGGAGGCGGTCGGAGAACGCGGCCGCCGCGGCGGGATCGGGCGCGGGGACGTAGCGGAGCGCCTCGTAGGCGCCGACGACGGCGCGGAGGCGCGCGGCGGCGTCCGGCGCGAGGCCGGGCGCGACGCGCGCGGCCCAGTCGGACCAGGGCTCGTCGGGGCGGCGCCCCGGCGCGCGCGGCGCGAGGCGCGGGGCGGCGCGGCGCATCGCGGCGCGCAGGCGCCGGCGGAGGCGCTCCGCCTCGGGGAGCCGAGCGAGGCGCCGGCGGCGCAGCAGGAGGAGCGCCGCGGCGGCGGCAAGGAGCGCCGCGGCGCCGGGCGGGGAGAGGGCGGCGTCGCGCGCGGCGGAGAAGGTCGCCGTGCCGGCGAGGGCGACGTAGACGAGCGGGTTGTGCGCCGTGAGGAGCGCCTGGAAGCGCGCCCAGAGGTCGGAGAGGGCGTCGCGCAGCAGGCGGAAGAACGGCGGAAGCGGCCAGGGGGAGGCGTCTTCGGAGGCGACCGGGGTGGCGTCGACGAGGACCCAGGCGCCGCGGTCGCGGTCCCAGGCCTCGACCCAGGCGTGCGCGTCGCGCTGGCGCGCGATCCACGCGCCGGTCCACGGATGGCGCTCGGAGCAGAAGAAGCCGCCGACGACGCGCGCCGGGATGCCGCGGTCCGCGAGCAGGAGGGCGGTCGCCGTCGCGAAGAGCGTGCAGTGCCCCTTGCGCGCCTCCATGAAGCCCGCCAGCGCCTTCTCCCCCGAGCCGTAGCGCGTCTCGGTGGAGTAGAGGAAGCCGTCGCGGAAGTGCGCGGCGACGGCGACGATCGCGTCGAGGTCGTTCGTGGAGGAGGCGAGGCCCGGCACCGTGGCGGCCCACGCGGCGAGGTTCGTCGCGAGCGGCGAGCCGGGCGCGGCGGGCGCAGGGGACGGCAGCGGGGGCGGGTCGGGCGCGTAGGGCGCGAAGCCCGCGCCGAGCGGGGCGCCCAGGTCGTAGGAGAGCGGCACGGAGCCGTCGGAGCAGGCGAGGACGCCGCCCGGCGCGAGCGTGAAGGCGCCGCCGTCGGGGTCGTCCGCCTCGAGCCATGCGGCCTTCGCGGGAAACGGGACGGAGAGCAGCAGGCCGGGCGCCTCGACGCGGACGGTCCAGCGTCCGAGCCCCGCCTCCGGCGCGCCCGCGCCGCCGGGCAGCGGGTGGCGCGGCGGAAAACGGTCGCCGCGCGGGTTGTCGCCGGCGACGAGATCGCGGCCCTTCGCGCCCGGCGCGGCGCGCCAGACGCCGTTCGTGAAGACGGCGTAGACCGACCCGCGCAGGTAGCCGGGCGGCTCGGGCGCGAGGATCGAGAGGACGGGCCGGACGCGCCCCGCGTTGCCGGAAGGCGGGAGGAGCCCGAGCGAATCGGACGCGGCGCGGCGGTGCCAGTTCCACCAGTCGAGCTTCGTCCCGGAGAGCGCCTCGAACGCGGCCTGCGCCGCCATCGCCGCCGGCGCGGCGAGGGCGGCCGCGAGGATCGGGGCGGCGAGGCACGCGGCGAGGCGGCGGCGCGCCTCGGCCGCGGAGGGCGGCTCGCCGGGCGCGGCGCGGCCCCGCGCCATCGCCGAGGCCTGGACGAGCAGGACGAAGAGCAGCGCCGCCCCGGCGACGGGGACCGCGACGGACGGCGGCGCGGCGTCGAACGGGGGCGCGAGTCGGGAGAGCGCGAGCGTGAGCAGCGGCAGGTGCGACGCGATCGCGATCGCGGGGAGGCGACGGCCCGGACGGAACGGCAGCGCGCCGAGTCCGGCCGCGAAGAGCAGCGTGCCGAGGCGGTCCCAGAACGGCCGCGGCGCGCCCCCCTTCGCGGCAAGGCCGGCGGCGTGGCCGGGCGACACGCGGGCGAGGTTCGCGGCGAGGCAGCAGACCGCGAGCGCGACGAGCGTCCAGACGATGGCGCGCGAGGTCGGCTTCAGCGAGCGGCGCGTCGCGAGGCACGCGGCGCAGAAGACCGCCGCGAACGCGAGCAGCCCGGCGCCCTGCCCGGCGCGCGCATACCACCACGCCGCCCACAGCGCGGAGGCGGCGAAGGCGAGTCGCGGGAGGCGGACCGGCGCCATGCTAGCCGGGGCGGACGTGCTCCCGCACGAGCCGCTCGAGACCGACGAGATAGCTGTCGAGGCCGAGCCCGGCGACGCGCCCGACGCACGCCGGCCGGATCACGGACACGCGCCGGAAGGGCTCCCGGCTGTCGACGTCGGAGATATGCACCTCCATCGTCGGGACCTTCGCCAGAAGGAGCGCGTCGAGGATCGCGTAGCTGTAGTGCGTGTAGGCCCCGGCGTTGAGGACGATCCCCGCGGCGTAGTCCATCGCCTCGTGGATCGCGTGGCAGAGCTCGCCCTCGCAGCCGCTCTGGAGGAAGCGCGGCTCGACGCCGAGCTCCTCGCACTTCGCGGCGAACGCGCGCTCGACGTCGGCGAGCGTGAACGTTCCGTACTGCGCAGGGTCGCGCCGCCCGAGCATGTCGAGGTTGGGTCCGTTGAGGAGGAGGACGACGGGTTTCTTCATGCCCCGGACTCTACCACACCCCGCCTCCGCCGGGCAAGCCCGCCGCCGGCGGCGGATTTGACCCGGCTTCCACCCTGTGGTATCCTCTGCCTCCGTCGCGCGTCTCCCGGGTTCCGCCCGGGAGACGCCGAAGAACGCACAACCCGCGGCCGGGGTTCCGCCCCGCGCCCGCACAACCAAAACCAAAAACGGAGCCGAACATGGCCTATCGCATCAACCTCAACGGCGTCTCCTTCCACGGGAAGGGCGCGATCGCCGAGATTCCCGGACTCGTCAAGGACGGCGGGTTCAAGAAAGTCTTCGTGGCGTCCGACCCGGTCCTCGTGAAGATCGGCACGACGGCGAAGGTGACGGACCTGCTGAAGAAGGCCGGCATCAAGTTCGAGATCTTCTCGGACATCAAGCCCAATCCCACGATCGAGAACGTCAAGGCCGGCGTCAAGGCGTTCAAGGCCGCGAAGGCCGACTGCATCGTCGCCATCGGCGGCGGCTCCTCGATGGACACCGCCAAGGCCATCGGCATCATCGTCACCAACCCGAAGTTCGCCGACGTGCGCTCGCTCGAGGGCGTCGCCGCGACGAAGAAGCCCGCGGTCTTCACGATCGCCGTCCCCACGACCTCCGGCACCGCCGCCGAGGTGACGATCAACTACGTCATCACCGACCGCGCGAAGGACCGCAAGTTCGTCTGCGTCGACCCGCACGACATCCCGCAGATCGCCGTCGTCGACTCGGACATGATGCTCTCGATGCCCGACAAGCTCGCCGCCGCCACCGGAATGGACGCCCTCACGCACGCGATCGAGGGCTACATCACCCGCGCCGCGAACGACATGACGGACATGTTCCACCTCAAGGCGATCGAGCTGATCGCGCAGTATCTGCGCGACTCGGTGAACGGCAAGGGCGCGAAGAAGGAGAAGGCGCGCGAGAAGATGGCGCTGGCGCAGTACATCGCCGGCATGGGCTTCTCGAACGTCGGCCTCGGCATCGCCCACTCGATGGCGCACCCGCTCTCCGCGTTCTATGACACGCCGCACGGCGTCGCCTGCGCGATCCTGCTGCCGCCCGTGATGAAGTTCAACGCCCCGGCCACCGGGAAGCGCTACGTCGAGGTCGCCCGCGCGATGGGCGTCAAGGGCGCCGACAAGATGCCGCTCGCCGCCGCGCGCAAGGCCGCGTGCGACGCCGTCGCCAAGCTCGGCAAGGACGTCGGCATCCCGCCGGACCTCAAGGCCATCGTGAAGGCCAAGGACATCCCGTTCCTCGCCCACTCGGCCTACGTCGACGCCTGCCGCCCCGGCAACCCGCGCGACGTCACCGAGAAGCAGATCGCGGCCCTCTACAAGTCGCTGATCTAGGCGGCCTTCCGCCCGGCAGACCGGGGGCGCGGCGCGAGCCGCGCCCCCGGTTTCGCTTCGTCCGGGCGGCCGCGGCTACTGGTAGTAGTAGACGGGGCGACCGGAGACCGGGTGGAAGGGCAGGACGGGGGCGCCGTAGAGGTCGCGCGCCTCGCGCGGCTCGAAGCCAAGGAGGGCGGTCGTGGGCGCGTCCGCGTCGCGCGGGGCGGTCGTCCAGGCCACCGCGAGGCGGCGGCCGTCGCGGTCGAGGAAGCGCAGCAGCCAGGCGCCGTCCGGACCGTCGCCGCGCAGCGGCGCGTCGGTGAAGTTGCCGTGGCGCAGCGCCGCGAAGAGCTGCCGCAGCGCGAGGAAGGCCGGGCGCTCGCGCCAGGCGGAGGAGGGCTCGGGGGCCGTCCCGGGGTCGACGAGCCCGAAGCCGTGCGCGGCGAGGGACCAGACGACCATCTCGTCGGCGAGGCCCGAGCAGAGCCCGAGCAGCAGGTAGCGCACGGTGAACGCGGCGGCGTCCTCCTCGGGGACGGACGGGTCGCCGGGGCCGCGCGGGCCGGGCGAGACGTAGGGCGAGCCGACGGGCGACCACTCGCCCGTGCCGGCGAGCGGCCAGTTGAACTCCGTGACGACGAGGTGGTCCTCGACGTTCGGGCAGCCCATCGCGAAGGCGCGCAGCAGCGCCAGCTTGCCGAGGGCGTCGAAGCGGCCCTGCCGGTTCTCGGGCGCGCCGCGGCGGTCGACGTAGAGCTCGGCCGAGACGCCGGCGAGCGGGCCGGGGAAGGACGGCAGCATCCGCAGCGCGGCGGCGTAGAAGTCCCACTCGAAGTCGATCGTCGAGGGTCCGAGGAACGACACGTCGCGGTAGCGCCCGCGCAGCGCGGGCAGGACGGCGAGGAGCCGGCCGAGCTCGCGGAAGTTCCAGATCCCCCACTTGACGCGGTTCACGGCGTGGAGGTACTCGACCCAGATCACCTCGCCGTGGAGCGCGTCGAGGACGCGCTCGCAGAACGCGCGCCACGCCTCGGGGTCGGTCGCGCGCGCGCGGTCCTGCACGAGCGAGATCGCGACGGCGCGGCCGAGCGCGCGCAGGCGGCGGACGGCGTCGATCCGGAAGGCCGTGGTCTCGTCGGGGTCGTGCGCGTAGAAGCGGACGTGGACGCCGGGGCCGTCGAGCCGCGCGAGGTGCTCCAGCTCGCGCCCGAACCGGTCGGGGTCGGCGCTCACGGAGACGAAGACGCGGTTGGCGAGCGCGAGGACGGGCCGCTGGAAGGCGCCGCCGCGCAGGATGCGGAGGCGGCGGCGCGCGGCGGGGCCGTCGCGCAGGATCGCGTCGACGGCGCGCGTGACGCGCGTGTGGGACATCCAGCGGCGGCGGTCGCGCGAGCGCATCGTCGAGACGGCCTGCTCGGACTTCGGGTCCCAGATCCAGATGTCGGGCGGCGCGGGGTATTCCGGCTCCGGCGAGGGCGCGCGGCGGCGCAGCGGGTGGCGCAGGCGGCGCGTGGCGGTGTGCCACGCGAAGGCGCGGCGCGCGGCGCGCTCGGCCTCGAGGAACGCGCGCGGGGGCGGCGCCTCCCAGTACATCTCGAAGAAGACGCGGAGGAAGTCCGACGGCAGCGCGATGCGCGAAAGGTCGCGCGCGCGGCGGCGCGGGGAGAGCGGGTCGGGGAAGAGGCGGGCGCGGTTGAGGTCGACGAAGAGCGTGCGGCCGTCCGGCGCGAGCGCGATGTTCTGGTTGCCGAGGTCGCCGTGGAGGAAGCCGGCGTCGTGGAGCGCGCGGCAGGCGCGCGCGACGCGCCGCAGGAGGGCGATGAGCTCCGGGCAGGGGCCGCCCGCGCGGTAGATCGCGGCGAGGCGCGCCGTGAAGGAGACGAGCCCCGGCTCGAACTTCGTCGCGAAGAGCCCGCCGCCGCCGGGGCGCGCGGCGACGCCGAGCGGGGCGGGCGTGAGCCCGGGGACGCGCTCCTCGAGGAACCGCGTCGCGCGGAAGGCGCGCTCCGCCTTCGGCGGGCGGCCGGCGAGACGGTCGGCGAGGGCGCGGAGCGGGGACGGCGCCGGGAAGGACTTGACGACCGCGTCCGTGCCGGCGAGGTCCGCCCGGACGACGAGGTTGCGCCCGCGCTGCAGCACGGTCGCGCCGGGCGGCAGTCGCTCCGGATCGAAGGCCTCGAGGGCTCTCTGGACGGGGTTCTCGCCCATGCGCGGCATTCTAGCAGACCCCTCCGCGCCGCGCAACGGCGTGCGCCCGGACCGAACGGTCCCGGCCCGGCTAGGCGTCGGCCTGATCGGGCTTCTTCTCGACGCGCTCGACCTGCCAGTATTCGAGGTCGACCGGCGTGTCGCCGCCGAAGAGCGTGACCGTGACCGTGAGGCGGCCCTTGTCCGGATCCACGGTCTGCACCGTGCCGGTGCTCGCCATGAACGGCCCGTCCACGATCTTGACCTCCTCGCCGGGCTCGAAGGTGACCTTGAGCTTCGGCTTGTCCTCCGGTGCGGCGGTGACCGCGCGGATGTTGGCGACCTCCTCCTCGGTCATCGGGGTGGGCGGGACGACCATCTCGCCGCGCGCGTTGCGCTGCGCGCCGAGGAAGCCGATGACGCCCTGGAGCTGGTTCACGTACTGCCACAGGTCGCGGTTGAGGCGCTTGTGGCGCGGGTCGCGGTAGAGGTCGAGCTGCGCGAAGACGTAGCCGGGGAAGAGCTTGCGCGTCACGGTGACGCGGCGGGGGCCGCGCGTCGAGGTGACCTTCTCGGTCGGCATCATCGTCTCGCCGATGAACGGCGCCAGGTCGACGGCGCCCTCGCTGGCCTTGGCCTTGAGGAGCTTCTGGACCTTCTGCTCCTGGCCGGTCAGGGTGTTGAGGACGAACCACTCCATGCTCATGTCGGTTGCTCTTTCGGAAGGGGGATTGCGGAATCGGGGAGGCGCGGCTCGCGGCTACTCGCCGAGCTTCACGAGCCAGGTCATCGTGCGGCCGAGCACGGTGTCGCAGACGAACACGTAGAGGCTCAGGAGCAGGATCAGCGAGCCGACGACCCACACCGAGCCGATCAGCTGCTGGCGGTTCGGCCAGGAGATCTTGCGGATTTCGGCGCCGCATTCGCGGAGGAACTCGCCGAACGACTTGAAGGCGTCTGCGACCTTGCTCATGTTGGAATTCCGGGGGAGGGGTTGGCCGCGCGGCCCCTCGCGGGGCCCGCCCGCGGACGGCGGGCGGCGGCGGTGGAAGGTTGGCACGCCGGGCAGGCCTCGAACCTGCAACCTGCGGTTTTGGAGACCGCTGCTCTGCCAATTGCGCTACCGGCGTGTGCGAAAGGGGGCTACTTGACTTCCTTGTGGACGGTCCGCTTGCGGTCGTGCGGGCAGAACTTGAGAAGCTCGAGACGGGCGGTCTGCGTCTTCTTGTTGCGGGTCGTCGTGTAGTTGCGACGCTTGCAGACCGTGCATTCCATGATGGCGAGTTCGCGGGGCATGTGGGGGACTCCGATGCGTTCCTTGTGCGTGAAAAAACGCGGCGAATGCTACCACGCCCCCGCCGCGAAAGCAAGCGGAAAAATCGCGCGCCCCCCGCGACGGCGTCCGGTTGCTTTTCCGGACGATCGCCGTATAATCCCCGCGCATGAAGCGTTCGTCCCTCCTGCTCGCCGCCGTCCCGGCCCTGGCCCTCGCGGCCGGACCGGACAGCGAGACGTTCGTCTGGAAGGACTGCCCCGCGGAGATCCGGGTCCACGCGATCCGCGAGTTCATGGAGATCGTCCAGCGCGACGACCTCGTCGTCTACAGCACGGCGCCCGGGAAGCTCACCGGAGTGTGCGGCCGCGCGAAGGTCCCCGAAATCCGGGCGCGGCTCGCCGCGGAGGCCGCCAGCGCCGCGAACGCCGCGGCGAAGGCGTCGCGGGAGGCCGCCTTGCGCGCCCGCAAGCCGGCCGACGAGCGCGTCTTCTCCTTCTCCCTCGCGGAGCTGCTCGACCCCGACCGCGAGCTCTGGCTGGTCCGCCGGCTCACCGCCGTCGACGGCCGCGGGGACGCGGACCTCGAGGACGGCTCCGACGCCGTGGTCTTCTTCGGGGGGACGGACAAGCAGGGCAAGCTCGTCGTCGGGGAGCGGCTGCGCGGCGTGCTCGCGCCGAACGGCGTCCACACGGTCACCAACAGTTACCGCCGCGAGGTCTTCGGGGGCGACGGCTGGGAGCGGCGCCGGTCCGTCGAGCGCCTCCGCCGCTACGCCTGGCGCGCCGACCGCTCCCGGGAGCCCGCCGCCGAGGACGCGGAGCCGGCGAAGGCGCCCGGCCCCGCCGCCCCGAACGTCTACTTCCGCACGTTCGGCATCAACTTCCTCAACGCCGACCACATCTTCCCCCTCTGGCTCCGGGCGCGCGGCGGTTCGTTCAAGACGTCCATCCGCTCGCAGCGCGCGTGCGAGAAGTGCGGCGGCCGCGGCAAATGGTTCGAGTGGCAGAAGACCGTCCAGCAGCTCGTCGTCTGCCCCGCCTGCGGCGGAAACGGCAGCATCGACGTGAAGAAGACCTACGAGTTCGTCCCCGAGGGGCCGAACGCGCGGAAGAAGGTCCCGTTCAAGTGACGCCCGGACCCGTGCAGGAGTGCGGAGGGGCGTCCGGTCCGCCCGCGGTCGAGCTGCTCGCGCCGGCGGGCGGCCTCGCGCAGCTGCAGGCCGCGCTCGACGCCGGCGCGGACGCGGTCTACCTCGGCCTGCGCGGGCTCAACATGCGCGCGGCCGCCGCGGCGAACTTCGACGAGGCCGGCCTGCGCGAGGCGTCGGCGCGCTGTCGCGCGCGCGGGCGGAAGCTCTATCTCACGCTCAACGCGATCGTCTTCGACGGCGAGCTGCGCGCCGTCGGCCGCACGCTCGACCTGGCGGCGCCGCTCGTCGACGCCGTCCTCGCCTCGGACTGGGGCGTCGTGGCGGCGTGCCGCGCGCGCGGCGTCCCGTGGCACGCCTCGACGCAGATGTCGTGCGCCAACGCGGAGGCCGCGCGCTTCCTCGCCTCGCAGGGCGCGCGCCGGATCGTCCTCGCGCGCGAGTGCTCGATGCGGGAGGTCGCGGGCATCGCGAAGGAGATGCGCGCGCTCGGCGTCGAGATCGAGGTCTTCGTCCACGGCGCGCAGTGCGTGGCGGAGTCCGGCCGCTGCTTCCTCTCGCACCAGGCCTACGGCGCCTCCGCCTCGCGCGGCGAGTGCCAGCAGCCGTGCCGCCGTCCCTACGTCCTCGCCCGCGAGGTCCCCGCGGAGGGCTCCGACCGCGCCGCGGCGGAGTTCTCCGTCGGCGCGCACACGATCTTCTCCGCGCGCGACCTCTGCTCGCTGCCGTTCCTCGACCGCATCGTCGCCGCGGGCGCGGCGTCGCTCAAGATCGAGGGGCGCGGCCGGCCCGCCGAATACGTCCGCGCCGTCGTCTCCGCCTACCGCGAGGCGCTCGACGCCGTGCTCGCGGGGCGCTTCTCGCCGGAGCGGGCGGCGTCGCTCGTCGAGCGCTGCGCGGCGGTCTACCACCGCCGCTTCGGCGAAGGGCTCTTCCACGGGCGGCCCGGCACGGAGCAGTTCACGGACAACGACGAGAACCTCGCCCGCCTCGTGAAGCGCCACGTCGGCGTCGTCGAGCGCGACTGGCCCCGCGCCGGCATGGCGCAGATCCGCGTGCAGGACCGGACGTTCCGCGTCGGCGACACGCTCTGCATACAGGGCCCGCGGACGGGCGACGCGACGTTCCGCGTCGACTCGATCCGCCACGATGACGAGGCCTGGGACGAGGCGCGCAAGGGCGACTGGTGCACCGTCCCGCGCCCGTCGCCGGTCCGCCCCGGCGACCGGGTCTACGCCGTCGTCCCGCGCTAGCCCTGGTGGTCGAAGGCCTTCACGCCGTCGGGCATCGAGCGGGCGAACAGGCCGCGCAGGAAGTTCCAGCCGTAGGCGTAGTGCGTCGCGACGATGCCGGCGAAGGTCCACGCCCAGACGCGGAGGCGCGTCGAGAAGGAGAAGAGCAGCGCGAGCGCGAGATAGAGCGCGAGGACGGCGCCGCCCGCCGCGGCGAGCGCGGCGGGGAGTCGGCCGAGCGGCGCGAGCGCCGCGCAAAGCGCGGTCCCGATCGTGCCGACGAGCAGGAACGACGGCACGAAGTAGGCGAAGCGGCGGGAGGTCTCCGGAAACCTCTTCGCGAAGTAGCCGCGGTGGCGCGCATAGCGCGAGACCTGCCTCAGGTGCGGGCCGAAGAGCGGGCGGCGATGGTGCGCGGCGGCGACCCACGGGTCGTAGACGAGGCGCGCGCGACGCGCGATCTCGAGGCAGAGGATCGTGTCCTCGCCCGGCCAGTGCGCGGTGTCGTAGCCGCCGATCTCGCGCAGGAGCGCGGCGCGCACGAGCAGGTTGCAGGAGGGCAGGTCGTCCTCGTCCGTGACGCGCGTCGGGACGTAGCGGCGGCGCGCGCCGGCGGAGACGAGGGGGCTGGCGTAGACGCGGCCGGACATCTTTGCGGCGAAGGGATCCTCGGGCGGCGTCACGGCGGGACCGCCGACGGCCCCGATCGCCCGGTCGGAGAAGTAGGGGATCGCGTGCTCCAGCCAGCCCTCGAGCGGGCGGGCGTCGTCGTCGAGGAACGCGACGATCTCCCCGCGCGCCTCGCGGATGCCGAGGTTGCGCTTGTCGGACGGAAGGACCTTTCCGGTCGGGATCTCGCGGACCCACTCCGGCCACGCCTCCCCCGTGGGGGCGTCCGGGAGGACGATCGCGTCGAGCCGCGGATACGACGCGCGCTGAGCGGCGAGCGCCTCGACGCACCGCCGGAGCATGTCGCTCGAGCCGGGGCAGGCGATCACGGCCGTGACGGCGGGCGGGCTCCCGGGCATCGGGCGCGGCTCGAGCGACTTGTAGTAGCCGAGGAGGCGCGTGCGGTAGAAGATGGCGAGCGTGTCGACCATCACGTCGCGCACGTTGCGCAGCGTGAGCGAGCCGCGCTTGTCGCCGAAGTCGAGCGTGATCGGCGCCTCGGCGATGCGGTAGCCGGCGTCGCGCAGGATCGAGAGCACCTCGAGGTCGAAGGCGAAGCGCTTCGTGAGCATGCGGTCGAACGCGTGGCCGAGCGCCGCGCGCGTGAAGAGCTTCATGCCGGTCTGCGTGTCGTGCACGGGCAGGCGCACGAGCGCGCGGACGATCGAGTAGTAGACGAAGCTCGCGAGGCGGCGCGACCACGGGTAGTCGATCGTCGACTCGGGGTGCATCTTCGAGCCGATGACGACGTCCGCGCCCTTCTCGCGCATGATCTCGAAGAAGCGCCAGATGCGGGCGGGGTCGAGGTCGAGGTCGCCGTCGAGCAGCAGCACGTGCGAGCCGCGGCTCGCGCGGAACCCCGCCACGAGCGCGGCGCCCTTGCCGCCGTTGGCCGCGAGGAGGACGGGCCGGCAGCGGCCGGCGCCGATCTCCGCGGCGGCCTCCGCGATCGCCTCCGCGGTGCCGTCGCCCGAGCCGTCGTCCACCGGGACGATCTCGAACGGGATCGGCGCCAGGAGCTCCGCGACGGCGCGGAGGTTCGCGCCGATCGTCTTCGCGAGCCGGTAGCACGGCATCACGACCGAGAGCATCGAGAAGCCGTCCGGCGCGGCGAACGCCGGGACGGCGGCCTCGGGCCGCGCCTCTTCCGCTGTCGGGTCGTCTGGCATGGCGGCGGAGTCTACCACGCCGCCGCGCCCGCCCGCAAGCGCCCCTCCGCCTTGAACTGCTCGCGCGTTTCGTATACAATCGCGCCGTTCCCGATTCACCCGCCAGGTTCGCCCCCTTCCATGAAAAGCCCCGCCCTCCTAGCCGCCCTCGCGGCGGTCTCCGCCTTCGGAGCCGCCACCGAAACCGAGACCTTCTCCTGGAAGGACTGCCCCGACAACGTGAAGGGCTACGCGATCCAGGACTTCCTGGAGCTGGTCGAGAAGAACGACTACGTCGCCTACAGCCTCCAGCCCGGGAAGTTCTCCGGAGTCTGCTCGCGCCTCGACGCGACGGCCATGGAGCGGGACCTGGTGCTCGAGGAGGCCGAGCGCGTGGACCGCGAGAACGCGCGGCGCATCGCCGAGGCGAAGCGGAAGGCCGGCGGCGCCGGCGCGCCGGATCCGCGCGCCGCCGCGTCGAGCCGCTTCTCCTTCTCGCTGGAGCGGCTCCTCTCGGAGGAGCGCGAAGTCTGGATCGTCCACCGCCTCGAGTTCATCGAGGGCCACGAGGACGCCGACGACCTGGAGGAGGGCGCGAAGGCCGTCGTCTCCTTCGAGGGGACCGACCGGGCGGGCCGGCTCGTGGACGGGCAGCGCCTGCGGGGGCTGCTCCTCCCGGCCGGCATCTGCACCGTGACGAACGTGCACTGGACGGCGGCCGCCGCCGGCGACGAGGAGCCCGTCCGGGAGGTCGACCGCCTCCGCCTCTTCGAATGGGTCGGCAACGGCAACGCCGCGATCCACGTCGAGGCCCCGAAGGTCGAGCTCGAGACGCCCCTGCCGGTCTACTTCCGGACCTACGGGATCGGCTACCTCAACGCCCCCACCATCCTTCCCCTCTGGATCCGGGCCAAGGGCGGACGCTTCGAGGTGACGCGCAACTTCCGCAGGACGTGCGAGCGTTGCGGCGGCAAGGGGAAGTGGACCGAGTGGAAGAAGACGGTCCAGAGCCTCGTCTCGTGCCCCGCGTGCGCCGGTTCGGGCGCCATCGGCGTCGAAAAGACCTACGTGATCGTCGACGGACCGCCCGGATCGCGGCGCCCCGCCCCCGTTTCGTTCGAGTAGAGCCGGACCGCCGCCCGCCGTGCCGCCGGACCGTCCACCCCCCCGCCGCAGACGGCGCGCCCTTCGCGCGCCGCGCGGGGGCGTCGTCCTGGCGACGGTCCTCCTGATGCTCCTCGCGATCTGCTTCGCGTCCGGAATGCTCTCGCGGTTCGCGATCCGCTCCTCCGTGCTCGCGCGGCGGACGCTCGTCGTGCAGCGGGCGTTCGTCGCGGCCGAGTCCGGGCTCGGCTACGGCGTGATGGCCGTCCGGGCCCTGCTCGCGGACGGCGGCATCCAGGGCTTCAACATCGGCCGCTACCGCATCGTCCCGCCCGAGTCGCCGGACCCGGACTTCGAGCTGCGGCTCCGCATCGAGCCGCTCGGCGGATTCTCCCACACCGGCACGACGACGACCGGCCGCCAGCAGATCGAGATCGTCTCCGGCGCGCGGGACCCCGAAACGGGGATCGCCTGCGTCCTGCGCGAGGTGCTCGAGGTGAACTGGTCCTCGCTCGGCGACTACGCCGCGTTCTACGAGGGAGACCTCGAGGTCCACCCCGGCGCGACGATGTCCTTCGCCGGCAAGGTCCACTCCAACGGCAGCGTCTACGCCGGCGGAAGCATCGTCTTCGACCGCAACATCACCTGCGTCGGCGGCTTCTACAACCGCCGCAAGGAGACCGGCGCGCGCAACGGCACCGGCGTCAAGGTCCGCTACGGCGACGACGCCCTGCTCTCCGCCTCCGAGAAGGCCCGCGGCTCGCTCGTGAACACCTACGACTCCTCCGCGAGGACCTACGTCGACTCCGAGCTCGGCGCCTCCTGGATCGCCCGCTCCGCGCTGCGCTACGGCGGCGCCGTGCAGACCGGCGAGAACGGCGTCACGGCCCTCAAGCCGCCGATCAGCGTCGAGGACGGAAACCACTCGATCATCGAGAGGCCCCTCTCCTTCACGGACATCGACTACAAGGAAAGCACCGAGTCGCAGAAGTTCGCCACCAAGGCCGCCCTGCGCCTCCGCGTCTACCCCGACGGCTCCTACGTCCTGCGCGACCGCGCCGGCAACGACCTCACCGCGCACCTCCGGCGCGCCACGCTCGCGCCCGGCTGGACCGACGACGGCCGCGCCTACCACGACAAGGACTACTCCACCGGCGCCTACCGCTTCGCCACCGCGACCGGCGAGAACGGCGCCTCCGTCTCCCTCGCCGGCGGCATCCAGACCGACAACGCCTTCTACGACCTTCGCGAGAGGGCGCCGATGCAGGCGACCGACCTCTACCTCGACCAGATCCTCGCCGACCCCGTCCTGCGCGGCGTCCTGCAGAACGCCCCGGGCGGCGACAGCGGCCTGGACAAGATCCTCTACGTCGAGATGGACGAACCCCTCGGCCACCCCGTCGTCACCGAGCGCACCGAGAAGGTCAAGACCGGGGAGCGCTGGGTCGACGAATACACCACCGACCCCGTCTACGCCTACGACTACACCGACTACGGCACCGACCGCTACGGCCGCAAGGTCTACCGCTACTACGACCCCGTCACCCGCCGCTGGCGCACCACCACCTCGCCGATCGTCGCCATCCCGGGCGAGACCGTCCCGGGCCACTACGAGGACGTCTTCGAGGACGCCGTCGTCGCCGAGACCAACCTCGTCCCCGTCCGCCCCTGCGTCCGCATCCGCAACGCCGCCAGCCTCGGCGGCATCGACCTGAGCGTCGTCTCCTCGCGCCCCGTCTACATCGAGGGCTCCTTCAACACCGACGGATCCTCGGGCTGGGCCGGCCAGACGCCCTCCCGCAGCGCCCTCGTCGCGGGCGACGCCGTCACCGTCCTCTCGCGCAACTGGCACGACGCCTGGTGCCTGCCCAACTGGGCCGGCTACCGCACCGGCGGCGCCGCCGCGCTCGACGACACCGTCTACCCCCTCTCCAAGCGCACCGCCTCCGAGACGACCGTGAACGCCGTCGTGATGACGGGCGACGTGCCGACCGTCGGCTCCTCGTATTCCGGCGGCCTCGAGAACGTCTTCCGGCTGCTCGAGGGCTGGAGCGGCATCGGATGCAACTTCAACGGCTCGATCATCTGCATGTGGAACAGCGAGGAGGCGGCCGCGCAATGGCCGGGCACCGACGTCGTCTACAGCCCGCCCAACCGCAGCTGGGGCTACTCCAAGATGGATCCGCCGGGCATCCCGAGCCTCTTCGACGTCCGCGAGACCGACTGGTCGCGCATCGCCTGGGGCGACGTCGACTGGGACGCCCCCGAATGGGAGTAGCCCCCTCCGCCCTGGAGCGGTTCCAACTTTTCCGCGGCCGCCCTAGTAGACGTGCCAGTGGATCGAGAGCTTGCCGGGGAAGCCGGTGCGCGGGTTCGGGAGGCGGATGCCGTCGACGCGGACGCCGAGCATGCGGCCCTCGGCGTTCTGGAACACCACCACCTCGCCCTTGTGGACGGTGCGCGAGCCGGGGGCGAAGACGAGGTCGTCGAACGCCTTGGTCGTGTTGGGCAGGCTCTTGAAGCCCTTCTTGCCGCCGATCTGGCGGACGTAGTCGGCCCCGGCGAAGACGACCTCCTCGTTCGGGCCGCGCATCCAGTGCATGACGAATTCGGTGCCGTCCGTCCGGATCGTGAACTTCCCGTCGTTCTGCGTGAAGTCGAAGTCCAGCTGGTTGTCCTTCTTCGTCGTCTCGAGCGTGAAGGGGTCGCCGCGCTTCGCGGCCTCGGCCTCGGACTCGGCGCTCTTCTCGGCCCGCGTCTTCGCGAACTGGCAGCGGCGGCCCTCGGACGAGGCGCGGAAGGCGTCGGCGTCGTCCGCGCCGATCACGTAGGCCAGATACGTCACCGTCCCGGCGTTGTCGACGAGATGCTCGTGGTCCTGCCCCGGCTCCTCGCCGATGCGGAGCCGCACCTCGGCCTCGCCCTCGATCGCGTAGACGAACGGCGCGGCGTCGGTGTGGCCCGGCACCTCCGTCCGCTCCTCCCCGTCGATCAGGACGAGCCGCTCGCGGGCGTCGCCGCGCGGCACGTCGGGCTTCACCGGGAAGCGGCGGTTCTCCTCGCTCGTCCATTCGCCGGACCGGTAGCGCAGCACCAGCAGGTCGCCCTCCTCGAACGGCCCGATGCCGACGCCGGGCATCGTGGCGTCGATCTCCACGACGGTCGGATCGGAGAGCCAGCCGCTCCCCGCGGGCGCGGCCGGAGGCGGGGCCGGCGGAGAAGAGGCCGGAGGCGCGGGCGTCCCCCCGGCGACCTGCCCCTGCGGCGCGGGACGATCGGGCGGAAGCTCGTCGAGCGGATCGGGCGCGGAAGGAGCGGGCGTCTCCGGCCCGTCCCCTCCCGCCGCCACGGCGGGCGGCGCGGGCGGCGGTTCGGGCGCGGCGGGCGACGGCGCGGGCGGCGGTTCGGGCGCGGCGAACGGATCGTTCGGATCGTAGGCCGGCTTCGCCGCGGCGGACGTCGCGGCCTCCTGCGGCGGCGCGGCGAACGGGTCGTTCGGGTCGTAGGCCGGCTTCGTCCCGGCGGGGGCGGCGAAGGGATCCTCCGACGAGCCCCCGGCGAAGGGATCGGCCGACGACCCGGCGAAGGGATCGCCGCCCCCCTCCGCCAGCGGATCCTCGGCCGCGTCGCGCAGGCCCTCCCGGTAGTCGAGGACCAGCTCGCGGTAGGCGTGGACCTCGGTCGCGAAGTCGGCCCTGCCGGACGCGGAGAGCTTCCCCTCGACACCGGAGAGATAGGCGAGGAACGAGTCGGCGGCCTCGCCCCGCGCGTCGCCGTCCGGCGCGGCGCGGAGCTTCGCGACGAACGCCGCGGCCTGCCTCTCGAGCGCGGCGTAGGCCGGCGCGTGGGCCTTGTAGGCGAGCTCCTCCGGAATGTCCCCGGCCGGCGCGGAAGGCGCCGCCGCGACGAGCAGAACGGGAAGAAAAAGGAAGGGAAGAAATCGGTTCATCGGAAGGGAAAACGCCGCGAAGCCGCACGCGGTTCGGACGTTTGGCGGGAGTCTACCACGCCACGCCCCGCCCGCGCAACCGCCACCGCCCGTCTTCGGATTCCCGCGGAATTTGCCTCGCGCGCGGGGGTATGCTAGAATGCCGCCTCCCTTTTTCCACGCATTCCGAAACCGGCGCGGACCCCGCCACGGGGCGCGCCGCATACCCTGCAGCATGAATCCCATCCAGTTCCTCTTCGGCACCAAGCGCGCCCGCGACGTCAAGCGCCTCCGGCCCCTCGTCCGCCGCATCAACGAGCTCGACGAGCAGTACAAGGCCCTCTCCGACGACGAGCTCAAGGCCAAGACCCCCGAGTTCAAGGAGCGCGTCGCCAAGGGCGAGTCGCTCGACTCCATCCTCCCCGAGGCGTTCGCCGTCGTGAAGAACGCCTGCCGCCGCCTGCTCGGCTCCAAGCTCACGGTCTGCGGCCACGAGATCGAGTGGGACATGGTCCCGTTCGACGTCCAGCTCATGGGCGGCATCGTCCTGCACCAGGGCAAGATCGCCGAGATGCAGACCGGCGAGGGCAAGACGCTCGTCGCCGCCGCCCCGCTCTACCTCAACGCCCTCACCGGCCGCAACGTCCAGCTCGTCACGGTCAACGACTACCTCGCCCTCCGCGACTCGCAGTGGATCGGCCACCTCTACAAGTGGCTCGGCCTCACCGTCGGCTGCATCCAGAACACGATGCACCCGCTCGAGCGCCGCGAGCAGTACGCCTGCGACGTCACATACGGCACCAACTCCGAGTTCGGCTTCGACTACCTGCGCGACAACGGCATGGCGCAGGACGTCCGCGAGCAGGTCCAGCGCGACCACTACTTCGCCATCGTCGACGAGGTGGACTCGATCCTCATCGACGAGGCCCGCACGCCGCTCATCATCTCCGGCCCGGCCGAGTTCTCGCACAACCAGTACAAGGACCTCCAGCCCAAGGTCGAGCGGCTCTACCGCCGCCAGGAGAAGCTCGTCGACGAGCGCCTCGGCGCCGCGAAGAAGGCGATCGAGAACGGCGACCAGGAGTCCGCGCGCCGCCTGCTCTACCAGGTCTACCACGGCATGCCCAAGAACAAGGAGTTCATGCGCATGATCGAGGACCCGGCCATCCGCCGGATCCACGAGGACGTCGAGAGCATGATGCTCACGGAGATGCACAAGGACGAGGCCCGGATGTTCCGCGAGGAGCTCTTCTTCGTCATCGACGAGAAGATGCGCGACGCCTCGCTCACCGACCGCGGCTGCGCCGAGCTCAACCCCGCCGACCCCGAGATGTTCGTCGTGCCGGACGTCGTCTCCGCGATGGCCGAGATCGACCGCGAGGGCCTCTCGCGCGAGGAGCGCGACCGCCGCCGCGTCGAGGTCCAGCAGCGCTTCGCCGAGCGCTCCGAGCGCATCCAGAACGTCTCGCAGCTCCTCAAGGCCTACTGCCTCTACGAGAAGGACACGGACTACGTCGTCATGGACAACAAGGTCCTCATCGTCGACGAGTTCACCGGCCGCATCCTCCCCGGCCGCCGCTGGTCCGACGGCCTCCACCAGGCGGTCGAGGCGAAGGAGGGCGTCGAGATCGAGCGCGAGACGCAGACGCTCGCCACGATCACGATCCAGAACTACTTCCGCCTCTACGAGAAGCTCTCCGGCATGACCGGCACGGCCGAGACGGAGGCGCAGGAGTTCAACGACATCTACCGCCTCGACGTCGTCGTCATCCCCACGAACCGCCCGATCCGACGCGTCGACGAGAACGACCAGATGTACCGGACGCAGCGCGAGAAGTTCGCCGCGATCATCGCGGACGTGACCGAGCGCCACCGCCGCGGCCAGCCGGTGCTCATCGGCACCGTCGCCGTCGAGACCTCCGAGACGCTCTCCCGCCTCTTCCGCGAGGCCGGCATCCCGCACAACGTCCTCAACGCCAAGAACCACGCCCGCGAGGCGGAGATCGTCGCGCTCGCCGGCCAGAAGGGCGCCGTCACCATCGCCACCAACATGGCCGGCCGCGGCACCGACATCAAGCTCGGCGAGGGCGTCGTCTGGACCCCGAAGGAGCTCATCCGCTCCCAGGTCGCGCTCGACGACCGCCCGCCCGGCGAGTCCAAGACGCTGCGCGCGCTGCTGGAGGAGCGGCCCTGCGGCCTGCACGTCATCGGCTCGGAGCGCCACGAGTCCCGCCGCATCGACCGCCAGCTGCGCGGCCGCTGCGCCCGCCAGGGCGACCCCGGCTCCTCGCGCTTCTACGTCTCGCTCGAGGACAACCTCATGCGCCTCTTCGGCTCCGACCGCATCGCCGGCATCATGACGCGCCTCGGCATGCAGGAGGGCGAGCCCATCGAGCACCGCTGGCTCAACCACTCCATCGAGAGCGCCCAGCGCCGCGTCGAGCAGCGCAACTTCTCCATCCGCAAGCGCACGCTCGAATACGACGACGTGATGAACCGCCAGCGGTCCGTCGTCTACGACTTCCGCTCCAAGGTCCTCGCCAACGAGGACATCCACGGCCTCGCGCTCGACGTCCTGCACGACATGGTCCTCACCGAGGCCGAGGAGCGGCTCTCCGACCCCAGGTCCGCCCAGCCCGAGGACTACGCCGAGTGGGCCTCGCGCATCTTCCCCGTCGGCGTCACCGCCGAGGACGTGAAGCCCTTCGCCGGCAACCCCGAGGGCGCCGCCGAGATGGTCTTCAGGCAGGTCGAGGAGGCCTACGAGCTCAAGTGCGCGCTCGAGGACCCGCAGGTCCTGCCGCGCCTCGAGCGCTTCGTCGTCCTGCGCTCCATCGACCGCGAGTGGCAGGACTACCTCCGCGCGATGGACGACCTGCGCGACGCCGTCCGGCTCCGCGCCTACGGCCAGCGCGACCCGCTCGTGGAGTACAAGCGCGAGGCCTACGGGATGTTCGAGCGCCTGATGGCGTCGATCAAGCAGCGCGCCGCGTCGGGGCTCTTCCGCGCGTCGACCTCGGTCGAGACGATGCAGAACTTCATGGCGCAGGTGCGCCGCCCGCGCCGCGTGCAGCTGGCCGGCCCCGACCCGAACGCCAACGCCCTCTCCGGAGCCCCCGCCGGCGGCGGCGGCCGCCCCGCGCCGACGCCCGCGCAGCGGGCGGCGATGCGCTCGGACGACGCCTTCGACCGCCTCCTCGACCGCGCCTCCGCGAGCCACGCGGCGCAGGTCGAGCGCCAGCGCGCCGCCGTCGCGGCGGCGCAGGCCGCGGCCGCGCAGGGCGCGCCCGGCGCCGTCCCGGCGCCTCAGGCCGTCCCGACGCGGGCCCGCAAGCCCGGCCGCAACGACCCCTGCCCCTGCGGCAGCGGCAAGAAGTACAAGAACTGCTGCGGCAAGTCGTGAAGCTCCTCGTCAAGAAGCTCCGCCCCGAGGCCGTGATGCCGCGCTTCGCCCACCCGGACGACTCCGGGATGGACGTCTGCGCGTGCGAGGAGCGCGTGCTCGCCCCCGGCGAGCGCGCGAAGATCCCGCTCGGCCTCGCCTTCCAGCCGCCCCCCGGCACGGAGATCCAGCTGCGCCCGCGCAGCGGCCTCGCGATCAAGCACGGCATCTCGATGGTCAACACCCCCGCGACGATCGACGAGGGCTACCGCGGCGAGGTCTGCGCGATCCTCATCAACCACGGCAGCGAGCCCTTCCGCGTCGAGGTCGGCATGCGCGTCGCGCAGATCGTCGTCTGCCCGGTGCTGCGGCCGGAGGTCGTCGAGACGGACGAGCTCTCGGACACCGCGCGCGGCGCCGGCGGCTTCGGATCGACGGGCACGGGAACATGAGCGAAAAACTGCTGGTCGCCCTTTTCTCCTTCTCCGCGCTCGTGCCGGCGATCATGCTGCACGAGGTCGCGCACGGCGCCGCCGCGCTCTGGTGCGGCGACCGCACGGCGAAGGAGGCGGGGCGACTCTCGCTCAATCCGCTGCGGCACGTCGACCCGTTCATGAGCGTGATCCTCCCGGCGATCCTCGCGCTCTCCGGCTCGCGCATCCTCTTCGGCGGCGCGAAGCCCGTCCCGATCGACCTGAGGCGCTGCCGCGACCCGATGAAGGCCTACTGGATCACCGCCATCGCCGGACCGCTCTGCAACCTCGCGCAGGCGCTCCTCGGCGCGCTGCTCTTCGCCGCGACGGGCTGGCTTCTCGCCCGCGCCGCCGCCGCTCCGGACTCCTGGGGCTGGGTCGCGGAAGTCCGGACGCAATGGAACGGGTTCCGGTATCTCGCCATGCGTCCGTGGATCTCCCTTCTCCGCGTCTGGCTCTACCTCTACGTCTCCACGAACGCCGTGCTGATGGTCTTCAATCTCGTCCCGGTGCCGCCGCTCGACGGCTCCCGCGTCGTCACCGTCCTGCTGCCGCCGTCCCTGCGCTGGCGCTACGCCTCGATCGAGCGCTACGGTCTGCTGCTGATCTTCGGCCTGCTCTACATCCCGGCGTTCAACGAGACGATCCGGCGGCTCGTCGACGGCGTCCTGAAGACGCTCGGGGTGGATCTCGGAATCGACTGACGGGACCGCGCGCGATGGACTCGCCCGGAACGCTCGAGGAGATGCTCGCAAAGGGACGCAGGCCCTACGGGCTCGCGCGCTGCCGCGTGTTCGAGCGCGAGGGCGACTTCATGGAGACCTCGCCCTTCGGCTGGCGCGTCCACCCCGCCACGGGCGAGCGCAAGTTCCACGGCGGCGCGGACGGCGCCGTCTGGACCGGCTCCGCGCTCGGCGAGAGCTGGATCGTCGCGCCGCTCGCGGGCGTCGTCGCGGAGGCGCGCGACGGCGTCCCGGGCTTCGACCGCGACCGCCCCGAGGGCAACTTCGTCGAGCTCGACCACGGCGGCGGACTCCGCACGCGCTACTACCATCTCGAATGCGGGACGGTCCGCGTCCGCGCGGGCGACCGCGTCGCCCCCGGCGACCGTCTCGGCTACATGGGAAAGACCGGCCTCGCGACCGGCGAGCACCTTCATTTCGAGCTCCTCCGCGGCGGCGAGCGCGTCGACCCCGCGCCCTTCCTGCGCGGGTCGGCCCCCTCTCTGAGGGGGCTCCCGGCGGAGCCGGGAGGGGGAGTTATCGGATGAAGCCGCCGCCGAGGACGGCGTCGCCGTCGTAGAGCACGGCGCTCTGGCCCGGCGCGACGCCGGCGATGCCGGCGGGGAACTCCGCGCGGAAGGCGCCGCCGGGCAGGACCGTCGCGCGGACGCCCGGGACGGGCTCGCCGGTCGAGCGGATCTTGATCGAGCAGTCGAGGGTCGCACCCGGCTCGGGCGGCGGGATCGAGACCCAGTTCACGGACTCCGCCACGAGCTCGCGCCGCACCGTCGCGGGCTTCGGCCCGACGACGACGCGGTTGCGGCAGGCGTCGATCGCGACGACGTAGAGCGGCTCGCCGGTCCCCGAGACCCCGACGCCCTTGCGCTGCCCGACCGTCACCTTCCAGTGCCCGGTGTGCCGGCCGAGGACGCGCCCCGCCTCGTCGACGATGTCGCCGGGGCGGTCCTCCGCGCCGACGAGCTCGGCCGTGTCGCCGCTGTAGAAGTCCTGCGAGTCCGGCTTCGCGGCGACCTCCGCGAGCCCGTGCTCGCGCGCGTAGGCGCGCACCTCCGCCTTGCGCATGGCGCCGAGCGGGAAGACGACCCCCGCGAGCTGCTCCTGCGAGAGCCGGTGGAGGAAGTAGCTCTGGTCGCGCGCCGCCTCGGCCGCGCGCAGGAGGCGGACGCGGCCGCCGGGTCCGGCGCGGTCCGTGCGGGCGTAGTGGCCCGTCGCGAAGGCGTCGAAGGAGAGCCCCGCGGCGCGGGCGGCGTCCGGGATCGTGAACTTGAGGAGCGGGTTGCAGAGCACGCAGGGATTGGGCGTGCGGCCCTCGAGGAACGCGCGGCGCCACGGGGCGATCACGGCGCTCTCGTAGAGCGCGGCGCGGTCGAGCCGGACGTAGGGGATGCCGAAGCGCGCGCAGAACGCCTCGGCCGCGGCGGCGTCCTCCTTTTCGCCGGGGCCGAAGCAGGCGTCGCGCGGCCCGCCCCGGTAGCGGCCGTCCCAGAGCATCATCGTGGCGCCGAGCACCTCGTGGCCCCCCTCCCGGAGGAGGAGCGCCGCCACGGTGCTGTCCACGCCACCGCTCATGCCGACCAGGATCTTCACGGCGCCGGAGTCTACCATGCGGCCGCGGCCCGCCGCAAGCGAATGAAATTTCCGGTTGACTTCGCGCGGGCGGTCTGCTAGATTCTGCGCCGCTTTCACGCAACCTGCTCGGGTGGTGGAATTGGCAGACACGCCAGCTTGAGGTGCTGGTCCCGTTTTGGGATTGGAGGTTCGAGTCCTCTCCCGAGCACCATTCGGAGGCCGACGGAGACGATCCGCCGGCCTTCTTCTTTCCGTGGCGGCCCCGCCGCCGCGCGCGGGACCCGGCGCGCTACCGCGCGAGGCACGCGGCGGCGTGCGCGGCGGAGACGGGCCGGAGCTCCGGATCGGAGGCGGAGCACTCCGGGCGGGCGCGGTCGCAGCGCGGCGCGAAGACGCAGGCGCCGCGGGACCATTCGCGGGGCGGCGGAACGCGGCCGGGGATGACGGCGAGGTCCTCGACCGAGCCGCCCTCGATCCGCGGCACGGCGCGCAGCAGCGCCGCGGTGTAGGGGTGCGCGGGGCGGGAGAGGACGTCCGAGACCGGCCCCTCCTCGACGACGCGCCCGGAGTAGAGCACCGACATCGTCTCCGCGTAGGAGGAGACGAGCGCGAGGTTGTGCGTGATGAGCAGGACCGCCGCCCCGCGCGCGCGGCAGAGATCGCGCAGCAGATCGAGCGCCTTGCGCTGCATCAGGACGTCGAGCGCGGTCGTGGGCTCGTCGGCGACGAGCAGCGCCGGCCTCTGCGCCATCGCCATCGCGATGCAGACGCGCTGCGCCATGCCGCCGGAGAGTTCGCACGGATAGGCGCGCATCAGCCGCTCCGGATCGGGCAGGCCGACCTCGGCGAGAAGCTCCCGCGCGGCGCGGGCGCGCGCCGCGCGCGGCAGGCCGCGCGGAACGGCCTCGAGCATCTGCGTTCCGACGGAGAGAACGGGATCGAGGGCCGTCATCGGATCCTGGAAGACGTAGGCGACGCCGCCCGCGCCGCGCGCCGCGCGCAGCTCCCGCGGCGGCATCGCGAGCAGGTCGCGGCCGCGCAGGAGCGCGCGTCCGGAGATGCGCGCGCGGGGGCCGCCGGCCGGCGGCAGGCGCGTCAGGGCGGCGGCCGTGACGCTCTTGCCGCAGCCGCTCTCCCCGACGAGCGCATGAAAGCCGCACTCGGGGACGCGGAACGAGACGCCTCGGACGACCTCGACCGGACCGCCGCCGCCGGGCATCGGCAGCGCGACGCGGAGGTCCTCGACGGAGAGCAGCGGCGGGCGCGAATCCGTCTCGCTCGAACCGCTGGAAGGGGCGTCCTGCATGGCGGCGGATTGTAGCAGACGCAAACGGGCCCGGCAAGCGCTTGCGCGGCCCTCGCGGGCCATGCTAGAATCGCGCCGTCCCCGCCACCCCGCCACGAAAACCATGCGCATCGTCGTCGGATACGTCCCCCTCGAGTCGGACCTCGGCGTCCCGCTCCTTTCGCAGAACCGCCAGTTCCAGTGGTTCTCGAAGCCGACCTACGTCTATCCCATGGTCCCCGCGAGCGCGGCGACGCTCCTGAAGAGCAGGGGCCACGAGGTCCTCTGGCTCGACGGCATCGCCGAGGGCCTGACCCAGGCGCAGTTCGACGAGCGCTTCGCGGCGTTCAGGCCGGACCTCTTCCTCCTCGAGACGAAGACGCCCGTCGTCAAGGCCACCTGGCGCAAGGTCGACCGCCTCAAGGAGCTTGTCCCGGACTGCACGATCGTCCTCTGCGGTGACCATGTCACCGCGTTCCCCGAGGAGACACTGAACCATTGCAAGGCGGACTTCGTCCTCGCCGGCGGCGACTACGACTTCTCCATCGCGGCGCTGGTCGAGCGCCTCGAACGCGAAGTTGAAAGTTTAAAGTGCAAAGGGAATAGTTCCTCTTCGGATTCTTCAACTTTACCCTTTACCCTTTCAACTTTAAACCTCCCGAAGGGATTCTTCTGGCGCGCAGCCGACGGCACGATCGAAACCTCCGGCCCCTTCTGCAACAGGGACCACCGGCTCGAGGACCTGCCGGAGATCGACCGCGAACTCACGCGGTGGGAGCTCTACAGCCGCGAGAACGGCAACTTCCGCCGCACGCCCGGCACCTACACGATGGCGGCGCGCGACTGCTGGTGGGGCAAGTGCGCGTTCTGCTCCTGGACGACGCTCTACCCGGAGTGGCGCCACCGCACGCCGGCGCAGCTGCTGGACGAAATCCAGCACCTCGTCGAGCGCTACGGCGTGAAGGAGGTCTTCGACGACTCCGGCTGCTTCCCCGCCGGCGCGTGGCTTCGCGAATTCTGCGAGGGGATGGTCGCGCGCGGGCTGAGCAAACGGGTCACGCTCGGCTGCAACATGATCCCCGGCGCGCTCGACACGGAGCTCTACGGGCTCATGGCGAAGGCGGGCTTCAAGTTCGTGCTTTTCGGCCTCGAGAGCGCGCAGCACGACACGCTCGCGCGCATCAACAAGTGCCCGCTCGCGAAGAACGTCGAGGAGTCGATGCGCCTCGCGCACGAGGCGGGGCTGCGCCCGCACGTGACGTGCATGATCGGCTACCCGTGGGAGACCGCGGAGGACGCGAAGCGAACGATCGCGCTCACGCGCTCGCTCTTCGACCGCGGCTGGATCGACACGCTGCAGGGGACGATCGTCATCCCGTATCCGGGGACGCCGCTCTTCCGCGAGTGCCGCGAGAAGGGGTGGCTGCGGACCGAGGACTGGGACCGCTACGACATGCGCGAGCCCATCATGCGGTGCCCGATCCCGGATGACGAGCTTCGCGCGCTCGTGCGCGGCCTCTACGAGTCGTTCCTCACGCCGCGCTTCGTGTGGCGGCAGATTCGCTCGATCCGCTCCTTCGCCGACGTCGCGTTCCTCGCGAAGGCCGGCCTCCGCGTCGTCGGCCACCTCCTGGACTTCCGCCGCGCCAAACGGTAGCGGCCGCGGTCCCCGCCGAGACGGCGGGCTCTACCGGCATCGGGCGGGAAACGGCGTCTCCCATGAACGCCGGAGGGCGCCCGCGCTCCCGCGCGGGCGCCCTCCGGACGCCGCGTTCGTGCGCCGCCGCGGCGGCGCACGAACGCTAATCCGCGATTTTGACCTCGTGGCCGGCCTTGGCCGAGTCGTAGAGGCCGCAGAGGATCTTCTGGACGTTGAGGCCGATCTCGCCGGAGGCGCCCAGCGGCGTGCCCTTGAGGCAGCCGTCGACCCAGTTCTGCAGCTTCTTCTCGAAGATGTACTCCCAGCCGGAGTCGGGCATGAACACGGGCTGCATGTTGACCATCATGTTGTTCTGGTCCGTGTAGATCTCGCTGGTGCTCCACTGGCAGCCGGCCTTCGTGCCGTAGGCCCACCAGTCCTCGCAGTCGTGCTCCTTCTGGTGGTCGGCGAACGACGCCTCGATCTGCATGATCGTGCCGTTGTCGAAGCGGATCTGGCCCGCGGCGAAGTCCTCGACGGTGTAGGTCTTGTGATCCCAGTTCGGCCACATCGACATCACCTTCGAGGGCTTGTTGCCGAGGAACGTCCAGCAGCCGGCGGAGGCGTAGATCGGCTTGGGGTTGCCGAGGAACGCCATCGCGCTCTCGATGATGTGCACGCCGATGTCGATGAGGGGGCCGCCGCCCTGCTTGTCCTTCTGGCCGAAGACGCCCCAGTTCGGGATGCCGCGGCGGCGGCAGGCGCGCACCTTGACGAGCATCACGTCGCCGAAGAAGCCCTCGGCGCGCATCCTCGCGAGGTTCTCGCTGTTGTGCTGGTAGCGGCGCTGGAAGCCGACGGAGAGCTTGACCTTGTTCTTCTTCGCGGCGGCGACCATGTCCTTGCACTCCTTCACGGTCATCGCCATCGGCTTCTCGGTCATCGCGTGCAGGCCCGCGTTGCAGGCGTCGATCACCGCGGGGGCGTGGACGCCGTTGGGGGTGCAGACGTCGACCGCGTCGATCCTGCCCTTCATGGCCTTGAACATCTTGAGCCAGGGCTTCTGCGTGCCGTCGATGAAGAGCGCCTCCTTCGGGATCCCCCACTTCTCGTTCATCAGGTCGAGGCGGTCCTGGACGATGTCGCACCCCGCCACGACCTCGGCGTTGTCGATGTTCTTGTAGGCGCCCATGTGGGACTGCGCGATGCCGCCGCAGCCGATGATCGCGATGCGAAGCTTCCTGCCCTTGTAGACGGCCTTCTTCCCCGCGATCGCGGTGGAGACGCTCATGTTGTTGTCGGCCATGTTTGAACCTCGGTTGTGTCCTGTGGTGTGTGAGGGGTTTCCGGTTTGTTTCCGCGCGGCCCGGAGCGGGACGCGACGGGCGGCATTCTACCATGCGCCCCCGCGCGCCGCAAGCGGTTGCGCGGGCCTGGCGCCTCGGCTATAATCCGGCGCGTTTACGACACCGGAGACGTTTTCCATGACCGCCCGCGCTTCCCGCCGCTTCCCGACCGCCGCCCTCCTCGCGCTCTGCGCCGCGCTCGCCGCCGCGCCCGCGCCGGCGGCCTCGCGCCCCGCCGGCGCGCGGGGCGCCGGCCCCTCGCCCGAGACGGACTTCCAGGCGAAGGACCGCGCCGCCGCGCCGGACCGCAAGGAGCCCTGGCACCTCCTCGGCGCGCCGGCGGAGGACACCGCCGCCGCGCAGCTGGCGCGCGCGAGGCGGTTCGAGGCCGAGGGCCGCCGGAGCGCCGCGCGCAAGGCCTACGACTCGCTCGTCCACAACTGGGGCGCGAGCCCCGAGGCGGCGGAGGCGCAGCTCGCCGTCGCGCGGCTCTTCGAGGCGGACGGCGACCGCGAGGAGGCGTTCCGCGAATACCAGTACTACGTCGAGCGCTATGCCGCGACGAGCCCCGTCCCGGGGACCACCTACGAATCGGTCGTGGCGGCGCAGTTCGCGCTCGCCAACGCCCTCCGCGCCGAGCTCGGCGGCGGCCCGCTCTCGCCGTCGGCGGAGATGGTCGCCTCGATGTATCGCCACGTCGTCGCGAACGCGCCGGACGCCCCCCGCGCGCCGGAGGCGGTGCTCGCCGAGGGCGCGTGCTACGAGTCGGACGGCGCCTGGGCGAAGGCCGTGAACGCCTACGAGCGGCTGCCCTCGAAGTATCCGGGCAGCGCCCTCGTCGCGGACGCCCGCTACCGCGCGGCGGCGTGCCGCTACCGGCTCGCGAAGCGCTACCCGAACGACGAGGCGACGCTGCGAAACGCGCTCGAGACGCTCCGCCTCGCGCTCCGCACGTCGCCCTCCCACGCCGGCGCCGCCGAGGCGCGCGACCGCGCGGCGGAGCTCGCCGCGCGCCAGTCGCGGATGGCGTTCGACCGCGCGGCGTTCTACGACCGCGTGCGGCGCGACGCCGACGCGTCGATCCTCGCCTACGAGCAGTTCCTCGAGCACTTCCCGAACGCGGCGGAGTCCGAGCGGGCGCGCGCGCGCCTCGCCCAGATCCGCGCGTCGAAGGCGGAGGCGCGCTAGAGCGCCTTCCCGGTAGAGGCCGCCGTCCCGGCGGCCACGCGTTTTGCGAAACCGCTCTAGCCCCGCGGGAGCGCGGCGCGGAGCGCGACGACCGCCGCGCGCTGCGACTCGGCCCACGCGTCCGGATCGGGCGCGAAGCCCTCGGGCATCTCGACGAGCGGCGCGCCGCACGCCTCGCAGCAGCCGCCGTGCGCATGGATCGGCGCGCCGCACCGAGGGCAGGCGCGCACGAGCACCTCGCCGCAGATCGCGCAGTGCACGCCGGAGCCCGCCGTCCCGAGCGGGAGGAAGAGCAGCTGCCCGCCGACGCGATAGGGCAGGTTCGAGGGACACTCGAAGTTGGGGCACCGCGCCCGCGCGCCGGGCGCGGCCGCCGGGGCCGCGGCCGCTCCCACGGCCGGCGCCTCGAGCCCCAGCAGGTCCGCGAGCTTCGCGATCGTCTCGCGCGAGACCTTGCCCGCGACGCCCGCCTCGAACGCCGAGAGCTGCGACTGCCTGCAGCCCGCCTTCTCCGCCAGCTCCGTCTGCGACCAATGCGCCGCCCGGCGCGCGGCGCGCACCTGGAGGTGGAAGGGTTCTGAGACGGTGGGTTTCATGGAGGGCCGTAGTATGCCCCTTCCGCCCCCGCGGAGCAAGCATATTTTATCTACAACTGTTGATAATCGTGTTGATAATCGTTGATTGAAAAGGTCCGGACCGCAGTCGTCCGCAATCGATCAACAAGTCCTGTCGATAACAGAAATACTTCAAAAATATGCGATTTTTAGCCCTTTTCGAGTTCTGCCTCGCCCGGTCTTCCATTCTATCAACAGAATATCAACCGAAGGAATTCGTCCCGATACGCCATGCCGAGCGAATCGCCAAAGCGATTTCCGTTGACATCTTCGCCGGGTTTTGAGATGATTCCGCCCCGTTCCGCGCAACCGTGGTGGAATGGCAGACACGCTAGATTCAGGTTCTAGTGCCGCGAGGCATGGAGGTTCGACTCCTCTCGGTTGCACCAACTTCGAGGCGGCGGTCCGGGCTCCGGACCGCCGCCTCCTTTCGTAGCCGCCGGCGGCGCCCGGCGCTACCGGCCGGCGAGCGCGAGGCGGACGATCGCCGCGGTGTCCGTCGGCGCGTCGGGGCGCGCGGCGATCTCGCGCACGGCGCGGACGGCCTCCTCCTCGGGGCGGCCGAGCTGGACGAGCGCCGCGGCGGCGTCGCGCACCGCCTGCGGGAGCGCGTCCTCCGGCTCGCCGGCGCGCGCGGCGGCCGCGGCGAGCGGGTCGATCTTGCCCTTGAGCTCGACGCAGATGCGCTCCGCGGTGCGCTTGCCGATGCCGGGGAGCTTGGCGAGCGCCTTGGCGTCGCCCTCCGCGAGCGCGGCCTTCAGCAGGCGCACGGGCATGCCGGAGAGCGCAGAGAGCGCGGTCTTGGGGCCGACGCCGGAGACGTCCTGCAGCATCCGGAAGAGGTTGCGCTCGTCCTCCGTCGCGAAGCCGAAGAGCGCGTGCTGGTCCTCGCGGACGTAGTCGTGCACGAGCAGCCGGCAGTCGGCGCCGGCGCGCGGGAGCGCGTCGAAGGTGGAGAGCGGGACGAAGGCCTCGTAGCCGACGCCGCCGACGTCGATCACCGCGGCGGCGGGCGAGGGGGCGAGGCGCTTCTCGACGAGGGTTCCGTGGAGGTAGGCGATCATCGGTTAATGCTGAATGCTGAATGCTGAATGACAGAGAAGAACCTTCGAACCTACTCGACGATGGTGACGGGGGTCTGGCGGGGGAGAAAGAGGAAGAGTTCGCGGACGTCGGCATTGGACATGCGGACGCAGCCGGCGCTGGACTGCCTGCCGAGCGTGGTGTTGTCCCACGTGCCGTGGATGCCGTAGCCGGAGACGCGCGGCGTCTCGCCCGTGGCCTCGAGTGCGAGCCAGTGCGTGCCGAGGACGTTGGCCGGGTCGCCGTAGGGGATGACCTTGCCGCCGTCGCTCCACCAGTCGGGGTGCTCGATCTTGTCCTTCACGATGAACGTCCCGGCGGGCGTCTTGGCGTTCTGGCCGGTGCCGACGACGTACTTCTTGAAGAACTTCCCGCCGAGCGTGAGCTCGAGCGTGTTGAGCGACTTCGAGACGCGCACGGCGAAGGCGGGATGGTCGGGGAAGACGAGGCGCTGTCCGGGGCGGATCTTCGTCGGGTCCTTGATGCCGTTGGCCTCCATGATGAGCTCCTTCGGGCAGACGTAGCGCGAGGCGATGGCGGAGAGGGCGTCGCCGCCCTTCACGACGTATTCGACCTTGTCGGGCCCCGGGCGCGGCTCGAGGTAGATGCGCGTCGAGAGCGCGCCGAGCGTGCGCTCCAGCGCGGGGGCGAAGTCGGAGCCGGCTTTCGCGAGCGCGGCGAGCAGCAGCTCGCGCTCGTCGTAGAGCTTCCCCTGGTCGTCGAGCGCCTTCGCGTCGGCGAGCGCCTTCTTGAAGTCCTCCTCCGAAAGGTCGCCGGGAACGGCCGGCTGCGCGGACGCGGCGGCCGGCGCGGCGGCGGCCGGCGCCGCGGCGGACGCGACCTCGTTCGTGGCGGCGGACTCGCCGTCGTTCCCTTTGCGCTCGGGACGGAGCGCAAACCAGAGGACGGCCGCGAGGACGAGCGCGCCGAGGATGGCGGCCGGCCAGGGGAAGCGGCGTTCGCGGTAGATGTCGTCGAGGGGCGTAAGCGGCATGTGGATTCCTTTCGGTCGTGCGTTGCGCCGCCCTATTCTAGCGCGTTCCCCGGAAAAATGCCACCGAACCCCGTTCGCGGAATCGGGTCGGTGTCGGAATCCGGTCTTCCGTCGGATCCCGGACCCTACCAGTCGCGGACGCCGGGGCGGGGAGGAAGGTCGTGCTGGCGCCGGCGGCGCTCGTCGGCGCGGCGCTTCTCCGCCTCGAGGATGCGCGTGAGCAGCTCCTCGTCCGCCTTCTCGGCCTCGTCCTCGGAGCGCTGCGCGGCCTGGGCCTCCTTTTCCTCGGCCTCTTGCTCCTGTGCGTTCTGCTGCTGGGCGTCCTGCTGCTGGGCGTCCTGTTGCTGGGATTCCTGCTGCTGAGCTTCCTGCTTCTGGGAATCCTGCGAATCCTGGGACTGCTGCTGATCCTGTTGCTGCTGGTCCTGCTGCTGCTGTTGTTGTTGCTGCTGCTGTTGCTGCTGCTGTTGATTCTGCTGTTGATTCTGCTGTTGATTCTGCTGGTTCTGCTGCGGCGGGTTGAGCAGTTCGCGGATGCGGAGCATGTTGGCGAGCGAGGCCTCGGCGTCGGGGCGCCGCTCCTCGGGAAGGACGCCGTCGGGCGTGGGCGCCGCCGTGCGCAGGAGCAGGTGCGTGCCGCGGGTTTCGTCGCAGAGCCGCTGGATCTCCTCCGCGACCGACGGGGGCTTCGCCCCCGAACCCCCTTCGGCGGGCGCCTCCTCGTCGAACATCGGCGCGCCGTCGTCCTTCGCGGCGGCGAGGTCCTGCGCGGCGTCGGGGACGGGGTTCTCCTGGAGCCACTGCTGGATGACGGAGGCGAAGCGGTCGAAGAGCCCGATGGCGGCGCCCTGCTCCTCGACGGGCGTGCGGATGCGCGAAGCGTCGGCGGCGCGCGCGAGGGCGTTGCTCTGCGCATCGATGGCGAAGTCGAGCAGCTTCGGCGGCGGGGCGGCCGCCGCGAGCAGGCCGAAGAGGACGCCGTCGGACTGGCGCATCATCGCGAGCGCGCCGGGGTCGAGACCCTCGAGCGCGTCCGCGGCGGCGACGGAGCGGTCGGACGCCTCGACGAGGGACCGCTCGGCCGCCGCGCGCTCGACCTCGTTGGTGAGCTGCGGCAGGAGTTCGCGGCGGAGCGCCTCGAGGACCGGCGTCCACGCCTCGGCGGCGGCGCGCTGCGCGCCGGCGGCGTCCTCGAGCGCGCCGATGCGCGCGGGCGAGGGGTCGGCGAGCGCGCGGGCGGCCCGCGCATAGGCCGCGCGCTGGTCCGAGAAGAGGGCCTGCAGGAGCTCGTCGGGCGCCTTGCCGTCGAACCGCGCGCGCAGCGCGGCGTCGCGCGACGCGTCGCGCAGCGCGGGGATGCGCCCCGCGGCGGCGGCGAGGTTGGTGCGCGCGGCCGGGTCGTCCGGGCGCGCGCGGAGCGCGTCGCGGAACGCGGCCGCGCTGCCCTCCATCGCCTCGAGCCGCTCCTTCGCCGCGCGGGCGAGCTCGGCGAGGTTGGTCGTCGCGGGCGGGTCGGCGGAGGCCGCGCGGAAGAGCGCGAGCCCGCGGCCCGCGGCGGCGTCCGGTCCCTCCAGCGCGCCGAAGAGGTCCGCGGCGGCGGCGTTGTCGCCCGCGCCGAGCGCGGCGAGCGCCGCGTTGAAGCGGATGCGACTCTCCAGCTCGGCGTCCGCGCCGGCGTCCGGCGCGGCGAGCGCCTCGCGGTAGCGCGCGAGCGCCGTGGCGGGGTCCGCACCCCGCCACGCGCGCTGAGCCGCGCGGGCGAGCTCGCGCGCAGATGATTCGGAATGCTGAATGCTGAATGCTGAATGCTGAATGGAATCGTCCGATGCTTCGGGCGTTCCGTCATCCGCGGTGACTTCGTCGAACATCGGCGCTTCGTCCGGCTCCCCCGCTGGGGGAGCTGGCGAGCGGAGCGAGCCTGAGGGGGTCTGGCCGGAGCCGGGAAGCGCGAGGAGGATGAGCAGCGCCGCGGCGGCGCGGCGAAGCGCGCGCGGACGGCCGCGGGAGAGGCAGACGGCGAGGATCAGGAGGACGAGCGCCGGCGCGAGGAAGAGGCCGTAGCGCTCGATGCGGCGCGTCTCGGCGGAGGCGCGCGTCTCCTCGCGGACGACGCGGCGGACGTGGTCGCGGTAGATCGTGCCGAGCGTGGCGCCGCCGGAGGTGCTCGCGAGCGGGAGGTAGACGCCGCCCGAGGCCGAGGCGATCGCGACGAGCGTCTCGCTCTCGAGCTTCGTCACGACCTTCTCGCCGCGGTGCTGCAGCGGCGTGCCGGCGTCGTCCGCCGGGACGTCCGCGCCGCGCGTGCCGCCGACGCCGACGCAGAAGACGGGGATGCCGTCCGCGCCGCACGCCTTCGCCTCCTCGACCGCGCGGCCGGTGAGGTCCTCGCCGTCGGAGACGAGGACGATCGCGCGGTGCCCGGCGGCGAAGCCCTGCAGCATGCGGCGGCCTTCGGCGAGCGCGCCGCCGAGGTCCGTCTCGCCGCGCGGGGCGGAGTCGACCGAGGCGCCCTCGACCGCCTCGAGGAAGAAGCCGGTGTCGGCCGTGAAGGGGCAGAGCGTCGCCGTGCCGGCGCGGAAGGCGACGAGCGCCGCGCGGTCGCCGCGCAGGCCCGCGGCGAGGTCGGCGAGGTCCGCCTTCGCGCGGCCGAGGCGGCTCGGACGGACGTCGGCGGCGAGCATCGAGCGGGAGACGTCGAGCAGGACGAGGACGCTGCGCGAGGCGGTCTCGACCGTCTCCTCGCGCTCGCCCCACCACGGGCGGGCGAGCGCGACGACGGCGAGGAGGAGCCCGGCCGTGCAGAGGGCGAGCTGCGCGGCGAAGCGCCCGCCCGCGGAGGCGGCCGCGGCGGCCTTCGGACCGAGCGCGGCGAGGCGGCGCGCGCGCCGGCGGCGCAGCGCCAGCGCCGCCGCCGCCCAGAGGGGCGGCAGCCAGAGCAGCAGCAGCAGTTCGGGCCGGAGGAAGTGCATGGGGCCGGATTCTAGCACAACTCCGCGGCGACGCAAGCTTTGCGGCCTTGCGCGACCGGACGCTCGGTGCAACCATCGGAACCGGGGTTGCATCGCGGAAGAACAGTATGCTATTCTCCGGGGCATGAAAATCCATGCCCTTTTCGCGTCGGTTCTCGCCTCGGCCGCCCTCGTTGCGTTCGCGGACGAACCTCCCGCGCCTCCCGCCGCCGAAACGCCAGCCCCTGCGCAGCAGCCCGCCGCGCCGCGGCCCGCGCGCCGCGGAATGCCGCCCGAGGCGTTCACGACGCCCACGAACTTCGTCGTCCTCGTCGATCTCTCCGGCGAGGTCCGTCTCGGACGCGGGAAGGACGGCGCGTGGCTGCCCGAGAACTGGCTCGAGGAGCAGGCCGCCGCGATGCAGCGCTCGCTCATGGTCGGCGTGAAGACCGCGCACGGGCCGTTCGAGAGCTACGACGGCGCGGCGACCGACCCCTTCGGCATCGCCCGGGTCCTGTCGATCTCCTATCCCGATGTCGAGGGGGCTGAGCCCGGCGACGATCCCCGTCTCGTGGCCCGCCGCCTCTTCAAGCTGCTCCCCGACGCCAGGATCCTGGTGATCCTCGCCGAGGGCGAGAATCTTCCCCCCATCCTCGCGTCGCCCTACGAGCACTGGGTCGTGATGGACGCCGGCTGGGTGAAGCGCGGCGGCGGGGACGCCGCCCTGGTGAACGACCGCATGGGCAAGCGCATCTACCAGGCGCTCGGCGCATGCTGCGGCGCGGCCTACCACCCGGAGCGCGAGGCGGTGATGCGCTACAGCCCCACGCCCGAGTCGCTCGACGACTGCCTCTCGCACAACTTCCACCCGCTCAACTCCAACGCCTTCTCCATCGTCGCCCGCGCCCTCGGCCTCGATCCGGTCCGCCTGCGCCCGCGCAAGGAGCTCGTGGAGATGGGCATCCTCCAGCCCCGCGCGCCGAAGACGCAGGACGCGCCCGGTCCGCGGGACGAACCCGCCGAATCCCGGTGAAGGTTCCCACCACCGACGCAAAGCTGCTCCGCGACCTGGCGGGCGCGGAGGCTCCCGGACGCTGGGCGGACTTCGTCGCGGCCTACCGCGCGCCGATGCTCGAATTCCTGCGCGGCTCCTTTCCCGGCGCCGACGCGGAGGACCTCGTGCAGGAAACGCTGCTCGCCCTCGCGGCGGTCCTGCCGCGCTACCGCTACGATCCCGCCCACAAGGGACGCTTCCGCTCCTACCTCTTCGGCATCCTCCGCAACAAGGCCAAGGCCCATCTCCGCGCCCGCGGCCGCGCCGCCGCGCGCGACGCCGCCTTCGCCGCCGCGCAGTCGGACGCGGCCGCCGCCGCCCGCACCGAAGCCGAGGAGCGCGAGTGGCGCCACGCCGTCTACGAGATCGCCCTGCGCGAAGTCCTCGACGACCCCGCCCTGCGGGAACGCACCAAGCAGATCTTCCTCCGCACCGCGATCCGCGGCGAATCCCCCGAGGACGTCGCCGCCGCCTTCGGCATGAAGCGCAACGCCATCGACCAGGCCAAGAACCGCGTCCTCGTGCGGCTCAAGGCGAAGATCTCGGAACTGGAGGGCGTCTGATGGACGGCTCCGTCGAGGCCTGGCTCCGCACGCCGGGGGCCGCCGGTGCGGAGCCGCCGTCCCCGCCGCTCGCGGACGGCGCCGCGTTCGGGTCCTTCCGCGTCCTCGGCGTCCTCGGCCGCGGCGGGGCGGCGGACGTCTACCGCGCGCGGCAGGAGCCCGCGGGACTCGTCGGCGCGCTCAAGGTCCTCCGTCCGGGCGCGGACGACACCCGGAAGGCCCGCTTCGCCCGCGAGATCCGCTTCCTCGCGGAGCATCCGCATCCCGCCCTGCCGCGCTATCTCGGATCCGGGGAGACGGACGGCGCCCCATGGCTCTTCCTCGAAGAGCTTGCCCCGGCGCCGCTGCCGACCTCGGACCGCCGCGTCGCGCGCTTCCTCCTCGCGCTCTGCCGCGGCGTCGCGCATTTGCACGCGCTGGGGTTCGTCCACCGCGACATCAAGCCGGACAACGTCCTCTTCCGCAAGGACGGCGCCCCGGTCCTGATCGACCTCGGGCTCGTGAAGGACGTCCGCGGCGGGACGCCGGCGGCGCGCGGCGCCGCGCCCGTTCCGCCCGGAATCTCCCTCTCCGGCGTCGGCACGCCGGGATGGAGCGCGCCGGAACAGTTCGACCGCGGCGAGGCGACGCCCGCCTCGGACGTCCACGCGCTCGGCGTCCTCGCGGACGCCTGCTTCGGCGGCCGGCCGCCCCGCGCCTGGCGCGGCATCGTCCGGCGCGCCACGAGCTCCCTGCCGGCCGAACGTTTCCCGGACGTGGCGTCCTTCGCCCGCGCGATCCGGCTTCGCCACGCGGGCCGCTGGGCCGCGGCCGCCGCGGTCCTCGCCGCGGCGGTCTGGATCGGATGCCGGAATCTCGGATTCCCGGATCCCCGGGTTCTGGCACCGGGGTCTCGGGGCGCGGCGGAGCCGCGCGGGCCGGAATCCCGCGCCGCCCCGGAATCCGTCGCGCGCTTCAAGGCGCGCGAAGCCTCCCGCGAAGAACGCTGGGCGCCGTTCTGGGAAGCCTTCCGCGGGTGGTGTGCGGAGAACGGCTCGCCGCTCGCCGCCTGCGAGCCCGGAATCGGTCGGGCGGGCAACTCGATGGAACTCGCGCAGGGGCGCGGCTTCCACGTGCAGTATTCGATCTCCGACGCAGGCCGTCTGCAGCTCGAGATCTATTCGTCGGCGGACGAAGCCGAAGCCGCCGGCGTTTCGCCGCAGGCCGTAATGGAGCGCCTGCACGCGCACCGAGCGGAAATCGAAGCGCGCTTCCCAGACCCCGCCACGCTCGAGACCGGCTGGTTCACCGGGAAGGCGGGCGCCCGCTCGCGCGTCACGCGCTTCGTCCGGCCCGGCGTCGTCGATCCGGCGCGCCCCGACCCCGCCGCCATCGCCCGCGCCGCGGCCGACGGCGAAGCGCTCCTCGCCGCCCTGCGCGACCTGGGCGAGCTGCGGTAGCGCGGCCGGGCGCTGGCGCGCCCGGTGCCGGAATCTCGGGATCTGGGAATCTCGGATTCTCACGGAATCCCGGCGGCGCGAGATCCCGGCGGCGGCGCAGCCGCTCCCGAGATTCCGCCGCGAGACTCCCAGAACCCGAGAATCCGAGAACCCGGCACCGACCGCCCTCGGCGGCCGGAATCGGGCCGGGCGCTGACGCGCCCGGTGCCGGAATCTCGGGATCTGGGAATCTCGGATTCTCGCGTTCGGGTTCTCGGCGCGCGGCGTTGCCGCGCGGCCGGATTCTCCGTTAGCCGACAGGTCGCGTTCCGTTGCACTCGGGATAGGCGGTGCAACTCCAGAATTCGTTGCCGGCGTTGGTTCCGCGCTTTGCGACGCGCTTCCGCATGGGCTTGCCGCACTTCGGACACAAGGGCGCGTCGCCTGCCGCGGCGTGGGCCGCGTCGCGGGCCGCGAGGCGGTCCCGCGTGAGGCTCTCCGCGAAACCGCCTTTCTCGACGAATTCCGCGTGGGTCGCCGAGAGTTTCTTTCCGAGCATCATGGTTTCCCGGGCGAGAAGGACAATGAGCGCCCGTGCCGCTACGAGCGAATCCTCGGAGTCCAGCCACCTGGAAAACTTTCCGTATTGCCCGAGCACGTGCAAGGCCGAATTGTGGCGGACATCGTCCGAAAACGGCGCTTTGTCGATCGGCATGGAAAACACGGTCCGTTCTTCCGGATCGGATTCGGACCACGGCGCCTCTCCGGCAAGGAGAAGCCAGTTCGTGAAATCGCCGGCCAGTTCCGCGAAGCTGGCCTTCGCCACGTCGTAGAGACGCATCTCGGTTTCCTTCGACGTGTCGCGCCGTGCGTATCCCTCGGCGATGTTGGCCGTGCCCGAACGCGCAGCCTGCGTCATCTGGTCGAAGAGCCGGCCGCACGGGTCGATCCGGGGTTTGAGGAAACGGAGGCAGAACTTCTGCGTTCCGAGCTGGATCACGTTGGCGAGAACCCAGGCGTCAAGCCAGAAATACCCGTTGCCGGAAAGAAACGATCTGTCGGCCATGGAATGAAACTCCTTTCGGCGTGGAAACTACCAGACTCCCGTCACGGCTGCAAGAGAAATTCGATTCCGCCGCGAGATCCCCAGATCCCGAGAACCCCGGAATCCGGCATCCGGCCGCCCTCGGCGGCCGGAACCGAGCCGGGCGCCAGCGCGCCCGGTGCCGGAATCTCGGGGTCTCGGATTCTCGGATTCTGGCGTTCGGATTCTCGGCGCGCGGCAAGCCGTGCCGCCGGATTCTCGCAGGAATCCGCGTTGCGGGATCCCGGCGGCGGCTTCAGCCGCCCCCGAGATTCCGCCGCGAGATTCCCGGATCCCGAGAATCCCAGAACCCGGCACCGGCGGAAAACTGAAGAGTTGAGCTGTTATCCGAACGTACGAATCGGGTTTCTGTCACCGCGCCGGAATAGGCTTCGAACGGATTTTCCGAGGAATGCCGAACGAAGCGGATCCGAAGCGACGTTTCCGACGAATTCCCATCGATTCGGATCGTGGAACGTCCCGACGTTGCTGCTCATGGTCGCGTTGGCGTGGAACCATTTTGCGACGCGGTAAACCTCGTGGACGATTCCATTGTGTGCACAAAGGACAATCTTCGCCTTGAGAAACTGTCCGTCTTTCTCTGCACTCCAAGCCGCTCGCGTCGCCTCGTAGAGTTTGAAGGGTTCTTTTTGAATGCCGTCATACCAACCATGTCCGGTTGTCAAGCGGACAATTGCGGTCTTGACTTTGAACGAAGCCGGCGTCAACTGTTGGCTCACGGCGGGCTTTTTTGGTGAGGTCTTTGCCATTTTGAATCTCTTTGTTTTTTGTTGTTCGCCCGTTATTCCGGAAATTCCACACACAAGCGGAATCCGATTTCATTGCTTCTTGCGTCGTCGGGAACGGATGTTTTCGAAATAGGCGAACAATCTTTGTCGCGCGAGTTGAAACCGCCGCCACAAACGATTCTTTCGTTCTGGCTTTTTGCATCCGGCTTGGAACTCGTCCACTCTTTTACGTTGCCGTTCATGTCGAACAGTCCGAAGGCATTCGGTCGTTTTGTCGCCACGGGATGGGATCCTTTGCCCCGGTGGTCGTAGAGGTCATCGTGGAAGGGAATTCTGATTTCTTTCCCGTTTTCGCCTATGCAATATATGTTTTCCAACCAACTATCGTCGTACGACGACCCGTCAGGGGCGTTCCCCAAACATGCGTATTGCCATGCCGATTGCGAAGGCAGTCCGAACTCAATGCCGCGTTTGCGGATTTCGGGAATCGAATTCAGTTTTCCGACGAACTCCATGCATTCCTTCCAGCTGACGTTTTCCACGGGGCGAGTCGCTCCTTTGCATGCGGACGGATTGTATCCCATGACATAATTCCAGAGCCACTGGGGCACCTCCGTTTTCCCGATCCGCCATGGAACTCCCGGTATTGTTGCCATGTCGTCCAGCAGCGAAGCGACGACGGGGTCCGCACACAGTCTGAATCCGATGGCGTCGCTTTTCGCGTTCGTGTAGCGCGCTTCCGCACTGTCGGCGGAGCACTTCAACGCCTCGGAGTTGAATCCGCCACCGCAGACATAGCGCCGGTCCTCGTCGTGGTCCGGCTCCGAATCGGTCCATTCGCCGACATTTCCGCTCATGTCGAACAATCCCCACGCATTCGGTTTTTTCCGGGCGGCCGGCTGCGGCCTGTCAAGTCCGTTTCCTCTTCTTGAGAACCACGCGACGGAAGCCAACGTTCGTTCGTTGATTTCCGTGCCGTCTTCCAAGTTGCAATACGTTCCATCGCTTCCGGCAAGGCACGCATATTTCCACTCTTCGCGCGTCGGAAGGCGGAAAAACAAACCGGCTTTGCGAACCTCCGGATTTGAATTCAATGAGTCCAAGATATCGCAAACTTCTTTCCAGCTGACGTTTCGCGCGGGCAGGTCTTCGGCGACATCCGACGGGCGCGGCAATCCCGCAAGGGCGAACCACTGTCCCGCCGTGACTTCGGTCTTTCCGATCAACCATGTTTTTCCCGGAACGGGAACCATGTTTGCGATGATGCCCGGAACCACGGCGGCCCTGATCCGTTCGGCGGCCTCTTTCCTTTCTCGCACGGCTTCGGCGCAAACCCGGAATCCGACGTCGTCAAACGTTTCGTCCGGATAATGGTCGCAGAACTTCTCGGATTCTCGTTTCGATTCCTTCCAACTGCAGCCCCAGGTTCGTTGGAATCGTGCGTCTTCTCCCGAGTCGCACCATTCCCACACATTTCCGGTCGTGTCGCAAAGTCCGATCTCGTTCGGTTCCGTCACGCCGCAAGTGTGGGCGTGTCCGTTCGCAACGTCCCACCGCCAGGTTTTCACCCGGAATTCGTCCGGTCTGTCATCGTTCGCCGATGGAGTTTGCGAGGCTTCGTCGGCCTTCATCCATTCCGATTCCTTTGGAAGACGAAACAACAAACCACACCGTTTTTCTTCGGGAAGACCATTGAGAACGTCGATAAAATCTTTACAGTCGAACCAGGAGACCGAATCCACGGGATTGTCTCCGTCGATCATGCCTTTTGAGGGGTTCGATCCCATGACGGACGCCCATTGATCCTGGGTGATCTCCATCTGTCCGAAGTACAAATGGTCGCCGAACGGAACTTTTACCATTTCGAGAAAGACTCCGCCGGGCAGTTCGACGGAACGGATTTCGTTTCTCTTCGACCGATCATTTTCCGAGGAGTCCGCGGATTCGCCGAGACCACTCGCCGCGACTGTAAGACCCGGAGTCAGAAACGTTTTTTCGGGCGAAATGAATTCGTCCAGTTGTTTTTCGGCACGATGCAATTCCTCGTTGGCGACTCCCACCATTCGGTTTTTCGCCTGGTTGTATTCATGTCCGAGTTTGAACATGGCGCTCCGGTCTCCGAGAGTTCCCCTTGATATCGAACGCACGCCGAAGAACGCCATCAGTTCGTTGAGTCTTCCGACGGCCAAATTGAGGTCTACAACCCCTAATTGATACAAAGAAGGAGCGTTGGCCATGAATTCGTCCACGTCTTTGACTTTGCCGTTGATCTCTTCGATGCGGGCCTTGGCTCTGGCGGCATCGCTTTTCGCCGCCGTGACGGCGGCATCCACGTCGTAGTCTTTGACTTGGTCTCCCAAGGCGATTCGAACGCCTTTTCTGGGCGTTCGGAGCCAGACCGCCTGTTCGCGAACCGTTTGCCCTTTGTACTGTTGTTTTTTTGACGTTTTTTTGAGGGGCTTCCCGCGTTTTTCGAAAAAGAGGGCGACTTGTTCCGCGTTTTCGACGTCGAACATCCTCAACGCGGCTTCCAGCGGGAATCCGAATCCCGTAACGCCGGTTCCGGGGCCTTCCGTTTCGGCAAACGGGACTCCGTTCATCGTGACCGTTACGCTCATTTCGGACGTTTTGAAGTCGATCTCGTTTTTCGGAAAAAGGGACTTGGCCAAAACGGCAGCGTCGAAGGGATCCATTCCGATGTAGAACGGACCGATTCGCGTTTCGGCGCCGTTCGATTTCTCGCGGATGGCAGCAACGGCGTTTTCCAGACGTCCGTCATCGGGCGGCAACAAGTCTTTCCTGTAACGCAGGACGGGATCGTTGCTGTTGACGACGATTTCCATCCGTTTCTCGTAACTCTCGATTCTGGAAAGAGCGGCCGACTGGACGGATTTGTCGGTTGCGCGTTCGGCAATGCGGCACAAAGCTGACTGTCCGCGAATGCGTTCGACGGAACGTCTCCGGATTTCTGCGTTACCGGATTTTTCGGCAAATTCGCAAAGGATGTCATCGTCTTCGACATGCAACAGAACGGCGTTTTGAACGGACGGATCGGCGGAAGTTCGTGCAATATCCGCGGCCAATGCCGGATCGGTCACCTTGGATGCCGCCAGAAGCCTTGTTGCCGCGTCCGGATCGTTTTCAGCGATCTGAGCAAGAGCCTCTTCGTCGACGATCCGTTTCGTCAAGGAACGACGGACTTCCGCAAAGGAAACGTTTTTCACGAGAGCCGCCGCCACGTCCGGATCGGAAATCCTGTTCGACGCGGCCAGACACACGTTGGAATCGGTTTCGTGTTTCACGACATCCGCGAGAACCGATTGTTTGTCCACTTTTTCGACCGCCATGAGGCGGACGTCGGCCGATTCCGCCTCGCGGGCCAATTTGGCGACGAGAGCGGAATCGGACACGCGATTTGCCGCCGCAAGACGAATGGATTCCGTCCAATCGGTCGAAGCGATCCGGAACAGGGCGGCTTCGTCGTCAACGCGTTTTACCGTCTTGAGACGAAGAGACGGATCCAATTCCGAGCGAAGCACAAATTGCGCCAGAAACTTTCCGTCCTTGATCTTGTCCAAAACCGCCTCCATGGCCGCAGGACAGACTTCTCCGGCGTCGCGCGACAAAACATTCTTGGCCGCCCTCTCCGTGTCAATCCTTTTGGCCGCGGCAATTTGCAACGATTCACAATCGGCAGGATTCGTTCCGACGACGATTTCGGCAAGCGTCCCATCGTCTTTCAAACGCGAAACGGCGGCCAATCGGACCATATCCGGATTTGATTTCCGAAGGGCAATGTCTCGCAAGGAGGAAGACGCGGATACGTGTTTGACCAGGTCGACGCGAACAGGCTCCGAAACGTCGTTTCGTTCAATCGCGCGAATACACAGATCTTCCCTTGTCAAACGACTGGCCGCAGCATCCGCCACGTCGTTGTACCGTGTCTCGGCAATTGCCGCGAAAAGATCGTCTTGACTTGAAATCGCGGAAAGTGCGGCAAGCCGGTCTTCTGGTTTTTCGGAGTTGATCGAAACGCAACCCGAGGAAATCAAGGCGGCGATGATCGTTCCGATGACGGCTTTCCCCGTCGGAATGAAAAAAACGGAAATCTTTTTCATATGGGTGGATTCCTCGATCGTTGCAGGATTGATCTCGGTCCTATTTGCTCTTCAACTGTTCTTCCGCCGCACGCCGAACCAATTCCGACGGATCCTTGGAGAGTTTTTCCAGAACGTTTTGATCGCGGACTTTGCGAATCGCTTCCACTCGGACGTATGGTTCCCGTTCGTGCAACGCGACATCGACGCACACTGTTTGATCGACGAGTTTTCGGGCCGCGGCTTGACGAACGATCCCGAAAGGATCCGCTTTCACGATGACCGAAAGATCTTTATCGTATTGGCCCAACGGCAGGGCTTCGATCGCCTTGGCGCGTTCAATTGCGGTTTTTCCGGCTTGGGCGATTTCCAGCAATTCTTCTGGAGAACGGGCTGGCGGCGGCACCTCGTGGTTGCCCGCGGATTTCGGTTGCTTGTCTGTCCGTTGTGGCGAGCACGCGAAACAACCCGTGCACGCGATTGCGGTGACCGCGACGATTGCAACGGAGATCGATTCTTTGAACGGATTCTTCCTTTTCGTTTTCATCATTTGTTTTGGGGACTCGATGCCGTTGACTCGGTATGCCATGTAGGTTCTCCTGTCGGTTGGTTGGTGGGTGGTGGTGGGTGGAAGCGTCTATTTCATTTCTTCGCGCGCGGGGTCTTTCTTGTCACTTGCCGCCAGAGGCGGCGGTCTTACGCGGGGCGAGGAGGGGCCGGGCTCTGGCGAGCCCGGTACCGGAATCTCGGGATCTCGGATTTTCGGATTCTGGCGTTCGGGTTCTCGGCGCGCGGCAGAGCCGCGCGGCCGGATTCTCGCGAGATTCTGGGCCTCGAGAACCCGGCGGCGGCGCAGCCGCCCCCGAGATTCCGCGGCGAGATTCCCAGACTCCGAGAATCCGAGACCCCGGCACCGGCCGCCGCAAGCGGCCGGAACATCGCGAGAACCCGGCGGCGGCGCAGCCGCCCCCGAGATTCCGCGGCGAGATTCCCGGAACCCGAGAATCCCAGAATCCGGCACCCGGCCGCCCCCGGCGGTCGGGCCGATGCTATGGTTCTGTTCTGTTGCGTGTGTCAAGAAGGGAGCGCGCCTCGGTCGGTGTCTTCCCCTGGGCTCCTTGGAAAGCCCTGCTTGAAAACACGGAAGGAGACGCGCTCCAATGGCGCGCATCCCTGCTTCGTGCCGTTCAAGCTTGAATGTTCCAAGGATTCAGGGGAACGACGGCTGGCAGTATGCTGTTTTTCCGCCGCGTCGGTCCGGGCTTGCGCCCTTCGCGCCGCGACATCGGAAAACATACCAGATTCCGGCTTTCGCCGCAAGCGGATTCCGAAGTGGAACCACTTTTGCACTTGCCGCCGCCCCCGGCCTTCTTACGCGCGGAGTTCGCGGAGGCTGTGCTCCGGACCGGCGCTCGAGCGTTTGAATCTCACGCAGAGCGCGCAGAGCCATGCTCCGCCCAGCGCTCAAGCGTTTGAATCTCACGCAGAGCGCGCAGAGCCCATGCTCCGCCCGGCGCTCGAGCGTTTGAATCACACGCAGAGAGCGCAGAGCCTTGCTCCGCTCTACGCTCAAGCGGTTGTGGAGCCCGCTTCGCGGGCCGGAACCAAGCGGCAAAGTCGCCTCAAAACACTTCGTGGACTTTGCGAACTCCGTGTGAGAGTATTCACCGGCGCCCGGGCAGAACGGGGCTCTGCGTTCTCTGCGCACTCTGCGTGATGATTCACCGGCGCCCGGGCAGAACGGGGCTCTGCGCTCTCTGCGCTCTCTGCGTGATGATTCACCGGCGCCCGGGCAGAACTGGGCTCTGCGCTCTCTGCGTGATGATTCACCGGCGCCCGGCCGGGACGGGGCTCTGCGTTCTCTGCGTGATCATTCGCCGGCGACGGAGGGCGTCTGACGCGCGGAGTCTCCGCGCCGGGTTGCAACGCGCGCGGGCGGTGTGGTATGCTCCGGGCCATGCACATCCGCCACCTTCTCGCGTCCTTCCTCGCCGCCGCCGCCCTGCTCGCGCCTCCGCGTGCCGCGGCGCAGGGCGTCACGGTCCCGGACGAGGTGGACGAGGCGATCGAGCGCGGGCTCGAGTATCTGGCCAGCGTCCAGAAGCCGGACGGCTCGTTCCCCGACAACCACGGCACGACGGGCTCCATCTCGGCGCTCGCCGGGATGGCGTTCCTCGCCAAGGGCTACACGCCGGACAGCGACAAGTACGGCGAGAACATCGACCGCTGCATCGACTACATCCTCTCGATCGTCGATCCGACGAACGGCTACTTCGGCGTCACCAAGCCCGGCTCGGGCATGTACGTCCACGCGATCTGCACGCTCTTCCTCACCGAGGTCTCCGGCATGGTCTCCCCCGAGCGCCAGGCGCGCATGGACCCGGTCATCGAGAAGGCGGTGAAGCTCATCATCGACGCCCAGAACATCCGCAAGAGCGAGCGCGACAATGGCGGCTGGCGCTACACGCCGAAGTCGAGCGACAGCGACATGTCGTGCTCCGGCTGGGTGATCATGGCGCTGCGCTCCGCCCGGCTCAACGGCGCCCGCATCCCGAACGACACGATGTCGCGCGCGCTCGACTACGTGAAGCGCATGTGCTACTCGGCCGACGGCTCGTTCACCTACCAGGGCGGCAACAGCGGCTCGGGCGACACGCTCACCGGCGCGGGCATCCTCTACCTGGAGCTCTGCGGCCGCCACAACGACCCGATGGCCCTCCGCGCCGCGCGCTTCCTCACCGACCGCCGCCGCTACACGGAGCTGCGGCCGAACAACAACAACAACCGCGCCTACGGCCTCTACTACGCCTCGCAGGGCCTCTTCCAGATCGGCGGCACGGGCTGGGACGACTTCCAGCGCTGGATGTACAGCACCTGGATCCCCGCGCAGAGCGGCAACGGCTCCTGGAGCGCCGAGGAGAACAGCCGCCCCTACGCCACGGCGATGGTCGTCCTCGCGTTCACCCCGCCCTACCGCCAGCTCCCGATCTACCAGCGCGATGAGCAGGTCGACGAGGACTAGCGCGTTCACGCTCGTCGAGGTCGTCGTCTCGTCCGCGGTCGCCGTCGCGATCGCCCTGGCCGTGGCGGGCGTCCTCGCCGCCGCGTTCGGCGCGTTCGGGCGCGTCGCCTCCGGCGGCCGCGCCGAGGCGGCGATCGAGCGGCTCGACTTCTTCGAGGCGCTCCGCGCCGACCTCGCGTGCGCCGTCCCGGAGCCGCGCTCGCTCGAGGGCGACTCGCTTTCGCTGCGCCTCGTCCGCCTCGCCGCGCCGCCCGGCGCCGGTCCCGCCGGCGCCCGCGCGGAGACGGTCCGCTGGGAGCCCGCCTCGGGCGCCGCGCGACGCGTCGCCGAGCGCACCGGCGCGTCCGCCGTCGAGACGGTCCATCCCTTCGCCCCGCGCTTCTCCTACGCGCGCTACGTCCCGCCGCCCGCGACCAACGCCCCCGCCTCGCTCGAATGGCGCGACGACTGGCGCCGTCCCGAGCTGCCCGCCGCCGTGCGCGTCGCCTCCGCCGCCGGAACGTGGGAGCTGCCGGTCATCTGCTTCGACCCCGCCACGCAGGAGGACGAGCCATGAACCGGCGCGGGGCGGCGCTCGTGCTCGTGCTGGTCGCGGTCGCGATCCTCGTGCCGCTCGCGCTCGGCGCGGGCGCGCTCGCCCGCGCCCGCGCCCTCCGCGTGGACGGGCGCATCGACCGCGCGGCGCTGCGCGACGCGGCGGAGAGCGCCCTCGCGCGAGAGCTCTGGCGCCTCGAGGCCGACACGAACGCGGTCGACGCGCTCGTCGAACCGTGGGCCGAACGCTCGCGCGAGGCGGCGGCGCGGCTCGAAAAGGGGACGGACGGCGTCTTCGTCCTCGTCGAGGACGAGCGAGCGCGCCTCGGCGTCCCGGACTGCGGCGAACGCGCGCTTGCGGCGCTCCTCCAGCTCCGCGCCGGTCTCGACGAGGCCGCGGCCGCGGGCGAGTCCGCCGCCCTCTTCGCGTGGATGCGCGCGCAGGCGGAGGCGGCGGGCTCGACCAATCTCGCGCTCTCCGCGGAGGAGCGGCTTTTCGACGCGACGCCCGCGGGGACCGCGGACGACGCCGGGTTCGAGGCGCCGCTCGCCGCGGCGATGCCGCTGCTCTCCGCGCACGCGGGCTCGAAGATCAACGTGAACACCGTCGGGCACGACGCGCTCGTCGCGGCGATGCTCGCGTGCGGGGCGACGCGCGGCGGCGCGGAGGGCGTGTGGCTGCGGCTCGAGATGTCGCGCGAGCGGGGCGACGTCTTCCGCTCCACGGCGCAGACCGAGGCCCTGAAGCTCCTGCGCGGCGAGGGCGACATCCCCTCGCCGGAGGAGATCGCGGCGCTCCAGGGCGTGCAGAACGCGCTGCGCGTCGACAGCGGACTCTTCCGCGTGCGCGCCGTCGCGCGCCGCGCCGGGCGCGCCGCCGCCGTCGAGTGCGTCTACGAGCGCGGCACGCGCCGCATCCTGCGCTGGCTCGAGAATTGAGCCGGACGCGGCGGTGTGGTAGACTCGGCGGCGATGGACACGACCGGCGAGAGTCTTCCCGCGGCCGTCTCCGCGCCGGGCGGCGCGGGGGCGGACGGGACGCTCTTCGACGGGCTTCCGGAGGAGGCGCTGCGCGTCTGCGCGGAGATCCTCTGCGGCGCGGAGGAGGAGCGCGACCGCGCGCTCGGCGCCCGGCTCGCCTCGCGCGCGGGGTTCGTCCTCTCGGCCGCGCCGGAGGGCGGTCCGGGCGCGCTCTTCGCGTCGATCCCGCCGTTCCCGCGCGAGACGCGCCGGCGCGATCCGCCGAACCCGGCGGCCTACGCGCAGCTGGACCCCGCCACGGTCCGGCGCTGGTTCGAGGCGGGCGGGCTCTTCGAGAGCGCGATGCCCGGCTACGAGAGCCGCCCGGAGCAGGTGCGGATGGCGGGCGAGGTCGCCGCCGCGTTCTCCGCCGCGCGCCATCTCGTCGTGGAGGCCGGCACGGGCGTCGGCAAGACGATGGCCTACCTCGTCCCGGCGGCGCTCTGGTCTCTCGCGAACGACCTCCCGGTCGTCGTGAGCACGAACACGAAGAACCTCCAGGACCAGATCTTCCGCAAGGACCTGCCGCTCGTCGCGAAGCTGCTGCGCTCGCCGGTCCGCTTCGCGCTCGTGAAGGGGCGCGGCAACTACCTCTGCCTCTCGCGGCTGGAGCGGCTCGTCGCCCGCCGCGAGTCGGAGCTCTCCCCGGCCGCGATGCCGGCGCTCGCGCGCGCCGTGGCGTGGGCGCTGCGGACGCTTTCCGGCGACCTCGCGGAGTTCGACCCCGGGCCCGCGCCGGCCGAGGCCGAGCCGGGCGAGGCGCCCGTCGCCGCGCGCATCGCCTCGGACGCCGACGACTGCCGCGGCCGCAAGTGCCCGCACTACGGGCGCTGCTTCCTGCAGCGGGCGCGCGCGGCGTCGCTCGCCGCGGACATCGTCGTCACGAACCACGCGGTCTTCTTCTCCGAGCCGGAGTCCGCGCCGCTCGCGCTCCCGAAGGCGGCGCAGGTCGTCTTCGACGAGGCGCACAACCTCGAGGAGGCGGCGACGGAGCACTTCGCCCGCGAGGTCACGCCGCGCTCGCTGCGGCAGGCGCTGCGCCGCATCCACGACGCGCGCCGCTCCGCCGCGGCGCGCCGGCGACGCGCGCCGGCGGCCGGCTCGGGCCTCCTCGCGGACCTCGAGCGGATGCTCGCGGAGGGGACCGCGGGGCCGATGGCGACGGACGAGGCGCGCGACGCGATGCTGCGCATCGTCGCGGAGGCGCGGAACCTCGCGGAGGCCGCGGCGCGGTCGGGGCAGGCGTGGTTCCGCGCGCTCGGCACGCTCCCGCCGCGCGGCGAATCGCAGCTGCGCCTCCGCCCCTCGACGCTCGAGGGCGGCGCGTGGGCGGGGACGGTTCCCTCGCTCCAGCGCCTCCAGGACGACCTCTACGCGCTCTCCAAGGCGCTCTCGCTGCTCTCGAAGGTCTTCCATCCGGAGCCGGGGGCCGATCCGCCGGCCGTGCCGGTGGATCGGATGGTCGCACGGTCACACGGTCACACCGTCGCATCGTCAGACGGTCAGACGGTCGCACGGTCACACGGTCACACCGTCGCACCGTCAGACGGTCAGACGGTCGCACGGTCACACGGTCACACCGTCGCATCGTCAGACCGTGTGACCGACAGACCGTGTGACCGTGTGACCGTCCCGCTCGTGCTCGCGAAGGGCGCGAGCGCAAGCGCGGACGACCCGCTCGCGGAGATGCGCGTCGCGGCGCAGGCGGCGGAGGCCGCGCGCAAGCTGGAGGCCGCGGACGCGGCGGTGCAGGGGCTGCTCGACACGGTCGACTTCCTCTCGCGCGCGGACGACCCCGACTGGGCCTACTGGGTCGAGATGGCGCCCGGGCGCGGGGGTCGCCCCGCCGCGGAGGCGGGCCTGCGCGCGGCGCCGGTCGAGGTGGCGAAGTGGCTCGCGGAGGGACTCTTCGAGAAGCTCGACACGGTGGTGCTGTGCAGCGCGACGATGAGCGTAAGCGGCTCCTCCGCGTTCCTCGCGCACCGGCTCGGGCTCGACCTCGTCGACCCGGACCGCATCGCCGAATGCCGGCTCGGCTCGCCCTTCGACTACGCGCGGCAGTGCCTCGCCGCGGTGCCGGCGTTCCTGCCGCCGCAGGCGGCGGGGCCGGGCGGCGGCGCGGCGGACGAGGCGTTCGCCGACGCCTTCGGCGGCCTGCTCGCGCGCCTCGCCGAGATCGCGCGCGGGCGCACCCTGGCGCTCTTCACGAGCTACGCGACGATGCTCGCCGCGGCGCGCCGCGCGGCGCCGGACCTGGAGCGGGCCGGCATCCGGCTCCTGGTGCAGGGCGGCGGCCCCTCGCGCGAGGCGCTCACGGCGTGCTTCCGAGACGAGTCCGCCGGCCCGGCCGTGCTGTTCGGGACGAACTCCTTCTGGGAGGGCGTGGACCTCATCGGCGACGCGCTGCGCTGCCTCGTCATCGCGAAGCTGCCCTTCGACCCGCCGGGCGAGCCGCTCGTCGACGCGCGGAGCGAGCGCGTCGAGCGGACCGGCGGCAGCGCCTTCCGCGACTACGCCGTGCCGAACGCCGTCATCCGGCTCCGGCAGGGCTTCGGGCGGCTCATCCGCCACCGGGCCGACCGCGGCGTGGCGATCCTCGCCGACCCGCGCCTCTACACCAAGGGCTACGGCGCGATCTTCCGCCGCAACCTACCCGCCGAGCTCGCGCGCTACGAGGACGAGTCCGCGCTCCTCGCCGACGTGGCGGCCTTCCTCGCCGAATAGGATCCCTCCGCCATGAACCGCCTCCTCCCCGCCGCATCCGCCCTCGCCGCGCTCGTCCTCGCCGGCGCCGCGCCCGCGGCGCAACCCGACGCCGCCCCGGAGCCGACGCGCGCCGAGCTCGAGAGCGTCGACGCGTCGCTCGACGTCGTCCGCGACGTCTGCTCGCGCTGCCTCGACGCCATTCTCGCCGAGCTGCGCGCACGATACCCGGGCATCGTCGCGCGCCGCTCCGCCGGCCGCTCGAGGAAGAACGACTACCGCAACTACCAGTGGATCTCCGTGAAGCTCGAGGGTCGCGAATACATGCTCGCGACGCACCACGGAAACCTCGACGAGCGCACCGGCAACCCCCACACGCAGTTCGGCCGCATCCAGTTCTGGCGCTGCGCCGGGCCGAACGGCCCGCACACGCGCGACGAGGGCGGCGTCTGGCGCTTCCGCGCCGACAACGAGGACCGCACCCTCCCCCCGACGCACGTCTGGGACGAAGACTACTCGTCCGCCGCCGTCGTCGACCGCTTCGCCGCCTTCCTCCAATCCTGCGGCGAAGGTCCGGCGCTTGACTCCCTGACCGCAACGGGGACGGCCCCCATTCAGCATTCAGCATTCAGCATTCGGCATTCGGCGGCGGCGTCCGCCGCCGCCGCCGACCCTCCCCTCGCCGACCGCCGCAAGGCGGACGAGGCCCTCGAGAGCGTCCGCGCCGTCGAGGCGAAGGCGATGGCGGCGATCGTCGCCGAGCTGCGCCGGCGCCACCCCGAGTGGAAGGTCCGCACCTCGCACGGCAACTCGCGCACGAACGACTACCGCTGCTACCAGTGGATCACCGTGCGCGTCGCGGAGGGCGACGTCCGGTGGATCTCGCTCGTCTTCAACGACCAGGACCCCGCCACGGGCAACGCTCATTCGCAGTTCGGCCGCATCCAGTTCTGGAGCGGCATCGACCACCACAACGGCCCGCGGAACGAGGCCGGCCCGCACACGCGCGACGCCGGCGGCTGGCGCTTCCGCTCCGACCGGCAGTGGGCGGACATGCCCCGCCTCCACCTCTGGTCGCCGGAGTATTCCTCCGCGCGCGTCGTCGATCTCTTCGAGGCGTTCGTCCGGTAGCGTCCGCCGTCCGGCGGGCATGCGGATGAAAAAAAGAACGGGCCGCGGTTTCCGCGGCCCGTTCCCATCCACTTTCGGAGCGGGATTAGAACTCGCCGCCGGTCTCGGCGGAGCCGGCGATGGCTTTAACGACCTTGACGGAGCCGTTGGTCGAGCTGGCGAGGAAGGTCGTGGAGGTCAGGTCCTTGGTCTTGATGACCTGGAACGAGGCGCCCTTGCGGGCGAGAACGACCTGCTGGGAGCCGAACGGGGTCTCGGCGTCGTTGAGCTTGTCCGCCCAGTCGGTCTCGGTGTCCTGCGACGTGTTGAAGTCGCTATCCGTGAGCTGGTCCATGTTGCGGGTCCAGATGAACGGCATGTTGTCGTCGCAGACGGCGATGCCGGCGAGCATGGACCAGATGTTGCCCTTCTGCTTGAGGTCGGCCGCGTCCGACGCCGCCTCGACGCCGCCGCCGGCGAACATGGAGGTGGAGATGCCGGTGAGCTCGGCCTTGCCGCCGTCGCCCATCAGGCGGGCGAAGTAGGCGTTGGAGTCGGACCAGCTCTTGTCGACCGTCGGCCAGATGTCGCCCTTGGAGTTCGCCTCGCGGTCGATGTTCGCGGAGGTGATCGCGGTGACGATCTGCTTGCCGTTGTTGGCGACGCGGGTGCCCTGGGCGGAGTTCATGACCGCCTTGATGGCCGGGAAGAGCATGCCGGCCAGGATGCCGATGACGGCGATGACGATCAGCAGCTCGATGAGCGTGAACGCCGAGAGTTTGGTGGACTTTTTCATGTTGTGTTGTTTCGGTTTGGTTGTTTTCGGGAACGGAACGCCCCGCCGGGGCGGAAGCGCTCCGAACGGCCCCTAGTGTGGCACAAGCCGCCCGATTCGTCAATGGAAAACTTGCGCGTCGAAGAGCGCGGCGACGGCGCGGGCGGCGGGGATGGAGGAAAGGCATGCGCCGGTGCCGAGCGGACAGACGCGGCGGCGGCACGGGGCGCGGGGGCACTCGGGTGCGGCGCGGAGGACGGCGTGGCGGGGTCCGTAGGGGCCCGTCCGGTCCGCCGAGGTCGGTCCGAAGACGGCGACGCACCGCACGCCGAGCGCGGCCGCGAGGTGCATCGGGCCGGAATCGTTCGTGAGAAGCGCCGAGCAGCGCGCGAGAAGGCCTGCGGACTCGACGAGGGAGAACGCGCCGCAGTGGTTGGCGGCGGAGACGCCGGCGGCGTCCACGATCGCCTGCGCGCCGGCGCGGTCGCCGGGTCCGCCGAGCACGTGGACGCGCGCGCCGTGATTGCGCACGAGGAGGCGGATCGCCTCGGAGAAGCGCTCGGCGGGCCAGTTCTTGCTCGGCCAGCGCGAAAAGGGGGCGACGGCGATGCGCGGACCGGAGAGCCCCGCGAGCTCCGGCGGGTCGAGCGCGGAGGGGTCGGGCGCGGGGACGTCGAGCGGGAAGCGCGGCTCGGCGGGGACGGGGATGCCGAGGAGTCGCAGGACGTCGAAGCATTCGTCGATCGCGTGGCGGGACTTGTCGCGCGGGCCGGCGAGCTCCGTGTAGAAGAGGCGAGAGCCCTCGCGCGCGAAGGAGGGGCCGATGCGGCGCGGGGCCCGCGCGGCGCGCGCGACGAGGGCGCTCTTGAGCAGCCCCTGGAAGTCGACGACGAGGTCCCACGGGCCGGCGCGGCGGAGCGCGAGAAGGGACCGCGCCCACTCGCGCGGGCGCGAGGGGCGCGGAATCTCGAAGACGCGGTCGACGCAGGAAAAGGACCGGACGAGGGGGGCGAAGGCGGGCTGGACGGCCCAGTCGACGCGGGCGGGGAGGCGGTCGCGGAGCTCGGCGACGGCGGGGAGCGCGTGAAGCGCGTCGCCGAGCGAGCTGAGCTTGACGACGAGGATGCGCCGCTCCTCCGCCATGCGGCTAGCCCTCCGCGTCGTCCTCTTCGGAGTCCTCCGCGGGGGCGGCCTCCTCGAACGGGCTCGACGGCTTCGGGTCCATCGCATCGAGGTTGCGCTCGAGCCAGTCCTCCCAGAGCGCGTCGGCGGTCTGGCTCTCGCAGGCGTATTCGATCTGTCCGCGGTAGGTGCCGGCGAGCGAGGCGTCGCCGGGCTCGCGCGCGACGACCTGGAAGAAGAGAACGCCGCCGGGGACGGCGACCGGGGACGGCGAGAGATCGCCCGCGCCGAGCTGCATCATCGACTGGGCGACCTGGTGCGGGGAGGCGACGGGAGCCGCGCCCCCGAAGGCGTCGCGCGCGGCGAAGACGAAGTTGGTGCCGACGGCGAGGCCGTTCGTCGCGGCGATCGCCGCGAAGTCGCCTCCCTCCTCCGTGCCGCGCAGAAGGGCCTCCTGGACGCGCGAGACCTCGTCCTGGAACGCGCGGGAGGCCTTGTCCTCGCGGGCGTCGGAAAGGACGCGGTCGCGAATCTCGTCGAAGTCCGGGACATGCGACTCGCTCGTCTCGAGCAGCTCGGCGACGAAGTATTCGGAGGAACCGTCGCCGCCGATCACGCCGGAGACGCGCTCGGAGACCTCGTCACCGATCTCGAGGGCGAAGACGTTGGCGGAGAAGTCCTCGGCCAGGTCCGGGGCGACGGGCGGCTCCTCGGCGGAGAAGAGCCCGGTGGTGGCGACGGCGTAGCCGAGCTTCGCGGCGGCGGCGGCGAAGTCGGAGGCGGGGGCGGCGCCGTCGTAGCCCGGCCGGAAGAAGAGGTCGGCGAAGTCGCCGGCGTCGGTGGCGGCGAGCTCGCGCTGGCGCTCGGGGGCGAGAACGCCGGCGATCTCGTCGCGGACCTCGTCGAGCGGACGGAGGACCTCGACGCCGTTGGTTCCCTTCGTCGTGTAGTCGGACTCGTTCTCCTCGTAGTATTCCCGGATCTCCTCGTCGGTCACGACGGCCTTCTCGCGGTAGGCGACGGAGGGGAACACGACGTATCGGACGCGGCGGCGCTCGGGGAGGCGGTAGAGGTCGGAATGCGCGTCGTAGAAGGCGCGGACCTCGTCGTCCGAGACCTCGGTCGTCGCGGCCTCGAAGACGTTGGTGAGCGTGGCGGCCTGCAGCGTGAACCTGTCGGAGCGGCCGAGCGTGCGGTCCTCGACGACGCTGGGCGGGGCCCAGGGGCCGCGGGAGACGCAGAAGCGCAGCTGGTTGAGCGCGACATCGGTGCGGACCGCCTCCTGGAACATCGTCGGGGAGAAGTCGATCTGGCGCAGGACCCTCTCGTAGAGCTCGGAGCTGAAGCGGCCGTCGGGCCCCTGGAGGAAGCCCATGCCCCGGATGATGCGGGCGAGCTCGGCGTCGGAGACGGAGAACCCGGCCTCGCGGGCGCGGAGAAGCGCGGCGCAGAGCTTCCAGATCTCGCGGCGGGAGGCGGATTCCCGCGACCCGGTCATCAGGTTGCGGTAGCGGACGAAGTGGGCCGCGGTCTCGTAGAGGTTCCGGTCGAGCGCCTTGCCGCCGAGCGAGCCGTAGGCGCTGCCGCGACCGTCGCCGCGGGCGTTGGCGCTGAGCATGTCGGAGGCCCCGAACGCCACCGCGACGATGATCGCGAAGGCGGCCCAGATCCACTTGTTCTTGACCATGTTGTTGAACTTGATGATGAACATGGCGGAAGTCCTTGCTGTGCTTGTCCGCGCCGGCGGGGATGGGGGAATCGGCGTCTGCCGAAAGAAGGAGGCGCCCCTGCGGTGCGGTCCAGGGACGCCTCCGATGGAAAGACGACGGTCTTGGGCCTAGACGAGGCCGACCGGGGTCGGAGACGGCTCCGTGGGCTTCGGCTTCGAGGGCTTCGAGGGCTTCGGCTTCGAGGAGGGCTCCACCGCGGGAACGACCGGCGTCAGAACCGGAGGCAGGTATCCGGAGAGCGTGGTGGGCGGCACGTGGAACTCATAGGGATCGTCCTTCGTCTGATCCACGGGATCGCCGAGGTTCTCGTCGTCATCGTAGACAACGGCTTCGGTATCGCCATCGGCGCCGCCGTCCTTGGCATCGGCGCCGCCATCCTTGGCAGCGGTGCCATCCTTGGCAGCGGCGGCGGCGTCAGCGCCAGCGGCGTCGCCGGCGGCGGCGGCAGCATCGCCCTTTCCGCCCTTGTCCTTGCCCTTCTTGCCCTTGCCCTTGCCGGGGACCGAGGCCTTGTCGCTATCGCCCTTCATGGCGTAGCCGGAACCCTTGAGAGCGGCGAGAACCTTCTCGTAGAGGTCCTTGAGATCGGCCTTCTCGGTCGCGGCGAGGACGGAGTCGGGATCCTTGGCCGCATCGGCGAGAGCCGCATCGGAAAGGGCCGACGCGACATCCTTGCCCGTCACGGCCGCAACGGTCGCGGCCGCACGGTCGGCGAACTCGGAGGCACCGTCGCCCACCGCGGAGACGATGGCGGCGAGCGCGTCGACGATGGCGGGGTCGTTCTTGGCGACCTCGACGGCGGAGAGAGCCGCCGCGATTTCGCCGGCGGTCGCCTTGTCCGCCGAGCCCGCGAGGGCCTCGGAGACGGCGGCGGCGGCGGTCTTGTCGCCGCCGAAGACGCCGCGGGCGGTCTCGATGTAGGAGGTGATCTTGTCGGCGTCGACGCCCGCGCGGGCGGGGACGGCGACGGCAAAGCCGAGCGCGAGGAGCGCAGTGGCCGCGATTGCATGTTGGAACCTGTTTTTCATTTCCGTTTTCCTTGTTGTTTTCGGCGGGTTGCGCCGCCTCGCGTTTCTGTTTGTGTTTACGATGGTTTCCCGGACGCTAGAAGCTCCAGTCCCCGAAATCGGTGTCGTTTCCGGCGTCGCTCCACTCGCCGCCGCCCTCCTCGCCGCCGTCGGTCTCGGTCTCGCCCCACTCGCCGCCGCCGGTCTCGCCCCACTCGCCGCCGGCTTCTTCGCCGCCGGCCTCGGTCTGGCCGATGTCCGTCTTCGCGCCGGCGTCGGCGTCGACGCCCGTCTGCCCCTCGAGGTAGGCGTAGTTCTTCTTCTGCCCGTCGGGATACGAGACCATGACGGCGACGACGAGGCGGCCGCCGACCTCGGCGTGGCTGCGCCAGATCTTGGCGACGCAGCGCGTGCGGAAGAAGACCTTCTCGTTGTTGTCCGCGCCCTTCTCGAACGTGCCGGTGAACTCGCCGGACTCGGGCGTGATGCTGGTGAACTCCTGGTTGCCGTCGATCTGGACGCGGGTCGCCTTCTTGAGGCGGTCGAGATCGAACTGCGGCCCGTGGATCTCCATCCAGCCGCCGGTCGACTCGAAGAAGCAGTTGTAGTAGCCGGGACGCTCCGGATCCTTCGCAACCTGGATCTTGTTGCGCTCGGCGAGTCGCGTGCTCTCCGCGACCGGGGTGCGGACGATCACCGCGTTGAGGTTCTTCTCCGCCTTCTCGTCGAGCGTGCCGCCGTTCTTCTTCACCGCGGCGGAGATGCGCGTGTCGATGGTGCCCTCCGCGAGGTCGAAGACCTTGAGCTCCTGGACTTCGTCGCCGTCGCCGGTCGTCTCGTCGAGAATCCGGACGTCGGACCCCGCGCCGATGCGGAACGTGAAGTCCCGGGCGAGCCGGACGTAGAGCTGAGGATCCTCGGGCTGCGCGCCTTCGGCGGCGGCGGCCTTGGCCTCCGCCTCCGTGATCTGGGTCGGCACGATCAGGCGCGACCCGAACGGATAGGCGTGGTCCTTGCGCACGACGTCCGTCGTTCCGTTCGGCTTCTCGATCCGGACTTCGCCGACGACCTTGGTCACCATGAAGAGAGGTTCGAAGATGGCGGCGTGCGCCGGCGCGGCCCCGCAGAGCAGGGCCGCGGCCGCGAGAAGGCCGCGCACGGTTCGGGATGGCATTGTCGGATGCTCCATGTCGGAAAGTGGTCGGAACGGGCGCTATGATAGATGGAACGGAAGATAAAGTCAAATGGAAAGTGGACGAACCGGAGACCGGCCCTTCCCGCGTGACTTCGCGCGGGCGCTCTGCTATATTCCGCCCATGCGCTGGATCCTCTACAACGTCCTCTTCGCGATCGCCTACGCGGCGATGATGCCGAAGTTCCTGCTCCGCATGAAGAAGCGCGGCGGCTACCGCGCGCACTTCGCCGAGCGCTTCGGCCGCTACGACCCCGGGACCGCCCGCCGCCTCGCCGAGAAGCCCCGCGTCTGGGTCCACGCCGTCTCCGTCGGCGAGGCGAACCTCGCCGGGCAGGTCCTCGCGGAGCTGCGCCGCCGCGACCCCGCCGCGTCGTTCATCCTCTCGACCACGAGCTCGACCGGCCGCGCGGTCTGCGAGAGGCTCGTCGGTCCGGACGACGTCTGCGTCTACCTCCCGCTCGACTTCCCGCCCTGCGTCCGCCGCGCGCTCCGCGCCGCGAACGTCCGCGCGATGGTCCTCGTCGAGGCCGAGCTCTGGCCCAACCTCCTCCGCGCCCTGCACCGCCGCGGCGTCCCGCTCCTCCTCGCCAACGGCCGCATCTCCGACCGTTCCGCGCCCGGCTACCGCCGCCTCCGGTTCTTCTTCGGGCCCGTCCTGCGGCTCTTCGACGCGCTGCTCGTCCAGTCGGAGCTCGACCGCGGCCGCCTCCTCGCCGCCGGCGCACCCGCCGACCGGACACGCGTCACCGGCTCGATCAAGTTCGACGTCGCCCCGCCCGCGCCCGAGAAGATCGCCCGCGCCCGCGAGACCCTCGCCTGCGCCGGCATCGTACCGTCCGCCGCGGCCCCCCGCGAGCGAAGCGAGCCTGAGGGGGTCGTTCAGCATTCAGCATTCAGCATTCAGCATTCTCCCATCGTCCTCCTCGGCGGCTCGACCTGGCCCGGCGAGGAGCTCGCCCTCGCCCGCGCCTGGCGCGATGCCCTCCCCGCCTGCCCCGACGCGCGCCTCGTCCTCGTCCCGCGCCACTTCGAGCGCGCCGCCGAGGTCGCCGCCGAGCTCGAGTCCGCCGGCTTCCGCGTCCTCCGCCGCTCGCAGGCGGCCGAGCCGCCTGCGGGTCGCACGGTCGAACGGTCGGACGGTGTGACCGTAAGACCGTGCGACCGTGCGACCATTCTTCTCGTCGACACGACCGGCGAGCTCTTCGCGCTCTACGCGCTGGCGGACCTGGTGTTCGTCGGCAAGACGCTCGCGCCGAACGAGGGCGGCCAGAACATGATCGAGCCGGCGTCGCTCGGCAAGGCGACGCTCGTCGGTCCCCACACGGAGAACTTCAAGCCCGCGATGGAGGTCTTCCGCCGGGAGGGCGCGGTGCTCGAGGTTCCGGACGCCGACGCGCTCTCCCGCGAGGTCTCGCGCCTGCTCTCCGACGCCTCCGCGCGCGCCGCGCTCGGAGCCCGCGCCGCCGCCGCCGTCGCCGGCTCCCGCGGCGCCCTCGCCCGCACCTGCGACGCCATCGAGTCCGTCCTCTCCGCCCCTCGTCCCTAGGCGTCGCTCGTCGCTCGTCGCTCGTCACTCGTCGCTCGTCACTCGGATGTTCCCCCTGACCGACTGGCTCCGCCTGCTCTACCCGCAGGGATGCGCCGCGTGCGGGGCGCCGGGCGGCGAGGCGCTCTGCGCCGAATGCCGCGCGCAGGTCGAGGTGCGTCCGGCGGAGGGCTGCTGCGCAATCTGCGGCAAGACGCTCATCGACCGCGACGCCGCGCTCGGCACGGCCTCGTCCGTCTGCCGGCACTGCCGCGAGGAGCGCCCCGCGTTCGACCTCGCGCGCTCGGCGGCGCTGCTCCGCGGGCCGATGCGAAAGCTCGTCCACGGCCTGAAGTACCGGCGCGAGACCTGGCTCGCGCCCGTCCTCGGCGAATGGATGCACGGCTGCTTCCTCGCGCACTACGCGGCGGAGCGGCCGGACGTCGTCGTCCCGATCCCGCTGCACCCCTTCAAGCGCCTCCGCCGCGGCTTCAACCAGGCGGAGCTGCTCGCGCGCGACCTCTCGCGCCGCCTCGGCGTCCCGTGCGAGCCGCGCCTGCTCTCCCGCGTGCGCGACACCGCCACGCAGACGAAGAAGGACCGCGACGCCCGCCGCCGCAACATGGCCGGCGCCTTCGCCGTCCCGCGCGCCCGCGCGCCCTATGCCTTCGGCAAGCGCATCCTCCTCGTCGACGACGTCATGACGACCGGCGCGACCTTCGCCGCCGCCGCTTCCGCCCTCCGCGCCGCCGGCGCCGTCCGCATCCTCTGCCTCTCCGCCGCGCGCGACTAGCTTTTGCGGCAGCTCAGGATTGACTTCGCCGGGTTGTTTTGCTAGTGTGCCGGTCGAAAGGACGAACACGTCATGCCGCGCCTGATCATCCGTCTGGGTTGCCTCGCCGTTGCGGCGGCGACGGCCGCCGCCGCCGCGGCCGAGACGGATTTCGTCACCGTGTTCGGAGGCGGGCTCCGAAGCGGGGAAGGGCCCGTGTCGTTCGTCTGCGCCGCAGGGGTCCGCCTGCCGGAGCCCGGCCCCGCGGCCGGAACGAACGCCGTCGCGGAGGCCCGCTCCGCCGCGCGCGTCCTGGCCCGCAACCTCGCCCTCTCCGGCTTCGACATGGTGCGCCTGCCCGACCTCGCCGTCCCGCGCGCCGGAGACCCCGCCACGGAGGCGCGGCTTTCCGTGCAGGACGAGTTCGTCGCCGCCTGCAAGGACGAGGGCGTCCGCGTCTGGGCCGAGGTCCTGCACCCCGTCCTCGACTTCGCGCCCGGCCCCGACGACGCCGATGCGCTCGACGACCCCGCCACCCGCGAGGCGTGGCGGGAGGCCGTCGCCGGCACGAACCACCCCGCCTCGTCCCTGCTCCTCGCCGCCCCCTGGGATCCGCGGCTCGAGGTCCTGGTCCAGCGCCGCCTGCGCGACTGGGCGCGCGCCTTCAACCCGATCACCGGCCTGCGCCGCTGCGACGACCCGGTCTACGCGCTCTTCAGCTTCTCCTCCCTCTGGTGGGAGGATCTGGACGCCGCCGCGCTCCCCGACCTGCCGCCCTTCTTCGGCCGCGAGCTGCTCGACGCCTGGAACGCCTGGCTCTACGAGCGCCGCGGGACCGACCAGGCCCTCCGGGATCTCTTCGGCCTCGACCCCGGCGAGTCCCTCGCCTCCAACTCCGTGGCATTCCCCCCGCCCGAGCTCGACCCCTCGTCCCCCCGAACCCACGAGCAGAGAGTCTTCCTCCACTGGCTATCCGTCCTGCATCTTTCGCGCCTGCTCACGCCCTTCGCCACCTTCGGCCAGGCCTCCCGCACCGCGCCGCGTCTCGTCCGCCACGGCGGCTCGTCGCCCTTCCTCAAGCGCCTCTCCACCATCGGTCTCGTCCACGAGATCGGAACCGGCACCCGGCTTCGCGAAGAACCGCCCGAGGGGATGCCTCTCGTCGTCGACGCCACCACCAGACCGCCGGACCTTCCCCTCGCCGCCGCCCGCCTCGCCGCCGCCTCGGAGGCGGACGTCTTCGTCCTGCCGGCCGGCGCCGAACCCGAAGCATGGGCCCCGGCCGCCGCCGCGTTCGCCGCCGGACGCGCCAGTCCGGACGAGCTCGAAAAGGCCGTCCAGCGCGATTCCTACGACTTCCCCTCCGCCGCCTATGCGCGTCTGGCCGTTCCGGCGGAGCCGGGCGGCGCCCCCGCGCTCGCCGTCTTTCCGGCCGCCGGCGCCGCCGTCGCCGTCGTTCGCCTCGCCGAAGGATCCGCCCCCGCCTTCCCCGTCGAGCTCGCCGCCTCCGGCCTCCCGCGCCAGCTGCTCGTCTGCGTTCCGCCGGACTACCCGGCCTCGGAGCGCGTCCGCGGCGCGCAGGATTACAACGCCCGCGCCGTCGTGCGGGCAACGCTCGACGTCCTGCTCCTCGCTCCGGCCGCCCGGTCCGGGTCGTGGGCGCTTCATGTCCGAGCCGACCGCGACGAGCTCCCGGAATCCCCGCGCCGCCCCTTCTCCGTCCTCGCCCGCGGCAGCGGATTCGAACGCAAGGAATGCCTGCCCGGCGGCGAACCGCCGGCCGTTCCCGCCGATGCGGGGGTCTTCCGCATCGACGACCTGTCCTCCCCCTCCCTCCTTCTCTTTCGTTCCTCCGGTCCCGGCCCCGGGCTTCTTCGCAACCTCTAGGTTCCGTGCCAACGAAGACTCCGTTGCGCCCGGGTCCCCAATCCGGTAGAATGCGTCCCATGGAACGAACGAAAGGACAGGGACGCGCCGCGGCGCGGCTGCGCGCGCTGGCGCCGTATCTCGCGATGGCCGGCGGCGGGCTGCTGCTGCGCGGGGCGTTCGCGCCGTTCGAGGGCCAGGCGTCGATCGCGTTCTTCGCGCCGGTCCCGCTCTTCCTCGCCTCGCGCCTCTGCGCGCCGCGCAAGGCCGCGCGGCTCGGGTTCGTCTGGGGCTTCGCGTTCTTCGCGTCGGCGCTCACGTGGTTCGTCCCGCTCGTGCGGAACGGCGGCCCGTGGCCGATCGTTCTTCTCGGCGAGGTCGGCCTCTCGGCCTGGTGCGCGCTCTTCCCCGCGCTCGCGGCGGCGGCGCTCTCGCGCCTGCGCGCGCCGTGGCGGGGTCTGCGCGAGTCGGCACGCGCGGCGCACGCCCGGATGGTCGCGGCGGAGCCGGATTCGGACGAGGAGGACGAGGCCTTCGGCGAACTCGCCGCGCTGCGCCGCCGCTCGCTCGCGTGGGAGATCGCCGGGCCGCTCGCGGCGGGGCTCGTCTGGGCCGGCGCGGAGACGCTGCGCGCGACGGTCGGCGGCGGCTTCGCGTGGTATTCGCTCGGCGCGTCGCAGCGCGCGTTCCCGGCGCTCGCGCAGCTCGCGGCCGCGGGCGGCACGGCGCTCGTCTCGGCCGTCGTCGCGACGGTCGCCGACGCCCTCGCCGGCGTGGCGCTGCGCGCGTGGGACACGATCCGCCACACGCCCGGCTCGACGCGCCGCCACCTCGACCTCACCGTCGCCCTCGTCGCGCTCCTCGCGGCGTTTCTCTGGGGCTCGCGCCACGCGAGCGACGCCCAGCGCCTCGAGCGCGCCGCGGACCGGTCGCTGCTCGTCGCGGCCGTGAACCCGCGGATGCCCTGCATCTTCTCGCAGAACGACGCGGCCGCGCGCGATGCGGAGGACCGGCTCGTCACGCTCTCCGCCAGCGCCGCGCTGCTGCACCCGGACCTCGTCGCGTGGCCGGAGACGACGCTCCCCGACGTCCTCCCCTCGCCGCGCCTCGAGGCGGACATGGCGGACCTCTCCGGGATGATCGGCGCGCCGATCCTCGCGGGCTCGACGGAGCTGCCTCCCGGCGAGACGCTCAGGGCCGCGTCTCTCGTCTGGAACTCCGCCTGGATCTTCTCGACGAACGGAATCTCGCCGCCCTACCGCAAGCGCCATCTCGTGCCGTTCGGCGAGTTCATCCCGCTCGACGAGACGATCCCCGCGCTGCGCCGCCTCTCGCCGGCGGGCGTCTCGTGCGCCGCGGGCGCGGGTCCGGTGCTGCTCCCGGTCGCGCGGCGCGGCGCGGAGGGTCCGGACGACGCGGCGCTCGTCTCGCCGCTCATCTGCTTCGAGGACACCGTCCCCGCGACGGCGCGCGCCTCGGCGCGCGGCGCGGACGTGCTGCTCTCGATCAGCAACGACGCGTGGTTCGAGGGGACGTGCGAAAGCGCGCAGCACCACGCCGAGGCCGCCTTCCGCGCGATCGAGAACGGCATCCCGCTCGTCCGCGTCTCGAACCACGGCGCGACGGGCGTCGTCCTGCCCTCCGGCGAGGCGACGCCGGACGCCACCGGCGGCTTCCTCGTCCACGCGGTGCCGCTCCTCCCGCGCGGCCGCGCGCCGACGCCCTACGCCCGCTTCGGCGACTGGCTCTTCGGCTTCCCCTGCGCCGCCCTCGCCCTCCTCGCCGCGTTCCTTCCCGCGCGGCGGCGTTCGGACTCCGGCATTCCGCATTGACCCCGCGCCGATCCCATGCCGCAGGGGGGCTTGCGACGGCACGGCGTTTCCGCTAGACTCCGCGGCCATGTCGCTGCTGACCCTCCGCGACGTGTCGGTCGCCTTCGGCGGGCCGCCCGTGCTCCAGGACGTCCGCCTCAACGTCGAGGCGGGCGACCGCGCGTGCGTCACGGGCCGCAACGGCGAAGGGAAGAGCACGCTCCTCAAGGTCATGGCCGGGATCCTGGAGCCCGACGCCGGCGAGGTCGTCCGCTCCGAGGGCCTCCGCGCGGCGTATCTCTCGCAGGACGTCCCCGCGGACGAGCCCGGCACCGCCGCGGAGGTCGCCGGCGGGACCGCCGCCGCGCGGCGCTTCCTCACGCAGCTCGGCGTCCCGGCCGACGCACCCTTCTCGACGCTCTCCGGCGGCCAGCGCCGCCGCGCGAAGCTCGCCGCCGCGCTCGCGCCCGAGCCGGACCTGCTGCTCCTCGACGAGCCCACGAACCACCTCGACGTCGAGTCGATCGAGTGGCTCGAGACGTTCCTCTCCCGCGCCCGGCTCGCCTGCGTCTTCGTCACGCACGACCGCGCGTTCCTGCGCCGCGTCTCGCGGCGCGTCTTCGACCTCGACCGCGGCCGGCTCTCCGGCTGGAACTGCGACTGGCCGACGTTCCTGCGCCGCAAGGACGAGCTCCTCGCGCAGGAGGAGCGCGCCTGGGAGAAGAAGGCCGTGAAGCTCCGGCAGGAGGAGCACTGGATCGTCCACGGCGTCACCGCGCGCCGCTCGCGCAACATGGGCCGCGTGGAGGCGCTCCTGAAGCTCCGCGCGGAGATCGCCGAGCGCCGCGCCCGCGCCGGCGCGGCGAAGCTCTCGGTCGGCGCCGGCGCGCTCTCGGGCGAGATCGTCGTCAAGGCCGAGGGCGCCACGTTCGCGTGGCCCGGCGCCGCCGCGCCGATCGTCGAGAACCTCGACGCGCTCGTCCTGCGCGGCGAGCGCGTCGGCGTCCTCGGCCCGAACGGCTCGGGCAAGACGACGCTCCTGCGCCTCCTCCTCGGCCGGCTCGCGCCGCAGTCCGGCCGCATCGCGCTCGGCGCGCGCGTGGAGCCCGTCTTCCTCGACCAGCTCCGCGGAGCGCTCGACCCGGAGAAGAGCGTCGCGGAGAACGTCTCCGAGGGCCACGACCAGGTCACGGTGAACGGAACCTCGCGCCACGTCCTCGGCTACCTCCAGGACTTCCTCTTCGCCCCCGACCGCGCGCGGACGCCCGTGAAGGCGCTCTCCGGCGGCGAGAAGGCGCGCCTCCTGCTCGCGAAGCTCTTCCTGCGGCCGGGCAACCTGCTCGTCCTCGACGAGCCGACGAACGACCTCGACGTCGAGACGCTGGAGCTGCTGGAGGAGCAGCTTCTCGCCTACCCGGGGACGATCCTGCTCGTGAGCCACGACCGCGAGTTCCTCGACCACGTCGTCACGTCGAGCCTCGTCCTGCTCGGCGGCGGCCGCGTCCACCTCTGCCCCGGCGGCTACGCCGACTGGGCGCGCGAGCGCCCCGCGGTCCTGGCGGACCGCGGGGCTAAGGTTGAAAGGGTTGAACCCGAGCCGAAGCCCGTCCGGAACCCGTCGGACGCCGAGGCGCCCCGCCGCCCGCGCCGCCTCGGCTTCAACGAGAAGCGCGAGCTCGAGGCGCTTCCGGCGGCGATCGAGGCGCTGGAGGCGGAGATCGCCGGCATCGAGAGCGCCCTGGCCGACGGCACCGCCTACGCCCGCGACGCGAAGAGGGCCGCCGCGGACGCCGCCCGCCTCCCCGCGGCCCGCGAGGAGCTGGAGGCGAAGCTCGAGCGCTGGATGGAGCTCTCGGAGCTCTGATTCCCACGCCCTCTGCGCCGCCCTCGGCTTCGCCGTCCGGTCCGGATCGGCCCCCTTCCCTCGCTCCGGACCTCGCTTTCGCGTTTCGATTCCACCGTGCGTGATTTTCATCGGTTTATCCGCTCAGGGAGCGATAAACTACATCATTTTTACACACGGTGCGATTAGCAGTTGTCCGGCTTATGTCCGGGAGCTTTCCGGGAGCATTCCGCGAGCTTGTTCTTGGAACTTGCAGTGCGCGCGGACGCGCGCAGATGCGCAGACGCGCGCGAGGTTGCCATCCGGGCGCGATTCTGCTAGCATCCGGGGCTTTCCGACGGCACCCCTCCCATGAGCACGCCCGAAGTATCCTCCCCCACGCCTCCCGAACCGCCCGCCGGCGGTCCGGCCTCGGGGGATGCGCCGGGGGAACCGGCCCGCCGGGGCTCCCCCAAGGCCCGGGCGATGACCCGGGCCGCGGTCCGCCACGCCGCGCCGTTCCTGCTCTGGATCGGCGCGATGCTCGCGGGGCAGCTCTTCCACCTCACCCCCTCCTCGGCGACCGAGGAGGCCGCCTCGGTGGACCTCCTCTCGGACGCCGGCCTCTACGCGGTCCAGACCGCGCTCTGTCTCGGCGCGCTCCTGCTCCTGCGCCCCTGGCGCCACCATCCGGGCGCGTTCCGCCCGGCGCATATCCTCCCGGCCCTCGCGGTCGGCGCGGCGGTCTTCGCGGTCTGGGCGCTCCCGGGCGCGGAGTTCTGGCAGGGGCTCCTGCCGTGGGACGGCGGCCGCGACCTGGCGAAGGCCGCGGCCGACGCGGAGGCGCGCTACGCCCCCGCCGCGACCGGCTGGCCGCTCTTCCTCGTCCACCTGCTCGGCACCGGCGTCGCGATCGCCTTCGCCGAGGAGTTCTTCTGGCGCGCCTACCTGCTGCGCGCGGTCCGGACGCCGGACTTCCTCGACATCCCCGTCGGGACGTTCCACGCGCCGTCCTTCCTCGCCGTGGCCGCGGTCTTCGCCGCGGAGCACGGCTCGCTCGCCGTCCCGGGCCTCCTCGCCGGCCTGGCCTACGGCCTCCTCTTCATCCGCACCCGGGACGTCTGGGCCGCCTGCCTCGCGCACGCGACGACCAATCTGGCGCTCGGGGCCTACGTCCTCTCGACCGGACACTGGGAGTTCTGGTGAAAGACTTCTTCCGACGCACCTATTCGAAGATCAAGGCCGACCCGTCGTGGTCGTTCTTCCTCTCCTTCGCGTTCCTCGCCGCGGTGTCGCTGCCGCTCGCGCGCATCGCGATGGTCCTCTCGCTCGTCTTCACGCTCGCCTCGCCGGGGCGCCGCCGCTCGATCCGGATCACGTCGCCCACGCTGGGCTGGCTCGTCTACCTCGCGCTCGCCGCGGCCGTGACGGCGGCGATGTGGGCGCTCGACCCGGAGCCGGACTTCCTCGAGCCGGCGCGCGGCTTCCGTAAGCTCGGGAAGCTCGTCTGGTACGCGGCGATCCCGCTCGCCGTGGCGCAGGTCGACTCCCGCCCGCGGCTCGTCTCGACGCTCCGTGCGCTCGTCTGGGGCGGCGCGGTCGCGGCGGCGGGCGTCATCCTGCTCAACCCGGTCCTCGCCTGGATCCAGCTCTCGCTCCCCTCGGACGTCGACCTCGCCGCCGGCACCGCCGCGCCGGCCGCCGAATGGCTGCACCGCGCGGCGAAGGCGGTCGGGAAGCTCGACGACCTCCGCCGCTGGGTCCTCGCCTGCGGCCAGCCCCAGACCTTCCAGGGCGCGCTCATCAAGGTCGGGACGATGCAGACCGCGCAGCGCCTCATGGTCGCCGTCCCGGCGGCGCTCTGCCTGATGCTGGAGGCGTTCCGCGCCCCCGGCCGCGGCCGCCGACTCGGCGCCGCGCTGCTGCTCCTGCTCTGCGCGGTGGGGCTCGTCCTCACCTACAAGCGCGGCCCGCTGATGGCGTGCGCCGCCGTCTCGTTCGCGATCCTGCTCTCGCGCCTCTCCCTCTGGCGCGCGATCCTCGTCGCGGCGCTCCTCGCCGCCGCCTTCGGCGGCGTCGCGGCCGCCGTCCCGCCCGTGCGCGAGCGCTTCGCCAAGCTGCCGGCGGAGCTGGACCTGCGCCAAACGCCCGGCGGGCGCACCGCGATGTGGACGGTCATCGTCCCGGAGCTCCACCGCGAGCACCCCTGGGGCATCGGCTTCCGCGCGCTCACCTGGAAGAAGATCCACTACGGCATGCCGGCGCTCGACCAGGCCCGCGACCGCCGCATCCGCCAGGTGAACCGCCGCATCGAGCTCAACCAGAACCACATGCACTCCGTGCCGATGCAGTCGTTCGTCGACTTCGGCTACGCGGGGCTCCTCGCGTGGCTCTTCTGGACGATGCTCGGCCTCCGCGCCACGGCGCGCCTCGCGCGCCTCGCGCGCCGCCCGGCGCCGGGCTCCTCGCTTCCCGAGACGGCCTGCTTCGCGGCGCCGCTCGCGATGTTCGCGGCCCTCGTCCTCTACGGGCTCGTCGAATACAACCTCGCCGACTCGGAGGTCGTCCTGCTCTACGCCCTCGCGATGGGCCTCACGGGCCCCTCGCTCCTGCGCGCGGCGCCCGACCCGGCGGCCGCCGCCGACGGCCCCGCCTCCCTCCTCCCCGGCCGCCGCCGGACCTGGGCCTGGCTCCTCGCCTTCGTCCTAATCGGCGCGGCGCTCTGCGGCTGCTACGCCCTGCTCTGCCGCTCCTACCTGCGCATCCTCGCGCTCGGCTAGCCGCCCGCTCCGCCCGCCATGCCGTCCATCGACTCCGACCTCTACGCCGAGGCGCCCGTCCTGCGGGCGCGGATGGAGGTGCCGCCCGAGGCGCTCGATCCGCTCCTCGACGCCCTCTGGGGCCTCGAGCCGCCCGTCGGGTCGTTCGAGGACCTCGAGACCGGCCGCGCGTTCGTCGACTGCTACGCCGTCGACCGCGACGCCCTCGCCCGCACCGCCGACGCGATGCGCGAGGCGGCCGCCGCGCAGGGGCTCGGCGAGCGCGGGATCTCCGTCGACGAGCTTCCGCGCGAGGACTGGGCCGAGAGCTGGAAACGGTTCTTCCACGTCATCCGCGTCTCCCCGCGCGTGACGGTCCGCCCGCCGTGGGAGGACTTCGCGCCCGACCGCCCGGACGGCGTCGTGGTGACGATCGAGCCGGGCATGAGCTTCGGCACGGGCCTGCACGGCACGACGCAGGCCTGCCTCCGCTTCCTCGAGCGCCTCGCGGACGAGGCCCCGGCCGGCGCGCCGCCGCGCTCGCTCGCGGACCTGGGCTGCGGCTCGGGCATCCTCTCCATCGCCGCGCGCAAGCTCGGCTACGCGCCCGTGCGCGGCGTCGACTACGACGCGGCCGCGGTCCGCGTCTCCGCCGAGAACGCCGCCCTCAACGGCGTGCCGGACGTCTCCTTCGCCCTCTGCGACGTCACCGCCGACCCGATCCCCGGCGCGGAGGTCGTCGTCGCCAACATCCTCGCGCCGATCCTCCTCGCCGCCGCGCCGCGCATCGCGCGCGCCGTCGCGCCCGGCCCCGGCGCGGCGCTCGTCCTCTCCGGCATCCTCGGCGAGCAGTATCCGCGCGTGCGCGCCGCCTACGAGGCGTTCGGCTTCCGCGAGGAGGCCTCGCTCGCGATCGGCGAATGGACCTCCGGCCTCCTCCGCCGCGCATGAAGCCCTTCCTCGAGCGCTTCTGCCCCGCCGCGGCCGCCGGCCGGCCCGCCGTCATGGGCATTGTGAACGCCACGCCGGACTCGTTCTCCGACGGCGGCGCGCACGCGACGCCCGAGGCGGCGGTCGCGTGGGCGCGCGGGCTGGTCGCCGCCGGCGCGGACCTGCTGGACGTCGGCGCCGAATCGACCCGCCCCGGCTACTCGCCCGTCCCGGCGGACGAGGAGGAGCGGCGGCTCGTCCCGGTCGTCGCCGCGCTGCGCGCCGCGCTGCCGGGCGTCCCGATCTCGGCCGACACGCGCAAGGCGTCCGTCGCGCGCGTCGCGCTCGACGCGGGCGCGGACATCGTGAACGACGTCTCCTCGCTCGAGGACCCGGACATGGCGGCGCTCGTGCGCGAGCGCGGCGCGGGGCTCGTCCTGATGAACGGCTGGCCCGAGCACAACGGCGCCCCGCGCGACGCGGCGCCGGGCGGTCTTGCGGACTGGGTGCTGCGCGGCCTCCGCGCGGCCCGCGCCCGCGCGCTCGCCGCGGGCGTCGCGGAGGAGGCGCTGTGCCTCGACCCGGGCTTCGGCTTCGGGCTCAGGGGCGCGGACAACGCCGAGGTGCTGCGCGGCCTCGCCGGCATCGTGGCGGGGTGCGCGCCCTGCCCCGTCCTCGTCGGCCCCTCGCGCAAGCACTTCCTCGCCGCGCAGTATCCGGAGGCGCGCGGCGACCGCGACCGCGCCACGGCGCTCTTCTGCGCCGAGGCCGTCGCCGCCGGCGCGCGCATCCTGCGCGTCCACGCGGTGCCGTGAACCATCGTCTCCCCTGATTCCGGCGCGACGCCGCCCGGCGACGCGCGACAGGGAATCTACGCGGGATCGAATTCGTATTTCGAGAGATCGTCGAGGACCAGGTCCGCCGCGGAGAGGTCCTGCGGCGGGTGGTCCGGGAGGCGGAGGGCGACGACGCGCATGCCGGCGGCCCGGCCGGCGGCGACGCCCGCCTCGCTGTCCTCGAAGACGGTGCACTCCGCCGGGTCGGCGCCGAGCTTCCGCGCGGCGAGGAGGAAGCAGTCCGGGGCGGGCTTGCCGCGCTCGTATTCGCCGCTGCCCACGATGGCGCGGAAGCAGTCGCGCACGCCCGCGATCGCGAGGGCGTCCTCGATCTGCGAGGGCGTCGAGCCGGACGCCACCGCGCACGGCGCGCCCGCCGCGGCGAGGCGCCGGATGAGCGCGATCGTGCCGGGGATGCGGACGTCGGTCGCGGCGACGCGCGCCTTGAAGAACGCGTCGGACCGGTGCGCGAGCTCGTCGGAGGGGATCGAGGCGAGGTCGGGGAAGCGCTCGACGATGCGCGCATAGGACGAGCTCCACGCCTTGCCGTAGACGATCTCCATCGTCCAGGTCGTCGGCACGGGGTGGCCGAGCGCGGCGAGCGTGTCGGCGAGGGCGTCGATCCAGATGACGTCCGTGTCGGTGATGGTGCCGTCGAGGTCGAAGAGGTAGGCGCGCATGGTCAATGCTGAATGCTGAATGATGAATGCCGAATGAACGGTGCCGGCCGGATCGCGACGGGTCAAGGAAGGGGCCGGGGGCGGTCTCCGAAGCGGCGGACGAAGTTGTCGCGGTAGACGGCGCGGAGGACGTCGTCGGGGAGATGGAGCGGGCGCAGGACGCCGAGGTCGCAGTCGTGGAAGCGGAAGGGCTCGGAGCGCTCGAGGAAGGCGCGCGGAAGGTTCACGATGAACCCGAAGTTCCACGTGTAGGTCGAAAGGTCCTCCGACGAGTGCCAGTCGTCGCTGTCGCTCCCGAAGAGGAAGCGGTCGCGGTGGCGGAGGAAGAGCCCCCGCCACGTCTCCGGGTCGCGCGACATGCCCGCGAACATCTCGCCGCCGGGCGTGAGGTCGAAGCAGAGGTCGGGATAGGCCTCGAGCAGGCGCGCGGCCTCGTCGGGGCGGTCGCCGAGGAAGAAGAGGTGCGCGAGCGTGAGGCGCAGGCGCGGGTGCGCGCGCAGCGCGCCCTCGACCTCGTCGCGGATCTGCGCGAGGGACGGGAACGAGGCGTCGTAGGCCCACGTCTCGCCCGTGGCGGCGCGGGCGGGGTTCCAGAAGTCCGGCGGGTCGCCGGCGTGGAGCGTGAGCGGGAGGCCGGTCTCCTCGAGGAAGGAGAGGAAGGGGGCGAGGGCCGGACCGTCGATCGGCAGGCCGAAGCGCCTGCGGATGCCGGGCTTTCCGAGGAGGAGCTTGAAGCCGTCGTAGCCCTCGGCGGCGCGGGCGCGGGCCTGCGCGAGGAGGTCGGCGGGGTCGTCGAGGCCGCCGAAGCGCAGGTCGAGCCCCGCGCAGGCGTAGACGGGGCGGTCGGGGCGCTCGGCGTTCAGGGCGCGCTTCGCGGCGAGGCAGCGGGCGTTGTTGTCCGCGTCGATCTCCTCGCGGTGGCTGCTGGCGGGGAGGCCGAGCAGCGCGACGCGCTCCATGCCGAAGTGCTCCATCAGGCCGCGGACCATCTGCGCGTCCCAGGCCGCGTCGTGCGCGCCGGAGAGGTGCACGTGCGCGTCGCAGAGCGGCAGGTCCGCGCGGTAGCCGTTGAACGCGGGGTTCGTGGCGCCCGCCGGCGGGGCTTCGTTCGGGTTGAAGGGGACGTCCATCGGGGGGCTACTTTCTCCGGCGGGCGGAGAGCGCGCCGATCTCGACGCGGCCGGAGAAGGAGCCCTCGAGGGAGACGCGGACGAGGCCCGGCTCGCCGCGCGGGAGCGGGTCGGTCGTGCCGCGCGCCAGCTCCCAGCCGTCGCCGGGGCGGCGGGCCTGGAGGGAGAGCGGCAGGTCCTTCTCCGCGACGCCCACGGCCGGGCCCTTCACGAAGGAGCGCCGGAAGAGCGTCTTCTCGGAGCGGTCCTCGCGCTCCAGCGTCGCGCACAGCTCGAGGGAGCCGGAGAAGTCGTCGGAGAAGCGCGCGCGGCACATCGCCTCGAGGCGCGTGCCGCCGTCGCACTCGATCGCCGGCGCGGAGAGGCGGACGGCCCGGCGCGGGTTGGACGAGGAGAGGACGGGGATCCACTTCTCGACCGCGACGGACTGCACGCGGGCGTCGGAGAGGACGACGCGGTAGGGCGGGCAGTCGAAGGGATGCGCGGGGTTCGGATTGAAGGAGGGGAGCAGGTTGCCGTCGGGCCCGCCGCGCTCCAGCAGGCCGATCGCGGGGGCGTCCTGGACCGGGTAGGAGACGGCGTGCGAACGAAGCGTCTGCCACGCGGCGGCGGCGAGGGCGAGCGCGGCGGCGCAGCCCGCGGCGAGCAGGAGCGCCGTGGCGCGGAGGCGCGCGTTGGTGCGGCGCAGGGCGCGGCCGACGTCGGCCTCGCGCGCGCCGCCCTCGACGCGGACCGCCGCGGCGGGGGCGAAGTCCGCCTCCTCGCGGACGGACGCCGCGGTGCCGCGCGCGGCGGCGGCGCGCAGGAACGGGACGAGGTCCGGATCGAGGCCGGGCGCGGCCGCGACGGCGGCGCGGAAGGCCTCGAAGTCGAACGGCACGCGGTGGAAGTAGACGCCGCGCCGCTCCTCGTCGTAGATCACGTAGGAGGCGCGCGGGTCGCCGTCGCGCGCGGAGCCGACGGACCCGACGTTCACGAGGTAGCGCTTTCCCTCCTCCAGCTCGAAGTCCTGCGGCTCGATCTTGTAGACGTTGCCGCTCTCGCCGGTCAGGAAGACGGCGGCCTCGTGCGTGTGGCCGCAGAAGAGCAGCTGCTCCGGGACGGCGGCGAAGTTCGCGCGGGCGTCCTCCTCGGTGCGGACGTAGTTGAATACGGCGGGGTCCGCGAAGTCGCCGTGCGTGCAGCGGAAGCCGGGGCCCCGGAGCACGAGCGGGAGGGAGGAGAAGAGCGCGCGGGCGTTCTCGCCGAGGCGCGTCTGCGTCCACTCGATCATGCGCCGGGCTCGGTCGTTGAACGACTCGGCGGACATCCTCCCGGCGACGACGGCGTCGTGGTTCCCGAGCACCATCTGGTGCACGTGGGCGTAGACGCCGCGCAGGCACTCGGCCGGCTGCGGGCCGTAGCCGACAACGTCCCCGAGGCACACGATGCGGTCGACGCGGTGTACCGCGAGGTCGGCGAGCACCGTGTTCCACGCCGGCAGGTTGCCGTGGATGTCGGAGACGAAGGCGTAGCGCATCGGAAGTGACGAGTGACGAGTGACGAGTGACGAGTTTACGCCCTCAATTCAGCATTCAGCATTCAGCATTCAGCATTCAGCATTCGCCTAGATGCCGGGGCAGAGCTGGACGACGGTCGGGCGGAGCTTGTCGATGATCTTCTGGAGCTCCTTCATCTCGGGCGTCTCCTTGACGGGGCGCCAGGGCTGCTCGGGGTGCTTCCTTTCCCAGTCGGTCCACTTGTCCCGGATGGGCTTGAACGCGGCGTCCTCCGTCACCTGCTGGCTGCGGAGGGTACGGCTTTCGCTCAGGAGGCGGGCGCGCTCGGCGGGACCGCCGGGCAGGTCGTGCGTGTTAGCGTAGCGGACCTTGGCGAGCACCTCGTTGACGTGCTTCTGGAACGCGTCGTGCTTCGCCTTGGCCGCCTGGTATTCGGCCTCGTAGGGGTTCTTGCCGCGCTTGGGCTGCTGCGCGCCGCGGAGCGACTCGAGCTTGCCGGAGGCGGTGCAGTAGTCGATCACGGCGTCGCGCTCGCGGCGGGGGGCGTCGGCGTAGGTGACGCCCTGGAAGCGCACGAGGTCCGCGGTGAAGAACACGACGGCGCGCGGCGCCCACTCGAGGTTGCGCAGCACGCGGCACGAGACGACCTCGCCCTCGGGCTTCTGCACGACCGTCATGTGCTCGATCACCGATCCGGCGGGCAGCGTTCCGAGCTTCTTCATCTGCGGGTCGAAGAAGTCCGCGTTGCGGACGAGCACGCCCCAGCCGTAGCCCGGATCCGCGTTCTTCGCGGCGCGGGGATCGGGGCCTTCGTCGACGGGCTCCTCCGCGGGCTCGCCGTCCGCGCCGAAGGTCGCGGGCGGCTCCTCGCCGGTCACCGCGGCCACGGCGCCCGCGGCGCTCGCGGCGACGGAACGGCCGATCTTCTTCGCCCGTTCGGAGAACTTGCCCGCCTTGCCGCTCGTCGCCTCCACGGCCGTCGCGGCGATCTTCCTTTGGATGGCCTCGAGGTTCGCCCCGCGCCAGAACGGGTGGGCGATCACGACGGGGTCGACCGTGCCGGGCACGACGAAGTCGCGGCCCGTGACGTTGGCGGCGATCTTGTAGTAGACGGGAGGCGAATACTTCTTGGCCGCCCAGAGCCCGACCCAGATCAGGACGCATCCGGCGACAAGGACGATGGCATAGCGCTTGATTTTCTTCAGCATGGCGTTCAAAAGTTCAACGGTTCGAAAGTTCTCGGGGGCGCCGAGGGGGTTTTACGGCTTCTCGGACTTCTTCTCGTCGTCGCCTCCGCCGAAGAGGGATCCGAGGGCGCCCGTGACGGCGTCCGCGGCCGCGCCGGCGGCGTCCCCGATGGCGTCCGCGGCCGCGCCGGCGGCATCGCCCACGGCGTCCGCGGCCGCACCGACCGCGCCGGCCGCCGCGTCGACCGCGGCGCCGCCGAGGTCGACGAGGACGTCCTTCACGGCGACGACCGTGCCGACGGTGATCTGGCGCAGAATCTGGCCGGTGGCGTCGAGCACCGTCGCGCCGCCGGAGCTCCTGCCGATGTCCTTCAGCTCGATGTCCGGCAGCGGCACGACCGCGCCCTTGCCGCCTGCGACGGCGACCCGGACCTTGGCGTCCTTGAAGAGGAAGTGCTCGATGACGACCTTGCGGCCGCCCTCCTTCTTCTTCTCCTCCTCCGTCTTCTCCTCCTCCTCGGGTTTCTCCTCCCCGTCGTCGTCCGCGCCGAGGTTGGAGAGGAGCTTGTGGAGGTTGTCGCGGATGCCCTTGAGCTCGTAGGTGACGAACGGCCCCTCGATCGTGATGTCCCGGACGACGATCGGCTCGTCCGCTTCGCCGAGCAGCGACGCCGTGTCGAGGTCGACGCGGAGGTTCTGCATCTCGAAGACGTTCGCGTCGAAGCCCTCGGGCGGGCCGACCACGACGCCCTCCATCTTCACGAGGCCGGAGAGGATGCGCATGTGGGCGTTCGTGACGTCGACGCGCGTCCCGAGAACCGAGGGGCCGAGCTTCTCCGCGGTCGTCTTGACGATCGGCCCGAGGGCGTATTGGAGGACGAGGATGAGGGCGGCGAGGAAGACGACGAATCCAACCAGCGCGCGAGGCCAGCGCGACCTGCGCTTCTTCGTTTCGGTGCTTTCGTTGCTCATGGCGTTTTCGCCCCGCCCGGGAGGCGGCGCGCATGGAGGGGATTGTAGCAGAACCCCCTCGCGCGCGCAACGCCCCTACAGGATCTCGCAGCCCGTCGCCGTGACGGCGACGGTGTCCTCGATGCGGACGCCGCCGAGGTCGGGGTAGTAGAGCCCGGGCTCGACGGTGACGACCATCCCCGGCGCGAGTTCGCCGCCCGTGACGGAGAGCCGCGGCTCCTCGTGGATCTGCAGCCCGACGCCGTGGCCCGTGCCGTGGAAGAAGCCGTAGGGGCGGCCGGTGGCGTCGCGTCCGCTCGGCCAGCCCGATTCCTCGAAGAACCTCGCGACCGCGGCGTGGACGTCGCTTCCCTTCGCGCCGGGCCTCGCGAGCGAGAGCGCGAGCCGCTGCGCGTCGGCGACGGCGCGGTGGAGGCGGCGCAGCTTCGCGGACGGGCGGCCGTTCATGAACGTGCGCGTCATGTCGCCCCAGTAGCCGGTGCGCAGGTCGCGCGGGAAGATGTCGCACACGATCCATTCGTCCGCGCGCAGCGGGCCGTGGCCGGACTCGTGCGGATCGGCCGCCTGGCGTCCGCCCGCGACGATCGTGCCCTCGAGGTCCATGCAGCCGTGCGCGAGGAGCGTCTCGCGCACGAGCGCGCGGACGCGCTCCGACGTGAGGAGGCGCCCGCCGAGGACGAGCCGACCGCGCGCGTCGGAGCGCGCGGCGCGGATCGCCGCGCCGGCCGCGCGCTCGGCGGCGCGCGCCGCGGATTGCGCGCGGCGGATCTTGCGGAGCTCGTCCGCGGTCTTGACCTCGCGCTCCGCGGCGACGGGGTTCCGCGCCGCCTTCGCGACGCGCACGCCGCGCCTCTCGAGCGCGAGCACGGCGCCGAGCGGGAAGGTGGACGCCGCGACGACGTCCGCGACGCCCTCGCGCGAAAGCGCCGCGGCGAGCAGGTCCTCCGGACCGGCGCGGTCGCCCTTCTCAAAGCCGAGCGCCGCGGGGCCGAGGACCTCGACGCCCGCGCGCGACTGGCGGCGCGCGCGCCCCAGCTCCATCGACCCGACGACGAGCAGCGTGCGTCCGCCGGGGAAGCGCACCGCGCCGACGGGATCGGGCGCGTCGAATCCCGTCGCGTGGAGCAGGTCCGGCTCGTTTGCGGTCGCTCCGAACATCGCAAACGGCCTGTTTTCAACGGGTGTTAATTCTTCCATGGCGCGCGAGTATCGTCTTTTTGCGTGGAAAAAGCAACAAGAATGCGGCGAAAATGCGAATTTGACCCAAATTTCTTAGAAAATTCGCCCGATTTTTCGCACAACGCCTTGCGGCGACGCGTTTTCGACAAGGCCCGCAAACGGCCTGTTGATAACCTGTCAACAAATGGAAGACTCTTTTCACTTGCCCTTCCCGCATGCTTTTGGGAACATCTGAACCCGTGGCGCGGCCCTGCGGCGGCGCCACCCGTTTTCTCTCCCCTTTCCCCTTCACCCTTTTCCTTTCCATCTGTCATGGACGACCCCGTCAAATGCTGGGACCGCGCGCGAGAGGCGTTGCGCGGCTCGATGGACCCCGCCACCTTCTCCCGCTGGATCGAACCGCTCGCCGCGCGCGCGGCGGAGGACGGCTCGCTGCGCCTCGGCGTCGGCGACGACTTCGCGAAGATCTGGCTCGAGAACAACTTCGGGACGCAGGTCGAGGCCGCGCTCGCCGCGGCCGCGCCCGGGCTGCGCTTCGCCTTCGCGCTCGACGCGTCGCTCGCGCCGGCGGCGGACGACGCCGCGGCCGCGGCGCCGTCCGCGCCGAAGCCCGCCCCGCGCGCGAAGGGCGCGCCGGGCGAGATGCGCGGCGTGCCGCTCAACCCGGACTTCACGTTTGAGAACTTCATCACGGGCCCCTCCAACAGCTTCGCGCAGGCCGCGGCGCTGCAGGTCGCCGCCAACCCCGGCGGCTCCTACAACCCGCTGCTCGTCATCGGCGCGACGGGCCTCGGCAAGACGCACCTCATGCAGGCCGTGGCGCACGCCGTGCACAAGCGCGACGCGCGCGCGACGATCGTCTACATCACGCTCGAGGCGATGCTCAACGACCTGATCGACGCGATCAAGAACGGCACCAACGCCGACTTCCGCCGCCGCTACCGCCACACGGACCTGCTGCTCGTCGACGACATCCAGTTCATCTCGCGCTCGCCGCAGCTGCAGGAGGAGTTCTTCAACACCTTCAACGCGCTGCAGAACGAGCGCAAGCAGATCGTGCTCACGTGCGACCGCCCGCCGAACAAGATCCAGGGGCTCGACGAGCGCCTCGTCTCGCGCTTCCAGCAGGGTCTCGTCACCGACATCCAGAGCCCCGAGTACGCGACGCGCATGGCGATCCTCAAGAGCAAGCAGGCCGGCGCCGCCGAGCCGCTGCCGGACGAGTTCCTCGCCTACATCGCCGAGAACATCACCTCCAACGTGCGCCAGCTCGAGGGCGCGCTCACGAAGCTCGTATGCTACCGCAACCTGCTGGGCAAGCCGCTCACGCGGGAGATCGTCGAGGACCAGCTCCGCGGCATCCTCGACCAGGAGAAGCGCGCCGAGCCGAGCTGCCAGGACATCCAGCGCGTCGTGGCGGAGGAGTTCGACCTGCGCCTCGCGGACATGACGAGCAAGGAGCGCCCGCAGAACGTGGCGATGCCGCGGCAGATCGCGATGTTCCTGTGCCGGTCGTTCACGAACAAGTCGCTGCCGGAGATCGCCAAGGCGTTCGACAAGACGCACGCGACGGTCGTCCACGCCTGCAAGACCATCCCGGGTCGCATGGAGACGGACCGCACGATCCGCGCGCACGTCGAGAACATCTGCGACAAGCTCGGCCGCGACCCCGCGCAGCTCTGATCCGCGGGGCGGGGATCTCGAGCGGTTCCAACGGTTCCGCGGCCGCGCGGAGCGCGGCCGCTTCCCGTTTCCGGTAGAGGCCGCCGTCCCGGCGGCCGCATGTCTTGGGGAACCGCCCTAGAACGCGAGCGCGCTCGACTTGAAGGACTTGATCGTCTTCGCAATCGAGGCGACGAGCTCCGGCGCGACGGGCTTGTTCGTCGAGAGCATCGCCATCGAGTGCCCCGTGGCGGGGTTGTGCGGGTTGCGCATGTCCTCGATGTTGATGTCCGCCTTGTGCAGCGCGTCGCCGATGGCGCCGATGACGCCCGGGCGGTCGTCGTACTCGAAGAACACCGCGTTGCGCGTCGGCGTCCAGTAGAGGTGGTTGAACTCGTCGATGCGGGCGATCATCTTCACGCCCTCGCCGACGGTCCCGCGCACGGAGACCTGCGCCGCACCGGCCGCCAGGTCGACGGTCATCGAGTTCTCGTACTTCTTCGTGGCGTCGGCCTCGCGCACCTTGAACGCGACGCCGCGGCCCTCGAGGTCGGCGATGACGGTCTTGAAGTCGGAGGAGCGGTTGATGTCGTCCCAGATGCCGTTGAGCAGCGAGAGCGAGAGCCACTTGGCGTAGGGCTCTAGCTTGCCGTAGCAGCTCACCTCGATGCGGGAGAGCGGCTTCTCGGGGCCGAGGATGGCGCGGGCGACGCGGGCGATCATGAACGCCAGGTCGCAGTACGAGGCGTCGAGCCCGGCGGGCATGTCGCGGTTCACGACGAACGGCGAGACGCCCTTCTCGTCCAGATCCACGAGCTCCTCCGCGGCGCGGACCGCGGCGTTGCGGTTCGCCTCGACGGTCGAGGCGCCGAGGTGCGGCATCATGAGGTCCGCGATGTCGGCGACGGACTTCGGGCCCTCGGCGTCCTTCGGGTAGACGTCGTTGAGGAAGCGGATCGCCTTGAGGCCGCGGGCCTCGCGGATGGCGTCCTCGTCCACGATGCCGGCGCGGGCGCAGTTCACGAGCGTCGCGTCGTTCTTCATGAGCGCGAGCAGCCTCTTGCCGACGAAGCCCTTCGTCTCGGCGTTCTGCGGGATGTGCAGCGTGATGAAGTCGGACTCGCGGAAGATGGTCTCGACGTCCGCCGGCTCGATGCCGAACTCCTTGGCCTTCTCGGGCGGGACGAGCGGGTCGTAGCCCAGGACGCGGCACTCGAAGCCGGAGATCCGCTTCGCCACGAGGCGCCCGATGTGGCCGAGGCCGACGATGCCGACGGTCTTGCCGGTGAGCTCGCGGCCCATGAGCTTGGCCTTCTCCCACTCGCCGCGGCGCGTGGTCTCGTCCGCGCGGACGACGTGGCGCAGGTCGGCGAGGATGAGCGCGACGACCTCCTCCGCGACGGCGTTGGAGTTGGCGCCGGGCGTGTTCATGACATCGATGCCCTTCGCGCGGGCGTACTTGCCGTCGATGTTGTCGAATCCCGCGCCGGCGCGCACGACCGCCTTGAGCTGCGGCAGCGCGTCGATCACCTCGGCGGTGACCTTCTCGGAGCGGACGATGAGCGCGTGGGCGTCCGGATGGGCCTTGGCGAGGTCGAGGATGGGGGTCTTGGGCTCCTGGACGACCTCGTAGCCGCCGTGGTCGGCGAGGATCTTGGTCGCGAGCGAATCGAGCTTGGTGGGAATCAGGACCTTCTTCATGTCTTCTCTTCTATTCTTCTTCGTCGTCGCCGAAATCGGCGCCGGCTCCGCCCATTCCGCCGCCCATGCCGCCCATCATCATGAGGGGCATCATCGCCTGCATGAGGGCGCCCTGCAGCTCCTCCTTCGTGGTGGCCTTGCCCGCGTTCTTCGCGGCGCCCTGGAACGCCGTGAGGACCATCGTCGCCTGCTGCTTCGTCGTCTCGTCGAGGGGCTTCATCTTCGCGACGGCGGCCTTCCACGTGTCCTTCTCCTTGAAGGCGTCGGCGACGTCCTCGGGGATCCAGACGCCCTCGACCTTGACCATGCGGTCCTTGTCCTCGGGATCGCCGACGTTCGTCATCGTGACGGAGCCGTCCTCGTTGGCGGTGGCCTTGTAGGTCGGGAGCTTGATGTCGGCGACGGCGTCCGTGACGCCCTTCATCGTGAGCGCGGGGACGTCGAGCACGCCCTGCAGGTCGCCCTTGGCGAGCTTCTCGAGCGTCGCGGCGCGCGCGATGGCGCCGAGCTTCGCGCCGCCCTTCACGAGGAACGCCTTCTTCTCCTCGTCGGTGAGCGTGCCGGTGCCCGGGACGGGCATGGGCGCCTCGTCGCCCATGCCGACGATGAGGCCGTTCTGTTTGACGAGGGTCGCGGCGATCTGGAGGACGGTGTCCTGGCCGAGCTTCCAGACCTGCGGATCCATCTTGGCGGCGAAGTCCTTGACGGCGTCGGACGCGGCGGTCTTGTAGGAGGCGGGAAGGCCCTTCCAGACCGCGCCGAAGTCGCCGTTGGCGAGGGCGCCGGAAAGAACGGCGTGCGCGGCGGCGGCGGCCTGGACGTCGGCGGCGGAGGGGGCGTCCGCGAGAGAGGAGGAGGCAAGTCCGGCGCAGAGCGCGGCGGCGAGGGCGGAGCGGAGGAGGGTCTTCATGTCCATGCGGGGAGGGAGGGTGGATGGAGAGGCGCCGCCGGACCATCCGGCGGACGGGGCGGGAGTATACGGAAACCGGTCCGGAAATGCAACCGCGCTAGCCCTTCGGGCCGAACTTGTCCCAGAGGCCGAGGAGGAAGATCGCGAGGATGATCGCGGGGACGATCCAGGCGCAGTAGAAGCGCATCCACGGGCGGACCTTCGGGCCGCGGCCCGTGTTCGCCTCCGCGACGAAGTTTTCCCAGCCCCAGCCGAAGCGGTGGCAGCAGAAGAGCGCGAAGAGCAGCGAGCCGACCGGCAGCAGGAGGTACGAGACGACGAAGTCCTCGAGGTCCAGCACGTTCGAGCCGCCGCCCAGCGGGTGGAAGTCCGAGAGGACGTTGAACCAGAGCGCGCACGGGAGCGAGAGGACGAACACGAGCCCGCAGCAGACCGCGCAGGCCTTCTGCCTCGCCCAGCCGTGGCGGTCCATCGTCATCGCGAGGATGTTCTCGCAGACGGCGAGGACGGTCGAGAAGGCCGCGAACGTCATGAAGACGAAGAAGAGCGTGCCCCAGATCCGTCCGCCCGGCATCGGGTTGAAGACCTTCGGGAGCGTCTTGAAGATGAGGCCCGGGCCGGAGAAGACCGCCTCCGCCTGGCCGGACGCCTTGAGCTCGGCCAGGGTCGTGCCGCCCCCGAGGAACGCGGAGCAGGCCGGGAAGATGATGAGGCCGGCGACGATCGCGACGAACGTGTCCAGGCACGCGACGGTCGCCGACTCGCCGAGCAGCGTGCGGTCGCGCCCGACGTAGGACCCGAAGATCGCCATCGAGCCGATGCCGAGCGAGAGCGTGAAGAACGCCTGGTTCATCGCCTCCGCGCAGACGCGCGCGGGGCCGCCCTTCGCGTGCAGGAACCGGTCGACGTCCGGCTTGAGGTAGAAGGCGAGGCCCCTGCCGCCGCCCTCGAGGAAGCAGTTGTGGACGGCCATCACGGCCATCATGAAGAGCAGCAGGAGCATCATCCCCTTCGTGACGCGCTCCACGCCGCCCTGCAGGCCCATCGAGAGGATGAAGAAGGCGAGCACGACGACGAGCGCCGTCGCCGTGCACAGCGTCACGGGGTCGGCGAGCATCCCGTCGAACGCCGCGTCGACGCCCGCGGGGTCGAGATTCGAGATCGTGCCCGTGGCGAACTTGGCGAAGTAGAGCACCATCCACCCGCAGACGATGGTGTAGAACATCATCAGCAGGTAGTTGCCGGCGAGGCAGGCCGGGCCGTGCCACGACCAGGCCCTCTTCTCCGGCGCGAGCGCGCCGTACATGTGCAGCGGGCTCTTGCGCGACGCGCGCCCCATCGCGAACTCCATCGTAAGCACCGGCAGGCCGAGCAACGCGAGGAAGACGAGGTAGAGCAGCACGAAGAAGGCGCCGCCGTTCTTGCCGACGACCCAGGGGAAGCGCCAGACGTTGCCGAGGCCGATTGCGCAGCCGGCCGAGAGGAGGAGGAAGCCGAGGCGGCTCCCGAGCGATTCGCGGGGTTGGTTTTCCATGGGCGCGGGATTCTACCGCGCCGCGTCCGGCTTGACAAGGACGCCTCGGATCGCACGGATTCGCGCGGCGAGGGCCGGCGGGAATCCCTTCTCGTCATAGCGCTCGGCGGCGTGGAGGCGGTAGAGGCCGGTCGCGGAGCGGGGCTCCGCGTCTTCGGCGGCGCGGGTCACGCGCAGGACCGCGGTGCGGAAGTCGGGCGACGGTTCGAGGACGGCTTCGGACGACTCGCCCGGGAAGGGCGGATCCAGCCGGATCCTCTGCGCGGGCGCGGCGGCGCCGTCCCGCGTCCACCACGAGGCGTCGAGCGAGACCTCGACCGCCTCGCCGGGCGCCGGGACCGGCGCGTAGAACGCGGCGCCGTCGCACGCCCAGCGGCCCTCCTTGCCGCGGCGGGGCTCGTCCCATGCGTCCGGCGCGAGGCCGAACGGCGAATGGCCGGGAAGGACCATGGTCGTGTCGCCCGGCGTGGCCGGGCGCACGCGCAGGAAGGCGAAGACAAGGTCGCGCGAGACCGCCTGCGCGGTGCGGAAGGTCTTGCCGTCGACGCGGGAGACGGTCCCTTCGACCGGATCGCCCTCCGGGACGAGCGCGATGCCGTCGTCGAGAATCGGCGCTTCGACGTGCGAGCATGCGACGACGTAGACGGGCCGCTTCTCGCATTCGTCGCGCAGCCACTTGACGACGGGCGCATGGCCGAGCGATTTCGCGACGCCGTCGTTCAGGCCGAACGCCGCGCGCCCGGGCAGCGACGTGAACGGCGCGCCCTGCGAGAAGTAGTCGAAGAGGAAGAGCGCGCCCGGGGCGGCGTCCATGCGCGACTCGACGGTCCGCGCGAGCTCGCGAGCGCCGACCTCGCCGCCGCCGAGCGTGGCCAGGTCCGTCCGGACGCCGGCCGCGACGGAGCAGACGAGGAGCAGGAGCGTCCAGCGGAGGCGCCCCTGTCCGCGGCGCCACCAGAGCCCCCGCGTCCCGGCGGTCACCTCGGATTCCTCGGGCGCGGGCTCGAGCGCGCCGAAGAATGCGGCGAGCGTCAGCAACGCGAAGGGCGGCAGCGAGCGGCGCAGCGACCAGATCCCGACGTGGACCTCCTGTCCCTGGATGACGAGGAACGGAAGCGACGCGAACGCGCATCCCGCGAGGAGCGCGCATGTCGCGGGCCGGCGCGAACGCAGCGTCATCCAGACGGCGGCCGCGAGCGGCGGGAGCGCGCAGACGATGCCGTCGAGGTCGCGCGAGAGCGCGCGGCGCGCGGCGGGATTCAGGAGGGCGGCCGCGACGGCGAGTGCGACCGCCGCGCCGCAGGCGGCCGCGACCGCGGTGCGGGCGCCGCGGCGCTCCATTGCGGCCCGCAGGCGCGGCGCGTGCGCGAGCGCGAGGCCCGCGAGGCCGACCGGGAGCGCGGCGGCGAGCGCGACGGCGAGCGCGCGGATGTCGGGACTGCCCGCGATCATCGCGCGCAGCGTGGCGGGGTCGAGGAAGTTGCCGTAGGGGGCGGTCACGCAAAGCGTCGACCAGACGAGCGGCGCGAGTCCGGCGAGCGCGCCGAGCACGAGGGCGAGCGTGTGGCGCCAGGCGCCGCGGCGCAGGATGGCGAAGAGGGCGATCGGCACGGCGAACATCGCGAGAGTCGGATGGAACGTCGCGGCGAGGCCGAGGCAGAGCCCGATCGCCGCCCCCGCGGCGGCGGAGCCGCCCGCGACGAACGCGAGGGCGAGGGCGAACGCGGCGAGGATCGTCGCCGGTCCCTCCGCGAAGGGGCCGAGGCCGAAGCGGGGAACCCAGGGGACGAGGAAGACCGCCGCGGCGACGATCGCGATCATCTGCAGGAGCGCGAAGATCCCGAGCTGGCGCCAGTACGTCCCGGCGATCGCGTAGAACGAGAGAATCAGGACGACGGCGAAGCCGAGCGCGAGCGGGAGGAGCGGGGCGTGCGCACGCTGCCAGGGGAGAAACGGCTGGAAGAACGGGCGCGCCATGCACTTGGCGGGGTCCAGCTGGTGCGCGAGGTCGCGCGTCTTGCGCGGGAGGCCGGGGCGGTAGAGCAGGGAGGGGCGGACCTCGGGCGGAACGGCGGCGAAGGCGGCGTCGCGGTAGACGAGCGGCGCGCCGCGTTCGATCGAGCGGGCGAGCATCGACTGCGCGGAATCGTCGAGCCCGGTGAAGAGCACTTCTCCGGGCGGACGGACGTCCAGCGCGTCCGAGACCCGGTTCCAGAGCAGCGGCGCGCCCCAGACGAGGAGCATGAGCAGGACGCCGAGTGAAAGGAAATCTGCCCGGCGCCACCACGGCTTGCGCGGCGCGTCTCCGACCGCGGATGCGATCTCTGGTCCGGTCGTTTCCATGCGACGATTCTACGAAACCGCCCGGCGTTCCGCAATCGACCGTGGAATTGCCCCTCGGCCCGACCCTCGACCGCCGCCCCGCCTCCCTTTCAAAAGTATACAAAATATCATCTATTTATATATTCTACAACCGTGTGTAAAATTTGCTTGACCGGCGGGTTGAGCGGGCGTAGAATCGGCGGCGTTTCCCATGAACGAACACCCTCCATCCGTTCCGGATCGCCGCTCCGAGGAGGAGCGGGCGGCGGAGGACGCGCTCGTTCCGATCGTTCTGGGAGCGTTCTTCGGCGGAACGGCGGGGCTGGCCGCCGCGGGCGGCATCCTCGGGGCGTTCGCCTGCTTCGGTCTGGTCAAGATCCTCCACCGCGAATACCAATACTGGATGCGACGGGGCTACTATGGCTGCGAGCGACGCCGCGAGGAGGCCCACCGGACGTTCGAGGCGAGCATCGCCGCCCTGAAGGACGACCCCGCGCATTGGGCGGCGAACTACAAGCGCGTCTTCGCGGACTACATCGCCGAGTTGCGCCGGATCGACGCCGACCTCGAGCGCAAAACTCGGCGCAGCACCTTGTTCTCCGCGGCGAAGAGCTTCCGGCGCGAGCGCGGCGAGCGCCGGGACGACGGCGGAGGATCGGGATTCCGGAGCCGGGATACGCGCTGGGGCGGGACGCCGTGGGAATCGCCGAAGGCGCGGGCGACGCGCCGACGCCGGCGCGAGAGACGATTGGCCCGCTGGCGCGAATGGGCCCGAAGCTTCGCGGAGGCGGTGCGGCTCGGAAAAAACCCGCCGCCCTCCCCCGCGGAGCGCCGCGTAGGCGGAGGGGCTCCGATCCGCCGCCTCTGCGAACGTTCGTCGAGCCCGCCCCCGTCACCGGAAGCGCTTCTCGCCCAATACGAGAAGGCGAAGGGACGCGGCTCCGTGGAGGAGAAGCTCCGGCTCGGGTCGATGATGCTCGACATCGAGGCGGCGGTCGACAGTTCGCTCGTGCGCGATCCGAGCGGCGAGATCGTCGGGCGCAACGCCGGCGTGCGGGGGTGGATCGCGGAGCATTGCCCGGAGCTCTCCCGGCACTACGCCTCGCTGATGGGCTACCGGCGGCTCGCGGACGAGTTCCGCAAGGTCCACGGCCTGCGCGACCCGCACCCCGCCGCCCGGCTGCTCGAGAAGGCGTTTCCCGCCGAGGCGTTCTCGCCGACCGTCCGCCCGGCGATGAGCGCGGGCCATGCCGCCGCGCGGCGGCTTCTCGCCTCGCCCGCCGCAAGGACGGCGAAGGGCTTCGCCGAGACGCTGGCGCGGGAGCGAAGACGGGGCATCGTGCCGCGAAGACGGACGGGATAGCCCGTCTACCGCGGCTCCACCGGAGCGGCTGAGGAACGGAGGACGAAGACGCGGCGGAGGGCGCCGAAGTCCACGTAGGGCGCGACGACCGCGCGCTGGTAGAGGCGGGAGTCGTCGGGGCCGGCCTCGGACACGACGCCGACGGGGAGGCCAGCCGGATAGACGCCGCCGAGTCCGCTCGTGAGAACGCGCGCGCCGGGGGCGACGGCGGCGTCCTTGTCGAGATACTCGACGGTGAACGGCGCGGAGGCGTGGAGCATCTCGAGCGTGCGGTCGCCGCGCGCGATGCCGCCGCCCTGCATGACGCCGCGGAGGGCGCCGGCCTGCGTCTCGACGACGCAGGAGAGGCGGCTGTTGGCGTCGGAAAGGAGGAGAATGTCCGCGGTGCGCTCGGTGACGGAGATTACGCGGCCGACGAGCCCCGCGGCGGCGAGGACGGGCTGGCCGGGCGCGACGCCGTCGCGCGAGCCGCGGGCGACGCGGATCTCGTCGCGCCACCCGGTGGCGCCGCCGCGCGACAGGATCTCGGCGCAGACGAGGCGCGGATCCTTGGCCACGAGGCCGAGCGCGCGCCGGAGGCCCTCGTTCTCGGCGCGGAGGCGGTCGGTCTCGAGCTGGGCGGCCCGCAGGCGCTCGACCTCGGCGGCGAGCTCGTCGCGCTCCGCGGCGGCGGAGGCGCCGCCGGAGAACGCGGCGGACAGGCGGGAGAAGAACGCGGGGACGGTCCGGACGAAGTTCCCGAAGGGCGCATTGGCGGCGCGCGCGGAACGCTCCGCCGACGGCCCGAGCCGCACGGCGAGCGCGAAATACGCGGCCGCGGCGGCGAGCGCGACGGCGGCGAGAGAGATTCGCGTTCGGGTGGTCATGGTCCGGCTCCTCCGCCCGGGGTTCCGGCGGCCGGAAGCCGGGCGCGCGACGCGCTAGCGGGCGCGCGAGTCCGGAACCGCGGCCTTCGAGAGCCACTCGATCTGGTCGAGGACGCGGCCCGCGCCCTCGGCGACGGCGGAGAGCGGATCGTCCGCCACGTGGACCGGCAGCTGCGTCATCTCCGCGATGCGGCGGTCGATGCCGGTAAGCAGCGAGCCGCCGCCCGCGAGCATCATGCCGCGGTCGACGAGGTCCGCGGAGAGCTCCGGCGGCGCGTTCTCGAGGCAGCGGGTGACGCTGAAGACGATCTCGGTCACGACGTCGTTGAGGGCCTCCTCGCGGATCTCCTGAGACGTGATCTCGAGCGTGATCGGGCGGCCCTTCACCAGGTCGCGGCCCTTCACCTCGTAGGTGAGCTCCTGCTCGAGCTTGTAGGCGGAGCCGATCTTGATCTTGATGTCCTCCGCCATGCGCTCGCCGATGAGGAGGTTGTAGCGGTCCTTCATGTGCTCGATGATGGCGCGGTCCATCTCGTCGCCGCCGACGCGGACGGAGCGGGAGTAGACGATGCCCGCGAGGGAGATGAGCGCGACGTCCGTCGTGCCGCCGCCGATGTCCACGATCATGCTGCCGGCCGGCTCCGTGACGGGCATGCCGACGCCGATCGCGGCGGCCATCGGCTCCTCGATGAGGAAGACCTGGCGGGCGCCGGCGTGGAGCGCGGCCTCCTTGACGGCCGTCTTCTCCACCTGCGAGATGTCTCCGGGGACGGCGATCACCGCGCGCGGCTTGCGCATCGCGTGGCGCTGGACGTTCGTCTTCCTGATGCAATACTGCAGCATCTTCTGCGTGATGTCCGGATCCTGGATCACGCCCTGGCGCATGGGACGGACGGCGGTGATGTTGCCGGGCGTGCGGCCGAGCATGCGCTTGGCCTCCTCGCCGACGGCGAGGACGCGGTGCGTGCCCTCCTGCACGGCGACGACGGACGGCTCGCGCAGGATGATGCCGCGATCCTTGGCGTAGACCAGGGTGTTGGCGGTGCCAAGGTCGATGCCGATATCGTTGGTGAAGAGGTTCTTGAACTTGTTCCACATATCGGGGAAGGGGGATGGGTGGTTTCCGGTGCGTGAAATCGCCGGCGATTATAGGCGGAACGCGCGCGCGTGGCAAGCGCTATTTCCCGACGGCGCCACTGCCCGACGGGGCGCGGGCGCCTCCCGCAGACCGGAGCCGCGGCCCGTCCGAGGGGGAGCTTGGCACCCCCAAGCGGAGTCGGACCGCTCTTCCATGGATGAAAACCATGTGTCCTAACCGATAGACGATGGGGGCGCGGACAAAAAGAATGGTGGCGAGGGAGGGACTCGAACCCACGACCAGCGGATTATGATTCCGATGCTCTACCGACTGAGCTATCTCGCCACGTGCCGACCGCGCAACGCGCGACGACGGGGCGGGAGAATACCAGAGCCCCGCCCCGGGGTCAACCGAAATCTTCAAACGAGGGAACGGTAGACCGCGAGCGTCTCGCGGGCGCAGCGCTCCCAGGTGAACGAGGCCGCATGCGCGCGGCCCGCGATCGCGCGCTCCGCGCGCGCCGCAGGGTCCTCGCGCAGGAGGCGCAGGGCCGCGGCGGCCCATTCGTCCGCGTCGAAGCCGCGCACGATCTCCGCCGCGCCTCCGAGAACCTCGGGGAGCGAGCCGCCGTCGGACGAGAGCACCGGCGCACCACACGCCATCGCCTCGAGCGGCGGGAATCCGAACCCCTCGTAGAACGACGGGATCGCGAAGAGGGACGCGGCCGTGTAGAGCGCGTCGAGCAGGCCGTCCGGCACGTAGCGCACGTAGTGCAGGCGTCCCGGAAACCGCCTCTCCGCCTCCGCGAAGCGCGCGAAGATCGGCTCGCACCGCCAGCCCGGCGCGCCGGCGACGACGAGGTCGAACCCCTCCGGCGCGAGCCGCTCCCAGAAGTCGACGAGGAAGGGCAGGTTCTTGCGCGGCTCCACTGTGCCGACATCGAGGAGGAACGGCCGCTCGAGGCCGAGCTTGGCACGGACCTCCGCGACGCGCTCCGGCGGCGCGGGGCGGAAGTCCGGCGAGATGCCGAGCGCCGTCGCGTGCACCTTGCCGCGCGAGGCGGGAAGCAGCTCCTCGATCTCGCGCCTCGAGAACTCCGAGTCCGTGATCACCGCATCGGCGCGCTCGACGGTGCGCGCGACGTTGGCGTGCAGATAGGCGCGGTTGCGCGCCTCGGCGAACTCCGGGAAGCGCTCGAACGACATGTCGTGGATCGAGACCGCGACGCGCCCGCGCCGCACGGGCCGCGCGACGAAGTTCGTGAAGTGGAAGACGTCCGCCGGCCCGGAGAAGCGGTCGAACGCCGGGGCGCCGAGCTTCGTCCAGAGCTTCTGCATCACGGCGCCCGGAAGCAGCCGGAACGCGCGCGCCTCGGCGCCCGGGACGGGATCCGGCGGCGCCTTGCGGCGGAAGTCGCAGAAGAAGAGCCGCAGCGATTCCTCCGGCGCGAGCGCCGGAAGAAGGCCGCGCGCGAGCATCCGCGTGTAGCGTCCGATGCCGGCGCCCTGCGCGACGGCGGGCTGGTAGTCGAGGCAGATCCTCATGGTCGAACGGTCATGGTTGGAGGGTCGCACGGTCTCTCATGCTAGCGAACCGGCGCGACGGCGGGTGGACGGAGCGCGGCGCGGAGGGTCTCGGCGGTTGCGGCGACGGGGGCGAGCGGATCCCAGGAGGCCTCGATCTCGCGAAGGAAGAGCAGGTCGTCCGGCGGGCGTTCGGGGATTTCGGGGCGGAAGCAAAGGAAGCCGTCGGAGGAGAGGCGCAGCGTCGCGGCGGCACGCGGGGATTCCGTCGGGGCCGGCACGGCGGCGAAGGGCTCCGACTGACCTTCGAAAAGCGTCTGCCCGACGACCTCTGGCGCACGCGACGGGGGAAAGGAGACCTCGATGCGGTATTCGCCGGCGGGCAGGAAGAGATCGGTCGGCAGGAGGGGCCAGACCATGGTTCGGCCGATGCGAAGGCGGGAGAAGTCGCGCAGCGCTTCGAACGGGACGCCGCAGACCGACGCGTCGGGCGGCGGACCATTGGTTTCCGCGGCCGCGACGACGGCGCCCCGGAGGGCGTCGAACGCCGCGAGGGCGGCCTCCGCGGACTTGCGCCACGCGGGATCGGGCGTCTCGCCCGCGGCGGCGGCGCACAGCAGCGCCTCGACCGGTCCGGTGCCCGAGCCTTCGAGCGCGCCGGGCGCCGCGCGCAGGAGCGAGAGACCGTCGGCGGGGCGTCCGGCGCGGCGGAGCGAGTCGGCCGCCTCGGCGGGATCGGACGTGACGAATGTCAGGCAGGCGTTCGTTCCGTGCGGACCCCGGTAGCGCAGGCGCGAGATGCGGAAGATGCCGGGCGGCCAGGCGCCCGGGGTTGCCGCGGGAGCGGCGGCGACGGCCGCGCCGCCGACCGCAAGCGGCTCCCGGGAAAGAGGGCCGAACGCACCGCGCCATTCAAGGCGGACGGGCGTGCCGTCCGGAGCGACATGGCGCGTAACGGCCCAGCGCGGGACGCCGTCGCGGGGAACATGAATCTCCGATCGGCTGCCGGTGGTGCGCTGTGCCTCGAGCGGACCGAACCATGTGGGACCGGACGCGTCCTGAAGCGGCGCGCCGGCGGGTATGGCGATCAGAGGCCGTTCGAACGGGATGGGAACGTCCGGGCCGCCGGAGACGGGACGTCCGGGTTCTCTCGGAAGAAGCCAGAGCTCGGCGTCATGCTGCGCGAAGATGGGGCGCCGCGAACCCTCGGGCAGGCGCCAGGCGCGGAGGAGCATCGCGTCCCGGCGGAACGCCGCGAGGGATTGCCGGACCGATTCGACCGGACGTCCGGAGAACGCCTCGCGGCGGCGGCCGGCGCGCTTCTCGTGCGAGGCGTCGTAGATCAGATAGCGGGGCGCGGCGTTCGCGACCTTCCGATCGGACAGCGATTCCGGATAGTTCTCCGGAATGCGGTCGCGAACGAGGAAATTCCCCGGAACGCCGGAGGAGGCGCGGATGACGTAGGCCTCCGCCGCCGCGCGGCCGTCGCGCGGGAATCCCTCGGCGAGGAATTCGCGGCACTCGGCGCGCATCTCGCGACGGCCGAACGCATCGAGAATCCGCATCGAGGAGACGAAGCCGGAGACGAGCGCGGCGACGAGCAGCGCCGCCCCGGCGACGAGCGGCAGCGCACGGCGGCGACGGGCGGACGGATCCGAGCGCAGAACGGTCGCGACGGGCAGCCCCGCGCCGAGCGAGAGCGCAGCGAGGAGGGGCAGCGTCTCCTGGTTGCGGAACCAGGGCAGGATCGCGAAGACGCCCGCGACGAAGAGCATGGAGAAGAGCGCGGGCCCCGCGAGCGCCCGACGCCAGGGGCGGCGGGCCCAGAACGGGACGGAAACGGCGCACCAGAGCGCGGGAAGAACGCCGATGCGGAGCGTTTCGCGGCAGAGCGATCCGAGCTTCGCGAGCGAACTGCCGACCTCCGCGTCATGCTTCACCCCCCCCGTCAGCGCGGCGCGGACGAGCTCCGGAGCGCGGTAGAGGATCGGCGTTCCGGCCACGAAGCCGAGCAGCGTCGCGACGAGCGCGAGCGCCGCCCACGCGACCGCGCGGCCCGGTCGCCGGCCGCGCGCGCCGAGGAGGGCGGCGAGGATCGGCGGAACCAGCGCGAGCGGCGCGACGGTATACTTGCACGCGACGCAGAATCCAGACGCGAACCCCGACGCGAGGGCGAGGGGAAGCGAGCGGCGGCGGGCGGCCGCGGCCATCGCCCAGAAGGAGAGCGCGAGCGAGACGAGGACGCCGAGGTCCGTCTCGCAGTAGTGCGCGTGCTCGAGAGGCGGGGAGAGCGAGAGGAAGAACGCCGCGGAGACGGCCGCGCCCGCCGTTCCGAGACCCGCCTCGAGCGCGGCGAGGCAGAGCAGCAGCGCGGTCAGCGCGTAGAGCAGCGAATTGAAGTCGCGGCCGTATTGGATGTGGCGGCGGAAGCGGTTGTCGGGCGGGGGCGTTCGGCGAAACGTCGCGGGATCGGTCGCATTCACGGCTCCATCCTGAGCATGGCGGCGCTCCCTCGCGGCCCGGATGCGACTCGCGGCGGCGTCGATCCTCAGCTTGACGCGAACCAGCTCGAACCATCCGCCTGGATACGCCCGTTCACCGACGAAGCCCTGGGTCCGCACCTGGTTGATCCAGCGCGCGACAACGAGCTCGTCCGGGTGGAATCCGACGCTCCACTCGATGCCCGCGGAGGCCCACCACCACGCAAAGAGGAAAACCGAGAGCCCGAGGAGGAAACGCCTGCGGAACCCGCGGCGCGTCGCGGGGCGGTCGACCGTCGGTTCCACGCGGGAAGCGGAAACGTCTGTTTTCGCGATGTCGTTCACGGGGTTTCGCACGCTGCTTCCGCGACGGGATCCAGGACCCATCTCTTGTTGTACCAGAACCACTGCTCGGGCGTTGCGCGAATCGCGGCGTCGAAGCGAGAGAGGACCTCGCGCGTGATGCGCGCCTCCTCCGCGTCGCGGTCGGCGGCGGGATCGGGCCGGAGCGTCGGGAAGAATTCGATCTCGAAGCGCCGCCACGCGACGCGGCGCATGACGAGCGGCACGACCGGCGCGCCCGCCTGGATGGCCAGCAGCGCCATGCCGCGCGCGAGGTTCGCCGTGCCGCCGAGGAACGGCACCGCGAGCGCCGGCGTGCGCGAGCGCGTGTCCGGCAGGATCGCGAAGACCTGGCCGCGGCGGATCCGGCGCAGCATCTCCAGGTAGACGCGCGGGCCGCCGTCGCGCTCCAGCACCTCCATGCCGTGCCCGCCGCGCATGCGGTTCATGAGGTCGTTCATGAACGGGTTGCGCTGCTTCGCGGCGACGCTGAAGATCGGAAGGCCCGCCAGCTCGACAAGCGAGCCGGCCAGGTCCCAGTTGCCGCAGTGCGGCAGCGCCAGCACGACGCCGCGCCCGCCCGCCTCCGCGAGCTCGGCGCGCAGGTGCGCGATCGCCTCGTCCGCCTGCGGGATCTGGCGGCGCAGCGCCGCCGCGTCGAAGCGGCGGATGCGGAGCATGTCGACGAGGTTGAAGGCCGTGTTGCGGAAGGAGAGCCACGCCGCGCGGCGGATGGCGCGCTCCGGCGCGTCGGGGCCGAGGACGAGCCGCAGGCGTCGCCGCGCCTCGCGGCGGCGCGCGCCGAGAAGCGCGTAGGCGAGGCGGGCGAGCGGCCAGACGAGCGCCTGCGCGGCGGCGTGCGGCAGCGCGCGGACGAGCGCGCCGATCGCGAGCACGGCGCCGTATTCGAGGCGCCAGCGGACGGGATGCGGCTTGCCGGCCATGTCGCGCGGTTCCCCGGGGCCTAGCGCCAGAGCGCCTCGATGTCGTAGTAGGCGCGCGCGTCCGGGAGGAAGAGGTGGACCATCGCGTCGAAGTAGTCCAGCACGATCCACGCCGACTCCGCGTCGCCCGAGATCCGGGCGCCCTCGCCGCACGCCTCGCGCACGGCGCGCTGCACGGCGACCGAGAGAGCGCGCAGGTGCGGGGCGCTGGTGGCGGACGCGACGACGGCCGTGTCCGTGATGCTCGACCTTCCGCGGACGTCGTAGACGGCGACGCCCTCGGCCTTCTTGTCCTCGAGCGCCTTGCGGATCGCGTCGATCTTGGGGTTTTTCTCTTCGCTCATGTGCGGTGCGGCGCGCGCGGTCGCGCGCGACGGGGATGGTTATAGCCGATTCGCGCGGCCGGGGCAACGAAAAAACGCGGACCGCCCTTTCGGACGGTCCGCGCGAGCTGGCGGGAAGGACGGGGATCGAACCCGCAACCACCGGATCGACAGTCCGGAGCGCTAACCAATTGCGCCACCTCCCCAGGGAGGATCCCGGCGCCGGTTGGCGTCGGAAACGCGATGGAGAATAGCAGAACCCCCGCTTGAATGCAAGCGGTTTTTTCGGAAAGCCGCCCGCCCGCCGCCGCATTGCGCCCCCGGGAGGGGTATGCTAGACTCGCGGGCATGGATTCCGACGCGACGGCGAAGGACGGCGGAGCCCCGCCGCTCCTGGCCTGCGAGGGACTCTGCGTGCGCTACGCGCCGCGCGGGCCCTTCGCCGCGGAGAACGTCTCGCTTTCGCTCGGCGAGGGCGAGTGCCTCGGGCTCGTCGGCGGGAGCGGCTGCGGCAAGAGCACCGTCGCGCGCGCGCTCGTCGGACTCGAGCCCGCGGCCGCGGGGCGCGTACTGTGGCGGGGCGCGGACATCGCCGCGATGGACGCGCCCGCGCGCCGCGAATACCGCCGCGCCGTCCAGCTCGTCTTCCAGGACACGCTCGGCGCGCTCGATCCGCGCATGCGCGCCGGCGACGCGATCGCCGAGGCGCTCCTCGTCCACCGGCGCGAGGCCTATCCGACGCGCGCGGCGCGGCGCGAGCGCGTCCGCGAGCTGCTCGGGCGCGTGGAGCTCCCGCCCGAGACGGCGGACCGCTGGCCGCACGAGCTCAGCGGCGGACAGCGCCAGCGCGTCGTCATCGCGCGCGCGCTGGCCGTGAAGCCGCGCGTGCTGCTGGCGGACGAGCCCGTCTCGGCGCTCGACGTCGCGGTGCAGGCCCAGCTGCTGCGCACGCTGCGGCGGCTCCTCGACGAGACCGGGCTCGCAATGCTCTTCGTCTCGCACGACCTCGCGGTGGTGCGCTGCCTCTGCCCGCGCGCGGTCGTGATGGACCGCGGCCGCGTCGTCGAGGCGGGACCGACGGCCGAGCTCTTCTCGCGCCCGCGCTCGTCCTTCACGCGCGAGCTGCTCGACGCCGTTCCGCGCCTGCGCGCCTAGCGCGGGCCGGCGAGAACGACGCGGGCGTGGCGGGGTTCGCACCCCGCCACGCCCGGGAGAACGACCGGCCGGACTAGTTGCCGGGGTTGACGTAGTTGACCTTGCCGGTCTTCACGCCGTCGATGTAGACCTCGACGCGGCGGTTGGCGAGGTTGCCGCTGACGGGGTCGTTGGCGGCCTTCGGGTGGTCGAAGCCGTAGCCGATCGCCTTGATGCGGTCCGCGCCGATGCCCTTCTGCTGCAGGTAGCGCGAGACGGACTGCGCGCGCTTCTGCGAGAGCGTGATGTTGTAGTTGCGCTTCGAGGTCTGGCGCTTGTCGGCGTGGCCCTCGACGACGGCGGTCGAGCCGGGGTTGCGGAGCATGACCGCGGCGACCTTGTCGAGCTGCTCGAAGAACTCGGGCTTGATGACGTCCTTGTCCGTGTCGAAGTTGATGTTGAGCTCGAAGAACAGGATGTCGTCGGACGGGTCGAGCGGGTCGGTGTGGTCGTAGATGACCTCGTGGCCGTCGCGGACGCCGCCCTTGTCGGTGTCGGGGTCGAGCGGATCGGTCTTCGTCTTGAGGACCTCGTAGCCGTCCGAGAGCATGTCGTAGTCGGAGTCGGGGTTGAGCGGGTCGGTCCGGTGCCTCTTCACCTCGTCGCCGTCCAGGAGGCCATCGCCGTCCGTGTCGGGGTTGAGCGGATCGGTCTTGTAGGTGACGACCTCCTCGCCGTCCTTGAGGCCGTCGTGGTCCGTGTCGGGATCGAGCGGGTTGGTCCGGTAGACCTTCACCTCGTCGCCGTCCAGGAGGCCGTCGCCGTCCGTGTCGGGGTTGCGCGGGTCGGTCTTGTACCGGAGGACCTCCTCGCCGTCCTTGAGGCCGTCGCCGTCCGTGTCGGGGTTGAGGGGGTTGGTCTTGTGCGTCTTCACCTCGTCGCCGTCGGAGAGGCCGTCCCCGTCCGTGTCCCAGTTGTGCGGATCGGTCCCGAGGCGGAGCTCCTCGTCGTCGGTGAGGCCGTCACCGTCGGAGTCGACGGGCGCGACGACCGCGATCTCGGGATCCTTGGCGATCTCGGCCGCGCCGAAGCGATAGATGAAGCCGACGTCGACCGTATGGTTGAACTCGGTGTTGTAGCCCGCCAGGTCGATGCGCGTGTCGAGGCGGAGCGTCCACGCGTCGTCGAGGTGGTACATGAGGCCGCCGCCGGCGCGGAAGGACGCGCAGACGGACTCGTCCATCACGTCCTTGCCGAACGTCGTGAGGCCGGCGCCGAAGATGAGGTAGGGGTCGACCTTGTCGAACTTCGAGAAGTGGAACATCGCGTCGAAGTAGAACATCGCGCCCCACGTGTCGTCGAAGTAGCGGTCGTCGCCCTTGGACTTGGACTGGCGACGGGCGTGGAGGCGGTAGACGCCGTCCTCGTCCCTCCAGCCGTAGCCCTTGAGGTTCTCGTCCATCTTCGGGGCGTAGACGGCGCTGCCCTCGAAGCTCCACCACTCGGAGTAGTCGTAGCCGACGCGGATCGTGAGGTAGAACGCGTCCTTGAGCGGCTCGTCGCCCTCGAGGTTCCAGTAGCCGACGCCGGGGCTCACGTACCAGCGGCCGAGATCGGGGTTCTCGAGGGGCTCGGCGGGAACCTCGACGGCGGGCACCGGGGCGGCGACGGCGGGCGGCGCGACGGGAGCGGGCGCCGGGGCGGGCGCCGGGGCCATGGCGGGCGCGACGGGCGCCGCGAGGGCGGGAATCGCGGCGAGCGCCGCGAGGAGGGAGAGCGTGGATGTGCGTTTCACGGTTTTGGGGTCCTCGGTGGGAGATGAGGAACGGGTGGTGCGAACTTCTGGCGGCTATCATAGCACACACGCCCGCGCGAAGAAAAGCGCAAAATTTCGGTTCGGCGGCGCTTGACGCGGACGGCCCGATGTGCGATTCTTCCCGCCCTTTGCCATGGACGAGCCCGACCTCGAGCTATCCGCGCTGCGGCGCGGCGACGACCCCGACCTGACGGCGGCGCGGGCGGTCGCGGAACTGGCACGCTCGCTCGGCGGGCGCGCATGGCTCGTCGGCGGCTGCGTGCGCGACGCGCTGCTGGGCCGTCCGTGCCACGACTTCGACCTGGAGGTCTACGGCGTCCCGGCCGACCGCCTCGAGGCCGCGCTCGCGGCGCGCTGGCCGCTCGACAAGGTCGGCGCGTCCTTCGGCGTCGTGAAGCTCAAGCACCGCGACATCGACATCGCCCTGCCGCGCCGCGAGAACCGTCTCGGCGCGGGGCACCGCGACTTCGCGATCGCCTCCGATCCCGATCTCTCCCCGGCCGAGGCCGCCGCGCGCCGCGACTTCACGCTCAACGCGGTGATGGCCGACCCGCTCACGCTCGAGATCCTCGATCCGTGGAACGGCGTCGGCGACCTGCGCGCGGGCGTGCTCCGCCACGTCTCGGAGCACTTCGCCGAGGATCCGCTGCGCGTGCTGCGCGGGATGCAGTTCCTCGCGCGGCTGCCCTTCCTCTCGCCCGCGCCGGAGCTGGTCGCGATCTGCTCCGCGATGTCGCAGGAGGCCCTCCCGCGCGAGCGGCTCGCCGGCGAATGGGAGAAGCTCCTGCTGCAGGGCGTCCGCCCCTCCCGCGGGCTCGCGTTCCTGCGCGCGTGCGGGTGGCTGCGCTTCTACCCCGAGCTCGCGGCGCTCGTGGACGTTCCGCAGGATCCGGTCTTCCACCCCGAGGGCGACGTCTGGACGCACACGCTGCTCGCGCTCGACGCGGCGGCACGGATGCGCGATCCCGCGAGGGGGTCGCGCCAGGACGACCTCGCGCTCGCCCTCGCCGCGCTCTGCCACGATTTCGGCAAGCCCGCCGCCACCGCGCGCGGCGAGGACGGCCGCTGGCACGCCTACGACCACGAGAACCTTGGCGTCGCGCCGGCGCGCGCGTTCGTCGCGCGGCTCTGGAACCAGGAGGGGATCGCCGACCTCGTCGCGAAGCTCGTCGAGTCGCACATGCGCCCGGTCCCGCTCGTGCTCGACGGGGCGGGCGACCGCGCCTACCGCCGCCTCGCCGTCCAGGTCGGCCGGCTCGACCTCCTGGCGGACCTGGCGGAGTGCGACGTGCGCGCGACGACCCCGCCCGGCGGCGACCCCGACGCGCACCCCACGCTCGCGATCGTGCACGCCTTCCGCGAGCGCTGCGCCGCGCTCGCCGTCGACCGCGCGCCGCCGAAGCCGATCGTGATGGGGCGCGACCTCGTCGCGCGCGGGCTCGAGCCGGGGCCGTCGTTCGGCCCGATCCTCGAGGCCTGCTACGAGGCGCAGCTCGCGGGCGAGATCAGGGACCCCGCCACGGGCGCCGCGTTCCTCGACGGCCTCCTCGCCCGGGCGCGCTAGTCCTTCGCAAGGAACCAGAGACTGTCGGCGCCGACGAGCGCCTCGGCGTCGGCGAGGAAGGCGGCGTCCGGAAGGACGTGGAAGGCCTCCGGGAGCTGCAGGGTCGCGCGGGCGCCGTCGGGGAGGCGCAGCTGCAGCGCGACGGGGACCGACCCGCGGTGCGCGGCGAGCAGGCCCTTCACCCTCTCCAGGAACTCGCGCGAGGTCCTCTTCGCGCCCGAGAGGACGACGGCCACCTTGGCGGCGTACTTCGCGGCGGCGTCCTCGACGGGCAGGAAGTCCCGCAGCGAGATCTGCGCCTCCATCCGGAAGCTCGGCTCGAGGCGGCCCTCGAAGAGGTAGGTCCGGTTGGCCTCGGGCGGCTCGCGGATGTCCTTCGACTCGGGCGTGTCGCCGACGAGCGCGGCGTAGTCGCGCGCGAAGACCGGGACCTCGTACTTCGCGTCGGCGTCCTCGAGCTGGAAGCGCGCCCACTTGCGCCCCTGCTTGTCGGTGCGCGGCACGACGGCGGAGACGAACGCACAGAACCGCACGGGGGTGGAGAGGGAGTTGCGGACCTTGCGCTGCTCGGCGGCCTTCGCCCGGTAGTCCTGCTCGGCGGCGAGGTAGCCGGGGTCGAGGTCGGCCTGCGGGAACATCCCCGGGTCGGGGCGCACGGGCGGGCAGTCGCCCAGCTGCGCGCGGATCGGGACGAGCTGCGCGTCGAGCGCCTCGCGCTCCTTCACGAGCGCCGAGAAGGACTTGAAGCTCGCGACGAGGTGCTTCCAGTGCGCGATGGGGTGCTGGCCGGAGACGTAGATGCCCAGGAGCGCCTTCTCCGCGAGGAGCTGCTCGAGCATCGGCATCTTCGGCGTGGCGGCGTTGGCGCGGCGGATCTCCGCGTCGCCCCCGGCGTCAGCGCCGTCGTCGCCGCCGCCGGAGGCGGGGCCGAGCAGGTCGAAGAAGGAGGCCTGGCCGCTCGCGCGGTCGCGGCGGTCGCTCTCGGCGCGCGCCATCGCGCCGGGCAGCTCCGCGAGGAGCGCGGCCCGGTGGTAGCCGAAGCCGTCGAGCGCGCCGCACTGCACGAGCGACTCGAGCGCCTTCTTGTTGACGGCGACGTCGAGGCGCGAGAGGAAGTCGTCGAGACTCTTGTAGGCGCCGTTCCGCCTCCGCTCCTCGACGATCGACTCGGCGGCGGCGACGCCGACGCCCTTGATGCCGGCCAGCCCGTAGCGGATGGCGGCTTCGCCGCCGTCCGCGGTCTGACGGTCTGACGGTCTGACGGTCTGACCGTTTGACCGTTTGACCGTTTGACCGTTTGACCATTCGGGGACGAAGCGGACGGAGGAGTGGTTCACGTCGGGCGGCAGGATGCGGTAGTCCATCTCCGCGGCCTCGGCGATGAAGACGGGCATCTTGTCGAAGTTGCCGATTTCGGAGGAGATCTGGGCGCACATGTACTCGGCCGGGTAGTGCGCCTTGAGCCAGCCGGTCTGGTAGGCGACGTAGGCGTAGCAGACGGCGTGCGACTTGTTGAAGGCGTAGGAGGCGAAGGCGCGCCAGTCGTTCCAGATCTTGTCGATGAGCCGCTCGGCCGCGTCGCGGTCGCCCTTCACGGGCGCCGGGTCCATGAAGCGCGGGTTGGCCAGGCATCCCTCGCGGAACTTGGCGTGCAGCTTCTCCATCGTGTCGAGCTGCTTCTTGCCCATCGCCTTGCGCAGCGTGTCGGACTCGCCGCGCGTGAAGCCGCCCATCGAGCGCGAGAGCAGCATCACCTGCTCCTGGTAGACGGTGACGCCGTAGGTCTCCGCGAGGTACTCCTCCATCAGCGGATGGTCGTACTGGATCGGCTCGCGCCCGTGCTTGCGGTTGATGAACTGCGGGATGTAGGCCATCGGCCCGGGGCGGTAGAGCGCGTTCATCGCCACGAGGTCCTCGAAGCGCGTCGGCCTGAGCTCGCGGAGGTTCTTCTTCATCCCGTCCGACTCGAACTGGAAGAGCCCGGTCGTGTCGCCGCGCTGGAAGACGCGGAACGTGGCGGGGTCGTCGAGCGGGATCGACGAAAGGTCGACCTCCTCGCCGCGGACCTCCTTGATCGTCGCGAGGCACTCCTTGAAGACGGTGAGCGTCTTGAGGCCGAGGAAGTCCATCTTCAGCAGGCCGATCGGCTCGACGAAGTGGCCGTCGTACTGCGTGTTCATCAGCGACTCGCCCTCGGTCGGCATGATCGGCAGCGAGTCGATGAGCGGGTCGCGCGAGATGAGGATGCCGCAGGCGTGGACGCCGGGCTGGCGGACGGACCCCTGGAGCTTCTCGGAGATGGAGAGGATGCGCCGGACGATGGGCGGCCCGGAGTTCTTCGCGTCGACGAGCTCCTTGGAGCCCTTGTAGGCGTCGTCGAAGGTCTTGATCGCGGCGCCCTCCGGGACGAGGGCGGCGAGCTTCAGGGTGTCGGCGAGCGGGTAGCCGAGCGCCTTGCCGATGTCGCGGATGCAGGTCTTCGGCGCCATCGAGCCGAACGTCACGATGTGCGAGACGTGGTCCGCGCCGTACTTGTTGGCGACGTACTCCATCACGCGGCCGCGGCCCTCGTCGTCGAAGTCCTCGTCGATGTCGGGCATCGAGATGCGGTCGGGGTTGAGGAAGCGCTCGAAGAGCAGGTGGTGCGGGATGGGGTCGATGTCGGTGATGCCGAGGCAGTAGGCGACGGCGGAGCCGGCGGCGGAGCCGCGCCCGGGGCCGACGAGGACGCCCATCCGGCGCGCGGCCGAGACGTAGTCGTCGACGATGAGGAAGTAGCCCGGGAAGCCCATGTTGAGGATCGTCGAGAGCTCGAAGTCGAGCCGCTCGCGGTGCTCGGCGTCGAGCTTCTCGCCCGGCCAGCGGCGCGCGGCGCCGTCGTAGGTGCGCTTGCGGAGGTAGTCGCCCTCGAAGAGGATGCGGCGCAGCGCGGCGAGGCCCTCGGGCGTGTCGCCCTTGAAGCGCTCGAAGCTCTTCGGGTCGAACTTCGGCCTGATCGACTCCGGCGTCGGATATTTCTCCGCGTACTGGGCGTCCGTGCCGAAGTCCTCCGGGATCGGGAAGACGGGCATGATCGGCTTCGAGTCGAGGTCGTAGTCCTCGACCTTCTCCGCGACCTCGAGCGTGTTGGCGAGCGCCTCGGGGCGGTCGGGGAAGACCTCCGCCATCTCGTCGCCGCTCTTGAGCCACTCCTGGCGCGTGTAGCGGAGGCGCTTCAGGTCCGTCTCGAGCGACTGCGTCGAGAGGCAGAGCAGGATGTCGTGCGCCTCGGCGTCCTCCTTCAGGAGGAAGTGCGTGTCGTTGGTGGCGACGACCTTGATCCCGAGCTTCGCGCCGAGCGCGAAGATCTTGGCGTTCACGCGCGCCTGGTCCTCGAAGAGGCGGCGGCGCTCGTCGTCGAAGAAGACGCCCTCCGCGCGGTGGAGCATCACCTCGAGGTAGTAGTCCTCGCCGAAGAGGTCGCGGTACCAGCGCGCCGCGCGCTCGGCCTCGGCGTCGTTGCCGTCGCGGAAGGCGGAGGCGACCTCGCCGGCGATGCAGGCCGACGAGACGATGAGCCCCTCGTGGTATTTCTCCAGCAGCTCGTGGTCGATGCGGGGCTTGTAGTACATGCCCTCGATGCGGGCGAGGGAGGCGAGGCGGACGAGGTTGTGGTAGCCGGCCTTGTTCTTCGCGAGGAGGATGAGGTGGCTGCCGGAGGCGTCCTCGCGGTGGTTGCCGTCCTGGTTCTTGTCGTGGCGGGTGCGGCGGGCGACGTAGGCCTCGCAGCCGAGGATGGGCTTGAGGGGCGGGAGGGCGTTGCCGGCCTTGTCCTTCTTCAGGCGGCAGGCGTCGTGGAACGCCTTGAGGCCGAAGAGGTCGCCGTGGTCGGTGATGGCGAGCGCGGGCATGCCGAGCGCCCGCGCGCGGGCGGCGAGCGGGCCGATCTTGCACGCGCCGTCGAGCAGCGAATAGGTCGTGTGGACGTGGAGGGGGACGAACGGGGTCACGGCGGGCTAGCCGACGATCTCGCCGCGGACCTCGCCGAAGGCGGCGGCGGCGTTGCACTCGTCGGTGTCGATGTGCATCGCCAGCGCGAACTTGTCGGAGACGCGGATCACGGTGTCGCCGAACACGACCGCGCGGCCCTTGCCGGTGTCGACCTTCACGGAGACGATCTGGCCGTTCGAGACGCCGAACGCGGCGGCGTCCGCCGGGGTCATGTGGACGTGGCGCTTGGCGATGATGCAGCCCTCGGCGATCTCGAGCTCGCCCGCGGGGCCGACGAGCCGGATGCCGGGCGTGCCCGCGACGTCGCCGCTCTCGCGGACCGGGACGTCCTTGAGGCCGAGCGCGCGGGCGTCGGTGAAGGAGAGCTCGACCTGGCAGGCCTTGCGGGCCGGCCCGAGGACGCTCACCATCAGCTCGCCCTTGGGTCCGCAGAGCTTGATCTTCTCGTTCGTGCAGGCGAACTGGCCGGGCTGGGAGAGCATCTTCTTCACCTCGAGCTTCGCGCCGGGCCCGTAGAGGGTCTCGATGGCGGCGTCGGTGAGGTGGATGTGGCGGGCGGAGGTTTCGACGAGGAAGTCCATGGCTTTTCGTTCGGTTTTGGGTGGTGCGTTGCGCGCGATTCTAGACAGCGCGGCGGCAAAAGTCAAACGCGATGCGCGTGCGCGCGATTGCGGCGGCAACGTTGGTTCCCATCCGTTTTCGGTGGAATGGACCATCAAGATGAATCGTTCGCCTCCGGGAAAGACGGAAGGATAGTTCGTGTTGATGGCGTGCGTGAGAGCCGTTCGAATCTCGGGAGCGAAGTCCGGGTCGTCGGGGAAGCCGGTTATTCCGCCGGGATATCGACCAACGGCAATGTCGAGTCGCTCTTCTCGCTCGCTGCGTTCGCCTGATTCTCGGCCATCTCGTCGGCGGCGCGCTTCAGTTCGGTCAGCTCGTCGCGGCAGACGTTGTACTCGATGTCCGTCCTGAGTTCCGCCAGATCGCTCTGTTCGCAGATCCGGATGCTGTTGAGCGCGTCGCGGGGCCGTTCCTTCGCCATCCAGTCGCGAGCTTCCTGCATATGTTGACGGAATGAGCGGAGCCTGAGCAGACGCTCCGTTTCGACGATGGACGACTCCACGCGGGCCAAGTCTTTCCCAAGGCCTCCGGCCACTCGGGCGTCCGCCGCATAGTTCTTCGCGCACTCGATGTCCCAAGTCGCGCCGACGAACGCCGTGTCCGGCAAATCGATCTTGCGTTTCGCCTCGGCGATATACCGGCGAGCGGCCCGCCGGGCCCGCCTCACATCGAGCGGATTTCCGCGTTCGACCTTGATCTCGCTCCGAACACGTTCAAGGTCGGCAAGAACCGCGCGGAAATCCCCCTCGAGCGTCCGGATGTCCTCGCATGCGGAGATCTGCCGACGAAGGGCCTTTTGGAAGTTGGACAAGTTGACCTTCGCGTCCCTCTTGTTGTCGGAATCGAGTTCCCGCTTCAACCAATCGAGACCTTGGAGCCCCATGTCGTGTTTCGGCTGAATAACGGTGTTTGTCTCGACAAAGGCCCGAAACAGCTCCTGTATGGAGAGCGCCGCGAGGACCGCATTCGTCCAGTTGTCCTCGAACCGGGCCAGACAATCCTGTATCCTGAGATCGAATTCGTGGAGCATGCCGAGCGTCGCCGTTCGCTTCTCCAGTTCATTGAGCCGTCCGTTCGCCTTGTTCATGCCTATGCCGATATGGTTCTCCGCCTCGCGGAACATCCCGGAAGCCACGCTGTTCGTGGCTTCGACGTACATTCGCCGCGCATACTTCAGGTCGTCCGCTGGCGAAATGACAAGAGATAGCGCGCTGGCGAGGGAGGCGAAAAGAACGAGAAAGAGGGGGACGATTCGCTTCATTTCAGTTGGAATGTGTCGGTATCGATGGTGTCGGTTTTATCGGCGTCTCCCGCAGAAGGCGAGCGCGAGGGCAAAGACAAGAATCACGGCCGCGCCGGCGATCCGCGCGAGACGGGACGAACCCGTCGGGCGGTTATCTTCCAAGGGGACGATCGGTTCCGCGCCCTCCGCGGTGGAATCGGTTTCTTTAGATTCGGACGCCTCTCTGATTGAAGTTTCGCCAGAGGTAGACTGTCCGGGAACCATGGTCGAGGGCGAACGGGACGAAACTACGCCGTCTCCGGTCTCTATCGACGCCCAGGCATCGTTCATCGTTTGCCGCGCAAATGCGCTCAACGTCGAGTCGTCCTTCCAACGAAGAAGCAATTCACGGCGGTCCGAACTAGTCGGCCAGTCCGGATCAAACCTAGCGAGAATCGATTCGCAGACGAACGCACAGGACGCAAACGAAGGATTCTTCGCCCGGGCGCGAAAGAAGGATCGAACATTCTGGCGCTCCTCTTCGGAACCCGATTTGTATTGAAGGATCTGGTGGAACCGTCCGACCAGGACAGGCGCGTCGTTTTGGAAGCGTTCGTTGTACTTCCATGCGTCCAGGCGTTCTTTCAGAAAGTCCAGTTGGGAGGAAACCGTTGAGAGCGTTCCCATTGTTGCGGAAAGGGCGGCCTGCCGGACCCCGTCGTTTTCGTCGGCGAAGAAGACGCGAAGTCTCCCGAGGCCGGGTTCGCCCGCTCCCGAGCAGAAGGAAAAGATGGCGGCCGTTCTCGCTTCCAGCGGTTCTTGCGGAGATGAGGCAATCTGAATGAATCGTTCAAGAACCGACGCCTTGTCCATGCCGAACGAACGTTCCAGGTTCGCGATCAGGGCCGTAACCGAGGCGGAGGACCGATGGACATCGGCGAGACATCCGCGAATAAGATTGTCCGCACTCATGAAATCGTCCATGTCCACGGAGGCGGTCGCAGGCACAGATCCATTTTCAGATTCTGCGGAAGGAATGGAAATTGGTTCCACTCCGAACGCGGCACCGAAAAGGAAACACACGGCCAAAGCAACAAGTGTATCAGTCATGGTGTGGCAGTCTCCTTGCGATGCCGGAACAGGCGCCAACATCGGCCCAACCGAGGATTGGTTCCTCGCCGTTCAAATTCAAGATTCCATACAACTCACCCGCAGGAAAATCCCTGGATATCGGATTGCCGTCCCCGCACATGATTACACGGCGAATGATGTTGTAGTGGAGGTTCGGCGGCTTGTAAAAGCCCCGTGGGTCGTTCCCGCTCCAATCGTCAGGACAGAGGTTGGGATTGCAAGTATTGGATACGACAAGCGGCGGATCGTTTGAAAACGCATAGATGTCGTGAAGTCCCATTGCATGTCCTGTCTCATGGGCGAACGTTCGACCATTCACCGTTGAAGGAAGGACCATCCCATGCGAGTCGTTTTCTCCAAGCCGGCCGGTCAGTAATCGTTGAACAAAATGAATCTCCATTCCAGACGAATTATTGCCGACCGCACACATCTCATCCAGAATGTCGTCATATTCAGACTCTGTGCATTGTGACAGATCGGCCCAGTCGAAACGATTTGTATACAAAACCTGATGAACATAGCAGGAAACACACACCTGTCGGAGAATGGGATTGGCTTCGTCGATGATTCTGGTGAGATCGGTAGTGTTGACAACGGCCCCTTCTGCCCCTACCACAATCCACGCATCGACGGGGACGGCGACCATGTCCGCGACGTATGCGTCGAACGTCGGATTGACGCCTTGGTATCCGGAGATGGAAACCTCCAGATGGACGGGGCCCTCGCTGGTTCCGCGGACGCGAATTTCGCGACCGGAACTGGACCCTTGGATTTGAGCATGGCCCCCGGAACTGTTCCATCGGATGTCGGAGTTGGGGACGGAAGTCGGAAGAACCTTGATCCGGAACGTCGCCGTTTCACCGGTCGGAACCATGCAGGGATTGACGACGAATCTTTCGCCCGTCGTTTCCGTGCAGATCGGCTCCGCGTCGATCGCGATGGCGGTGAAGGTCTTGCTCGCGGGGCGGTCGGGCGCGAAGGGAAGCGTCGCAGTGACGGTATAGGCGTTCGTGGCGGAGCCCGGGGTGAGCCACACGGACAATGCTCCGGAGACGGAGGTCGTTCCCGGATCGTTCGGATCGGAACTGACATGGAGTCGCGCCCCGTCGGGCAGCGCGGGCGTCACGGACCAGTTCGCGGGCAACGTTTCGTTCCCGTTGAGGAGCGAAGTGAAATAGCATCGGTTGGTCGTGCCGACGCGGGCATAGCGGCAGTCCTGCCACACCGAGAACGACATTCCCGTCGTGTCGTGTTCCCCTTCGCAGAGGGGGCATTCGTCGTTGATATAGTCGTAGCGGCAGCGATGGATGACCTTCGAGACTTCGGCGGGCGGGAAGCCCGGCTCGGTGGATGCGACGCGGACCGTCCCGGTCACGACGGACGGCGATTCGTCCGCGACGGACAGCGAGACGACGGTTCCGGAGACGTCGAAGCCCTCGATTTCGGCCCGGGGGCTCCATTCGGACCAGCTTCCGGGCGACACGGCGATGTTCCACGAGCGCGTTCCGGGGGTCTCGTGGACGCAGGAGCCGAGGCCGTCGCGGGAGGAGAGCCCCAGAAGCGGTACGGCCATCGTTCCGTCGGCGCGGCCGGCGGGAATGCCGGAAAAGCCGCCGTCGGGATCGACGAGCTCGAACCCCGGAATGTTCGACCGGGGCCGCTCCGCGCCGCGCAGGGGCGCTTCGTCCCACGCGGGGACGATCTGCGCGGAGACCGTCGCGCCCCGCGTGCAGCGGATGCGGAAGGAATGGCGGACGCCGGACGGGAGGCGGAGGCAGACGACGCTCTCGCCGTCGGCGAGCGGGATGGAGAGGGTTCCGATCCGCAGGCAGGCGGAGGCGTTCGTCGGAACAGAGGCGGAGGCGACGATGACGAGGTTCGTCTCGTGCCGGACGGCTCCCCAGAGGGAATGGTTATTCCAGGAGGAGGCGGAGGAGCCGTCGGGGACGCCGTCGCCGTCGGTGTCGGCGAGGAAGGGGTCGGTGCCGGAGGAGCGCTCCTGCGAGTTGGTTCGGCCGTCGCCGTCGGGGTCGCCGGAGCCGCCGTCGTCGCCCGTCGGGTCGAGCGGGTCGGTGCCGGCGGCGAGCTCCCAGGCGTCGGGGAGTCCGTCGCGGTCGGTGTCCGCCAGGCCGGGATTGAGGCCGAACGCGACCTCCTCGCCGTCGGGGATGTCGTCGCCGTCGGTGTCGGCGAGGAGCGGCGAGGAGCCCGTCCCGAAGTGGTAGCCGACGGTGGTCCCGGCGAGCGGGAGCGTCGGCGCGCCGACGCCGAGCCAGAGGTTCGGGACGGCGCCGGGGCCCTGGGCGGCGAAGGTCGTGGTCTTGTTCGGGCGCGTGTCCTCGATTCCGGCGTAGGTGACGAAGACGGCGTTGGACGCGGCGGCGAGCTGGAAGGAGACGCGGTTGGTGGCGTTGGCCTGGAAGCCGACGTCCTCGTATTGGACGACCCGGAACAGGCCATGCGTTCCGGCGAGGATGCGAGAGCCGAGCTCCGAGCGGAGGCGGAGGTCGGTCCAGTAGGCGGCGACGCAGGCGTGGACGGAGTGGAAGACGGCGTTGGACGAGGTCGCGTTCTGGTAGCTGGACGAGACGGAGGATCCTCGGAAGGCGTCGCGGAAGAAGACGCGGCCGTTGGAGTCCGCGGCGAGGTTCGTGCAGAGGAGCCCGCCGAGTCGAACCGGATCGACGCCGAAGGAGAACGCCTTGTCGTCCCAGCTCCCGCTCGCGACAACGAGCGCGTTGGAAAGAACGAACCATGGGACGGCGATGTCGCCGAGGATGCGCGGCGTCTCGTCGCCGTCGGAGAGCCCGTCGCCGTCGGTGTCCGGGTCGAGCGGATCGGTGCCGAGCGCGAGTTCCTCGGCGTCGGAGAGGGCGTCGAGGTCGGTGTCCTCGGCGTTCGTCGAGGTTCCGAGGACGAGAAGTTCGTAGGCGTCGGAGAGCCCGTCGCCGTCGGCGTCGACATGCGTTCCGAGGCGGAAGAACCCGCAATCGGCGGCAGTCCGGTTCGTGAAGCAGGACCAGAAGGCGTTGGTGTAGACGGTCGTGCCGTCGAGGGGCGAAAGGACGATGTTCGTGACGGAGACGCAGGTCGCGTCGTGGACATGCTGCACGGGCTCGACGTCCCACGGGAGCGAGGCGTGCGCGACGGCGAACGAGACTGGGTTCGTCGCGGCGGGGTGCGAGGAAAGGAACAGCCAGCGCGGATCCAGGAGGTTGGTCGAGCCGTAGAGGTCGAGCGTCGCGTCGGGGAGCGTCTCGTTCGTCGGCCAGGCGGCGGTGAAGAAGAGGTTCGTTTCGGTGAAGGCGAAGGCGGTGAGGCAGAGGTTGGTCGCAGGGCGTTCCGCCACGCGAGTGACGAGCGACGAGCGACGAGCGACGAGCGGCGGACGCGCCGTGGGCGCGTCCCTACCATTGGATAGGGACCACACATCGACGAGTCGCCAGGGGGCGTAGAGGTCGTCGTCGGGGAACGATCCATCCTCCGCGTGTCGGAAGGGCGCGACCCAGTTCTCCGTCGTCGGCAGGACGGGGACGAGCGCGAAGAAGCATTCGCCCGATTCGTCGAAGAACCCGTAGTTGCCGGAGAATGGCGAGACGGCGACGCAGATGGTTCCGCCCGCCCGGGCGAGGAACGCGGACGGCCAGTCGCCGCGCGAGAGGTCGGCCGTCCCCGCGTTCCGCGCGATCTCCGTGGCGGGATCCGGCAGCGTGACGCCGTCGCCCGCCGCCATCCGCGCCTCCAGCGCCGCCGCCATCGCGGCCGGCGACGCAACGTCCGCCCGCGCGAACACTCCGACCGCCGTTTGGGCGAGAAGAAGGAGGAGGCGCTTCACCGGGGCGGGGAGGCGGGGATGGCCTACTTCGCGACGACGGCGTAGGTCTCGCGGGCGATCATGAGCTCCTCGTCGGTCGGCATCACGATCGCGGCGACCCTGGAGCCGGGCTTCGTGAGGTAGCACGGACCGGACCGGGTCGCGTTGGCCTCCTCGTCGAAGTCGACGCCGAGGCACGCGAGGCGCGAGAGGATGCGGGCGCGGGCGGGGCGGGAGTTCTCGCCGATGCCGCCGGTGAAGACGATCGCGTCGGCGCCGCCGATGAGGGCGAAGTAGCCGCCGATGTACTGCACGATGCGGTGCGCCCACATCTGCAGCGCGAGCTCCGCCGTCTCGGTGCCGGCCGCGGCGGCGTTCACCATGTCGCGCATGTCGCCGCTATTGATGCCGCCGACGCCGAGCAGGCCCGACTTCTTGTTGAGGAGCGTGTCGATCTCGTCGGCCGTCATGCCCTTGCGGACGAGCTCAAGGACGACGGCCGGGTCGATGTCGCCCGAGCGCGTGCCCATCACGACGCCGGCGAGCGGCGTGAGGCCCATCGTCGTGTCGTAGACCTTGCCGTTCTTGATCGCGGCGAGCGAGGAGCCGTTGCCGAGGTGGCAGGTGACGAGGTTCACCTGGTCGGCGGGCTTGCCGAGGAACTCGGCCGCGGCGAGCGTCACGAAGTGGTGCGACGTGCCGTGGAAGCCGTATTTGCGGATGCCGTACTTCGTGCGGAACTCGTCCGGGATCGCGTAACGCGCGGCGCAGGGCGGCATTGTCTGGTGGAACGCGGTGTCGAAGACGGCGACGTTCGGGACGCCGGGGAAGATCTTCTCGCAAGCCTCGATGCCGCCGATGTTCGGGGGCATGTGGAGCGGGCCGAACGGGATGAGGCCCTTCATGCCGGCGAGAGACTCGGGCGTGACGAGCGTCGCCTCCTTGAAGAGGTCCGCGCCGTGCAGCACGCGATGGCCGATGGCGTCGACCTCGTCGAGCGACTTCAGGACGCCCGTGGCGGGGTCCGTGAGGGCCTTGCAGACGAGCTGCAGCGCCTCGGCGTGGTCTCGCGCCTGGACGGCGTGCTCGGCCTTGGGCTCGTCGCCGCGGCGGTAGACCATGTTGGCGTTGTCGGAGCCGATGCGCTCGACGAGGCCGTTGGCGAGGCGCCTCTCCCCGTCGATGCGGTAGAGGGTGAACTTGAGGGAGGAGGAGCCGGAGTTGACGACGAGGACGTTTTCGATGGCGCTCATTTGTGGTCGGAGGGTCTTTCGGGCGATGGGCCGAGGGATTTGCACGTGGCGGTTCATTCTACGCCAAACCGCGCGGGATTTCAACCGATTGCGCGCGCGCGGAAACCGGTGTATACTCGCGGCCAAGGAGAGAACGACTATGAACGACGAATTCGTCCCCCAGTGGATCATCGAGCGCAAGCGCGACGGCGCCGCGCTCGCCGAGGCCGACATCCGCGAATGGATCGCCCGCTACGCGGACGGGCGCCTTCCCGACTACCAGATGGCCGCGCTCGCGATGGCGATCTACTTCCGCGGCATGTCCCCGGAGGAGACGCTCGCGCTCACCGACGCGATGATGCGCTCCGGCGACACGCTCTCGTGGGACGGTCTCTCCCGCCCCACCGCCGACAAGCACTCCACCGGCGGCATCGGCGACAAGCTCTCCATCCCGCTCGCGCCGCTCGTCGCCTCGTGCGGCGTCGCCGTCCCGATGATCTCCGGCCGCGGACTCGGCATCACCGGCGGCACGCTCGACAAGCTCGAGTCGATCCCCGGCTACGACACGCACCTGGACAGCGCGCGCTTCCGCGAGGTCGTCGACCGCGTCGGCTGCTCGATCATCGGCCAGACCGACCGCCTCGCGCCCGCCGACCGCAAGCTCTACGCGCTGCGCGACGTCACGGGGACCGTCCCCTCCATCCCGCTCATCACCGCGAGCATCCTCTCCAAAAAACTCGCCGAGGGCGCCGCGACGCTCGTCTTCGACGTGAAGTGCGGCGCCGGCGCGTTCATGAAGACGCCGGCCGACGCCCGCGCGCTCGCCGATTCGCTCCTCGCCGTCGCGCGCGGCGCCGGCCGCCACGCCGAGGCGCTCGTCACCGCGATGGACCAGCCCCTCGGCCGCACCGCCGGCAACGCGCTCGAGATCGCCGAGTCCGTCGAGATCCTCCGCGGCTACCCCGCCGACGCCGGCGAGGACGCGCGCGAGCTCGTGCTGCGCCTCGCCGTCCCGATGCTGACGCTCTCCGGCGTCGCGCGGGACGAGACCGCCGCGCGCGCCCTGCTGGAGAAGAAGCTCGCCTCCGGCGCCGCGCTCGAGACGTTCGCGCGGATGGTCTGGGCGCAGGGCGGCGACCCGCGCGTCGCGGACGCGCCGGAGAAGGTCCTTCCGCAGGCGCCCGCGGTCGTCGAGGTCCCCGCGCCGCGCTGCGGCGTCCTCGCGCGGGTCGACGCCGACGGCATCGGCCGCGCCGTGCTGCTGCTGGGCGGCGGCCGCCGGGCCGTGACGGACGCGATCGACCCGGCCGTCGGCGTCTCGCGCCTGCGCAAGGTCGGCGAGCGCATCGAGAAGGGCGAGCCCCTCGCGACCCTCCACGCGCGCACCCGCGCCGAGGCCGAGGCCCTCGTCCCGCAGGTCCTCGGCGCGTTCTCCTTCTCCGACGAGCCCGTCGCCGCGCCCGCCCTCGTCCTGTAGATCGGTTTCCGCGCGCGTTTGGCGCGACGGAAGAACTGTGGTAGGATAGTCGGCCGTCGCGGACTCCGCGACGCGAATCCTCCTTCGGAGACTCCCCCATGCACGCATTCGATCCCGCGGACGTCCTCCGCGCCGCCAACGTCCTCCGCGGCCTCGCCGCCGACGAGGTCCAGGCCGCCAACTCCGGCCACCCCGGCCTCCCCCTCGGCATGGCCGCCGCCGCCGCCACGCTCTGGATGAACCACCTCCGCGTCTCCGGCCGCGACCCGAAGTGGCACGACCGCGACCGCTTCGTCCTCTCCGGCGGCCACGGCTCGGCCCTGCTCTACGCGCTCCTCCACGAGGCCGGCTTCCCCGTCTCGCTCGACGACCTCCGGCAGTTCCGCCAGTGGGGCTCCGTCACGCCCGGGCACCCCGAGCGCACCCGCACGGTCGGCGTCGAGGTCACCACCGGACCGCTCGGCCAGGGCCTCGCCAACGGCGTCGGCATGGCGATCTCCGAGGCGATGATGGAGGCTCGCTTCAACCGCCCCGGCGAGAAGCCGCTCTTCGACCACCACGTCTACGTGATGTGCGGCGACGGCGACCTCGAGGAGGGCATCTCGCACGAGGCCGCGTCCCTCGCCGGCCGCCTCCGCCTCGCGAAGCTCGTCGTCCTCTACGACTCCAACAAGATCTCGATCGAGGGCGACGTCGGCCTCGCCTTCGCCGACGACACCCCCGCGCGCTTCAAGGCCTACGGCTGGCGCGTCCTGGACTGCGACGGCCTCGACCCGGCCTCGGTCGACAAGGCCCTGCGCAAGGCGAAGCGCTCCGACCGCCCGACGCTCGTCGTCTGCCGCACCGTGATCGGCTTCGGCTCCCCCAACCGCGCCGGCACCGCCAAGGTCCACGGCGAGCCCCTCGGCGAGGAGGAGCTGCGCCTCGCCAAGGAGAAGCTCGGCCTCCCGCCCGACCAGGCCTTCTACGACCCGGAGGACGTCCGTGCCCTCTGGGAGAGGCGCGCCGCCGAGATGCACCGCGCGGCGCTCCGCTCCGCCCGCGCCCTCCGCAAGGCGCTCGACGCCGACCCGGAGCGCGCCGCGCTCTTCGAGGCGCTCTCGCGCAAGGAGATCCCCGCCGACCTCCCCGGCCGCCTCCCCGCGTTCGACCCCGCCAAGCCCGTCGCCACGCGCGCGGCCTCCGGCAAGGTCCTCCAGGCGCTCGCCGCCGGCCTCCCGTGGCTCGTCGGCGGCTCGGCCGACCTCGCGCCGTCCAACAAGACCTGGCTCGACGCCTACCCCGCGCTCGCGCCCGGCGACTTCTCTGGACGAAACATCCACTACGGCGTCCGCGAGCTGGGCATGGCCGCCATCCAGAACGGCATCCTCGCCGACGGCTGGTTCGTCCCCTACACCGCCACGTTCGCCGTCTTCGCCGACTACATGAAGCCCGCGCTGCGCGTCGCCGCGATCTCGGAGCTGCCCGCCGTCCACGTCCTCACGCACGACTCCTACGCCGTCGGCGAGGACGGCGCCACGCACGAGCCCGTCGAGCAGCTCGCCGCCCTGCGCGCCACGCCGAACGTCGCCGCGCTCCGCCCGGCCGACGCGACCGAGACGGCCGCCGCGTGGCTCGCCGCGCTCGCACGCCGCACCGGCCCCTCGGCGATCCTGCTCTCGCGCCAGAACCTCCCGATCCTCGACCGCTCGCAGCTGCCGCCCGCCTCGCTCGTCGCGAAGGGCGCCTACACGCTCTGGCAGAACGGCGCCGGCGCGCCCGAGGCGATCCTGCTCGCGTCCGGCTCCGAGGTTCACCTCGCGCTCGAAGCCGCCAAGGCGCGGCCCGACCGCAACGTGCGCGTCGTGTCGTTCCCGTCGTGGGAACTCTTCGCCGAGCAGCCGCAGGACTACCGCGACGACGTCCTGCCGCCCTCCTGCACGCGGCGCCTCGCCGTCGAGGCGGGCGCGACGATGGGCTGGGAGCGCTGGACCGGCGCCGGCGGGCGCGTCCTGGGCCTCGACCGCTTCGGCGAGTCGGCCCCGGCCAAGGTCCTCGCGGAGAAGTTCGGCTTCACCGCGGCCCGCGTCCTCGCCGAGCTCGACTCCCTCCTCGCCTAGCGCGGTTCCATGACCTCACCCTCCGCGCGTGCGGGAGGCGGAGCGGCGCTTGGCGCGGGCGAAGGGATCCTCCGGCGGCGGGGCCGCCGGAGGGGTTGAAGGAGTTGAAGGGATTGAAGGGATTGAAGCGGTTGCCTTGTGATTCCTTCGAACCGCTTCAACTGCTTCAACCGTTTCAACTGCTTCAACCGTTTCAACCGTTTTCTCCTTGCGTTCCTTACGTGCCGTGAAGCGGCGCGTGAGGAACGCGGTGCGGCGGTCGAAGATGTCGAGGAGGAGCAGCAGCGCGGCGAGGAGGTAGAGGAAGGGCGCGAGCTCGAAGGGGACGGGTTCGCGCGGGAGGAGCGCCCAGACCGCGGCCGGATCGGCGAGGCGCTGCCCGCCGGTGAGGTCGGCGAGCGATCCGAGGAGCGCCTCGCCCGCGCCGTCCGGGTCCGGCGCGTATTCCGGCGAATACGGCAGGCGCGCCGGCGGGAGCGTCCGCGTCGCGCCCGTGGCGGGGTTCGAGAGGACGGGCAGGACCGTGTCGCCGCCGTGCAGCGGAATCGACGCGGAGAGGCGGTCCGGCGCGGTCCATTCGAGCGGAACGCGCTCGGAGTGCGTGCGGCCGGAGGAGGAGGTGCGGAGAATGGTCAGGTTGAAAGTGGAAAGGGTAAAGGGTAAAGGGGTTGAAGAGGTTGAAGAGGTTGAAGGGGTTGAAGAGGTTGAAGGGGTTGAAGGGGTTGGAAGGTTGGGCGGATAGAGGTCGAGGTCGAGGGATGTCGGGGTGAGCGTCGGAATCGCGAGGGGGAAGGCGGGGCCGGCGGGGGAGGACTCGGAGGCGCCGGCGGCGAAACGCGCGAGGGCGGCGTGGAGCTCGGGGGCGTGCTCCCAGCGGGCGAAGGGGCCGGCGAGGTCGCCGTCGGCCTCGCCGGTGAAGACCGCGGTGCGGCCGGCGCCGACGGGACGGAACGCGACGAGCGGGGCCTCGTTCTCGTCGGTCGTCAGGGCTGCGGCGGTGCCCTCGGGTCGGAGGTACGTGAGGTCGTACCCGCCGACGGCGGGCGCGCCGGAGAGCGGCAGGCGCGAGGAGAGCTGCGGGAGCGCGGCGGTGAAGCGCGGGAGCGTGGGGTTGGTGACCATCACCTCGCGTGCGGCGAGCATCGTGTCCTGCGCGAAGAGGCGCGGCAGCTCGCCGGCGTCCTCGGTGAAGGCGCAGAGGCCGCCGCCGGCGTCCGCCAGGTCGATCAGAACCCGCGAGTCGGAGTCGTGGTCGGTGCCGAGGCCGATCGCGCTCACGGTGATCCCGGCGTCGCGCGCGGCGCGCGCCATCTCGAACGAGAGGCCGGGGTTCTCCGCGTCGGCGGCGTCGGCGAAGACGACGAGGTGGCGGATGGGCGCGTCGGAGGCGCGCAGCGCGGCGAGCGCGGCGGTCACCGCCGCCTCGACGTCGATGCCGCCTCCCATCGACTCGATGGCAAGGATCTTCTTTCGCTCGGCGCGCGCGGACGAGGCGCTCTGCATCGGGACGACGAGGTGCGCGGCGGTGTCGACCGCCCAGACGGCGATGAGGTCGTCGTCCGCGAGCGTGTCGAGCACCTCGGCCGTGGCCTGGTCCGCCAGGTCCATCTTCGTGCGGCCGCCGTCGACGGGCATCGTCATCGAGCCGGAGCGGTCGAGCGCGACGGCGATTGCCATCGGGAACTTGCGGTGCTCGCGCCGGAGCTCGAGCGAGACGGGGAGGATCTCCTCGACGGGCGACTTGTGCCAGCCGCCGGGCCCGAACGCGTTGCGCCCGCCCGTGAGCGCGAGGCCGCCGCCCGCGTCGCGCACCCAGGCGGCGACGTTCGCGAGCCCGACCGGCCCGAAGTCGTCGGCGCGGCGGTTCTCGACGAGGACGCCCGACCACGCCGCGAGCGACGCGGGCGAGAGGTCGAGCTCGGCCGGCGTGCGCGTCTCGAGCGCCACCCCCGCGCCGCGTAGCAGAGCCGGAAGGCCGGACTTCTCCGACGCCGGCACGACGAGCAGCGGCTTGGCCCCCTCGCGCGAGACGAGGAATCGCGCGGCGTTGTTCTCCGGGACGGGATCGGATGGTTGAAAGGGTAAAGTTGAAAGGGTAAAGTTTGTTTGGGTCGACGGAGAACTGTTCCCTTTACCCTTTGCACTTTCAACTTCCGTCGCCGTCGCGGGAGCGACGGCGACGGTGTACGCCGAGACGCCCTCGGGGCGCGGCAGGTCGCGGAAGGAGATCGGGGAGAGGCCGGCGGGAACGGCGCGCGTGCCTCGGGCGACGAGCTCGCGGTCGCGATGGAACGCGTAGGCGAGCGTCTGCGGCGCGGGCGAGGAGATCCACGCGGTGGCGAGGAGCGGCTCGCCGGGGCGCAGGCGAAGCGGGGCGTCGACGCGGACGATCGCGGTGTCGCCGGCGCGTGGCGGGGTCTGCGCGCGGACGTCGACCGGGACGCCGCGCGCGGCGGCGCGGCGCGCGGCGCCGGCGAGCGGGTCGGGGCCGGTCGCGCGTCCGTCGGAGAGGACGAGGATGCGCGCCTCGTCGCGCGGCGGGACGAGCGAGAGCGCGAGGTCCAGCGCGGCGTCGAGGTCGGAGCCCTCCGCGCCGGGGCTGGCGCGGAATCCGGCGAACGGCGCGGGCTGCGGCGCCTGTTCGACCGCGGCCGTCTCGCCGAACGCGACCACGCCGAGCCGCTCGCCCTCGGCGCGGCGCGCGGCGACGGCGTCGAGGAGCGCCTTCTGCGCGTCGCGCTCCGCGGGCGGGAGCGACGCGCTGCGGTCGGCGACGACGACGACCGTTCCGGCCCGCCGCGGAATCCGCACGATCGGGCGGGCGAGCGCGAGCACGAGCGAAAGCAGCGTCGCCCCCGCCAGCGCGGCGCGGATGCGTCCGCCCCGCCTCGCGAGCGGCAGCGCCGCGAGCGCGGGAAGGAGCAGGAGGAGGAAGACGGGTGCTTGCACCGCAAGGCCGGCGGAAGCGAGGGCTACCGGAAGATCATCATCGTCGGGCGGACGCCGGCCCAGAGGACCCCGGGGCCATCGAAGTGCACGTCGTCGACGTTGATGTCGGAATGGACGAGGGCGGCCTCGGACGAACCGTAGTAGCCGTTCGGCATCGCCTCGCCGCAGACGAAGAGCTTCGCGGCGGAGGCGTTGCTCTCCAGCCGGACATGGGCGTAGGACGGGATCCAGTCGCGGTCGTTCAGGAACAGCCGCACACCCGGCGCGAACGACGCCTTGTCCCGCACGACGAGCCGCGACCCCGCCTCGACGCGGACATCGCCCGCGACGCGGCCGACATGGTTCGTTCCTCCGGTCCCCGGCACGCCGAGCGCGAGCGTTCCGCCCGCCACGCGGACGCCGCCCGCCACGCCCTCGGCCGACGCGGCAAGCGCGATCGTCCCGTTGCCGCCTGTCACGAGCCCCGCCGATCCGGCGAGCCGGCAGCCGATCGTTCCGACCTCGCCCCAGTTGCCGTTGAAGATGCGCGCCGGTTGGTCGCCGAAGTCGAGCGTCGCGCCCGCATCCTCGCCCGGCCTTCCGAGCGCCGCTCCCTTGCGCATGTCGACGTAGCCCGCAAGGTTCAGCACCGTGGCGCCCGGCGCGAACGAGTTGGTAACGTTCTGGGCCAGCTGCATCGAGTAGTAGCTCGTCCCGCCCGCGAGCTCATCGCCCGCCGTCCAGCGACGATAGCCGTTGCCGGTATCAACCGAGTTCGTGAGCGACACCCGCCCGGTTTCCGTGTCGCGGAACGCGAGTTTCGTGTTGTCGGTCGTTGTAACCGACATTGCTTCGATCGTTGCCGTCTGCTCCTGTCCTTCAATCTGGTTGTTCACAAAGAGATAGGGGAGAAACTGCCGTTTCACTTCGCCTTTCGCGACCCACCCGTCCGGTTCGTTCACGATGAAGAATTCGTTCGACACGGAAGACTGGTTCCCGTCCAAATCGAAAGAAACGACCGCCCCGGCTTCAAGAACCAGATTGCTGATTTCCGTCCGGACGTGGGGATACTCGGTCGAATTGGTTCTGTTTTTGGAATCCATCCGTCCCATGGGTCCGGCGGAAACGGACAGCTCTTCGATCTTGAAAAGGTTTCGCCGGATTCCGCCGGATGAGGAAGCGGCGTTCTTCGCCGCGGTGTTCATTTTGCCCTGCGGATAAAACTGCAGGTCTCCGCCATCGAGAGCAACCTTGCCGGGAAGGGCGGTTTGCCAGTCGTTTGTCCAGGCGCTGGCATCGGTGCCGTTGTAATTGTTCCCGTCATAGGTATAAAATCCGGTCCGGACCACGGCTCCTCTGGGCCACGTCTTCTCCGCCCGGTGCCATGACCCGCGGACGATCAACTGCTCGGCGTTGCCAAGCCCGAGTCCCCAAAGATTCAAGCTGGAACCTCCGTAACGAGCGTTGATCCTCGGATCCAGGTCGCCGTTGGCGACGTCCCACGTGCCGGAAAAACTCGCCGTATGGTGGTCGCTCGAACCTTGCAATCCGACATGCGTGGCGGCCTCCAGCCGGATGGTTCCGGAACCCAGGACATCATGCCGGAACGTGATCCATCCCGTGTGTTGCACGCCGCTTCCGTGGCCGCCAACGAAATTATACGGATAGGAATGTGTACGAACGGTCCGGAAGAGGTTCGTTCCGACGTCGACCGGGCGCTCGAACCACAATCCACGGCTCCGGCTGTTTTTCCATCCTGTGGTGTCCTGGTTTCGGTTCTGCTCGTCGATGTCCAGATCGTTCTCCATGGAAACGGGAACCTGGAACAGCACGCGGCTCGTGACGTAGCTGTGGCCAAGAGGCCGGATCCAGGAAGCGGATCCGTCTTCGGTTTTGAAGTTCAGGCATTCTTCGCCGTTTCCCGTTTCGTCCGAGAAAACCCAGGGGGAAGTGGATTTGTCGTTGAGGTTGTGGTGAATCCATCCCAACTGTCCGACGGCTAGATATCCGATGGTCGTTTTTTTCGAAATTCTCGCTTTTTTCGGATGTTCGTCCTTGCCGATCACGCCCGAACTATTTATGCACAGGTCCGCGGGCGAGACGATGTAAGCGATGGCTCCGGGGGCGTCCGGATAGCCCTGCGGGCCCGGAGCGATCGTCTCCCACTCGTCGGGATCGTCCCAGTCGAAATCCTCGAACGTCCTGTGAAGATAGATTCCTCCCATGGGGTCTTCCGCCGGCAGAACGATGACGGCACCGAGGACGTTGTTCGTCTTTCCGGTAGCGTCCTGTTCGTAAACCAGAGTCGCGCCGGGCTCGAGCGCGGTAAGGATTCCGTTCGTGGAAAGGGAAAAAACCGCGTTGGTGTGCCAGGCGAAAGTGACATCAGGTGCGGATGGAATCAGTTCCACCGTCTCGCCTGGCCGAAGATAGAGATTCGCGATTCCCGGACGAACCGTCAGCGCATCGAGTTCCGCCAGCGTCATCGCATGGTCCGCCGCAGCCGTCCACATCGTGTCGGCGGTGACGACGATCGGCGTGACGCCCGAACCGAGATTCCCGTTCGTCCACGAGATCGTGAACGTGAACGTAACACGGGCGCCGGAAACCGTCGCGTGTCCCCATTCGAAGGGACCGTAGCCCGTCTGGTCTTCCCATGTTTCCCAGCGTCCCGAGAATCCTGGGCCGTCGGCGTCGAGCGCAACGGCATAGACGGTCCCCGTCGCAACGTAGCTCGGAGCGAGGGAAACGGAGACACGCCCGTTCGCGGCCGTCGTTTCGGGGTCAGGGAAGACGAGCGGAACATCCGACGTCCGTAGCGCGACGGACGACGACTCGCTTTCCAATCCCCAGGAATTGCGGAGCCGGACACGGGCCCGGTAGTCGGTGTCGGGAGCGATATCCTCGACCGTTCCGACATGTGTCGCCGGAAGATGTCCCGAAAGACGTCCAAGGAAAACGGTTCGGGTTTCGCCCGCCGCGAACGAGTCATTCGGGGAAACGTCGACCCATGCGTCGGCCCACGTTGCACCGGCACCCCAGTCGGAAACGACCGCCGCCAGGTCCGCCTCGAAGAATTTGGAGGAGACCACCGCGGCCGAGGCGTGCGCCGCAGTCGGCCGGGACGTCCGGAACGCGACAGCTCCTGAGGAGGAAGAATCGGTCGCCACGGCAACGGCAATCGCCCGGTAGGCGACGTTTGTTTCAAGACCCTCAACCGCAACCTCGAACGTCCCGACGGCAGAAAACGGGGGCAGGGTCACCGTCCGGAACCAGGAGGGATCTACGGCGCGTTCGATTCGAACCGTCACGGTGGCGGATGACCCGTCGCGCCCGAGCGCCGCAAGTTCGCCCGATACGACGGCGTTCGTAAATCCGGGCCGGACGGCGTCAACGCGAACGACCGGAGCGTCCGTAAGCGGAAACGCCTCGGTCCATTCCTCGAAGACCTCCATGCCGTCCGTCGCCGTTTCATCCGCATGGGAGAGGCGGAACCGGAGGGCCGTCGCGCCCGCAGCGGGCGCGACGGTCACCTGCGTCGACGAATCGCCGGCGGGAACCTGCACAAGAACGGAGGACTCCGACCCCGAGCCCCACGCATCCGGATCGTGGACTCCGTCGAGCGCGCCCGTGAACGCGACAAGCTGCGCCGCGTGGGGAACGCCCGCGAACGTTAAGTTCCACGTGCGGCCGTCCGTCGAAGTCGAGGTCATGAAACGGTTCGTGGTCGCGGTGCGGAGAAACGTCCCGTTGCCCGGATCGACGAAGCGTTTCCAAATGTTCGTATAGGAATTGTAGGAATAATGGCGAAGTCCCGGGTTGGCGAGTTCCTCTCCTTCCAATGCGAATCCGGCAAGATTGTATTGAGCGCCCCATTCGCTGTTCTGCGGCCCTGTCCGGGGTTCGTTCGACCAGAACCAGACGTTGAACGGAACCCACCCCGTTTTTGGCGCCACCCAGAACTTTCGGATTTCCGGGGCGTGGTTGTAGGCGTTCATGCGCCCTTGCCAGACGACCGTGTCGCCGTCCACGACCATGGCCGCGCCGTTGGCGCAACGCGCATAGAAATAGTAGTTCGATCCCTCCTCGACCCAGAGTTCCCCCTCGTAGGCGAAAACGCCGTGTCCGTTCATGGTCTGCCACGGCCACGACGTTCCGGAAAGCGGATTCACGGCGTTTTCGCCGGCCTCGCCGTCCTTGAACACGTCGAGCGTCCGGTCGAGCCAGTCGGCATGGCCTTCCTCGATCAACCCGAGAAGGTTCGATGAGAGGTTCGGAATGTCCGTGGCAGTCTTGTATCCCCATTCCGAACCGAGCGGGATCCGCGCCTGGGTGAGGCCGGGGCGGTAGACCGCGTGGCCGGTCTGGGCGGCGGGGGAGGGAAGGGCGAGGGCCGCAAGGGCAAGAAGCAGGAACGCGGACGGTTTCATGGAAGGTCCTTTCTTCTGGCGGGAGATGGGCCGCCATGCGGAATTTCGCCGCGGATTCTAGCACAACGCAAGCGGCGAAGGAAGCGGAAAATGACGTTTTGCGGCCATTCGCGGCGCTCCGTTGCGCCGTTGGCGGCGCGGGCTTCCGCGCCCGGCTCGGTCCGCGGACGCAAAAAGAGTGAATAATCGGGCCGGAAGATTCGTCAGATGGAAAACGAACGCCTCATCCTCGCCTTCGAACCCCGTTCCGTCACGCCATGAAACGTCCCGTCCGCTCCGTTCGCCTTCTCGCCCTCGCCGCCTGCGCCGCGCTCGCCGCCGCGCCCGCCCCCTCGCGCGCCGAATCGTTCGGCTCCGTCTGCGAGGGCGCCCTCTACGCCGGAGCCGCTTCGCCGCTCGTCTTCGTCGGCGCGATCGCCGGGGTGGGCGCCGTCGTGGTCGGCGGCTACACGCTCTTCGATGTCGGCGAGTCGTTCTACGTCGGCTTCCGCGAGTCGTCCCGCGCGCTGCAGGACATCCCGCCGGCGCCGTTCGTCGCGTCCGGCCAGTTCGGCCGGAACAACAAGATGCTCGGCGCGGTGATGGAGGCGGACGAGGGCGGGGACGGCATCCCCCAGATCGCCGAACTCGCCATCGATCCGCGTCTGCAGATCGGAGACGGGAACGTCGACGTGATCGGACTCCGCCTCGCCCTCATCTCGGCCGAGAACCGGAACGTCTCCGGTCTCGACGTCTGCCTGTTCGCCGGACATACGATCGGCGACGAAACCGGCGTCCAGATCGGCCTCTTCGACCTCGTGGGCGGCGACACGACGGGGCTGCAGCTGGGCGGACTGTCGGCCGTCTCGCGCGGAACGCTTCGCGGCGTCCAGCTCGGCGGCCTCTTCGGCACCGCGGCGGGGGACAAGCCCTCCTACGGACTCCAGCTCGCCGGCATCGCCGCCCGCGCGCGCGATTTCCGCGGCCTCCAGTTCGGCTACGTCGCCCTGTCCGACGACTTTCTGGGCGTCCAGTTCGGCGGCTACGCCGAGGCGGACCGCGTCCGCGGCGCGCAGGTCGCCCTCGCCTCGCGCTCCGATGCGCTCGACGGTCTTCAGATCGGCGGCGTGAACGTCTGCCTCGACCTTGACGCCACGCCGCGGACCGGCGTCATGAACGGCGCGCAGATCGGCCTCGTGAACGTCTGCGATTCCGGCACGGGGCTGCAGCTCGGCGTCTGGAACCAGGCGCGAACCTTCTACGGCGTCCAGATCGGTCTCTGCAATGTCATCACGGAAGGCCCCGTGCCCTTCCTGCCGATCGTCAACGCGGCGTTCTAGTATTCCTCGCAACCGGGCCCGGCGGCGCGGCTTCGCTCCCAGGAACCAATGTTTTAAACACGGTCGGAGAATCTGCTTCTACGACGAAAAGCAATCGTCGGACGGTTTCGGTCGAAAGACAATGCCACCATTTATACTGGTTCTTGTTGTCTCACATTAACTGTGACAAAATGTTTCAGATTTGACGGTTCTCCCGGTGGAGGCAGCGGTCTCCAAATCCCCAAAAAGGCATATTTAGGAGCATATTAAGGGAACAGACCCATTTAAAATGTTAACGCAAGTTATTGAAAAATGAATAAAAGATATAAAAGCAACTGAAAATGACAGAATTGGGCGTGGTGTTGGCGTGGTGCGGGAAACGACCCCTACCCCGCCACGTGAAGCGGGTGCCCGAAGTCGGCATGGGGAATGCTTCAAGGGAGGCAAAGGAGAATTTTCACCATGAACGACAATCTTACCCAGAAGGTCCAGGAGGCGCTGAAGGCCGCCCAGCAGGAGGCCGCGCGCCGCAACCACCAGGCGATCGACTCGCCGCACGTCCTCGCCGCCCTTCTTGCCCAGGAGGACGGTCTCGCGCCGCGCGTCGTCGAGAAGACCGGCGCCTCCGCCGCGGACCTCCGCGCGAAGGCGGAGGAGCTGCTCGCGCGCATCCCGTCCGTCTCGGGCCCCGGCTCGGCGACGGAGCAGGGCAAGGTCTACGTCTCGCAGGAGCTCTCCCGCGTCCTCGCCGCCGCGGAGGAGACCGCCCGGCGCATGGGCGACGAATACGTGAGCGTCGAGCACGTCCTCCTCGCGATGGTCGCGGAGGCGAAGGCGTCCGGCGTCGCCGAGGCGCTGCGCCGCGCGGGCGTCACGGAGAGCGCCGTCCTCGCGGCGCTCAAGTCCGTCCGCGGCAACCAGCACGTCACGAGCGACACGCCCGAGGAGAAGTACGAGGCGCTCAAGAAGTACGGCACGGACCTCGTCGCCCTCGCGAAGGCCGGCAAGCTCGACCCCGTGATCGGCCGCGACGCGGAGATCCGCGCCGTGACGCGCATCCTCTCGCGCAAGACGAAGAACAACCCGGTGCTCGTCGGCGAGCCCGGCGTCGGCAAGACCGCCATCGTCGAGGGCCTCGCGCAGCGCATCGTTCGCGGCGACGTCCCCGAGACGCTCAAGGGCCGCACGATCTTCTCGCTCGACATGACCGCGCTCATGGCCGGCGCGCAGTACCGCGGCCAGTTCGAGGAGCGGCTCAAGGCGGTCCTGCAGGAGATCAAGGCGGCCGAGGGGCGCATCCTGCTCTTCATCGACGAGATCCACACCATCGTCGGCGCCGGCAAGACCGAGGGCTCCACCGACGCCGCGAACATGCTCAAGCCCATGCTCGCGCGCGGCGAGCTGCACTGCATCGGCGCGACGACGCTCGACGAATACCGCCTCCACATGGAGAAGGACGCCGCGCTCGAGCGCCGCTTCCAGCCCGTCACCGTCGACCCGCCCTCCGTCGAGGACGCCATCTCGATCCTGCGCGGCCTGCGCGACCGCTTCGAGCTGCACCACAACGTCCGGATCCAGGACGCCGCCCTCGTCTCGGCCGCCGTCCTCTCCGACCGCTACATCTCCGACCGCTTCCTCCCCGACAAGGCGATCGACCTGGTGGACGAGGCCTGCGCCTCGATCCGCGTCGAGATGGACTCGATGCCCGCCGAGCTCGACGAGGCCACGCGCCGCGAGACGCGCCTCGAGATCGAGGAGACGGCGCTCAAAAAGGAGACGGACCCCGCCTCCAAGGAGCGCCTCGCCGCCCTTCGCGCCGAGCTCGCCTCCCTCAAGGAGAAAACCGCCGCGATGAAGCTCCAGTGGCAGCGCGAGAAGGCCGCCATCGAGGACGTGAAGAAGGTCCGCGAGGAGCTCTCGAAGGCCCGCCACGAGAGCGAGCGCCTCGAGCGCGCCGGCGACTTCGACGCCGTCGCCAAGCTCCGCTACGGCACCATCCCCGCCCTCGAGAAGAAGCTCGCCGAGCTCTCCGCCAAGGAGGGCCCCGACGCCTCCCGGATGCTCCGCGAGGAGGTCACCGAGAACGAGATCGCCGAGGTCGTCGGCCGCTGGACCGGCATCCCCGTCGCGCGCCTCGTCGAGAGCGAGCGCGAGAAGCTGCTGCGCCTCCCGGACGAGCTGCACCGCCGCGTCGTCGGCCAGGACGAGGCCGTGCGCGACGTCGCCGACGCCGTCCTGCGCGCCCGCGCCGGCATCCAGAACCAGAACCGCCCCATCGGCTCGTTCCTCTTCCTCGGCCCGACCGGCGTCGGCAAGACGGAGCTGGCGAAGGCCCTCGCGCAGGAGCTCTTCGACAGCGACCGCCAGATCGTGCGCCTCGACATGACCGAGTACATGGAGAAGCACAGCGTCGCCCGCCTCGTCGGCGCGCCCCCCGGCTACGTCGGCTACGAGGAGGGCGGCCAGCTCACCGAGGCCGTCCGCCGCAAGCCATACAGCGTCGTCCTGCTCGACGAGGTCGAGAAGGCGCACCCGGACGTCTTCAACGTCCTGCTGCAGGTCCTCGACGACGGCCGCCTCACCGACTCGCACGGCCGCACGGTGAACTTCCGCAACACCATCGTCATCCTCACCTCCAACCTCGGCTCGCAGGAGCTGCTGGACGGCATCGGCAAGGACGGCGAGATCACCGAGGAGGCGAAGGAGCGCGTCAAGGCGCTGCTGCGCACGCGGTTCCGCCCGGAGTTTCTCAACCGGCTCGACGAGACCGTGCTCTTCAAGCCGCTCAAGCGCGACGAGATCCGCGCCATCGTGCGGCTGCTGCTCAAGGACCTGGAGGAGCGCGTCCACGGGCGCGGGCTGGAGCTGCGCGTGACGGACGCCGCGGTGGACCTCGTCGTCGAACGGGGCTACGACCCGGTCTTCGGCGCGCGCCCGCTCAAGCGGGAGATCCAGCGCGACCTCGAGACGGACATCGCGCGGACCATCGTCGCGGGCGACTTCCGGTCCGGCGACACGCTCGTCGTCGACGCGAAGGCCGGCTCCTTCGCCTTCTCGCGCGAGGGAGCGAAGGCGTAGCGCGGCGCCCTTCGCCCCTTCGCGCGTTTTGCGCTTGCGCGCGGCCGGGCGGGCGTGTAGAATGCGAGGGCATGGAACGCGGGCGGCGGCGCGAAGCCGCGCGCCTCGTTCGACCGCTTCCGCGCCGTGAGCCAGATCCCCGTCATCCTCTCCGTCCTGAAGGCCCTCCTGCAGATCGTCCTGCTGGCGGTGCCGCTCTACTATCTGCTGAAGTTCCTGCGCCGCTCGCAGGGCTTTCCGATCCTCGCGGGGCTGCTCGCGGTCCTGCTCGCGCTCTACGGCGCCGCCCGGCTCTTCGACCTCGAGGTGATCCACTGGCTGCTGAGCCACGGCGTCGTCTGGCTCCCGCTGCTGCTCGTCGTCGTCTTCCAGCCCGAGCTGCGCCGCATCTTCGCGAACATCGGCGGCACGCGGCCCCGCGCCGCGCTGCGCAAGGAGACCGCCGCCGGCGTCGTCTCCCAGCTCGCGAAGGCGGTCGAGGCCCTCCAGGAGGAGAAGATCGGCGCGATCCTCGCGATCGAGCGCGAGGAGTCGCTCGCGCCGTTCACGACGGGCGGCCGCTGGATCGACTCGCCGGTGAACGCCGAGCTGCTGCTCACGATCTTCTACCCCGGCACCGCGCTGCACGACGGCGGCGTCGTCGTGCGCGGCGACCGCATCTCGTGGGCCGGCTGCATCTTCCCGCTCGCGATGGACGAGCGCCGCCGCGCGTTCGGCACGCGCCACCGCGCCGCGGTCGGGCTCTCGGACCGGACGGACGCGATCGTCGTCGTCGTCTCGGAGGAGACGGGACGCGTCTCCGTCGCCTACCGCGGGGACCTGCTCCGCGGCGTGAGCCACAACTCGCTCGTCCAGATCCTCGGCGCGGCGTTCGAGGCGGCCGAGGCGCGGCCGGCGGACCTCGCGGCCGCGGCGGGCGGCGAGGAGGGCGCCGCGCCGGATCGCGTCGCCCGCGCGATCGAGGCCGCGAAGGAGGACTTCTAGCATGGAAGCGCAGAACGACACGCCCCGTCCCGGCCCCTTCGGCCGCCTGCTCTCCCTCGCCGGCCGCGCCGTGCGCCCCTTCGAGCGCCTCTCTCGCCGTCTGCTCGGCCACGACGGCGACCTCAAGGTCCTCGCCGTCCTCGCCGCGCTCGTCGTCTACGGACTCGTCGAGCCGGTCTCCGCGGGCATCGAGCGGACGTTTTCCGTCCCGGTCCGCGTCCTGCCGGCGGGCGGGACGACCGCCGTCGTCGGCGTCAGCCCGCTGGCGGTCTCCGTCACCCTGCGCGGCGGCGCGGAGGACTTCACGGCGTTCGATCCGGACGCGCTCCGCGTCGAGCTGCACCCCGCGCCGGAGGAGAACGCCCTTTCGGACGTCCTCGCCGTCGGGCCCGCGAACGTCACCAACGTCCTCGACCGGCTCCGCGTCGTCGGCGTCTCGCCCGCCTCGGTCACGGTCGAATACGACTACCTTTCGATGATCGTGACGACGAACTTCGTCGCGAAGCCGCGCCTCGCCGGCCATCCGGTGCAGGGGATCGCCTCGGTCTCCCTGCCGACGAACCTCGCGGTCACGGTCTACGGCTCCGTGAAGAAGCTCGGCGCCTTCTCCGCCAAGGGCATCCGCCTGCCGACGGACGCGATCGACGTCGAGGGCAAGACGGAGAGCTTCGACGCCGTGGTCGCGATCCGCCCGCCGGAGGACTCCGGCATCACGAGCGTCGAGCCCTCCGAGGTGACGGCGCACGTCGAGATCCGCACCCGCGCCGCGATCGACGCGGACGAGATCCACGTCTCCGCGCCGATCCTCCTCAAGACGGAGGAGCCCGAGCCCGCCAAGCACGCCGAGGAGCCCGCCAAGCCCGCCGAGACCACCGGGAAGTCCGCCGAGGAGACCGCCGTCCCGTCCGAGTCCCCCGACCCGGACGAACCGGACGCGACGCCCTCCGAAGCCACCGTCCCCTAGCCTTCCAACCCTTCACGCCCTTCCACTTCGGATGCCCGTCGACGACTACAATCCCGACATCGCCCGCCGAGACCTGAAATACTACATCTTCGACTGGGACGACAACATCCTGCGGATGCCGACCTACATCCATCTGGAGCGGCGCCTGCGGGACGGTTCGTGGGTGCCGCACCTGGTGTCGACCGCGCTCTTCTCCGTCATCCGCAACGACACGGTGAACTACCGTCCGCCGCAGGGCGACTGGTCGAAGGCGTTCGTCGAGTTCCGCGACCCCGCCGAGCGCACGGAGAGCAAGTTCCTCGCCGACGCGCGCACCGCCATCGACCGCCTGCTCGAGGGCGTCGAGAAGCAGCCGCCCTCCTTCAATACCTTCCGCAAGATCCTGCGCGAGGGGCGCATCTTCGCGATCGTCACCGCGCGCGGCCACGACCCCGCCACGCTGCGCAAGGGCGTGGAGATGTTCATCGACCGAATCCTCTCCGACGCCGAGAAGGCCGAGATGGTGCGCAACCTGCGCGGCTGGATCGTCTGCTACGAGGGCGAGGACGCCAACGCGGCGATGACGGACGAACAGGTCGTCGACAACTACCTCTCGATGAACCGCTACCACGCCGTCACCAACCCCGCGTTCATCGCGGCGGTGAAGGCGCAGGGCACGCCCGGCGCGGAGAAGTCCGAGACGCGCAAGCAGTTCGCGATCCTCGACTTCCTCGAGTGGCTCTTCCGGATGATCGAGCGCATCGGCGCGCGCAAGCCGATCTCCGTCGGCTTCTCCGACGACGACCCGGGCAACGTCGCGGCCGTCGCGGACTTCATCCGCCACAACCTCGCCGAGCGGTTCCCGTCGGTGAAGTTCGTCGTCTACGACACCTCCGACCCCGACGTCGAGAAGGGCCACAAGCTCGTCGTCTCGGGCCAGCTCCCGCTCTTTTAGGTCACACGGTCACACGGTCTCACGGTCACACGGTCTCACGTCATTCAGCATTCAGCATTCAGCATTCAGCATTCCATGCTCGAAACCCTCGCCTCCCATCTCGAATCGATCGCCGCGCTGGCCCCGCACTGGGGCTTCGCGCTGATCTTCTTCTTCATGGCGGTCGAAAGCTCCTTCATCCCGTTCCCGAGCGAGGTGGTGATGCTGCCGGCCGGCTTCCTCGCGTTCCGCCGGGAGCTCACGCTCGGATCGCCGTGGCCGGACGCCGCGCTGGCGCTTTTCTTCGGGACGCTCGGCTCCTTCGCCGGCGCGTGCGTGAACTACTGGCTGGGCCTCAAGCTCGGACGGCCGTTCCTCTACCGCTACGGCAAGTGGTTCTTCCTCAAGCCCGCGACGCTCCGGCGCTCGGAGGAGCTCTTCCGGCGCTACGGCGACGTGACGACGTTCGTCTGCCGCCTCATCACCGTCATCCGCCAGCTCATCTCCATCCCCGCCGGCTTCGCGCGGATGCCGTTCGGGCGCTTCGCGTTCTTCACCGTCCTCGGAGCCGGCATCTGGAACCTCATCCTGCTGGCCGTCGGCGCGTGGCTCGGGCGCGAGACGCAGGAGATGACCTACCTCGAGCTTGTCACGCGCGGCAAGGCGCTCGTCACGGACCACTACGGCTGGATCCTCGCCGGACTCGCGGTCGTCGTCGCCGTCTACGCCCTCTGCCACCGCCTCGCCGTCGGCGGCCGCGGCGCCCTGCCCGCCGAACACCAGGAGAACGTCCGATGAGCACCGAAGAAGAAGAGATGCAGCAGCTGCGCGAGACGATCGCGGAGCTGGAGAAGTTCCACCAGGCGATGCCGGAGGACCGGCAGACGCTCGAGATCCTCGCGGTCGCCTACGGCAAGGTCGGCGACGCGGCGGGCCAGATCCGCGCGCTCGGAAGCCTCGCCGGCGTGCTCGTCCGGCAGAAGGACTGGGAGCACGCGCGCATCATCGCCGAGAACCTCCGCTCGTTCAAGGACGACCCCGCCGCGCAGGCCGCTGCGGACAAGGCCGAGGCCGCGCTCGCCGCCGCCGGGCAGGGGCCGGGCGCCGCCGCCGCCGGCTCCGGCGCCGCCGCGCTCCGTCCCGGCGCCGCCGGCGCCGAGGGGCAGGAGGCGATCGACATCTGGTCCAGCACGGCGACCGCCGCCGAGGCGGACATCGTCTGGCACTGGAAGGACCACAAGGTCCTCCCCGAGGACGTGTGCATGGAGCTGCTGCACGTCCTCATGGACAACCCCGCGCGCCGCGGCGCGTGGCTCGTCTCGGCGCTCGGCGTCCTCGAGGAGCGCCACGCGGAGCTCTCCGACCTCGCGTTCGACGCGCACCGCAAGCGCTGCAAGCTCACGCCCGTCCCGGTCGAGATCATGGACCCGCAGCGCGAGGTCATCGCGTCGCTGCCGGAGGACTTCGTCAAGATCAAGGGCGTCATGCCGTTCGGCCGCATCGCGGGCGAGCTGCTCGTCGCCGTGATGAACGGCGTCAACAAGGACCTCCGGCAGGAGATCGAGACGCTCGCCGGCTGCCCGTGCCACTTCTACCTCATGCACCCGCGCAGCTGGTTCGCGCTCTCGCGCGCCCTGTGGGGCGACGACACGAAGGCGAGGGGCTAGCCGCGATGCCGCTCCCCGAAGAGATCGAACCCCGCCTCGCCGCCCTCCGCGGGAAGATCGGCGGGATGAAGTCCTACCTCGACCTCGACCGCCACCGCGCGGAGCTCGCGCGCCTCGAGGAGGCCGCCGCGGCGCCCGGCTTCTGGGACGACCCGAAGAAGGCGCAGGAGACGATCGCCGAGACGAACGCGCACAAGGCGGTGCTGCGCCCCTACGACGACCTCGTCGCGCGCCTCTCCGACGCCGAGACGATGCTCGAGCTCGCGCGAGAGGAGCCGGAGGGCGCCGCGCGCGAGTCCGCGCTCGCCGAGGTGGGCGGCCTCGCGGACGGCGCCGAGGCCGCGTTCGCCGAACTGCGCACGCGCTCGCTCCTCACCGGGCCGTTCGACCGGTGCAACGCCTTCCTCACGCTCCATGCCGGCGCCGGCGGCACCGAGGCCTGCGACTGGGTCTCGATGCTCCTGCGCATGTATACGCGCTTCTGCGAGCGCTCGGGCTGGACGATGGAGATGATGGACGAGACGCCCGGCGACGAGGCGGGGCTCGTCACGTGCACCTTCGCCGTCCGCGGGCCCGACGCCTACGGACATCTCAAGGCCGAGCGCGGCGTCCACCGCCTCGTCCGCATCTCGCCCTTCGACGCCAACGCGCGCCGCCACACCTCCTTCGCCTCGCTCGACGTCGTCGCCGAGCTCGAGGACGAGGCCGCTGTGGAGCTCCGGCCCGAGGACCTCGAGGTCGACACCTACCGCTCCGGCGGCGCGGGCGGGCAGCACGTCAACAAGACCGACTCGGCGATCCGCATCCGGCACGTCCCGACGGGCATCGTCGTCACGTGCGACGCCGAGCGCTCGCAGTTCGCCAACCGCAAGAAGGCGATGGCGATCCTCCGCGCGAAGGTCTACGAATACGAGGAGGACAAGAAGCGCGCCGCGCTCGAGCGCTTCTACGGCGAGAAGGGCTCCATCTCGTGGGGCAACCAGATCCGGTCCTACGTCCTGCAGCCCTACACGATGGCGAAGGACCTGCGCACCGGGCACGAGACGGGCAACGTCCAGGCCGTTCTCGACGGCGACCTCGCGCCCTTCGTCTCCGCCTGGCTCGAGTGGAAGAGCGCCGGCTCGCCGCGCATCAAGGGCGCCGCCGCCGGCGCGGACTAGCGCGGGGGCCGCTACGGGAGCTTCGCGTTGCGGGCGTTCTGGCGGGCGGAGGAGGCGCGCCAGAATGCTCGCAGGTCGGCGGCGAACTTCTCGAGGAAGGCGGTGTCGGCGCCGTTCGGGCCGAGCCGGAACGCGGCGCACGTGGCGCCGATCGGGTCGCGCGGCGACTCGTAGAGGGAGCGGTAGAGCGTCGGGAGGACGTCCTTCCACGGCTGGTTTCGCACGAGCGGCGCGCCGCGGTGGAGGAAATACATCAGCCCGTAGGCGAAGGCGTAGCTGCGCCAGGACTCACCGCCGAAGTGGGGGGGATTGTAGAACGTCGCCTGGTCGGCGAGGAGCGTCGCGCGCAGCATCTCGGTCCAGTTCGCGTCCCGGTCCTTCGCCCATTCCTCGAGCCAGCGCGCGGCGGCCTCCTGCTCCTTCCACTCGAACGACCCGCCCGCGCCGCGGGGAACGCAGCTCTCGAAGAACTCGGCCGTCCCCTCGTTGAACCACGCCGGGATGTCGACGCCGGGCCACGCGGCGTGGAGCCACTGGTGGAAGCCCTCGTGGCGGACCGTGCTCTCCATGTGCTCCGGGCCGCCCCACTCCTTCCTGGCGGGACGGATCACGAGCTCGCGCCGGCCGCCGTCGTAGAAGCCCGCGGTCTCCGTCACGGCGAGCGCGAGCGGCGTCCCCTCGAAGTAGCGGACGAACTCGTCGTCGTTGCGGAAGAAGCGCACGACGCTCGTCGGCTCCTCGGCCTTCGGGAAGCGCGGGACGAGCGCCGCGTAGCGCGGGCGCAGCGCCTCGAGGACGCCGAGGAGGCGGTCGGCCTGGGCCGTCCCGCCGGGGACGTCCGAGAGGACGATGTAGTGCGGCGAGTCCATGTGCCACCAGTCGTCCAGCAGCTCGATCGAGGCGCGCGCGCCGGCGCGGCGGGCGTCGTCGGGGATCTCGGCGTCGGGTCGTGCGCGGGGCCTCGCCTTCGGGTCCGGCGCGACGCCCGAGAAGCGCCCGAGCGCGCGGATCGCGGCGAGGAAGCCGTTGCGCAGGGCGCGGTCCGCGCCGCCGGCGTCGGTCGCGGCGGCGGGAACGCGGAAGATCGCGACGAACCACGCGGCCTGCGCGGCGGCCTGGCCGGCGTGGTTCGGGTCGAAGCGGAACGCGTAGGCGCGCGCGGCGGGGTCGGCGAGCGGGATCTCCCAGAGCGCGGAGAGGCGCTGGCGGTTGATCGGAAGCGCGGCGGGCTCGCCGCGGAGCCCGAGCCCGGCGTAGCGCGCGGCCCAGCCGGCGAGGGCGGCGGGCTCCGCGCGCGGACCGAGCCGGAGCGCGGGATCGGCGATCGCCCGGTCGAACTCCTCGCGCGAGGCGTGGTCGTAGGGGAGGGTCGGAAACGCGAACTGCGCGCGGGCGAGCGTGAGCTCGTTGCCGGCGCGGTCGGCCCAGGTGCCGGCGGTCTGCGCGGCGCGCCAGAGCTCGACCGCGGGCGAGCGCTCGTCCTGCCAGGTGGTGCCGTCGCCGCGCGTCCAGGTGTAGGTCCCGACGGGGACGGGCTTGGCGGGCACCTGCTTCGCGCCCCGCATCGCGGGCATCGCGAGGTTCAGCGCGGCGAGCGTCGTCTCCCCGGAGAACTGGGGGAGCGGCGGCGTTGGCGCGGCGAGGACGGGGACGGCAAGCGCGAAGAAGAGGAAGGCGGCGGCTCGTGCGTTCATGCCGCCAAGTATAGCAGGGCGCACACCCGCCCGCAACGGCGGGGCCGCGGCGGCGGCGGATTGGCGGGCGGGCGGCGGTTGTGCTATCATCGCCGCCATGCAAGACGACCTCTTCTCCGCCGCCGGGGCGGCCACCGGAGAGCCCGCCGCGAGCGCCGCCGACCCCGTCGCCGAGCGCGCCGCGTGGCTCCGCCGCGAGCTCGAGCGCCACACGGTCCTCTACTACCGCGACGCCGCGCCCGAAATCCCCGACTCCGAGTTCGACGCGATGATGCGCGAGCTCGCCGCGATCGAGGCGTCCCGCCCCGACCTGGGCGACCCCAACTCCCCCACGCGGCGCGTCGGCGGCGCGCCCTCCGAGGGCTTCGAGAAGTTCGCCCACGCCGTTCCGATGCAGTCGCTCGAGAACACCTACGACCGCGCGGACCTCGCCGACTTCGACTCGATGGTGCGCACGATCGTCGGCCTCGACGCGGTGGACTACGTCGTCGAGCCGAAGATCGACGGCCTCGCGTTCTGCGCGATCTACGAGCGGGGCGAGCTCGCCGTCGCCGCCACGCGCGGGGACGGCGAGACGGGCGACGACGTCACCGCCAACGTCCGCACGATCCGCGCGCTCCCGCTCCGCATCCCCTGCGAGGCCGAGCGCCTCGAGGCGCGCGGCGAGATCTACATGCCCAAGGCCGGCTTCCTCGCGCTCGCCGAGGAGCAGGCCGCGCGCGGCGAGGAACCCTTCAAGAACCCGCGCAACGCCGCCGCCGGCTCGATCAAGCTCCTGGACCCGCGCGAGGTCGCGAGGCGCCCGCTCTCGGTCGTGCTCTACGGCCTCGGCGCGCTGCGCGGCGAGCCGGACCCCGCCACGCAGCACGCGCTCCTGGAGCGCCTCGCCGCGCTCGGGTTCCCCACGCAGCCGCGCACGTGGCGCTGCCGAGGGCTCGACGAGGTCCTGCGCGCGATCGACGAGCTGGAGACGCTCCGCCACGCGTTTCCGTTCGAGATGGACGGCGCCGTCGTGAAGGTCGACGACCGCTCGCTCTACGAGACGCTCGGCGCGACGGCCAAGGCGCCTCGCTGGGCGCGCGCCTACAAGTACGCGCCGGAGCGCGCCGAGACCGTCGTCGAGGCAATCACGGTGCAGGTCGGCCGCACCGGCGTCCTCACGCCCGTCGCCGAGCTGCGCGCCGTGCGGCTCTGCGGCTCGACGATCGCCCGCGCGACGCTCCACAACGAGGACGACATCCGCCGCAAGGACATCCGCATCGGCGACCACGTCCTCGTCGAGAAGGCCGGCGAGGTCATCCCCGCCATCGCCGCCGTCCTCAAGGAGAAGCGCACCGGCGCGGAGCGCGAGTTCGCGATGCCGGACCGCTGCCCCGCCTGCGGCGCGCCCGTCGCGCGCCGCGAGGGCGAGGTCGCCCTTCGCTGCACCAACTACCTCTGCCCCGCGCAGCTCGTCGAGCGCCTCGTCCACTTCGCCTCGCGCGACGCGCTCGACATCGAGGGCGTCGGCGACCGCGTCGCCGCGGCGCTCGTCGACCAGCGCCTCGTCTCGACCCCGCTCGACCTCTTCGGCGTCCCGGAGATCCTCCTCGCGACGCTCGACCTCGGCCCCGCCGCCGCCGACCCCTCGCTCCCGATCGCCGCGCCGGAGGGCGCCGCCGCGCAGGAATCGCTCTTCGGCGGCGAGGACGCCGGCCCGGCCGCGGGCGCGGGCGCCCGCCGCCTCCTCGGCGCCGCCAACGCGCGCACCATCTCCGCCGCGCTCCAGCGCGCCCGCTCGCTTCCGCTCTCGCGCTGGCTCTACGCGCTCGGCATTCCCGGCATCGGCGAGGCCGTCGCGCGCGACGTCGCCGCGCACCACCGGTCGCTGCGCGACCTGGCCTCCTCCGCCCTCGTCGCCGACGCGCGCCGGCTCTACGAGCTGGAGGAGCGGCTTCCCGCGCTCTCGCCCCGCTCCCGGGAGAACCGCGACCTCGGCATCGCCGCGCGCGTGGCGAAGGCCGAGGAATACGAGCGCGTCTCGCGCGAACTCGAGGAGCTCGGCGAGCGCCTCGTGCGAGAGGGCGTCGGAGCGAAGCTCAAGAACGGCCCGCTCGCCTACACCTGCGTCGTGAAGCCCGAGGCCGTGCGCGCGCTCGACGGCTTCTTCGGCTCCGACGCCGGCCGCGCCTTCCTCGCGGGGATGGAGAGGCTCGGCATCGACCCGGCGGGGGACTTCGGCGCGGAGAAGCGCGAGCGCCCCGAGCCGAAAGACGGCGACCCCTTCGCCGGCCGGACGGTCGTCCTCACGGGCACCTTCCACGACCTCAAGCGGCGCGACCTCGCGCAGAAACTGCAAGACCGCGGCGCCAAGGTCGCCTCGTCCGTCACCGGCGCCACCGACCTGCTCGCCATCGGCGACAACCCCGGCGCCGACAAGACCGCCGCCGCCCGCAAGTTCGGCACCCCGACGATGGACGAGAAGTCCCTCCGCGAAGCGCTGGGGCTGCCGCCCGTCGTCGAGCAGGCATCGCTGTTCTGACCTGAGATGACCATTCCCCACGGAAAAATCAGAGTGCTCCTCCTGGCCGGAATCCTCGCGGCGTTCCAGCGCGGAGCGATCGTCTGGGCGTTCGGTCCGGCGAACCATCGCCTGTTCTTCTCGGAACGCAGGGAACGGACGATGACGGAGATTTCGGAACGCATCCTTTCGGAACGGGCCGGAGAGCCGGCCGACCTGGATTCGTTCGACGAGGTTTCCGTGACGCCCGAGATGGCCGGCGTCGCGAACCGGGCGGTTTCCGGTCCGGTCTTCGTCCGAGTCCGCGGGAACGAAGTCCGGTGGATGTGGCACGTGACGGCCCGAGACTACGTCCAATACGTCTACGACCCGGAACCCGCGAAGGAAGGCGGGGCCGGCGTTCCGGTCGGAACCGGGGGGAGGTGGCGGTCGAACTGGCGAACCTCCTCGTCAATCTCTTTCTGTTCGTCCTGCTCGCGTTCGGCGTCCTCGCCTGCTCGCCGTTCTAGCGCGGGGCGGTCGCCATCTGCGCGGCGTGGCGGGGTGGAGACCCCTGGGGAGGACGCGTTTTGACGGAGACGGCCGAACGGCCTGGCGTCCGCTCTACGGGCGCGGACGGGCGCGGACGCCCTGGACGGCGAACCGCGCGCGATGCGCGGCGAGGCGCTCCAGGAAGTCCCCGTAGTTGCGGCGCTCCGGCGGCGTCCAGAGCGTCTCCGCCAGCGCGCTCGCGCGCGGATAGGCCATGTAGTCGAGGTGGTCTCGCGTGGCGATGTATTCGGTCCAGAGCTGGCCCTGCGCGCCGAGGACGCGCCTCGCGGCCTCGGGCGGAACCGCCGTGAGGCGCGGGCTGAACGAGTAGACCTTCGAGAGCGGGATCATCCCGCCGATGGCGAGCGGCTCCTCCGCGACGGGTTCGTCCTGGTAGTAGTCGAAGTAGACGTGCGAGGTCGGCGCGAGGACGACGTCGTGACCGGCGCGGACGGCGTCGTTCACGTAGTCCCAGCCCTTCCAGCCGACCCGCCAGCAGGCGACCGCGGCCGAGGGATCCACGCCGCCCTCGAGGATCTCGTCCCAGCCGACGAGACGCCGCCCGCGCGAACGGAAGAACGCGTCGAGCCGCTTCGTGAACCACGCCTGCAGCTGCTCGGGCCTCTTGAGCCCGCGCTCGGCCATGAGCTCCTGCGCGCGCCGGCTCTCCTCCCATTCGTGGCGCGGGGCCTCGTCGCCGCCGATGTGGAGGAACTTCGAGGGAAAGAGCTCCATGATCTCCGCCCAGACGTCCTTGCAGAACGCGAGCGTGGACTCCTCCATGTTGAGCACGTGCTGCGAGATGCCCCAGGTCGTGCGGACCTCGGGGTGCGCCCATTCGCCGTTGCCCAGCTCCGGGTAGGAGGCGATCGCGGCGCACATGTGGCCGGGCATGTCGATCTCGGGCACCACGGTCACGCGGCGGCGGGCGGCGAACGCCACGACGCGGCGGATGTCGTCCTGCGTGTAGAACCCGCCGTAGGGGATGCCGTCGAAGCGGTGCGGCCAGTCGTTCATGTGGTTGCCGACCATCGTCTCGGCGCGCTTCGACCCGACCTCCGTAAGGCGCGGATACCTGCGGATCTCGACGCGCCAGCCCTGGTCGTCCGTGAGGTGCCAGTGGAAGACGTTCATCCGGTGCTGCGCCAGGAGCTCCACGAAGCGGCAGACGTCGTCCGCGGGGAAGAAGTGCCGCGCCACGTCGAGCATCAGTCCGCGCCAGCGGCACTCGGGCGCGTCCTCGATCCGGACGGCGGGCGCCTCCCACGCGACCCCGGGGCGCGTCTCGGACGCGTAGATCTCCGCGGGAAGCAGCTGCCGCAGCGTCTGCACGCCGCGCGCGAGCCCCCACGAGGTCGCGGCCTCGAGGCGCACGCCGCCGGGCGCGACGTCGAGCGCGTAGGACTCCGGCAGGAAGCCCGCCTCGTCCGGCTCCGGATCGGGCGCGGCCTGCGCGAGCGTGATCGCGCCGGCGCCCTCGCGGACAGGCAGCGCGAATCCGGTGGCGGGGCGCAGATACTCCGCGAGCAGCTCCGCGATCTCGCGGGCGGTGGAGGGGCCCTCAAAGCCGATGGCGGCGTCGGGGGAAAGAACGAAGGCGCCGTCGCGCCATTCGGCCGAGGCGGGCCGGGGAATGATCTCTTTCATGGGAAACGGGCGTGGTTTTGCGGATGTCCGTTCATTCTATCCGACCCGGCCCCTCGCGACAAGCGGGGCGCGGACGGTTGCCGCGGAGGGCGTGCTTCTGGTAGACTCGCGGCCGTTACCGAAACTCCACCCAGGACCCCGCGACATGGCCGGCGAATACGCGATCTCCCTCGTCAACGTCACCAAGCAGCACGGCGCCAAGACCGTGCTCGAGGACGTCAACCTCTCCTTCTTCCACGGCGCCCACATCGGCGTCATCGGCGTGAACGGCTCCGGCAAGTCGTCGCTCCTGAAGATCCTCGCCCGCGAGGACACGGAGTTCATGGGCCAGTGCATCATCCCCGACTCGACCAAGGTCGGGTACCTCCCGCAGGAGCCGCGGCTCGACCCGTCGAAGACGGTCGAGGAATGCGTGCGCGAGGGCGTCGTCGAGGCGCAGAAAAAGCTCGACCGCTACGACGAGATCTGCGGCCTCCTGGGCGAGGTGACGGACGACGCCGAGCTCGACAAGCTCAACGCCGAGATGGGCCGCCTCCAGGACGAGATCGACGCCGCGAACCTCTGGGACCTCGACCACAACGTCGAGCTCGCGATGGAGTCGCTCCGGCTCCCGCCGGCCGACGCCAACGTCGCCCCGCTCTCCGGCGGCGAACGCCGCCGCGTCGCCCTCGCGCGGCTGCTGCTCTCCAACCCCGACATCCTGCTCCTCGACGAGCCCACGAACCACCTCGACGCGGAGTGCGTCGCGTGGCTCGAGGCCTACCTCAAGAAGTTCAAGGGCACGCTCATCGTCGTCACGCACGACCGCTACTTCCTCTCGAACGTCACGGAATGGATCCTCGAGCTCGACGGCGGGCACACCTACCCGTGGAAGGGCAACTACGAGGCGTGGCTCGAGCAGAAGCAGGCGCTCATGGCGCGCCTCCAGAAGCAGAACGACTCGCGCCGCAAGCTCCTCGAGGACGAGCTGCGCTGGGTGCACACCAACCCCTCCGGCCGCCACGCCAAGAGCCAGGCGCGCCTCAAGCGCTACGAGGAGCTCGCCGCGCAGCAGGTCGACACGCGCGAGGAGGAGCTACGCATCCGCATCCCCGCCGGCCCACGCCTCGGCGACCTCGTCGTCCGCGCGCGCGACCTCAGGATGGGCTTCGGAGACAAGCTCCTCTTCGAGAACCTCTCCTTCGACCTGCCGCGCGGCGGCATCGTCGGCGTCATCGGCGGCAACGGCGCCGGCAAGACCACGCTCTTCAAGCTCATGACCGGCAAGGAGAAGCCGCTCGGCGGCTCTCTCGAGGTCGGCCCCACGGTCGAGATCTCCTACGTCGACCAGCTGCGCGACGCGCTCGACCCCGACAAGACCGTCTACGAGGAGATCACGGGAGGCAACGAGTTCGTCGCGCTCGCCAAGTCCCTCATGAACGGCCGCGCCTACTGCTCGCGCTTCAACTTCAAGGGGACCGACCAGCAGAAGAAGGTCGGGACGCTCTCCGGCGGCGAGCGCAACCGCGTGCACCTGGCGAAGCTGCTGCGCACGGGCGGCAACCTGCTCCTGCTGGACGAGCCCACGAACGACCTCGACGTCGCGACGCTGCGCTCGCTCGAGGAGGGCCTGCAGGACTTCGGCGGATGCGTGATGGTCGTCTCGCACGACCGCTACTTCCTCGACCGCGTGGCGACGCACATCCTCGCCTTCGAGGGCGACTCGAAGGTGACGTGGTTCGAGGGCTCGTGGTCGGAATACCACGAGATGCGCCGCAAGCTCTACGGCGAGGACGCGGACAGGCCCGTCCGCGTGCGCTTCAAGCCCGTCGGATAGCGAAGGGGCCGCGCGGCCTTGCACGGCGTGGCGGGGTGGAGACCCCGCCACGCCGGCGGCGGCCGTTCGCTCGCGGCTCCGCCGCTCGGAGACGGCGGATTGATGATGGTGGGGCGAGGCATCCCCGCCGAGCCGCGGGAACTGCGCCACGGCTCGGCGGGGACGCCTCGCCCCACCCGAAACGAAAACCGGCCCCTCGAACCCGAAGGAACGAGGGGCCGGAGCGAAGCGGAGCCACGACGGGTGTTGCGCGCGGCGGTCGCCGTGCGCAACACCCTCGCGAAGACTAGACGTAGCCCTGCGCGACCATCGCGTCGGCGACCTTGACGAAGCCCGCGATGTTGGCGCCCGCGACGTAGTTGCCCTTCTTGCCGAAGGCCTTCGCGGCCTCGTAGGCGTTGTCGTGGATCGCCTTCATGATGCCCTTGAGCTTCTCGTCGACCTCCGCCGCGCTCCAGCTGAGGCGCTCGGAGTTCTGCGACATCTCGAGGCCCGACGTCGCCACGCCGCCGGCGTTGGACGCCTTGCCCGGGCTGTAGAGGATCTTCGCCTTCACGAACTTGTCGACGGCCTCGAGCGTGGACGGCATGTTCGCGCCCTCGCCGACGACCTTGACGCCGTTCTTGAGCAGCGTGTCCGCGTCCTTGCCGTCGAGCTCGTTCTGGCGGGCGCACGGGAACGCGCAGTCCACCGGCACGGCCCACGGGCGGCCGTCCTTGTGGAACTCGACGCCCTTCTTGCCCTTCGCGAACTCGGCCAGCTCGCCGCGCTTCACCTGCTTGAGCTCCTTCACCTCGTCGATGAAGTCCTGCGACATGCCGCCCTTCACGTAGATCCAGCCGGAGCGGTCGGAGAACGTGACGGGCCTGGCGCCGAGCTGGACGAGCTTCTGCGCGGCGTACTGCGCAACGTTGCCGGAGCCGGAGATCGAGCAGACCTTGCCCTCGAGCGTGTCGCCCTTCGTGGCGAGCATGTTCGCGGCGAAGTAGACGTCGCCGTAGCCGGTCGCCTCGGGGCGGATGAGCGAGCCGCCGAACGAGAGGCCCTTGCCGGTGAGCACGCCCGTGAACTCGTTCACGATGCGCTTGTACTGGCCGAAGAGGTAGCCGATCTCGCGGCCGCCCACGTTCATGTCGCCGGCCGGGACGTCCGTGTCCGGGCCGATGTGGCGGTAGAGCTCGGTCATGAAGCTCTGGCAGAAGCGCATGACCTCCGCGTCGGAGCGGCCCTTCGGGTTGAAGTCCGAGCCGCCCTTGCCGCCGCCCATCGGGAGCGTGGTGAGGGAGTTCTTGAAGACCTGCTCGAACCCGAGGAACTTGAGGACCGAGAGGTTGACGGTGGAGTCGAAGCGCAGGCCGCCCTTGTAGGGGCCGATCGCGCTGTTGTACTGGACGCGGTAGCCGCGGTTGACGTGCAGCTTGCCGGCGTCGTCGGTCCAGGGGACGCGGAACATGATGACGCGCTCGGGCTCGACGAGACGCTCGAGGACGCCGGCGTCCTCGTACTTCTTCCGCGCCTTGAGCACGGGCTCGAGGGTGCCGAGCACCTCGGTGACGGCCTGGATGAACTCCGGCTCGTTGGGATTCTTCGCCTTGACGTCGGCGAGGACTTTCTGTGCGTAGGTCATGGGATGACTCCGTTGGTTGTGTTTGCGCGCCCGGCGGAACCGCAACGTGCGGGGAGGGATGATTTCGGGGTGGTTTACCGCGCGCCCGGCGGAACCGCGGCGCGCGAACGGCGGGAGAATACCACGCCGCCCCGCCCGCCCGCAAGCGGTTTTTCGCGCACGGGTGGCGCTCGTGCGCGCGCCGCGCCGCGCCGCCGATTCTTCGCTTTATTCGGCGGGCGCCTGGCCGGCCGCCGCCTCCGGCGCGGCCCCGGGGGAGGGGGCCGGCGCGGAATCGGCGCCGGCCTCGGCCGCGGCGTCGGGGTGGACGGCGAGGAGGATGTCGCGCAGAATGTAGGCGGCTGTGGTGCCGCCGGCGTCGGCGTCCTCGGCGAGGACGGCGTAGGCGCGTTCGGGGGCGTCCCACGGCTCGTAGGCGATGATCCAGGCGTGCTGGTGGTCGAAGGCGTCGTGCCCGTCGAACTCGGCCGTTCCGGTCTTCGCCGCGAGCCGCAGCGACGGCAGGCCGATGCGGCGGGCGGTGCCGTGCGCGCCGGCGGCGTCGACCATGCCGCGCCGGACGATGTCCAGGTCCGCCGGGCGCCACGCGACGTGGTCCACCACCTGCCGGTCGGCCTTCGCGGGGACGTCCCCCGCGCGCAGGACGAGGTGCGGCGCGAGGACGTCGCCGTCGTTCGCGAGCGCGAGCGCGAGCAGAGCGATCTGCATCGGCGTCACGGAGAGCATGCCCTGGCCGATCGAGGCGTTGGCGGTGTCGCCCGGCGTCCACGGGACTCGGCCGCGCGTGTGGGCCTTCTTCCACGCGGAGTCGGGCAGGATGCCGGCGGAGGCGGGGATGCCGAGCGCGGGCGCGGTGCCGAAGCCGAGCGCGGCGTAGGCGTCGCGCAGGCCGCGCTCCCAGCCGAGGGCGAGGCCGCACTCGACGAAGAACGCGTTGCACGAGACGGCGAGCGCGCGCTCGACGGCGATGCGGCCGTGGCTCGCGCCGTGCGAGCAGCGCAGATTGATCCCGTTCCGGTGGAAGCCGCGCTCGCAGGTAAACTCCGTGTCGGGCCGGATCGCGCCCGCGCCGAGCGCGGCGAGGGCGACGGCGGGCTTCACGACGGAACCGGCCGGATACGCGCCGGAGAGCGCCCGGTGCAGGAGCGGACGGTTCGGATCCGCGAGCAGACCCCGCCACGTCGCGCCGGAGAGCGACGGGACGAAGAGCGAAAGGTCGTAGCGCGGGGCGCTCGCGAGGGCGAGCACCTGCCCGTTCCGGGCGTCGAGGACGATCGCCGCGCCGCGATGGCCGTCGAGCGCGCGCTCGGCGGCGCGCTGCAGGCCGGCGTCGAGCGAGAGGACCACGTCGCCGCCCTGGACGGGCTCCGCGGCGGGGTAGGTTTCGCGCTTGTAGCCGAGCACGTCGATGCGCAGCACCTCGGCGCCGCCGCGCCCGGCGAGGACGCCGTCGAACGCCTTCTCGACGCCCTCGCGCCCGAGCAGCTCGTGCGTGGCGTAGTCGAACGCCGCGGCGCCGTCCTCGCCGGGGCCGGCGTCGGCGTCCGCCGTGTCGGGCGGCGCGGCGCGGTCGGGGTTGATGTCGCGCCCGGCGTAGCCGATCACGTGGCACGCCAGGTCCCCGAACGGATACACGCGGTCCTGCTCGACGACGATGTCGACGCCGGCGAGCGGCTCGGGCCATTCGGCGAGGCGCGCGAGCTCGTCCGGCGAGAGGTTGCGGTAGGCGACGAGCGGGATCGGCCGGCGCTGGCGGAGGTGGCGCCAGATCGCGTCGCGGTCGAGCTCGGGGGGGCGGCCGACGATGCGCGAGAGGTCCCACGCCCGCGCGTAGACCTTCTCCACCGTGTTCGACCACCGGCCGGGGGCGCGCAGCTCGTCGAGGTAGAGCGCGGCGCCGTAGCGCGGGCGGTTGCCGGCGAGGATCGCGCCGTGACGGTCGCGGATGCATCCGCGCGTGGAGGGGAGCCGGACGCGGCGCAGCGTCATCTCGGACTGCTCGCCGAGGTAGCGCTCGCGGTCGCGCACCTGGACGTCGTGCAGGCGCAGGAGGAGGAACGCGAGCGCGCCGAGCGTCGCGGCGCCGAGCGCGGCGAGGCGCAGGCGCGGCCCGAGCGGGCTAGTCCCAGTCGATCGCTTCACGGTCGTCCTCCCCGAGGCCGGTGTTGACGGAAAGCCAGTCGAGCCCCGCCGCCGCGGCGCCGACCGCAAACGCGGCGAGCGCGCCGGCCGGGACGGCGAGCGCGAGCCGAGCGCCGAGCGCGACGGGCGGGAGCGGCGCGTATCCGCCGGCGAGCCGCAGCGAGAGATACTGCCAGAGCTGCAGCGCGGGCGCGGCGGCCGCGCCCGCGAGGAGGCAGGCCGGGAGGCCGCGCTCGATCTGCGGGCGCGCGAGGACCGACGCGGCGACCGCGAGCGGCGCCAGCAGCAGCGGCGACGTTCCGCACGGCACGCCCCCGAGCGCGTCCTCGAGCGCGCCGCACCACGCCGCGGCGAGGCACGCCCAGAACGGCTCGCGGCGCATTCCCCAGTAGACCGCGGCGCCGAGGAGCAGCGGCGGCTTGAGGCGCGCGGGCCCGAGCGGCGGCGAGAACTCCTGCGCCGCCGCGCAGAGCGCGACGACGACGAACATCACCAGCAGCGTCGTCCACGCCCGCGGCTTCACGGCGAAGGCCTCCCGGACTCCCCGCGGCGACCCTCCGCCTCGCGCAGGCGCTCCTCGAGCAGCGCGACGCGCTGGGCGATGCGGGCGATGTTGTTCTCGTTCTTCGAGAGCGTGCGGCAGATGGCGAACACGGCGAACATCAGCGCGAGGAACGCGACGCCCGCCATGATGGAGCCGTATTCCATGCCGAAGAAGCGACGGACGAAGTCGAGCACGCCCGGGAAGAACGCGAGGAAGAGAATCGCGAGGGAGGGGATGACCCAGAGCAGCGCGTAGCGCTCCTTGAGCTGGGTGCGGCGGATCGACTCGAACGTCGCGAACAGCAGCAGCAGCGCCCCGGCGGAGGCGGCCGCGCGGATGCGCCCCATCTGCGAGACCCCCGTGCGGACGAAGAGCTCGAGAAACGCCCAGACCGCGACCGCGGCGACCGCGACGAAGAAGAGACCGTAGAGGGATTTGCGGAGGGTGGTCATGGCCAATGCTGAATGCTGAATGCTGAATGCTGAATGACGAACGACGCGGATCACGCGGGTTTGCCGGTGGCGCAGTAGCGGCGGATCGGGCAGGCGGCGCAGCGGGGATTGCGCGGGGCGCAGATGCGCTGGCCGAGGGAGACGAAGCAGGCGTTCCAGGTCGTCCAGTAGCGCACCGGGAGGATGCGGCGCAGCGCCATCTCGGTCTCGAGCGGGTCCCGGGTCTTCAGGAGCCCGAGGCGGTTCATGATGCGGTGGACGTGGACGTCGACGCAGATCGCCGGCTTCCCGAACGCGACGGCGACGACGAGGTTCGCCGTCTTGCGCCCGACGCCGGGCAGCTCGCAGAGCTCCTCGACCGTCTCGGGCAGGCGGCCGCCGAAGCGCGCGTCGAGGACGTCGGGGATCTTCTTGATCGCCTCGGCCTTCTGGCGGTAGAAGCCGACGGGGTAGATGAGACGCGCGATCTCGTCCGCGGAGAGGCGCCGGACGTCGTTCCACCCCGCCACGGCGGGGAAGAGCTTCTCGCGGCAGACCTTCGAGGTGCAGGCGTCCTTGGTGCGGGCCGAACAGATCGTCGCGAGGAGGATGCGGAACGGCGACTCGCCCTGCGCGCCCATGAGGTCGATCACGGGCGCCGGGCTCGCCGCGAAGTCCGCGGAGAGCAGGCGGTGGACGGCTGGGATGTCGGAGACTTTCAATGCGGAACGCCGGAGCGACGGCGGGAACGCAACGGATTCTAGCATTCGTCCGCTTCGGACGCAAATTGTGCGCGGGCGAGGACATGCGCCCCCGCCGCGGGGTGCTTTGACACGCGCGCGCGATGGGCGTACAATTCGCCGCAGAAAACGAACCTTCCCCCGCCTTCCGCTTCAACCGCTTCAACCCCTTCAACCCCTTCAACCGACAACCTTACCCTTTGCCCTTTCAACTTTAAACAACAAACATCCCCTGGAGCCTTCCCCATGAAGAAACTCATCCCCCCCCTCTTCGCGCTCGCCGCGCTCGCCCTGCCCGCAAGGGCCGATACGCTCGACACGACCAAGTTCGGCAAATACGCCGAGTTCACCGCGTCCGGCAATGCCAGCGGCGGAACGGCCATCGAGAATCTCCCGGTTCCCGTCCATTTTTCGGCGGCGAACATCGGAGGTCTCGACTACAACGACATCGGTCTTACGAAGCAGGCGGCCTATTCGACGCTCCGCTTCGCGGACGCCAACGGCAACAACCTCGACTACGAGATCGCGACCTGGAACCCGTCCGGCGAATCGATCGTCTGGGTCTCCGTTCCGTCGATCAAGAGCACAACGACGAAGTTCACCGCCTACTTCGCGCCTGACGCCGGCTACACGCTTCCCGCCATCTATCCGACTAACGTCTGGACGAAGCTCGGCTACATCGGCGTCTGGCACCTCGATGCAAAGGACGGGAACGGACAATACGAGGACTCCTCCGGCGTCACAGGTCCGGTAGGCCCCGTGGACGCCAACGCCTCCTACCCCGATCCGACAGCCGTGACCGCCTACGGCGTCGGAAACTATCTGGCGAACAACGCGGCGGGTCTGTTCATTCCGTCGAGCGTGTCGGCAAACTGGGACTTCGGCGACACCGGTGTCACGTTTGAGTCTTGGGCGCTGCCCGGCGGCGACTGGGAGCAGATGTTTTCCAATGTGCCCGGGCAAAACGTCCCGGGTTTCATCATCGGAGTCGCTCAAAACAAGATCCGGTGGAGTACGAAGGGCGACGGATGGCGCAAGACATGCAAGGACAACAATTGGTCTGCCTATGCGGCGGAATGGAGACATCTTGCCGTCACGTATATGAAATCCAGCGGCAGCGCGCTTTCCAAGGGATGCGTTTACCTTGGGTATCCGGAACATGGCAGCGACCGGACGGCTCTCTCGAAGGTAGAAGTAGATACTTCTTATCCCTCGACTCGCGAAAATCAGTTCACGTTCGACGACGGCTGCTACCTGATGTGTTCGGTCGGCAATACGATTTTGGGCGTTGACGAGATCCGCATCCGTGCTTCCGAGACGGTGCAGATATGGGCGAGAGCGAACTATCTGGCGCAGAAGAGCGACTTCCTGACCTACTCCGCCGTGAAGGTCACCGGCGCGAAGATTTCGTCGACGGGCATCACGGCGTCGAATCCCTCGTATGCGACCGCAACGGTCTCCGGCACGTTCGACGTGGATTCGTCGGTGTCGGGGGACGTAAGCGTGTCCCTTGTCGTTACGCCGGCCGGCGGCACGGCCTACACGGTTCCCAACGTCGGCTCGATCAGCACCTCGTCGACGTCCGTCAACGTTTCGCTCGACGATCTCCTTCCCGGGACGGCCTACGCGGTGAGCTTCCAGGTGACGTACGACGGGAAGACCACGAGTTCGGCAAGCGCCGCCTTCTCGACGACGGCGCTTCCCGTTCCGACGCTCTCCGGCGTCGGCGACACGGGAGCGACGTTGTCCGGCGCGTTTTCCCTGTCGGGCGCGTCCTACGCGGCGGGCACCGCAAATGCCGTCTTTACGGAAACCCTGACCGGCAGTTCCGTTTCCGCACCGGTCGCCGACCTCTCCGCCCCGACCGCGACCGCGACCACGCTTTCTCCCGATACGGACTACCGGGTCCGCTTCGTCTTTGCGCGGTCCGACGGCACGACGGTTCAAACCCGGACGGTCCTTTGCAGCACGACGGGCGAGACGACGCTCGACCCGACCGCGTATGGGGCCAAACTTTCCTTCACGGCGTCCGGCTATGCGGGCTCCACGACGCTGGCGAACTTCCCGGTTCTCGTCCGTCTCTCGACGGCCATCCAGGGCTTCGACTACACCAAGATCACCGCGTCCGACATCCGCTTCGCCGATGCGAACGGGATGCTTCTCGCGCATGACATCGAACGCTGGGACCCCACCGGCACGTCGCTCGTTTGGGTGTCGGTTCCGTCCCTCTCCGGCACGACGACGGCGTTCACGATGTATTGGAATCCGAAGTCTGGCGAGACCGTCCCCGCCGCCCGAGCGCCGCAGCGCGTCTGGACGCTTGCGGGCTACGCCGCCGTCTGGCACTTCAACGAGCAGAATGTCGACGGCTCCTATCCGGACGCTTCCGGCTACGGCGCGACGGCCGTGCGGTTCGGCGGCGGCGCGACGCCCAATGCCCCGACGACCGATGGAACCTCGGCGAACGACAGTCCCTGGCATGTCGCCAACTCCTATCTGAAGGTCGATGCCGCGAACACGGCGGACTGGTTCTTCTCCGAAACCGGCTACACGGTCGAGACGTGGATCAAGCCGTCGGCGAAGCTACCCATGGGCGGATGGGACGAGCGCGATCGAATGTTTACTTGGGGCGCAGGCGATACGACCGGGAACACGTTTGAAATTGGCCGGGATCTAATCGGCCAATATACCGGCGATCAACCTAGCAACAAAACGACTTGGCCCAGCGGCGTCCAGGACAAAGATGTGTGGCGCTTGCTGACGGCTGTGTGGAAGCCCGCCTCCGGTGCAAGTTTCGCCGATGTCGGATCCTTCTGCAATGGATCGACCCAAGTGTTGAACAAGGGGCTGGCTGCCGTCGATTTCACGGAAAACGGGATGGGCCTTACGGGCACCTTGGCTCCCAAGGGACTCCTTGACTTCCCCATCGACGAAGTTCGTATCCGCCGCGGGGGGACGACCGCAGACTGGATGAACGCCAACTACGCCACGCAGGTCGCCGGATCGACCTTCCTGACGGCTGGTCAGGTGCAAGAGGAGGCCCTCCCCGTGACGCTGACGATTCCTTCGCCTCTCCCGGCGAACGTGTCGCTTGTTTCGGTGACGACCAACGGCGTGGCTGTGACCGGCGACGCGGGCGTCTACACGGTCCTCAGCCACGCCACGGTCGCCGTCAGCTTCGCCGCCGCCGAGGGCTACCGCCTCGTGGGCGCCGCGACGGTCGATGTTGTCATGGATGCGGACAAGACGCTCATCGGCATCCCGACCGCGGAGCTCATCCCCGAAGTGTCAACCCCGCAGGTCGGCCAGAGCGCCACGAAGGTCTATGCCCGAAAGACGGTCGCGCTCACGGCGTTCGCGGAGGGTGCAACGTCATACTACTGGCTGAAGAACGGCGTGGCGATCGAAGGAGGCGAAAACGGCACGCTGACGGTGGCTTGGCGCAGTCCGAAGAACCAGCCGACGGACACCTATCAGGCCGTGGCCGTCTATGACATCGACGGTTTGCCGGTGGAAAGCGAAGCTTCGGCGGAAATGACCGTTACGAACCTGCCGATGGGGACGGTAATCTCGGTTCGCGGGGGGACCCCGGCTCCTCCTAAGCCCCACGACTATAGCGCCGACTACCTTACCTTCCGGGTGCTCACATCGGGAACCATCAGCTGGAAATCGTTCGGCAGCCAGACCAATATCATTGAATACAGCATCGACAACGGCGCATGGACTTCCCTAACCGCCACGTCGGAAGGGGCGACCATTTCCGTAGTTGAGGGCGACCTTGTGAGGTTCAGGGGAAGCACCACGACCTATGCCAAGGACAAGAATAATTATTCCGGCTTCGAGGGAGGAACGGCGACCTATGACATCGAAGGCAACATCATGAGTCTTCTGTATGGAGACGACTTCGCCGAAAGCACGACCCTCACGGGCAACGGCTACACCTTCTGCTCGTTGTTCAAGAAGGCTCCGGTGGTTTCGGCGGAACACCTCGTTCTCCCGGCAACGACGCTCAAGGAATACTGCTACCGCGCCCTGTTCAGCTGGTGCACGACGCTGACCAAGGCCCCCGAACTTCCGGCCACGACGCTCGCTAAGGGATGCTACTGGTACATGTTCGAGCAATGCGCAATTTCAGAGGCTCCAGTGCTCAACGCCTCGACCTTGGTGGCCGAGTGCTATGGACACATGTTCGAGGGATGCGGACTCCTGAACTCCATCACATGCCTTGCTACAAGCGGGTTCAACACCTCCAGCTGCTTGGCGGAGTGGGTGAAAAATGTGGCTGGGGACGGCGCGTTCGTCAAGGCCGCCAACGTAACTTCCTGGACGACGGGCACGAGCGGCATACCGTCGGGATGGATCGTGTGCGAGGACGTTCTGCTTCTGCCGCCCGAAGTGTCGTTTTACGGCGATACGATTGAACTGGAATGCGACACGGTGGGCGCCGAAATCCACTACCGGCTCGGGCCGACAGGTGATTTCGCCCTGTACGCGACGCCGATTTCCATCTCTGCGGACACCGTCGTCGAGGCGTATTCCACCTACCAGGGCCACACGAGCCCGACCGTGACCCAGACCTGCGTATACGTGCACGAGACTCCGTTCCAGAGGTCGAACAAGGACCTCACGACATGGAGATACGGAGGCAACACCATCACCACGCCCTATTCCGTCAACGGAATCGACGGGCACTCCGGCAACTACGCCAAGGGCACGTTCGCGTTCGAAACCTCCATCACGCTCCGAGAGAAACAGCCGACCTACCTGTGGTTCCAGCACGCCGACCAGAGCGCGGAGATCTACGTCGACGACGTGAAGGTCGGGACGCACTGGGGCGGCTACAACGCGTTCTTCTTCGACATCAGCGACTACGTCCACCGCGGAAGGAACGACATCCGGGTGGCGCTGTGCAACAACAGGGGAAGCTCCCTGGCTCCGGCGGCCGGCGACTTCAACTTCAACGCCACGCTCGGCAACGTCAAGCTGTTCACGAGCCCCGTCCTTCCGGCGATGAAATACGGTTACGACGGATTCCACATTACCTCGACGGTGTCCGCTTCCTCCGCAGCAACCAACGCAACGATCAACGTCGAAACCAAGGTCCCGGTCGGCGCGATCCTTAAATGCACCATTTCCGACGTTTCCGACGATGGTTCCTTCACCTGGACGGACGAACAGCCAAGCACGGGAATCGAACAGACCTTCACGACCACCATCGCGGGGAATGCCCTGCGTCTGTGGAATGGGAAGATCGACCCGCATCTCTACACGGTGACATTGGAAATCTACAAGGACGGGGACCTGTACCACCGATACGAGCGTCCCTACGGGTTCCGGTACTACGAATACGTCATCGACCAAGGCGGCATCCTCCCGGAAGGCAGCTACACGGGATTCCTGCTCAACGGGCGGCCCTACAAGCTGAGGGGCGTCTGCATGCACGACGACGTGGAAGGAAAGGCCAACGCGCTCACCGACAGCGACTACGACCAGGAGTTCGCCATCATAGAGGAGCTGGGGTGCAACTTCATCCGGCTCGCGCACTACCCTCACCCGAAGGAGGTCTACGACCGGTGCGACCGGCTCGGAATCGTCGTCCAGACCGAAGTGCCTTGCGTCAACAAGCTCCAGTCGACGATGCCGGAGGAATACTACACGCACCTCGCCACGCAATACACGGACATGGTTGAGCAGCACTTCAACCACCCGTGCATTCTGTTCTGGGGGCTCAGCAACGAGACAACCACGGACGACAAGGCGTTTGCCAAGGAAAAGATCGAAGAATACTACGACCTCATCAAGAGACTGGATTCCGAGCGCATGGTCGGCTATGTCATGTCCCACAGCGTCGCCGACCCCTCCGGGCAATACAACGACCCGAAGGTGGATTGGTTTGGCTGCAACATCTATGTCGGATGGTACATCGACAAAAACAGCAACAACCCTTCGTCTCGGTTGAACACGCGCTTGGCGAACACCCTGACAAAGCACAGCAAGCCGCTTGCGTTTTCGGAGTATGGATGCGGGGGGACGCAGCATTGCCACTCCGAGGACTTCAAGAACACGACAATCCCCGGCAACTTCGCAAGGCACGACATCGAGTACCAGATGTGGCTGCATGAAGGACACATCGCCGCGATCAAAACCTACCCGGACCTTCTCTTCACAAGCCAGTGGCAGCTGTTCGACATCGCGGTGTGGAACAGAAACGAGGGCTACACGGAGTGCCTCGACGGCGAAAACGCGACGACCAACGACGACCTCAAACACCTGAACAACAAGGGTCTCGTGGAACGCGACCACGTCACGAAAAAGGACACGTTCTACCTCTACAAGGCGGAATGGAATTCGGAGGACAAGTTCGTCCATATCTGCGGCAAGGACTACACGAAGACGACCGAACGCGTGATCAAGTGCTACACCAACGACGGCGACGCCCTGTCGATGTACGTTGGAAACACGCGGGTCGAGACGGTCGACGTCGTCGATCACATCGCGGAATTCACGGCGACGAACTTCCCGACCGGGGTTGAAATCAGAGTCGTGGGCTCCTCCAAGTCGGACACGGTGACCTTCCAGTAATTCATCCGGCCCGCCGAAGCCCCCGCTCCTACCTCATCCCGCCGGCGCGCCGGAGGGCGTCGGAGAAGTTCGTCTCGACGAAGTCCTCGAAGGCGTCGACGAGGAGCCGGTTGCGGGTGGAGCGGACGAACTTGTTCGGGCCGATCGTGCCGGCGCACTGGAGCAGCGGCAGGGCGGGCCCCTCCTCGCGGACCTGGCGCGAGGGGACGAGCCCCTCGTCGACGAAGACCTGGAAGACCTCGCGCATCTGCCCGGGCGTGAACTCCCGCCGCGCCTCGACGAACGAGTTCCACGAGCGGTGCGAGATGTCCTGGGCGAAGGAATCGACGACCTGCGGGCTCGGGCCGGTCTTCAGGACGGCGGCGCCGGTGCCGTAGAGCTCGAGGCGGCACGGCCAGCGGAAGCGCAGGTCGTTCGGGGCGGGATGGTAGAGGAACGTCGCGTTGTCGAGGCCCGACTGGACGACGTCGTATTGCTTGTGCGGCAGCTTCTCCGTCGGCGCGTAGGCGCAGCCGGCCGCGACGATCGCCGCGGCGGCGGCGATCGCCGCGAATGCTGAATGCTGAATGCTGAATGCTGAATGATACGACATCCGACGTGCTTCCTTGCGGTGTTTCACGGATGTCCGCGCTGGGGCGGCGCCCCTCGCGGACATCCTACCTCGCCTTGTAGATCTCCGCGTGGTCGAGCCCCCAGACGGGCGGGGAGAACTCGCCGGGCTTCACGCCCTTGAGTGCCGCGACCATCTGGTAGAGCTTGGCGTCGAGGCGGTCGACGAAGCTCAGGACCTCCGCCTCGGGGATCTTGGGCGGGACGGGGCTGCCGAACTCGGCTTCGCCGTGGTGCGAGAGGACGAGGTGCTGCAGCAGGAGCGCCTTCTCGCGGTCGGCGCCGGTCTCGGCGGCGGCGCGCTCGACGTTCACGACGCCGCGGACGATGTGGCCGACGAGGCGGCCGTCCACGGTGTAGCCGTCGACGAGCCCGAGCGAGCTGGTGTTCATCTCGTCGAGCTTCCCGAGGTCGTGCGCGATGACGCCGGCGAAGAGCAGGTCCTTGTCGAGGTAGCGGTAGATCTCGGCGAGCGCGCGGGAGGCGCGGAGCATCGTGACGGTGTGGTGCAGCAGGCCGCCGAGCGTCGCGTGGTGCATCGACTTGGCGGCGGGCGCGGTGAGCAGGCGCCCGCCCTCGCAGGCCCGGTCGAGGAGCTTCCCGACGATGGCGCGGAGCGAGTCGTCGCGGAGGGAGTCGGCGGTGGCGCGGACCTCGGCGAGCATGCTCTCGGGCGTCTCGGGCGCGACGGGGATGAAGTCGGCGGGGGCTTTGCCGTCCTCGGGCCTCGCGGGCGAGAGCGAGTCGATCCGGAGCTGCAGGTGGCCGTTGTATTCGTTGCCGAGGCCGCGGACGCGGACGACGGTGCCGACGGCGGGCGGCTCGCCGGAATAGTCCCACCACTTGGCGGGGACGGCGCCGGTGCGGTCGACGAGGGAGACGTCGAGGAACTTCTTTCCGTTCGCGGTGGCGCGCATGCCGGACTCCTTGACGAGGAGCCAGCCCTCGAAGCGCACGTTCGGGCGGATGTCGGAAACGGTCTGGGAATAGGGTTCGCCTTGCATGGCGCCGCAGTCTACCAGAACCCCGCCCGCCGCGCAACGCGCTTGCGAAGGCGGAGGGCGGCATGGTAGAATGGCCGGCGTCGCGCGCGGGCGGTCCGCGGCGCGGCGCAGGAGAAGAACGCCATGTCCGTCGAGCATCTCACCGAGCAAACCTTCGATTCCGCCGTCGCGAGCGGCGTCTGCGTCGTCGACTTCTGGGCGCCGTGGTGCGGCCCGTGCCGTATGCAGGGCCCGATCTTCGAGTCCGTCGCGGCCGAGACCGAGGGCGCGAAGTTCTTCAAGGTCAACGTCGACGAGGCGCCCGCCGTCGCCGGGCGGTTCGGCGTGCAGTCGATCCCGACGATCCTCGTCCTGAAGGACGGCGTCGAGGCCGACGTCCGCGTCGGCGTCACGGCCGCCGCCGCCCTGAAGGCGATGGTCGCCTCCGCGCAGTAGCGGAAGACATCCTAGAGCGGGAGCCAGTCGAGGACGTGGCGGATGCGCTCGTCCCAGTTCTCCCACGTGTGTCCGCCGGGGCCCTGCTCCCAGTGCGGATCGAGGCCGAGCGCGCGCAGATGGTCGCGGAAGCGGAGGTTGTCCTTCCAGAGGAAGTCGTCCTCGCCGCAATACTGGAAGAGCGCGGGGCGCTCCGCGGGCGGGAGCGCGGCCGCCTTCTCCGCCGCGGCGAAGAGGTCGTTCGGCGGCGCGGGCTCGTAGTCCGCGCCGAAGTCGGCGGCGTAGAGGGCGGGGTTGCCCTCGCGCAGCCAGCCGATGTCGCACACGGAGGAGAGGCCCGCGACGGCGGCGTAGCGGTCGGGGCGGTTCAGCGCGGACTTGAACGCGCCCCAGCCGCCCATCGAGAGACCGGCGACGAAGCGGCCGGCGCGCTCGCGGGAGATCGGCAGGAGCGCCTCCATGCGGTCGGGCAGCTCCTCCGTGACGTAGGCGAAGTAGCGGGAGCCGTCCGGCAGGTCGGAGTAGAACGAGCGGTCGCCGCAGGGCATGACCACGGCGAGGCGCCGCCCGTCCGCGTAGCGCTCGATCGACGTGCGGCGCATCCAGAGCGTCTGGTCGTCCGAGAGGCCGTGCAGAAGGTAGAGCGCGGGGATGGGGCGCGACCGGTCGATGCCGTCCGGAAGGACGACCTCGACCTGCGTGGCCTTGCCGAGGGATTCGGCGAGGAAGCGGAAGGTGGCGTGGGTCATGGGAGGGGTTGAAGGAGTTGAAAGGTTGAAGGGGTTGAAGGGTTGAAAGGTTGGAGGGACGAAGGGACGGGGATGTTCAAAAACGAACGGGGCGAAGCGGAGGACCGCTTCGCCCCGTAGCGTGCGCGGCGGAAATACTATTTCGTAAGGACGCCGGGAGAGAGCGTCGAGGCGTCGGCGCTGTTGAGCCAGGCGGGACCGACGGCCTGGACGTCGTAGGAGTTCTTGCCCCAGGTCCACGTGCCGTTCATCATGCGATAGCCGTTCGAGAGGTCGTAATTGAGGGAGCCGACCATCTTGCTGTCCGGAGTCTGGACCTGGAACTGCGCGTTGTAGGTGTTGTAGCCCGCGTTGGTGTCCTGGTTGACCTTGCCCGTCTGCTGGACGTTCGTGAACTTTCCGGTCATCACGATGCCGTTGTTGAGCGTGATCGTGAGGTTCTGGCCGTTCTGGGAGACCGTGAGGGCGGAGACGTCGTTCCCGGACGTGATCGTCGTATAGGTCGACGTCTTCTTCGAGTTCTCGAGGTAGTAGGAGTAGCTGATCGTGATCGACTGAGAGGAGGTCATCGCCGGCTTGATCTGAAGCGACCATGCTCCGGACGAGTAGAGGATCGTGCCGGAACCGGAAAGATCCTCCGACTGGGTTGACTGGTCCTTCCTCTTCTCCCACTGGTAGGAAACGTTGACGGCCGTCCCGTTCGGAAAGGCGCCGGAAAAGGTCAGCGTGATCGTACCGGCGGAGTAGTCGACCTTGCCCGAAGCAGAGTTGGATCCGTTGTCCATGGTTAGATGAGTCGCACCGTCGTCGCTCAGCACGTAGGAGCCCGCCTGAACTTTGACAGAGCCGGGCGTGATCGTATTGCCCGTGAGGGCGAACTTCTGGTTTTTCGAGGAAACCGTCCCAACCGTTTCGTTCTTGACGTTCACGAACTCCGTCTTGTCGTCGCCGCCGGACGCGCCGCTGTTCGGATCGGTGAAAATGAGTTTGCCTTCGCCGTTGTCATTCCACACGTAGCCGCCGGACGAGGAGGCCTGGAACGACCCGGGAACGACGTTGGAGAAGCCCGTGCTTCCGGACAGGACCTTTGCACCGGCGGAGAATGTCCCTCCCTTTTCGCCGGAAACCGAAGCGAAAGACGTATCGGTGATCTCCTCCTCCTTCTCGCTGCCAATCTGGGTCGCCGTCGTCACCGCTCGGTAGGTACCAGAGAAGTTCATGGCGTCGTAGGCGCTGCTCCACGAGTCGGATTCGGACGTGCCCGTCCATTCGCAGCCGACGAAGAGGGCGGCGAACGCGGTGGAAAGGGCGAGGAACGATTTCTTGCCGTGCATGGGTGCGGTTTCTCCGGAAGGAACGTGACGAAGTGTGAAAACGGGGCAAATTATACTCCTGCCCCGTCAGAGTTGCAACGGAAAAATTACGCTTCGCTCTTCGCTTCCCTACGTCGCCCTCGGCTTCGCGCGTCGGGTGGCCTGCGCCGTGGCGGGGTCCTCGGGCCAGACGTGCCGCGGATAGCGGCCGCGCAGCTCCTTGCGGACCAGCGGGTAGCCCTCGCGCCAGAAGGACGCCAGGTCGGAGGTGACCTGCACGGGACGCTGCGCCGGGGAGAGCAGCTGCAGGCGCACGGGCACGCGCCCGCCCGCGATGCGCGGGGTCGACGACATGCCGAAGCACTCCTGCAGCCGCACGGATGCGGTGGGCTCGTCGCCCGCGTAGTCGATCCGGATGCGCGAGCCGGTGGCGACGACGAGGTGCGTCGGCGCAAGCGCGTCGAGCCGCCGCGCGGCCGCCGGCCCGAGGCGCGCGAGGAGCGCGTCGTGGAGGTCCGCGCCCGCGGCCTGCGCGAGCGTCTGCATGCCGTAGAGCCGAGGGCCGAGCCAGTCCTCGAGCTCCGCGGCGAGCGCCTCGTCGGAGAGGTCGGGGATTCCCTCGTCCGGCGCGTGGCGGCGCGCGAACGCGGCGCGCGCCTGGAGCGCGCGGGCGCCGTCGGTCCAGCCGAGGCGTCCAAGCCCCGCGGCGCGGATGCCGCGGCACAGGCACGCGAGGACCGCCTCCGGATCGGGGTCGCGCAGCGGCCGCTCGCGCAGCGGGATGGCGCCGAGCTTCTCGCGCTCGACGGCGTCCACGCGCTCCGCGCGGGCGTTCCACTCGAGGACGCGCTCGGTCGCCGTCCGGTCGCCGAAGAGGCGCTCGACGTCCGCCGCGTCGATCGGCGCGGCGAGGCGAACGGCGCCGTCGGCGTCCGCGTCGTCGATGTCCGCGATCACGATCCACTCGTGGCGCGCGAGGCCGTCGCCCGGCGCGAGCTTCGCCCCGCGCCCGCCGACGGTGAGGTAGCGGCCCTCGTCGCGCGCCGTCCGACGCCTGCGCGCGAGGCGATCGGGATACGCGAAGGCGAGGAGGCACCCGGTGGACGGCCGTTTGTCAAGTTTAAAGTTGAAAGGGTAAAGGGTAAAGTTGCCGGAGACTGGACTTTCATCTTTAAACTTTAAACTTTCAACTTCCGAAAGGATTTGATTCTCCCACGCCTTCGCCAGTTCGCGGATCCGCGCGCGGGCGGCGGGGGGAACGGCGCCGTCGCCCTCGACGAGGTCGCGCACGAGATGCTCGGCGTTGGAGGACGGACGCGCGGAGGCGGGAAGGTTCTCGGAAAGAGCTGCCGCAAGGAGGCATGCCTCGCGCAGGGCGGGGCCGCCGCCCGCCGCGAGCATCATGTGCGCGAGGCGCGGATGGGCGCCGAGGCGGGCGAGGTCGCGGCCGTGCGGCGCGATGCGGCCCTCGGCGTCGAGCGCGCGCAGGTCGCGCAGGAGCGCGAGCGCGCCGCGCCACGTCGCGACGGGCGGCGGGGTCGGCCACGGGACGGCGTCCGGCGCCGAGGAGCCCCAGTCGGCGCACGCGAGCGCGGCGGGCGCGAGGTCGGCGACGAGGATCTCCGGCGGCGCGGTCGGCGCAAGGCGGCGGTCCTCCCCCTCGTCCCAGAGCCGGTAGCAGAAGCCCGGCCCGAGGCGCCCGGCGCGGCCGCGGCGCTGGTCGGCGCGGTCGCGCGTGATGCGGACGGTCTCGAGGTGGCTCATCCCGGTGTCGGGCGAGAAGCGGGAGATGCGCGCCCAGCCGGAGTCGACGACGCTCGAGACGCCCTCGATCGTGAGCGAGGACTCGGCGATCGACGTCGCAAGCACGACCTTGCGGCGGCCGGGCGGCGAGGGGCGCAGGGCCGCGTCCTGCTCCGCGCGCGGAAGCGCCGCGTAGAGCGGGCGCAGGTCGACGTCCGGCGGGAGCGCGTGCGGCGCGGAGAGAACCTCGGCGCAGGCGCGGATCTCGCCCTCGCCCGGGAGGAACGCGAGGACGGAGCCCTCGTGCTCGGAAAGCGCGCGGCGGACGCCGAGCGCGGTCTTTGCGCCGATGCGCGGCTCCTGCGGAAACGCGAGGAACGTCGTCTCGACGGGGAACATCCGCCCCTCGGCGCGGACGACCGGCGCGCCGCCGAGGTGGCGCGCGATCGCGCCGGCGTCGAGCGTCGCGGACATCACGAGGATGCGCAGGTCGGGGCGGAGCGAGCGCTGGACGTCGAGCGCGAGGGCGAGGCCGAAGTCGGCGTGGAGAGAGCGCTCGTGGAACTCGTCGAAGATCACGAGCCCGGCGTCGGAGAGCTCCGGGTCCGAGAGGATGCGGCGCGAGAGGAGCCCCTCCGTGAGGACGAGGACGCGCGTCTCGCGCGAGGACCTGCGCTCGAGGCGGACGTGGTAGCCGACGAGACCGCCGAGGGCGTCGCCCGCGAGGTCGGACATCCGCCACGCCGCGGCGCGCGCGGCCATCCGGCGCGGCTCGAGGATGAGGATCGACCTGCCCTCGAGCCAGGGCTCGCCCAGGAGCGCGAGCGGGACGGTCGTCGTCTTGCCCGAGCCGGGCGGCGCGACGAGCACCGCCGCCGTTCCCGCCGCGAGCGCGCGGCGAAGCTCCGGCAGGGCTTCGGCGACCGGCAGGCGGGGGAGTTTCACGGCGCCGTGGCGGGGTCCGGCGCGGCGGCCGGAGGCTGCGCCGCGGCGCGGAGGAAGATCGCGAGGTTGCGGAAGTAGCGCACGAGGCGCAGGCGCTCCACCGGCACCTCCTCGACGTGCGAGACGAGGACCGGCGGCGGGGGGCCGTGGTGGCGATGGTGCATGTGGGGCGGACCCGGCGGCGGGGGCGGCGGCGGCGCCCAGTGGTAGACGCGGCGCGGCTCCCATTCCGTGCGCCAGACCCAGTGCGAGCCGAGGTCCTCCGTGTAGAAGAGCACGCCCGGGGCGCCGAGGCGCGCGGCGAAGGAGATCGCCTCGTCGCGCGAGGGGACGTAGGTCGTCACAAACTCCGAGCGGCCGACCTCGGCCCAGCCGCCGGCGAGCCAATCGGCCTCCTCGGCGAGCGAGTTCAGCTCCGCGCGGACGATCGTGGCGGGGTCGAGGACGGGATCGTCCGGCACCTCCCATGTCGCCTCCGCGACCTGCGTGGAGGGAACAACCGCGACCGCCGGAGCGTTCGTCGCGCCGTCCGGCGAGACGACCGCCGTCGCGGCGACGGGCACCGCGGCGGGGCGGAAGTGGCGCTCGTAGGGGCCGGCCGTGCGACAGCCGCCGGCGAGCAGGGCCGCCGCGGCCAGCGCGGCGACAAATGGCGTGCGTGCGTTCATGCCGGACATTCTACCACAGCTCCTCCGCGCGTGTCACGCGGGCTTGCCCCGACGGCGCGGCGTGTGGTAGACTCCGCGTCCATGAAGACGAACGGAAATACGAAGGAGGCCCCGCGCACGCGCGAGGGGCTTACGCTGCTCGGCGGCGCGAAGCGGGTCGCTCCGAAGGACTACGATCCGGCGATCCTCGAGTGCTTCTCCAACCGCCATCCGGAGCTCGACTCGATGGTGACGCTGCGCTGCCCGGAGTTCACCACGCTCTGCCCGATCACCGGGCAGCCCGACTTCGGCGAGCTCGTCGTCCGCTACGTCCCCGCGGCGAAGCTCGTCGAGAGCAAGTCGCTCAAGCTCTACCTCTTCTCCTTCCGCAACCACGGCGACTTCCACGAGGACGTCTGCGCCGTCGTCCTGAAGGACCTGCGCGCGCTCCTCGCGCCAAAATACATCGAGGTACGCGGCCGGTTCCGCCCGCGCGGCGGCATCGCCATCCACCCGTTCGTCGCGTGGGGCGCCGCGAAGGGCGGCTGGGCGGACTTCGCGAAGGAGCGCCTGCTCGACGAGGACGTCGAGATCGCGGACGTCTAGCCCGCCCGTCCCGCGCCGTGCGCGGGGGTTGTCGCAACATCCAACCATAAAAAACTACGACCATGAAGAAAACACAAGAAGGACTCCTTGCGCTCGGCATGCTGTTCGCCGTCGCGCTGATCCTCTCGAACGTCGTCGCGGCGAAGGTCGTCGCGACGGGCATCCCCTTTCCGGGCGGCACGCTCGTCTTCCCAGGCGCGGTGTTCTGCTACGCGATCACGTTCCTCGTCACGGACGTCGTCGGCGAGGTGTGGGGCCGGCGCGAGGCGCGCGCGGTCGTGCGCTGGGGCTTCGCCGCGCAGGTCCTCGCGGCGGCGCTGCTGCTCTTCACGCAGGCGCTCCCGGCCGCGAGCCCCGCGGTCCAGGACGCCTACCGGACGCTCCTCGGCCAGAACTGGGCCTTCGCCGGCGCAAGTCTCGTCGCCTACGCGCTGAGCCAGAGCTGGGACGTGTTCGTCTTCCACCGCATCCGCGACCGCGTCCTCGCGCGGCATCCCGACGGCCGCGGCCGCCGCTGGATCTGGAACAACGCCTCGACGATGACCTCGCAGCTCCTGGATACCGTCGTGTTCGTCGGCCTCGCGTTCGGATGCGGGCTCGGCTGGCTCTTCGACCCGGCCATGCGCCCGGCCCTCCTCTCGCTCATGCTCGGCCAGTATCTCGTGAAGCTCGCGCTCGCCGCGCTCGACACGATTCCGTTCTATCTGCTCACGCGCCAAAAGGAAGGGCCGCCGGAGCAGTGACGCTCCGGCGGCCCTGGAAGAAAAACCTTGGCGGCGCGCTACTCTCCCGCGGCCGATTGCCGCAGTACCCTCGCCACTGGGGCCCTTCACTTCCGTGTTCGGAATGGGAACGGGTGTTGCCTCCCCGCCATGGCCACCAAGGAAAAGACGCGGAAGACGAGAGGGTTCCGACCGCGACCTGAAGGCCGCGGCACGGGACAATCGAGCCGGGAACATGGCTCCGAAGCGAAGCGTAGGAAGGAAAAAGCACAAGCCTCACGGACGATTAGTACCGGTCGGGTGAGCGCGTTGCCGCGCGTGCGCCTCCGGCCTATCGAGGTGGTGGTCTTCCACCGTCCTTGAGGGACTTGCGTCCGGGAGACCCTATCTTTGGGTGGGCTTGGCGCTTAGATGCATTCAGCGCTTATCCGTTCCGGACTTGGCTACCCGGCAATGCTCCTGG